>WNFD01029912.1_pt1 | contig 11544 bp, 10 predicted proteins | sample 5400491 | NCBI WGS metagenome assembly WNFD01 (sample SAMN13153343, study PRJNA577476) | soil metagenome | isolation source: 120 cm saprolite under Douglas fir tree site 2 hole 2 replicate 2 | place: USA:California | collected 2015-04-18 | reverse complement strand
CGATTTGGTCGAGGGCTTCGCGGATCGCGGCAAGGGCCGCCGTCTCAGCCGGGAAGACACGTTCGCAACGATGTCGGTAGGCAAGCAGTTCACGGTCGTCCTCGCCCTCTCGCTCGTTGAGCGCGGCATTTTGCGCCTCCATGCTCCGGTCGCTGAATGGATTCCCGAATTCAGATCGCTCGGAAAGGAGCGGGTTAACCTGTTCCATCTGCTGACTCAGACCAGCGGCGTTCAGTCCGCAATCCCGGACGTACCCGCGCAAGTGCTGACGAATATCGGGCAGCTCGCCGCATACGCATGTGCGCGGCCACTCGAATCGCTGCCCGGAGAGCGGGTTAACTATTCGATCCTCCTGGCCCACGCGATTATCGCCGCGATGTGCGTGCGCGCGGATGGTGGGCGGCGGACCTTCGCGAAGATGCTCGAGGAGGAACTGTTCCGGCCGCTGGGGATGCGTAACACGAGTCTGGGCGCGCGCTCCGATCTCCTCGAACGTCTCTGCCCGGTGAAGGCCGCCTATGAGAAGCCAGGGCTCTTCGCCCCTGAAGCGGTCGAGGCGCTTGAAGGCATGATTCGCATGCCCGGAAGCGAGATTCCGGCCGACGGGTTTCTATCCACGATCGACGACCTCCATCGTTTCGCCGAAATGCTGAGGGGCGGCGGCGAACTCGGCGGCGTGCGAATCCTGTCGCCTGCGATGGTTGAATACGCATCGCGAAACCATACGGGCGATCTGCGCAATGTCCTCTTCGATTACACCGCGAGCTATCGCGGCTGGGAGCTTTACCCCGGGTATATCGGCCTGGGCTTTTTCGTTCGTGGCGAACGTCTTATTCCGGGACCCTTCGGCGTTCTCAATTCTGCACAAACTTTCGGTGGCATCGGCGCAGGGTCCACGGCGTTCTGGGTGGATCCGGAGCGGGAGCTCTCTTTCGCGCTGCTCACCACCGGGCTGATGGAGGACAGCTTCCATCTCGAACGAGTAGGAACGCTGTCCGATATGGTCATCGCGTCGCTGACGAAATGAACGCGAAGACGATCTGACCGTGCGGAAATCGCAGCGCTCAGCCTGAGAAGTAGGTCGGCGCGATGGCGGCACATAATAGCGGACGCTCAGCGCTGTACATTTCACGCCCCTTTGCCGACAGGAGGATCAGCAAAGATGAGCCAGTATCAGGTCGATAAGCTCCTGCGCGATCTTCGGCGCGGCCGGGAATTGGCCGCGCGTTTTCGCACTAACATCGAGAGTGTACTGGATGGCTATAAGCTCGACGCCGAGGAGCGCGAGCTGCTAAAGCGCTGGGAAATTCGCGCGCTTTATGATCGAGGAGTTAATCCGCTTTGAATTCAACCCTGCCGTCAGCATGGATCGTAACTTGCGGATTCCATGCCACCTCCCAGGGGTGGGCATCCGGATCGGCAAAATATCCATGGTAGCCACCCCAGGATGTTCCTCGTGCCGCCTTGAGAATCTTCGCCCCCGCCTTGGCGGCCTCCGCCATAACAGCGTCAACTTCTTCTTTGATACTAACGTTGTGAGCCAAGGCGACTCGGCCAACCCCCAACTCCGGTCCGGTCAGGCACGCATCGGCAAAGAGTTCCTGCCAAGGAAACAGTGCCAGGATTAATCCGTTGAGCTGAAAGAAAATTACCTCGTCACTCTCAAAGCAAGGGCGGCCAGCCCAAGCCCTCGACGAAGAACAGCCGTGAACGCCGCAAATCCTGAATGCCGAGCGTTACGAAGCTTATCTGCTGTTCCACTACCGATCCTCCCTGAGGAGTTGTCTCAAGACTAACGGGTGAACTTGATGTGCACGCGGTTTTCGACATCGCCCTTTCGTTGCGATCCCGGCGCAGATAAACTTTGCTTATGCCCCAATCAGCGAAGAACATTCTGAAGCAAGCGCTACTGCTTCCGGACGATGAGCGCGCCGAAGTCGTTGCGGACTTGCTTGACAGCCTGCACCCGTCTGGCCCAAGCGAAGCGCGCTCCGACGAAGACTGGATTGCTGAGGTGGAGCGCCGTGCTCGGGCCGCGCTCGCCGGGAGCCCGGCGCTGTCTTGGGAGCAAACGCGCGCACAAATGACCGAGCATTTCGCGCGTAAGTGAAGCCCGGTCGACTCGCGCCCGAGGCAGTCGCGGAACTCTCCGAAGCGGTTGCCTGGTACGAGTCACGACGCCCCGGATTGGCGCGGGCGCTTCTGCAAGACTTCGAAGCCATATTGCAGCTCATCGAATCGCGTCCTTCCTCTTTTCCTCGGCTCCTCAACACGTCTCCCGAACTAAATATTCGGCGAGCACTACTGCCTCGATTTCCATACTCCGCGGTGTTCCTGGAGTTACCCTCGGAGATTCGAATCGTAGCCGTGGCTCACCTCAAGCGCCGACCCGGCTACTGGCTTAATCGCGTCGATCGGTGAAAAAGGCCCGTACCAGCAAAGAACTCCGCTTTCTGGCGTTTTGCTTTCCCGTAACTCCGGTTATTTGCCGAGCACCTTGGCTCGCTCTCCACTCTCGCCCGAAAGCCCGCCTGGTGAGGGAATGAGCCCTGCGCGCCAAGCTTCGGCTAAAACAATCCGTTGACTCCTTCGCGGCGCCGAATCGCATCCTTCTCTGCGGCGGGCTTTTAAGTATAGGCGCCACGCCATCGAGGCTCTCGGCCCCAAGTGATGTTACACTGATAACCGCACAAGAGCGACCTGATTCATACGAAGTTGCTGCACCTCGCATATCCGCGCTTCGTCGGGCCCGACGGGTCGCTCACCCGCAAACAGGGTCAGTCAATTATCGCGCGTTTTCGGCGTCATCAGGAACAGCCGACTGATATTCTCGGGCGCCATCTCGGCTTCGAGCAGGCGATCAGTGACGTTCCGCTCGTGGTCGGAAACAAAGTCACGCTGCTGAAAAACGCCGGGCAAACCTATGACGCGATGCTCACGGCTATTCATGGCGCGCAAAACAATATCGATCTTGAAACGTACATTATTTCCGACGGGCAGATTGGGCAGATGTTCGCGGATGCGCTAATCGAGCGTGCTCATCATGGCGTCCAGGTGAACCTCATTTATGACGCCTTGGGCTCGCTCGAGACGCCTGAGAGCTTTTTCGACCGGCTGCGGAAGAATGGAATCGCGGTCGTCGCATTCAACCCGTTGAGCCCGTTCGCAGCGAAACATTGGTCATGGCGCAAACTGCGCCATCGCGACCACCGCAAGATGCTTATCGTGGACGGGCGGAGTGCGTTTACCGGTGGCATCAATATCTCCGAGGTCTATGCCAGCGCTATCCGCGCCACTGAGACAAAAGCCCTGCCGGCCGACTGGCGCGACACCGATATCGAAGTGGACGGGCCGGCGGTCGCTGAATTCCAGAAGCTCTTCGTCGCTGACTGGTATCACGAGGGGGGTATTCCGCTCGACCCACGCCGATACTTCCCGAAAGTACCAGCAGAGGGGAAACACATTGTAAGGGTGATTGGCAGTGTGCCCGAACAATTTCCGTTGATTTACGTCGACCTGATTTCCGCCCTGGTTAACTCCGAGACCAATGTCTATATCACCGACGCTTATTTCGCCCCGGACCGTCAGATGCGGCGCGCTCTCAAAAATGCCGCCCAGCGCGGCGCCGATGTGCGGCTGTTGTTGCCAAGCCGAAGCGACGAGCCGTTCATCGTCTCAGCGCAACGCTCGCACTATCATGGTTTGCTGAAAGCCGGGGTCAAAATCTACGAGTGGAGCGGCACGATGTTGCACGCCAAGACTGCGACGATTGATGGCGTCTGGTCAACCGTCGGCACCCCGAACCTCGATTGGTGGAGTATTGCCCGGGACAATGAGGTGAACGCCGTCATTCTAGGCCATCGTTTCGGCGACGAAATGAATCTGATGTTCAAAAATGACCTGGAAGATTCCAGGCAGATCGATTTGGCACAATGGAAGGAGCGCTCGCTGCCGGAACGTCTCAAGGAGTTCTTTGCTGAGCTAATCGAACCACTGCTATAAGCTGCTTGAAAGGGTGTTGAGAAGAGGCTGTCAATCGCATTCGCTCGAAGGTTGGCCTCAACACACTGCGCGGAAGCTGGCTTCCTTCCATTAGTTCTCTCCCGCTTGCGGGGGAGACTACAGAGGGGGAAGCAGGCTGTGAAGATTTTTTTCGACAGCCTACTTAAAGCCTGGCGACAAATTGCTGGATCACACAAGCCAGGGATTCCGGTGCCTCGAGCGGCAGATGATGGTGCGCGTTGGGGATTGTCACGACTTCGACCAGCGGATTCGAACTGCGGGCGTTGGCTGCGGCTTCGGCAGTCATGATACGGCTTCGTTCCGCCCGCACCAGCAATAGCGGAATCCGCACTCCCGCGATCGTCGCGGCGACGTCTACGCCGTCACTGCCCAAGAAGCTCTCGCGGTCGAACTTCATCGTGTAGCCCCCCTCGACGGTGCGACGAACGCTGTGCTCCGCAATTTCCGCGATGAGCTCCGGCGCAATCTCCCCCTCATTCGGCATCAGGCGAAATCTCGCTTTGGCGGTGGCCAGGTCAGGATATGAGAGTGTCGGGATTGTCCTCAACCGCCTGAGGAAGCGGTTACGCCGAGGATCGGAAGTGATTGCTACCTCAATGGCGACCGCTGCACGCACCAGCCAGGGATACTGCGAAGCGAAAGCCAGTACGGCGATCCCACCCATGCTATGGCCCACCGCGATCGCGCCCTCGGCACCGGCGGGTGGAATCAGTCGGGCGAGATCGGCGGCATATTCCGCCGGCGAATAACCCGGCGGCCGGACCCACTCGCTGTCGCCGTGCCCTCTAAGATCAAGCGCAAGCACGCGGAGATTGGCGCCGGACAGCGCTTGCGCCATCGGCCGCCACCACCACGCGTTGGCGGAGTTGCCGTGTAACAAAATCAGGGTGCTGGCGCCCGCCGGATTCCATTCCAAATAATGCAAACGAGGAGTGCCGGCGAGAAAACGGCTAGTCGGCTCGTTCATTTTTTTTCACCGACCCAGCATGCGCCGCCGCTCCGTTGTCGCGGCTCCGTTTTGCACGGCTGGTCTGCTTTCACTCGCGAGAAGTAGCTCTAGCAGGCTGCGGAAAGACTCGTCATAGGCAAATTGGGTTTTCCGCACCCTGCTAGTCTGACAGCGTCGCGAAGAACGTTTTCAGCGCCGAGATTAAGCCCTTTGGATTATCCAGCAGCACATGATGATGGGAATCGGGGACGATGGTGAAGCGTCCGTGCGGCATCCTCGCGGCAATTTGCTGGCCATAGTCACGCGGCATCGGGCTCGAGCCGGGCCGTACGTACAGTGCGGGACATTCTATTCGTGGCAGCAGTGGCCATCCGTCGATCGGCTCGCGCAGCATCGTGCGCCGATCCATCTTGTGAATCCATTTGCCATCGCTGTCCTGGCGAAACGAATTAAGCGCAACATGGCGCATTACTTCGGGCGCCGCGACGGTATCATCCGGCACCGTGCGAAAGGCGGCGACTGCGGCCTCCAGTGAATCAAACCGCCGCGAGGGACGTTCGGCCATTTCCTTCAACGCCTGCTTGGCGAAAGCCGGATAGGTCGCCGGACTGTCGATGGCTGCGATCGCCCGCACGCTTTCGTAGGTCCCCGCATACACCAATACGTTATGGCCGCCCATCGAATGTCCCACGAGGATCGGCGGTCCGTACTCCCATGCACTGATAATCTGATGCAGATCCTCGATATAATGGCGGGTGCCGTAGGCCCATTCACGAGTCCGCGGACTGTCGCCGTGACCACGCTGGTCGAGCGCCATCACGTGAAAATATTGGGTGAAGGCCGGTGCAACGAAACCCCACCAATGGGCATGTGCTGAACCGCCGTGAAGGAACATCAGCGGAGGCCGTCCCAGGCCACCATAATCGAGGCAATGAAGCAGCAGGTTGTCGCCGGCGCGAAAGGTACGGCTATCCATGGTTCCTGGTATTCAAGGGGGTTCGCTCGGTCCGCGCAACCTCCCGGTAGCCAATGTCGCGCTTTCGTGTCAAATTTTTAAAGGAAAGCTCTCTTTTTGCTATGCGCAAGCGGGTTCGCTCGACATTGATTATGGTCATGGCTGCAGTGGTTGGGTTCTCTGCTGCGCAGCCGATTATGGCCGCGTCAACCGCCCCTTCATCGTCGCCGCCGGTCTCTGACGCCACATCGTATGCGGCGGGTGCCAACAGCGTCAAAGCACACGAGCTGGTTGCCGCGGCAATCAATATGACCGACAGCGAAAGCGCGGTGAAATTGTTATGGCAGGCGGCCGCACTCGATCCGACGCTGGATGAACCTTACATGTACCTGGCTTTGTATTACGACTCGCGTTCGCAATTCGACAAAGTGATCGAAGTGTATCAAAGACTTTTGAAATACCAGCCGAGGGAAGCGACCGCGTACATTAATATCGGCGAGGCTTACATGTCTTTCTCACCGCCGAGATTCGATTCCGCCCTGCCATACTATCTAAAGGCTTTGGAGCTTGAACCGGGAAATTCGTTTGCGGCGTTACGAATCGGCGAAGTTTACGCGCAAAAGGGCGACTCCTACCGCGGCCAGGCGCTCCGCTACCTGAACCTCGCCCGCAGCGACCACTCCAAAAATCCGACCACAGCCGCCGAAGCGGACAAGGTCCTGCGCCAAATGGGCGCCTCGTAAATCTCTTGCACGACGCGTCATCTCGGTCGGTTGTGGAGAAACCGTCTTTATCCGTTTGGTGGGAAGTAGTGGGAGCGGTGTCCCGGCCTGCGGACGATGAGCGCTGCGCCACTTTCTACTTCGGCGTTTTGTAGCACAGGCCAGAAGGGGCAGCATTGGAACCGAGCGTGCAAAGCAACCTTCGCAATCCGTACCGAGTCTGACTATTCTCTGACGTCGACCGTATAGTCCTTCCCCTCCCATCGATCATCGTCGCGCCACAGGAAGGTGAACGTAACCGGAGCGTGCTCGCCAGGCGCTAGCTTGATATCGACAAAATTGATCCCGATAGAGGTCGCTTCGGAGCGCGTATCGGTGCTGTGAAGCCACTGGTCGCGGCTCCAGTGGAGCATGAAGGGGTCCACCGCCTGAATTCGCAACGTGACTCCGGCTGGCACCGACCGCACTTTTCGATTTACCTTCCAAACCTCCAGTTGTTGACGCCTGCGCGGATGGAGGTAGCGGTCGGCGACTTCAGGAATCAAATCAAACACCTGGCTATCACTGGCGGAGCGGAGCAGTTTGACGTACTCCGCATGTGCCCACATTAGCGGCATTGCGGCACCGGTTGGTTTGCCAAAGAAGAGCAGCCGTCCGGGGATATCGGGCATATCCCAAAGCTGTTCTGCCAATAACCGCGTCGGCGTGGCGAAGCTTTCCATGGCACGCAGATAACGCCCAACAGCACGGCCAGCAGCGAGTTCATAATGGCCCCGCTCGCCTGTCAGCAGCGGCCATGGCCGTCCGCGGCCATAACCCAGAAACGCGCCGCCGTCATCACGTTGCCCATAGCCGTCATAATTGTAACGCCGCCAGCATGGGCCACCGGGAAAATCAGTCTTCAGCACGGCATCGACTACCGCCAGGGAGTCCTCGATAAGCGGGTCGCCGGGGCGCCGAATACCGTAGCGCACCAGTTCAAGAAAGCCCGCGTCGACGATCTCTGCTGCGGGAAATTCATAAGGGGAGTCCGGCGGCCGATTGCGAATTGGCACGCGGCCGTGATCAGGATCTTCGTTAGGGATGTCGGTATCGGGATCCTGCGGATCGGCATAATCGGCCAGATAACGGGCAGTTGCCTCGTCGCCACGCTCTGCGGCAAAGCCGGCCGCGCATACCAGACCGGCGATGTTGCTGGCGAGCGTCGATGGTGACAGGCCGCAGTTTTCCTCCCATCGTTCTTGCGGCGTGACGCAGCCATGCCGAATCAAGTAGCTGGCCGCCGCCAGCACCATTGCGTAGGGATCGAAGCCGGCCAGTGCACCTGCTTTGTGCAAACGCCAGGCGAGCATGATCGGAAAAGCGACTTCGTCGAGCTGAATGCCAGTCCAATACGGCTGCCCGTCGACCCAGAAATTCTGCGGGAAGCCACCGTCCTTCTGCTGCGTGCAGGCCAGGTAGATCAGCGCGCGCAGCGGCGTTACCGTGTCGCCGGCGGCCAGCAGGCCGGTCGCTGTATTGACCATGTCGCGGGTCCAGACCAGATGATATCCGCCGAGGTCTTCGTCGCCGTGCGCCTCTCCCCACGGGATGCTTAACGACGCGATCATCGCACCGGGGTAGTTCTTGTCTTCGTGCGCGAGGATAAGTTCGCGGCTCCGGCGATAGAGCTGGCCCTTGTCGCCGCTGAATTGCTCGAGCGGGTTAAGCCGCGTGCATACCCGCTCCCATTGTTCCAGAAACCGGCCGCGACTCTCGCGAAAGGGAGTGCCGAGCGATTGAAAAACCGTGGTGACTGCGTGATGGAGCGTATGACCAAAGCCCAATGCGAGGGTAAACTCGAAGCCGGCGCTCAGATCGATCTCGCCGGTCAGCGCGATATTGCCGTCCGGCGCGGCAGCGAACTCGTTGGTCAGACGAAAATGCGAGGCGAGATCCTGCCAGCCGTCGGTTGTCCCAACGTACCCGCAGGAACTGCGCACAAAAGGCGCGGTCGCCGCCAGTGCCAGCCACGTTCCATTTTTATGCGCAGTAAGAAATTCGCGCCCCGCGATGCGCGCGACGTTGCCGTTGTTGCCCCAACCGCTCACTTCAAGATGAGGCGCGAGGAGCGCGTAGACGTGCAGCTTGCGCAACCACGCGGGTTCGCCCTCCAGACGAGTGTCGACCAGCACGCATGGCTGGTGCGGATCGCTAATCACCTCCATCACCAACCGATAACGCCCGTCATGATCGGCATTGATGATGCGCACGCCCAGCCCATGTTCACCCAGATATTCGATGCTGGTTTTCAGATCCCGATGGGTGTCATGGAAAAAGGTTTCACCATCGGTGACGAGCAACTGCAGATCGCGAATCTGCGGCCGGTCCAGTGTTGAGTAATAGACTTCACTGATTACGCCATCGGAAATCGTGAACCACACGCGACTCGCGGTTGAATAGGCGGTGCCGATTACATCCTTGGCGCTATGAGTCCAGCGCGGAGATATCCCCGGCGCTCCAGTGGCTACGGGTGAAGTTTCGAGAAATGCCATAATATCGCCGGCTGCTCGGGAGCAGCGGGTCCTCTACGAGAGGGGTTAGTTTGCCAAATCGTGCAAAGATACCGGACGCGCCAATTATGACGACAATTGCCGGCACGGAACAACTCCAACGGCAGAATCGAGAAAAGGTAACCAAGAGAAGTGGCCCTACAATAACTGCTCTTCGCCGCGAGCCAGGTCACTCGCCCTCCGCTCACTCCCGATGCCGCTTCTATCGTTGGCGGTTTCCGCGCGCGCCGGCGATGGCCGATGGGCGCGACCTCCTGTCAAGCCGAAGACGCGGCGAGCCAGGTAATCGACACTTACCCATCCTGCGCCCGAAAACAGCAGCCAAAGGTACATTAGTGCATATAACGGCTCGTCCACTTCGACAAAGTCATCGAGCGTCGCCGCCCTCTTCAAATTTACTTTGAGTATGGCGACCAGCATGTTGATAATCATTGGGATCGCGGCCAGAGGGGTGCCGATGCCAAACATGGTCAGCAATCCGCCGACGAACTCCGTGTATGCAGACAAGGCGGCGTTGAAATATGGATAGGGAATACCCCAGCCGGCAAAGCGTTGGAACCCCTCGAGATTATGCAGTTTGCGCCATCCCGTCTCGACGAAGAAGCAGTTGCGCAACCCCTTCTTGCCTGTTAAGCAGACCAAGCATTGCTTCAATGTGCTTTCGGATTTGCATTACCGTTATTACCTTTCGGCACCACCAGTGCTGAGCATGAAGGCCCATATCCGGTGTTTCGGGTAACAATGGACGAAGTTACGGCCTTCGACTTCGCGCGGCGAAGCGAGACAATCTCAATCCTTCACGCCTGTAACAATTTGGCTCTTGTAACGAATCTATGACTTGAGGCGAAAGAGTCCGGGGCCTGCAAAGCTGGGCGATCATCGCGCGGAAGATGATGAACCAATTGAACTTCGCATCGCTTGGCTTCGGCGTCGGTTTACGCCGTTGCCATTACACGCATGTCCTCGACGAGCATCCACCGATGGACTGGTTCGAGGTGATCTCGGAGAACTTCATGGTTGAAGGCGGCCGCCCTCTGCAAGTACTTGAGGGTGTGCGGTCGCGCTATCCTATCGTGATGCATGGCGTGTCGCTCTCGATTGGTTCAGCCGACCCGCTCAACCTCGCGTATCTGAAACAACTATCCGCGATTGCACGGCGATTCGAGCCGGTCTGGGTTTCCGACCATCTATGTTGGACCAGCGTCGGTGGCCGGAATTTGCACGACCTGCTGCCGCTTCCCTACACGGAGGAGGCCGTCCGCCACGTCGCCGGACGCATCCGCCAAGTGCAGCAGATCCTCGAACGCACGATCCTGATCGAGAACGTCTCGAGCTACATGGAGTTTACCTCGTCACGGCTGTCGGAGTGGGAATTCCTCAGCGCGGTGGCCAACGAAGCGGACTGTGCCATCCTGCTCGATATCAACAACATCTTCGTTAACGCCTTTAACCATGGTTTCGACCCGGTCGGCTATATCGACTCTGTGCCGGCTGAACGCGTGATCCAGTTTCACCTCGCGGGACATAGCGACCATGGCGCCTATTTGCTCGACACTCATGATCATCCGATTCGCTCGGAGGTGTGGGCGCTTTACGAGCACGCCGTTGGCCGTTTCGGCCGTGTTCCAACGCTCGTCGAATGGGATGACAATATCCCAGAGTTTGAGGTTCTCGCCGCTGCCGCGGATGAGGCGCGTCGGCGATGCGAGGCGGTGCTCGGCGAGGGCTCCCGCGCCGCTGGATGAACGTGAAGAATCTACATGAACTTCAAACCCTGCTCTATCAGCTTATCGCCGGACCGGGAGCGCTGAATGGTGACGCTGAGCATGGACAGCTCTTCCGTAACGTCGGGCTTATAATTCGAGACGACCTGCGTCTGCAGGCGTTCGAACGGATCAACATTTATGCGAACGGCTATTTCTACCGCCTGCTCGAATGTCTGAAGGAAGTCTCGATCGAGGTCGCCGACATCGATTCCCAACTCTAAGGTGCTGGTCGAAACGATCACACAGTCATTACCGGTCGCGAACGCAGTTTCGGCTTTGGTGCGTTCCGGCAGGCTAAGCGAACTGTGCGAAAGATAGGTGTCGATGCCCAAGTGGCGCAGCTTGCGTCCGAGCGACTCGACTTCTGAGCGGCTATCGCAGTAGACCAGCCGCTTCTCGCCATGATGGAGCCGCGAAATGACGATTGCCGCGTTCTCCAGCGACCCAACATGATCGATGGTGACATCGGCGCTGCCGAAATTGCCGATTTCCGGTGCAATGACCCGGCGAATGCCTTCAGATGACCCGGCCAGCCATTCCAGGAGCTCCTGAGGGTTTCCAACAGTCGCCGACAAAC
>WNFD01014231.1_pt1 | contig 11544 bp, 7 predicted proteins | sample 5400491 | NCBI WGS metagenome assembly WNFD01 (sample SAMN13153343, study PRJNA577476) | soil metagenome | isolation source: 120 cm saprolite under Douglas fir tree site 2 hole 2 replicate 2 | place: USA:California | collected 2015-04-18 | reverse complement strand
TCACCGATAAGAGCATCCGCACTCGGCGTGCCGGGATATCCGGTGACCTCCACGTAGCGAAATCCGTGAAAAGTGAACTGCGGAGCGAATTGCTCCTCCCCTTCGCCTTTCAGGACATAGATGTCCGTGGCGTCGGCATTCCGGAGATTTTCCGTGTAGAGGGTGCCATCCGGATTCAGGATCTCCGCAAACCGCAGGCGGACTCTCGTGCCCGACGGGCCTTTTACCTTCAGGGCTACCCAGCCCACCATGTTCTGGCCCATTTCGAATACATAGGCTCCCTTCGCAGGCTGTGAGAGACGCTCGGGCTTCAGGGTACTGACCACCTGCACTGGAAGCGTCGTCTCACTGGAAACTGAAATCGCCGGGGCCTCGGCGACAATTGCGGAAGTCCAACGCGAATCATCGAATCCTGCATTTTTCCAGCCATTCTGTTCCAGGCGTGCGTCGTAAGCTTCTCCCGAGTAGATTTCCGAATGAACAACAGGTGACACGGCCCCTTTCCACGATTTGTCCGTTACGACGGTTTCGTGCCGGCCATCGGCATACTCGATTTCCAACTGAGCAAGAAAGCGATTGGGCGGCGGAAAGAAATGCATTCCCACCCAGGTAAGACCACTTCCGTACCATCCGTCCCCCAGCGTGGCGCCTATGGCGTTCTTGCCTTTTACGAGCAAGCCCTCCACATCATAGGTTTGATACAAGACTCGCTTTCGATAGTCGGTAAATTCCGGCGTTAGGACGTCCGCCCCCACGCGGCTTCCGTTGAGATACACCCGATAGCTGCCGAGCGCGGTGACATAGAGCTGCAAACTCCCGCCGCAGTTCCGCCGCGGGTTGAGGCATTTGACCGGGGTCGCCCAACTCCTTGTCAGACAAATCGCCGACCACTTGCGACGGCCGCCAGTCTGACCGTGAATCGAGCCTTCCTTCCCAGTGTCCGTCTGTCGCAAACCGCAGGACGGACCCGTCAAAACGACGGATTTTTAGAAGCGCACTGAATGCAGCAGGCACCGTTTTGGCCCCCGCAGAAGGGCCAAATGGTGATGGAGTGCCCGAAGTCACGGTTACCTCGATGGTGTTTTCGCCCACCACCAGCGATTCGGTAACATCCTGACGGTCGAAAGAAAACCACCCTCTCTTTCTTGCGACTTCGCGCCCATTTACCTTGGCAACGTAGTTTCCCCGAACCGCGAGAAATAAAGCTCCCTCGCGCGGTTTCTCTGGAATATTCACGGTCCCGCGAAAGATCGCCGTGGTCTTGGGTACAACTTTCAAGGCGTCTTGCCCCGCAACCCAGATCCAGCGAACCCCAGCCAGGTCGGCATCGGCGTCTGGATTCTTCCAGCTAATCCACTGCGCTTTCCAGTCCGCCGGAGTAAGCAAGCCCATTTCCCACCATGCTGACTCCGTCGAATCGGCGGGCCGGCCTTGCGTGTCCCACACTCGCACTTTCCAGTAATACCGGCGGCGAGTTTCCAGCTTCGGCCCCGCGTAAGCGATCCCAACGGACTCGCTCGAATTTATTTTTCCGCTGTCCCACACATCGGCCTTGCCGGTACGCAATTGTTCAAGGCTGCTTGCTACCAGGATTTGATATGTGGCTTGCACCCAGTCTCGTTCGGTATCGTCGCTTTGCCATGACAATTGAGGAGAAGCCTTGTCGATTCCAAGAGGATTTTCGAGATACTCGCAGCGAAGATGGAACGGGCCAGCCGAAGCGGAACCCGCGAGTCCGGAAAGCAAAATCACAAGAAAACAAAACGCCCGTAGCTTCACTTTTCCCTCCCCGAAGGTGGCGGTTAGGCCGCCAAATTTTTTGCCTAGGCCTTGCTGGTCGGCTCTTTTCGAATCCCAAGCGTAATGTTGGTCATCTCCTGGCAGTTTGCCACTTTACGGTTCAGCCGCGGCATAGGCTATCATTTCGCAACGCAAAGCGTGCTGTCCTGCAAAAACCGCGTGACCCCGGACCGCGCGGATGTGTACCCTCTTCGGGTCGAGGCTGCGTATGAACACACTTAAGTCCGAGAGAATTCTTCAGGCCTTAGCTCGTTTTCGCATCGAAATCCCTTCGTGGGGCTTCGCCAATACCGGGACTCGCTTCGGGAAGTTTATTCAGGCCGCCGCGGCAACAACTACGGAGGAGAAATTCAGTGACGCCGGTCAAGTGCATCTCCTCACCGGAGTTTGCCCCACCATCGCTCTGCATGTTTTGTGGGATTTTCCGGCCGGAATATACAGCACCGACGACATCCAGAAACTCTCGGAGCGTTTTGGAGTGCAAGCCGGATCTATCAACCCGAACCTCTTTCAGGATCAGGAGTATAAATACGGTTCTTTCGGCAATCCAGACCCCGCCGTCCGGAAGCGCGCGCTCAAGCACGTAAAGGACAGTGTTGAAATCGCTCGCCGCCTGCGGTGTCGCGATATCTCTTTGTGGTTCGCCGACGGATCCAATTATCCTGGCACCGCGAACATCCGGCAGCGTAAGCAATGGTTCGAAGAGTTTTTGCGCGCCTCTCACGGCGAGCTCGCGCCGGGCGAGCGCCTCCTTGTGGAATACAAGCCCTTCGAGCCCGCCTTTTATCACACGGACATCGCCGACTGGGGCATGGCGCTTCATCTCGCGCGTTTCGCGGGCCCGCAAGCGAAAGTTTTGGTCGACACGGGTCATCATTATGCGGCCCAAAACATCGAGCAGATCGTCGCCTGGCTTCTATCGGAGGGCATGCTCGGCGGTTTCCACTTTAACGATCGCCGCTACGCCGACGACGATCTGACCCTCGGATCGATTGATCCCTACCAGGTCTTTCGCATCTTCCACGAGATTCTTTTCTTTGAATCGGAGAGCGGCAAGCAGTCCGACGTCGCTTACATGATCGACCAGAGCCATAACCTCAAAGGCAAGATTGAAGCCATGATTCAAACTGTCACCATGGCCCAGGAGCTTTTCTCCAAGGCCGCGCTCATCGACCACCGCGAACTTCGCGACGCGCAAGAAAAATGTGATTTGGTCCGCGCTGAATCGTTGTTGCAGGATGCTTTCGCGACCGACGTGCGGCCCGTAATTCAGGAATGGCGGGCATCCAAGAGTCTCCCGAAGGATCCGATGGACGCCTTCCGCCAGAGCGGGTATCTGGAACGCATCGCGAAGCAGCGCTCGGCCAGAAATTCGCAGAGCCTATCTTCCTATGCCTAACAACAATCCGACAAAGTCTTTTTTGGCTCTGGATCTTGGGGCGGAAAGTGGCAGAGCCATTCTTGCGCGCCTTCATTCGGGAGTGCTGACCACGCAAGAAATCCATCGGTTCAAAAACGAGCCAGTGGAATATGGCGGAAGTTTGCACTGGGATGTGACCCGGCTGTGGTGGGAGGTTCGAAAAGCGCTCCTCGGCTTGGAAGAAATGGAACTGGCGGGAATCGGAGTCGACGCTTGGGGCGTGGATTACGCTCTCCTCGGTGAACGCGGCGAACTTCTTCAGAATCCCTATCACTATCGCGACGCCCGCACGAACGGCGTGATGCAAGATGTATTTCGCAAAGTCGCAAAAGAAGAGATCTACTCGGCCACTGGCATTCAGTTCATGCCCATCAACACGCTTTACCAACTCTATGCCGCAGTGCGAGACACTCCTGCACTCCTGAAGGCCGCCGAAAGGCTCGTCATGATTCCGGATTTAGTCCACTACTGGTTGACTGGAAACGCGGTCTGCGAGTTCACGAACGCAACCACAACTCAACTGGTGAATCCAGCGACCCGCACGTGGGCCACGGAGCTGATGCGGCGCCTCGAGCTGCCCACACACTTGCTGGCGGAAATTGTGGAGCCCGGCACACAAGTCGGAACTCTGCTGCCAAGTATTTCTCGAAACTCCGCGCTGTCAGCGACTCGGGTTATCGCGCCTGCAACCCATGACACAGGCTCTGCGGTAGCCGCGATTTCTGCGCGCGACGGAACCGCATTTCTCAGTTCGGGGACTTGGTCATTGCTGGGGACAGAATTGGACGCTCCGGTCATCTCCCCGGAAGCGCTGCGCCACAACTTCACCAACGAAGGTGGCGTCAACGGAACCACGCGGCTCCTCAAAAACGTAATGGGCCTCTGGATGTTGCAATGCTGCCGTCAGTCCTGGACTGCGCAGGGACAATCCTGCGACCATCTGGAACTGATGGAGCTTGCCGCGCGTGAAGATTCCTTCCGCTGTCTCGTGGATCCGGACCATGCGTCTTTTTTACGTCCGTCCGATATGCCGGCCGCGATCGATCAATTCTGTGCGAAAACTCATCAGCCTTCGCCGAAAAGCGTGGGAGGCTACGTCCGGGCAATCCTGGAGAGTCTGGCTTTCAAATATCGCCTCGTGCTTCACAACCTCGAGCAGCTTATCGGAAGGCGAATCCACCAAATTCGCGTGATTGGCGGAGGATCGAAAAACCGCTTGCTCAATCAAATGACCGCGGATGCTACCGGAAGAAAACTACTGGCCGGGCCGGCCGAAGCGACTGCCCTTGGAAATGTCGCAATCCAAATCCTGGCGACCGGCGGCGCCAGCTCGTTAAAGGAAGTCCGCCAAATTATAGATCGATCGTATCCAGTCGAGGGTTTCGAACCGCTCAATACCGTTAAATGGGATCGGCATGCCGATCGCTTCGAACAATACTGCGAGGCTGTGTATGCCTGAAATCCAAAAAACCGCTCGTCTCCAGGACCTTTGGAGTCCCGAACGCGCCGAGAAGATCGCCGGCAACCAATTGGCTCTTCTGCGCTACCGCTCGAACTTGTTGGGAGCGGACTTGCGCATCACGAATTTCGGCGGCGGCAATACCAGTTCGAAGCTGGAGCTCTCGGATCCATTCACAGGTGAACCGACGCGTGTCCTGGCTGTGAAAGGCAGCGGAGGTGACCTGGGCTCCATCACCGAAGCGGGCTTCGCGCTGCTTTACCTCGATCGGCTAGAACAGCTTAAGGGGCTCTATCACGGCGAAGAGCACGAAGACGAAATGGTTCACTACTATCCCCTCTCTGCCTTTGGAGAGAATCGAGTCGCGTCGTCGATTGACACTCCCCTTCACGCTTTCCTTCCGTTTTCTCATGTCGATCACCTGCATCCGGACTGGGCCATTGCGTTAGCCGCGAGCGCTAACGGCAAGAGGAAGCTGGCTGAGTTCAACAAAGAGTTCGACCGCAAGATCGTCTGGGTGCCCTGGGAGCGGCCTGGATTTGAATTGGCATTGCTCATCGAAAAAGCCGTGAAGGACAACCCCGGGACCGACGGCATTCTTCTCGGCGGTCACGGGCTGTTCACATGGGGCACATCGCAGCGCGATTGCTATCTCAACAGCATTCACACGATCGACCAGATGGGCGAATTTATTCTGGCCCACCAACGCAAGAAGGGCACACTTTTCGGCGGTCTCGTACATTCTGCAATTCCGCATCGCAGGGAAGTGGCGGCTCAGATCTTGCCTGCTTTGCGCGGAGCTCTCTCCTCGGACCGTCGCGTCGTCGCCCACTACACCGACCACGAAGACGCGCTGGCCTTTGCCGGCTCGAAGTGGTCGAAAGAACTGAGCGCGCTCGGCACAAGTTGCCCCGACCATTTTCTGCGCACCAGGGTCTGCCCTCTTTTCCTCTCTTGGGACCCTGCGAAACAAAACGTCAGTGCCCTCAAGGCCAGCATCGAACCAAAAGTCATCGAATATCGAGCAGCGTACAAGAAATATTACGATGATTGGGCCGTAAGCGATTCGCCCAAATTGCGCGATTCCAATCCGTCGGTGGTCATCGTTCCCGGTCTTGGCCTTTTCGGCTTTGGCAAGAACAAAAAAGAAGCTCGAATCACAACGGAATTCTTCATCAACGCCATCAACGTCATGACTGGCGCAAATGCGTTGGAGGATGGAGACGTCACGCATCCTCTGCCCCAGGCGCGTCGCCCCGAGCAGTCCAAGCAGTTCACCCACTTCCACAACTATGTGGCGCTTCCTCGGTCAGAAGCTTTTCACATCGAATATTGGGCGCTCGAAGAAGCCAAGCTACAACGTATGCCTCCTGAGGCCGAGTTCAGCCGGAAGGTCGGCTTGATCATCGGTGGCGCCAGCGGGATCGGGCGCGAAGTAGCTCTTCTCCTCGCGCGCAAAGGCGCTCACCTGGTGGTCGCGGATTTCGATGAGGCCGGCGCACGAAAAGTAGCTGACGAGGCCGGCCCGCTTTCTTCCGCGGAATTCGTGACCTCCACCATTGTGGACTTGAGCTCCAGCGACTCGTTGGCAAAAGCCATCCGCCACATAATTCTGGAATTTGGCGGAATCGACCTGGTCGTGAACACGGCCGCTATCTATCCGGTGCCGGGTTGCGAGGGCGAGCTCTCCGAAGCCCAGTGGGCCAAAACGTTTCTCGTCAACGTTACCGGCAACTATCTGCTGGCACGCGCCACGGAGCCAGTCTTTCGCGATCAGAATCTTCCTTCTTCCCTGGTTCTCACCAGTTCCGCGAATGCCGTCGTTCCCAAGAAAGGCAGCGAAGCCTACGACACCAGCAAGACCGCGCTCAATCATCTGATTCGTGAACTGGCCATTGAACTCGGACCTATCGTCCGCGTGAACGGGATTGCCCCGGCAACCGTTGTGGCCGGCTCCGCCATGTTTCCCCGCGATCGGCTCATGCATTCTCTTCAAAAATACGGCATCGCTTACTCGGAATCTGAATCAACAGACCAGCTTAGAGACAAACTCGCTGATTTCTACGCGCAACGAACGCTGATCAAGCGCCCCATCACGCCGGAAGCCTGCGCGGCCGCCATCGTTTGGTTAGCGAGCGACCAGAGCGGACGGACGACAGGCCACGTCATACCCGTGGACGGGGGTTTGCCCGATGCCTTCCTCCGATAACCAAGGCGCGAAGAAGAGTTAGCAACGTGCAGCGCAATCTCGGCACCCGATAGCGAAGGGGAATCTATGCAACGTATCTGCTTCGTTCTGCAAGTGAAGCCGGAAAAACTTCAAGAGTACAAAGAACGTCACCGCTCGGTCTGGCCGGAAATGGTGAACGCGCTCCGCGAGGCAGGATGGAATAATTACTCGCTGTTCCTGCGCCCGGACGGTCTTCTCGTCGGATATCTCGAGACCGAAAACTTCCAAAACGCCCGCGCTGGTATGGCCAAGCGGGAAGTCAATGCACGGTGGCAACGCGACATGGCAGACTTTTTTGTTCCGGTGGACGGCGCTATGCCCGACCGAGCCATGGCACCGCTCGAAGAAGTCTTTCATGTCTGATGCAGCCTTGAGGACAATGTGATTCCAAATCCCGCTTTAGGAGTTTTCTTTCACTGGCTAGGTGGCTTGGCCTCGGGCAGCTTCTATGTGCCGTTCCGCGGTGTGAAGCACTGGGCCTGGGAAACCTATTGGCTCGTCGGCGGATTCTTCAGTTGGATTATCGCCCCGTGGCTCCTCGCGCTGATCATGACCAGCGATCTTTTCGTCGTCCTGCACCAAGCCCCGCTGCGAAGCATTCTTTGGACCTATATCTTTGGAGTCCTGTGGGGACTGGGCGGTCTGACTTTCGGATTGACCATGCGCTATCTCGGCATGTCCCTCGGCATGGCCGTTGCTCTGGGATACACCGCAGCGTTTGGCACGCTAATGCCGCCGATCTTTCGCGGTGAATTCGCTCGGCAAGTACTCGGTACCCGCTCCGGATTGGTGATATTGGCTGGTGTTGCCGTCTGTCTCGTAGGCATCGCCTTCGCCGGGGCTGCTGGAGTTTCCAAAGAGCGCGAAATGTCCGACGAGCAGAAGCGTGCCTCGATCAAAGAGTTCGATCTGAAGAAAGGCCTGCTCGTGGGGACGTTCTCCGGCGTCATGAGCGCTTGCTTTGCTTACGGACTCGCCGCAGGCGATCCGATTAAAGCCATCACACTTCAGCACCGCACGTCCACCCTTTGGCAAGGGCTTCCTGTTCTGGTGGTTCTTCTCGCCGGGGGATTCACCACAAACGTTATCTGGTGCCTCCTCTTGAACAAGCGGAATCAAAGCGGTTATCAGTATTTCCAATCAGATATTCGAGGACACGTCCCGGAAAGAAGCGAAGAACATATCCTTGAAACAGTAACGGATGCTCCCGGCGAGGAGATGGCTGCCACCGCCGTTCTGGTGAGCACTGGCGCGGATACACTCCGGGCTCCCATGCTTCCGAATTATCTCTTGTCCGCATTGGGGAAAGGCGCAGGCCTCAAGACCAAGTGGCTGGTGGCCTTCAGCCTCCTCGTCCTCGTGGGGTCCACGGTCGTCGTTGGGTACGGGAATTATCTAGGTGCCGCATCGCCGCACTGAACTGCCGAACCTCGCTGCAAGGCCCCGGAAAGGGAACTCGCGACGAGCCACACATGTAAAATCTACGTACGTATACTTATATAAGTCTGCTGTATGTGTTTCCTGATTAGTTCTTTCCCAGCCCTTGACTCCCGCTGTAGTTAGTTGTAAGAGTAAGTAACAGAAATGGCGCTGCCGCGAGTGGGGTAGGCAGCTGCATGGTCCCTCTCAACACGTCCGACAGCCTCGCGATATTCCGTTGCTCTCCCTTTGTGTCAGCACGCCTGTCTGTGCCTTTCAGATTCCGCTTTATGCCGTGGCCGCGTCCTCTTGCCAACCCCCTGCACAGCAGCTTGATCAAGACGAACTGGAGAAAGCCGATGATATGGAAGCTATTCTCTTCCCATGATCTGCTGCCTCACGGTTTTTGCTATCAGTGGAAGCCAGCTCTCATTTGGCTCCATGCGATGTCGGACATCCTGATTGCCCTCGCCTATTTCTTGATCCCCCTGGCCCTGATCTATTTTGTGCGCAGAAGGCGAGATCTTCCTTTCAGTTGGATGTTTGTCTGTTTTGGCGTCTTCATCGCTGCCTGCGGCGCGACGCACGTAATGGAGGTGTGGACCCTTTGGGTTCCTGCCTATTGGCTTGCGGGCGGGGTCAAGGTGATTACAGCCATTGCCTCCGTGCCAACGGCGTTATTTCTCGTCAATCTTATGCCGAAATTGCTGAGCCTCCCTAGTCCACACGAAATGACGGCAGCGAATGAAGAGCTGAGTCGGCGGGCCGCTGCTCTAAGCAAAACGGAGGAAAGATTTCGACAAATGGCCGACAACATCCAGGAAATATTCTGGATTTTGGACCCGCAAACTAAGGAAGTCTCCTATGTGAGCCCGGCATTTGAACAGATCTGTGAACTCCCCCTCGATTCGCTCTATTCCAATCCAACCTCTTACCGTGAGTTGATACACCCCCAGGACCGGCCGCGCGTATTGGCAGAGCTTGAGAAGTTGGAGAGTACGAATCGCTTCGACGAGGAATTTCGCATCGTCTGCCCCAGCGGGGCTGTGAAATGGATAAGAGCCATCGGATTTACCGCCAAAGATCCCGCTGGCACTGTTACGACGCTCGTCGGCACCGCTCAGGAGATTACGGCTCGCAAAGAGTTGGAAATCGTGACGCGCGAGAGTGAGGATCGTTACCGCGATTTGGTTGAGCATTCCACTGACCTGATCTGCACGCATGATCTCGAGGGGCGTCTTCTGTCCGTCAACGAACTGCCCGCCAAACTTCTTGGATACTCCCGGGAGGAACTCCTGAATAAGCCCATGCGGGATTTTCTGCTGCCGGATGCACGCGCCCAATTCGATCAATCCCTTCTGGACATACAGAAACACGGCTTTGTCAAGGGTTTAATGGTCGTTCTTACAAAGACCGGAGAACGCAGAATTTGGGAGTACCACAATACTCTTCGAACCGATGGCGTCACCGCCCCGGTCGTTCGAGGGATAGCACATGACATTACCGACCAGAGGCGTGTCGAGAAGGCTCTGCGCTTATCGGAAGAAAAATTCTCCAAGGCCTTTCGCTGTAGCCCTACCATCCTTTGGATCAGCACGCTTCAGGAAGGGCGCGTATTGGAAGTCAATGAAGCCTTCGAGAGGCACAGCGGCTATACGCGGGATGAAATCGTCGGTCACACAAAGCTGGAACTTGGTCTCTGGTTTGACCTCCGCGAGCGAGAAACCCTCACAGACATCGTCAGAAGACAAGGAAACGCGAGAGATCAGGAAGTCCGCTTTCGAACGAAGTCCGGGCAAGTAGTGGTTATTCTGCTCTCCGTCGAGTCGGTAGAACTTCATGGTCAGCAATGCTTGCTTACCGTCGGCCAGGACATCACCGAACGCAAGCGAGCGGAAGAGGAACTCCGGCACCTTTCTGGCCAGCTTCTACGTTTGCAGGACGAAGAACGGCGCAGGATCGCCAGGGATTTGCACGATTCTACGGGCCAAGACCTCGTCGCCTTGGCAACCATGCTCGGTCAACTTCGTGCTTCAATTCCTTCTCGGGAGCAAAAATCGCGAAAGCTTCTTTCCGAATGTAAAGCGTTGGCGGACCAGTGCATCCGTGAAGTTCGCACGCTTTCCTACCTGTTACATCCCCACATTTTGGATGAAGCCGGTTTAGCGGACGCCATTCGTGACTACGTGAAGGGTTTCACCAAACGCAGTGGAATCCAGGTGGAATTAGAGCTCTCACCGCGTCTCGGCCGCATGACGCGCGACGTGGAGTTGGCCTTGTTCCGCGTGGTGCAAGAGAGCCTCACTAACATCCACCGCCATTCGGGGAGTCCGCACGCCAAGATACGCATTGATTGCAACTCCAACCTCGCCCTGGAAATCAGCGACTTGGGCCCGGGTGCCTCCGCCTCTGCGACGGGAGGGAAAGAAGAGCACCGGCTCGACGTTGGTGTTGGCATTCCGAGTATGCAGGAGCGCGTGAAGCTGATCGGCGGGCGCCTTCATGTTGATTTCGGCGCTGACGGTACAACGGTGCACGTCACCATTCCTCTCGGAGGCGAACGAACGTGAAAAACCTGCGCATTCTGATAGCCGATGATCACGAACTAGTGCGGCGGGGTGCGCGCGGTGTCCTCCACTCCCGGCGCGGTTGGAGAATCGTCGGCGAGGCGGCGAATGGCCAGGAGGCGGTCGAAAAGGCCATAGACCTGAAACCCGATATAGCCTTGGTCGACATCAGCATGCCCGAACTCGATGGCATCGAGGCAGTGCGTCAAATCCGGCACGCGGTTCCGACTGCCAAAATCCTTGTGCTCACGATGCATGAGTCAGACCGCATGGTCCAGCGTGCATTGGACGCCGGGGCTCAGGGGTACATTCTGAAATCCGATCTCACCGAGTGCCTCGTCAAAGCCGTCAAATCCATTTCTGACGGCACGTGTTTCCTCACCCCTAGAGTATCCAAGATCATGATGGAAGGATCTCTTAAGGCCAAACGCGAGCGTCAGCAACAGCAGCGCGCGGGTGCCCGGACAACTCCTCGCGAGACGGAGATCATCCGCCTCTTGGCGGAAGGAAAAACCAACAAGGAGATCGCTGCGCTTTTGGAGATCGCTGTCAGGACCGTCGAGGGGCACCGCGCTAGGATCATGCTCAAGCTTGGTTTCCATTCCCTGACTGAGCTGATCCACTACGCCATCCGCCAAGGAATAACTAC
>WNFD01022654.1_pt1 | contig 11546 bp, 11 predicted proteins | sample 5400491 | NCBI WGS metagenome assembly WNFD01 (sample SAMN13153343, study PRJNA577476) | soil metagenome | isolation source: 120 cm saprolite under Douglas fir tree site 2 hole 2 replicate 2 | place: USA:California | collected 2015-04-18 | reverse complement strand
GTTCGAACCGACCTGCTCAAGCGCCTGCCGCTCACGTCTGACCGTTTCGGCTTCGAGGTTGAGGTGACGGCGCGGTTGGCCCAGGTGGGAGCGCGGATCTGGGAGCTGCCGATTACCTACAGCGGGCGCACCTACGCTGAGGGCAAGAAGATCACTTGGCGTGACGGGCTCGCCGCCCTCGTGCACATCGTCCGCTTCAACCTCTTTCCTCCGGGCGGCGATTGGCGGACGCTCCGACCCTAGGGCGGGACGCCCGCCGCTTAGGGCTCGGCGCTGCTGCCGTGGCGCTCCTCGCCGGGGCCCTGGCGCTGAACCGCGATCTCGTCGGCGTGTTCTACGACGACGGCTTCTACGCCGCCCTCGCCATAAGCCTTGCCCGCGGCCAGGGCTACGTCCAGGCCAATCTCCCCGGGGCCCCCACCGCGATTCACTACCCGCCGCTCTACCCTCTGCTGCTCGCGCCGCTGTTCGGGACGCTGTCGCTCGATGCCGCAGCGTTCGCGGGCAAGCTCCTCAACCTCGGCTGCGCCGCGGCCGCGGCCGGGCTCGCGGCCTGGCACGCCACTCGTTCGCGGCTGCTGGGAGAGCGGGCGCCCGGCTGGCTCGCGGCCGCCGTCGTCGCAGCGGCCGCGGTCGCTATCCCCGTGCTGCAGACGCAGTCGGTCCTGTTCGCTGAGCCGCTCTTCGCATTGCTGTTCACCGTGACAGTCGCCCTGGCTGATGCGCCGCCGCCGGGCTGGGGTCCGGCCAGGGGCGCGTTGCTCGCGGGGGTCGCAGCGGCGCTCACGCTGCTCACTCGCACCATCGGCGTCGCTGCCGGCGCGGGGATCGTGCTGTTTCTGCTGCTCGTGCGCGGCTGGGGCTGGCCGCGGGCTGCGCTTGCCGCCGCGCCCGTCGCCGCAGCGGCGGCGGGGTGGGGGCTGTGGACGCTGGCGCACCGCGCCGGCATCGATCCGGCTCTGGCGATCAACTACGGGAGCTACGGCGAAGTCGTCCGGCAGGCCGGCGTTGGGGCATTTGGTGCCAGCGCCGCGGACCTGCCTCGCCCGCTCGGGGCCATCACGCTCAGCTGGATGCCAACAGCGCCTCTCTACTATCTCTTCGGTGCCGCGGCACTGGCAGTCGGCGCCTACGGTCTGTGGGTGCTTGGTCGGCGCTCGAGTGCCGGCCTCTCGCTCGCTGGGTACCTCGCCATCCTCGCCGTGTGGCCCTTCCCCCCGGACCGGTTTCTGTGGGCCGTCCTCCCCTGGATCGCGCTGGCGTGGAGCGCTGGGGCCGCTGCTCTGTGGCGGGCGCCGTTCCGCTCTCCGATCGCGGTTCTCAGCGTCCCTCTCGTTTTCGGGTTCGGCTTGTACGAGGCACGGGGGCTCGCCGGTCGCTGGTGGCGTGGCGACGCGCCCCTGATCTCGGCCAATTTCCGCGAGCTGTTGCCGTGGCTCGAGACCCTGCCCCCGGAGTCGGTGCTGGCCACTGATGACGAGGCGCTCGTCTGGCTCTACACCGGACGGGCGTCGGTTCCCCTCTATCTCTACGGCTACCGGGGCCGGGTCGTCGTCGAGCCGGGACCCGCCGAGCAACGCGCCTATCTCGAGCGCCAGGGCGTGACCTACATCGTACTGGCGAGCTCCGGCGTCGGCTCCGCGCGGCAGCTGCGACGCCTCATCGCTGCCTATCCCGGTTGGCTCACTCCCCTGCATGCTTGGCCCGGCGCCCGCTGGGTCTATGCGATCAATCGTGGACGCTAAGCGCGTCTATGTCGTGGTCGCCGCCTGCGCAGTCGTGGTCTATCTCGCCGCGCTGTGGAACCGCTTTGCGATGGACGACCTGTACGTCATCGCGTTTAACCCCCTCGTCCACTCCGCGTCGGGGATCTGGCGAGCGTTCAGCGCGCCGTACTGGCCGCCGGAATACGGCGGGAAGATGTACCGGCCGCTTATCATTGCCACCTTCAGCCTCGACCGCCTGGTGGACGGATCGACCTGGTTCCATGCGGTGAACGTCTTCTGGCACGCGGCCGCCACCGTCGTCGTTGCTGCGCTCGCACGCCACTGGGCTGGTCTGCGTGGCGCGCTCGCGGCCGGCCTGATCTTCGCGGTGCACCCAATACACGTCGAGGCGGTCGCCAATGTGGTGGGGCGGGCGGAGCTGATGGCGGCGCTGTTCACGATGCTCGCGGTGTACGCTGCCCTGGTGCGGGAGAGCCTCGCGTGGAGCACCATCGCCCTGGCGTTCGGCCTGCTCAGCAAGGAGAACGCCGCAGTTGCGCCTGGGCTCATCGCCTGGGGCTGGATGCTGGGGCTGCACCGTCCGGCCCGGCGGCGGATCGTTGCCTACGCCGCGAGCTGGACGGCGCTCGCCGCCCTCTACGGAGCAATTCGCTGGCAGGTGCAGCATCCCTACGCCCGCTGGGACGTGGTCGCTCCCGTGTTCCATAGCGCCACGTGGCCGCAGGTCCGGCTCACGGCAGTGGCTGCCCTGGCCGATGTCGTTCGGCTGTTGGTGTTCCCGCTGCACCTGCGGGTCGACTACTCCCCCAACGAATACACGCTCGTCAGTTCGCCCCTCGATGGCCGGTTCTGGCTCGGAGTCGCGGCGTTGTTCTTTTGGGCGGGGGTGTTGTGGTGGGCATGGCGCCATCACCGGACGGTCGAGACGTTCGCACTGGGATGGATTGCGATTGCCTTTCTCCCCGTCGCGAACCTTCTTTTCCCGACCGGCATCCTCCTCGCCGAGCGCACGCTCTATCTGCCGTCTGCAGGGCTAGCGCTGGCGATTGGGGGTTGGATCGAGCGGCCCTCGCGACGGTTCGTGAACCTGTTCCCAGGCGACAATCGATTCATCCTCGTCCCGGTGAAATGGCTTCCCGTGGCGGTGATTCTGGTCGCGGGCGCGATCTGGACGGCCTTCCGTGTCCCCGCCTGGCGTGACGATAAGGCGGTGACGATGAGCATTTTGGACGACTCGCCGGCCTCCTACCGCGGCCCGGCCCGCAGCGGCGCCCTGCTCCAGAGTGCGGGGCAGGCGGGCAAAGCACTCGCCGCCTACCAGGTCGCCGCCCGTATCTACGACCGGGACCCCTCAGTCTTCGTCGGCGCCGCCGACGCGGCCTTCACGCTCGGTCGGCCGGCCTTGGCCGACGCCCTGCTGATTCGCGTCGACCAGCTCTGCTTCCAATGCGCGGGCTATCTCTACACGCAAGCGGTGGCCGCGCGCTCCCGTGGCGACGTCGCGACGGCGGATTCGCTCGCGGCGCATGCTAAGGAATGGGAGGCAAGGTGAGGATCGGCCTCGTGACGGTCTTCGCCGTAGCCGTGCTGTTGTTCCTGCCGACGATCCGCTACGGGTGGGTCCAGGACGATCGGGGGATCATCGCGCTCAACCCGGCGGTCCACTCGTTCTCTGCCGCCGTCCGGGCCGCGGACAAGGCGTATTGGCCTCCACCTTCGCAGGCGGGGCTGTACCGGCCGTTGACGATTCTCTCCTTTGCCGTCGACTGGCAGCTGTCCGGCGGGCGGCCTGGCTGGTTCCACGCCGTCAATACCCTGCTGCACGCGACAGCCGCGCTGCTCGTGGTACTGGTGTTGGCGCGATGGCTACCCGGCGCGGCCGCTGTGGTGGCCGGCCTTCTCTTCGCTGTCCACCCCGTCCATGTCGAGGGGGTGGCGAGTCTCGTTTCGCGCGCCGAGCTGCTCGTGGCCGTGGGACTGTTCGCAGCGGTTCTGGCCGCCCGGCGTGGCTGGTGGACGGTCGCGATCATCTGCGCTGCAGTGGCGATGTTCAGCAAGGAGCATGGTGTCATTACAGGTGTCGTGATACTGCTCGATAACTGGCTGCAACCGGCTGAGCAGCGGCGCTGGTACCCGACGCCCTTCTACGCAGGGCTCGGTCTCGCGACCGCCGGGTTCCTGGTTGTCTGGGCACTCGTCGGCCGCAACGCGGTTGCCGATGTGGCACCGCCGTTCCTGGGCACGGGCGCCGGCGGCCGGCTCGCCGTGGCACTCCCCGCCGTGCTGCGGGCAGCCCGCCTGCTTGTCTGGCCGCTCGATCTGTCGGCCGATTACGGTCCCCAGGTCATCCCGGTGGGCGGCGGCGCTTCGTTGGCGGCCGTGGGAGGGGTGGTGGTGGTTGCGGGCGCGCTCTACCTCGTCCTCTGGTGTAGCCCACGCTCGCCCCTCATCAGCTTCGCCGCGGCCGTGGCAGCGCTTGCCTATCTGCCCACCTCGAACCTGTTGTTTCCCTCCGGGGTCGTGCTCGCCGAGCGGAATCTTTATCTGCCCGAGTTGCTGATCGCCGCCGCCGTGGGCCTCGGCGCAGGGTGGGCGACCCAGCGATGGGGGGAACGGCGCATGTGGGTTGGCGGGGCGGTGCTGCTGATCGCTCTTGCTGCGCGCTCCGCCGCACGACTGCCGGTATGGAGGAGCAACAAGGATTTCCTGTTGACGACGCTCCAGGAGCACCCCGAGTCGTATCGCGCCCATGAGTGGGCGGCGGCCGTGCTTGCCGGGCTGGCCGACACTGTCGCAGCTCGTCGGGAGTACGCTCGGGCCGACTCGTTGTTCTCAGGGGATCCGCACCTCGATGCGGCCCGGGCTTATTACCTGATGGGGCTGGGTGACACGCTGGAAGCGGCGCCCTTGGTGAGGCGGGCGCGTCAGCGGCTTCCCCACGAGCCTTTCGCCCTCAGGACGCAACTCCTCCTGTACCTGAGGCGAGGGAATCGGGCGGCCGCCGCCGCCCTCGCCGACACCGTTCGCCGCAGCTTCCCCTGGGACGGAGCATGGTACGATCGTCTCATGCGGTGACGTTTGAATGGGGTTCTGCAGGGTTGCGTCTCTCCGGATGACTCGCAAATCGCCTGACCCGGGGTTGGCCAGCAGTTACCTTTCCGCCACTCGTTAGTCATATAATGGCCTCCATAGCAACATGTTACGAGATCGCGTTGCAGTTGGGCACATCATTTGCGGAGAAGAGTTGCGGACTGTCGTCTCAGTAAGAGTTGCGGACTGTTGTCTCGGCAAAGACACCGGGGAGGTCGTGATGAACCGTAGAGGTTTTACCCTGATCGAACTTTTGATCGTCGTGGTGATCATCGGCATTCTGGCCGCCATCGCGATCCCCAAGTTCGCGAACACGAAGGAAAAGGCGTACCTGGCCTCGATGAAGGCCGACCTGCGCAACCTGGTGACGGCTGAAGAGGCCTACTTCGCCGACTCGGTGAAGTACACCACGGCCCTGGGCACGGCGTACAACACAACGCAGGGCGTTGTCGGGCCGACGATCGTCACGACCGCCGACGGCTGGACGGCCTGGGTAAGTCACCAGGTGACGACCAAGACCTGCGCGATTTACGTTGGTTCGACGGCGTTGGCGCCGGCGACGAAGGAAGGCGCCCCGTCGTGCCAGTAACGCTGGACGCGTAGGCGCACAGAAGCATAGGAGCGGCGGGGACTTCCCCGCCGCTCTCTTTTTCTGCCTATTTCCAGCCCGCATGCCTGGTAAGCCTTCGCTCCGCACCGAATTGCTGTTCAACCTGGCGTTCCTCGCCAGCGCCGCCCTCCTGCTGGGTGTAGGCAGCCTCGTCGTGTTGCAGGCTCTCGCCCCCAACCTCACCCCGGGGCAGGCAGTCCCGCTCATCCTCGTTGTCGTTGCGCTCGACGTCGGGATTTTCATCGTCTTCGGGCGCTACCTCGTCGCGCGGCATGTGTTGCGTCCCGTCAGCCGGCTCATGGCGGTGGTCGACGCGGTTGCTGCCGGCGACCTCGGCGAACGAGCGCCGGACGCCGAAACGCGGGATTTCACGGTGCTGGCCGAGCGGCTGAACCGCATGACCGATCATTTGCTCGACGCCCAGGGCCAGCTCGTCCGCTCTGAGAAGCTCGCCAGCGTCGGCCGGCTGGCCGCGGGCGTGGCCCACGGGGGAGGGGGCGGGCGGGGGGCCCCGAGATGATCGTGGGCATGACCCGCGAGCTGGAGCGCATCGACCGTATCGTGCGGAGCCTGCTCGACTACGCCCGCCCCCGCGAAGAGGCGCTGCAGCCCGTCCCGCTCGACATCGTGCTGCAGGCCAGTTTCGACCTGTTGCGGGCGCAGGGAGCATTCGGGCGCACCCAACCCACCCTGGATGTGCCTACCGACCTACCGCCGATTCTGGCCCGTGCCCATGCCCTGGAGCAGGCGCTCGTGAACCTGCTGCTCAACGCGGTGGACGCCGCGCCGGAGGGACTGATCGTGCTAGGGGCGCGGCGCTGGGCCTATGAACCGGGGCGCGGGCCGCCGCGGCGTGCCAGCGACGAGAGCGGCGCCTTCTTTACGAGGCCCCAGGACCGACGGCCATCGCGACCCGAATACAGCGCCGGGCACCCGGGCGTGCTGGTCTTCGTGGCGGACTCGGGAGGGGGCGTGCTGCCGGCGGACCGCGATAAGATCTTCGATCCGTTCTATACGACCAAGGAGCCGGGGCGGGGGACCGGGCTTGGCCTCGCCATCGTGGCCCGCACGGTGGACGAAATGGGGGGCGTGGTCTGGGTCGATCCGGCACGCGAGGGCGGAGCGGCCTTCAAGATCTTCTTTCCCGCCGAATGAGCCGGATCCTGGTGGTAGACGACGAGCCCGGGTTGCGGCAGTCCCTGGGCCTGCTGCTCGGCGACGCCGGCTACCAGGTGGTCGCCGAGAGCGACGGGCGTCTCGCGCTGGAACGGGCCCTGCGCGAGCCCTTCGACCTCATCCTATCCGACGTCCGTATGCCGCAGCTGGGGGGCCTCGAGTTCCTGCGGGCCTACCGCAAGGGTGGCGGGACCGCCCTCGTGATCATGATGAGCGCCTACGGCGGTGAGGACGCCGCCCTCGCTGCAATGAAGGAAGGGGCGTACGACTACATCCCCAAGCCGTTCCGCCCCGACGAGGTAGTGCTCACGTTGCGTAAGGCGGAGGAGCGCGAGCGCCTGGGGCGGGAGGTGGCGGGCCTGCGGGCCCAGCTCGACAGCGGCCCGGACGCCCGTGCCCTGGTCGCCGAGAGTGCGGCGATGCGCGCGGCCCTGGAGTTGGTCGGCCGCGTGGCCGAGCACCGCACCACGGTGCTGATCACCGGGGAGAGCGGTACCGGCAAAGAGGTCATCGCCCGCGCGATCCATCGCGCCAGCCCGCGGCAGGCGGCGGCTTTCGTCGCCATCAACTGCGCCGCGATTCCGGAGAACCTCCTCGAGTCCGAGTTGTTCGGCCACGTGCGCGGTGCCTTCACGGGCGCCGGCAGCGACAAGCCGGGCCTCTTCGAGCAGGCGGACGGCGGCACCCTGCTGCTCGACGAAATCGGGGAGCTGCCGTTGGGACTCCAGGCCAAGTTGCTGCGGGTGCTGCAGGACGGCGAGATCCGGCGCGTGGGTGACCAGCGCACGCGGCGGGTGGATGTCCGCGTGCTCGCAGCCACCGCCCGGGATTTGGGGGCAGAGGCGGCCGCCGGCCGGTTCCGGGAGGACCTCTACTACCGGCTCAACGTGGTCAGCATCCACTTGCCTCCGCTCCGTGAGCGCCCGGGCGACATCGCCCCGCTGGCGCGTCACTTCGCTAGCCGACTGGGCAAGCGATTGGGGCGACCGCTCTCGCTCGCCGCCACCGCGGTCGCGTGGCTCGAGGTCCAACCATGGCGCGGCAACGTGCGGGAGCTCGAGCATGCGATCGAGCGCGCGGCGGTGTTGACGGACAAGGAGGTCTTGGGGCCTGAGGATCTTCGGAGGGGACCGCTCCCCGCTCCCCACGCGGTTGCCGAGGAGCCAGGGGGAGTGGGGCGTGCGTCGCTCCGCGACGCGGTGGAGGATGCGGAGCGTCGCGCCATCGGTGCCGCGCTGGAGGCGAGCGGTGGCAACCGGCGTGCTGCCGCCAAGGTGCTCGGCGTCAGTCTGCGAACGCTGTTTTACAAGATCGAGCGATACCGCATCGAGTAGTGCAACGTTCTGCACCAGTGCAGTATTCTGCAGCAGGGCAACGCCCCGGTAGTTTACGTATCTCATTGCAATACACTATGTTGAGCAGCGGCACAGGACGTGTAATGAGGTTTGGTAGAACGGGAGGAGCGTGTATGCGGAATCGGGGCTTCACGGCAATCGAGATCCTGATGGTGATGATCATCATCGGCGTCCTGGCAGCGCTCGGGATTCCGCGGCTGCGGAACTCGCTGGAGAAGCAGAATGTGCGGAGTGCCAAAGCGCTGTTCGCGACGCTCGTGGCGACGGCCCGCGGCGTGGCGGTGTCGCGCGGCTGCCCCGCAACCTTGACCATGACTGTGGACAGTGCCTGGGTCACGGCGTGCGGGGTGAGCCCCCCGGCGGCCTCCGTACAGGTAGGAACAAAGAAGCTGATCGGCGACGATTTCAACGTGAAGCTGGGGCCTTCGGTGAGCAGCCTGATCTATGATCCTCGCGGCATCTCCACGGCCTACCAGATCGTGACGGTCCAGATCATCGGGACGACCGTCACGGACTCCGTCATGATCAACCAAGTGGGCAAGGTGGTGCGGCAATGAACAACCGGCGCGGGTTCACGATCATCGAAATCATCATCGCGATCATCGTGCTGACGGTGGGGGTGATGGGCCTCGCGACGACGGCGGCGCTCGTGACCCGCATGATCGCGCGCGGCCAGCGCTCGGCGATGGCCGCGACATACGCTGCCCAGCGCATGGAACAGCTGCGGCCGGCGGCCTGCATCGCCGCTCAGGCCGTCGCTGGCACAGACACGTTGTACCGCGGCAGCAACTGGGTCGCGAGCAACACCTGGACGTTCGTAGACGAGGGCAACTCGTACTACCACCTGCGGGTGGTCACGACGTATAAGACCGACGGCTTCAAGACGCGCGTGGACACAATGGAAGCGGGGGTCCCATGTCTCACCTGACGCGCCATGATACGGGGCGGGGGTTCACGCTCGTCGAGCTGCTCATCGCCATGGTGCTGCTCGGGGTCGTGACGGCGTCGCTGTACCGCGTCCTCATCAACAACCAGCGGGTCTACACGGCCCAGACCCAGCGGATCGATCTGCAGCAGAACATCCGCGCCGCCGCGACGATCTTGCCGGCCGACCTGCGCGAGGCCGATGCCACGGACGGCGACATCAGCGCGGCCACGGCGACCTCGGTCACGTTCCGCGCCATGCGGTGGATGGGATTCCTTTGCAACCCCCCGGCTCCTCAGGGCGGTCTCGTGCAGACACCGGTGCTCACTATGACCCTCACGAGCAAGAGGGCGTACGGCATCCGGGGCCCGGCGATCGGCGACTCCATTCTTATCCGTTACGAAGGGGACCCAAGCACCACGAAGGACGACAGCTGGGTCCCGGGCAAGATCACCGCGATGGCCACGGTCAATTGCCCCGGACTGCCCACGTACCCGGACAATAGCCCCGGCACTCAGCTGGTGGTGTCGGCCTGGATGCCGACTACGGCGACCGCGCCGGCGCTGCCTACGCCTAATCTGCCGGGTGTGATGGACCCCGGCGCGCCGCTGCGTGGCTACGAAACCGTCACTTACCAGTTGTACCAGCCGGCGGGCGACACCTCGTGGTACGTCGGGCTCCAGAACAGTGCGGGGACGCAGCCGCTGATCGGCCCCGTCCTGAGCAACGGTCTGACGCTCGCCTACTTCGACTCCACCGGGGCCAACCTGGCGCCGATGTCGGCGGCGAACCTCACGCGCATCGCGCGCGTGGACATCACGGTGCGGGCCCGCACCGCCCAGGCGGTACGCCTGCAGAGCGGTAGCACGCTGCTCGGGTCCATTGTGGATAGTGTCGTGACGCGCGTGTCCTTGCGGAACAACCGGCGCTTCTGAGCGGCGCTCTGACTCACATGAGGGAGTGGTCCATGAAACCGATTCTGTCGAACGAGCGCGGCATGGCGCTCGCAGTGGCGATCTTCGCGCTCGTCGTCGTGGGCGCTCTGGTCGCCGGAGCGTTCTTCGCCGGCACCCAGGAGCAGCGCGTGGGGGAGAACACGCGCCGCCTCACGCAGTCGTTCGGCGCCGCCGAAACCGGGCTGAATGAGGCCATCCGGTGGTGGGACCCGCAGATCATCAACCGGGTTCGCCAGTATCCGCTTGACTCGGTGCAGTTACCGCTACCGGCGCGCCTGGCCGATACGCTCACGCCGGACGGCACTGGGATTTGGGGGGGCTACGTCTACAAGTTGAATCCCCAGGTCTACCTGATCGATATCACCGCGCGCGACCGCAAGAGCGCTGGCGGGATCATCGGGGGGGGCGCGCGCCAGCGCCTCGGTGAGCTTGTTCGCATCCGGGTGCTCAACCTCGGCATCAACGCAGCGCTCACCACCCGCGGCTCCGTCAGCCTCGCCGGGAACGCGACGGTGAACGGCCGGGATACGATCCCACAAGGCTGGAACACGGCTTACTGCGACACCACTGGCGACACCACCAAAGCGGGGATCCGCCTCCCCAGCTCCACCAACGTGACCACCACGGGCAACGGCACGATACTGGGGAACCCGCCCGTCAGGGGTGACACGAGCATCAATGCCAATACGTTCACCCAGTTCGGCGACGTGAACTACGCTGCCCTGGCCGCCGCTGCTACCATCCAGCTGTCCAGCGGCAACTACAAGACCCAACCGACCGCGATCGGCACGTCGTGCGACAAGGCAACGCCCACGAACTGGGGCGACGGCTTGAACCCTAGCCAGCCTTGCGGGAACTACTTCCCGACCATTCACATCGCCGGCAGTGCAACCCTAAACGGCGTCGAGGGGCAGGGAATTCTGATGGTGGATGGCGATCTGACCATCCAGGGTAGCTACATCTTCTACGGGGTCGTCATCGTGCAGGGAGCGATAAAGAGCGCTGGTGGCGGCTCCACCGACGCCCACTTCTACGGGGCAGTGATGGCCAAGGACGTGGCCCTCTCGACGCAGTCGCTGTCTGGTAACGCGACACTTCAGTACTCTAAGTGCGCTATTACCAATGCTATGCAGGGCACGATGATCGTAACACCGGTGCGCGAGCGGGCGTGGGCGCAGCTCTATTGAGCGGCCTAACTGTAGGCCCTCAAACCAGTTGTTGATTCAGCCTCAAGTAGGTTCGAGGCTTGACAGGATAAGGGGCGGGGCATACTGTAGTTTGCCCTCGCCCCCTCTGTCTTCAACCCCCAGGCGACCATGGCCCTTTTCGGCTTTTTGGGCGGTAAAAAAACGACGGTAGGCCTCGATATCGGCTCCGGCATCGCGAAACTGGTCGTCATCGACCACAGCGCCAACGAGCCCCAGCTGGTCAAGGTGGCCACCACGGAAGTCGCCGCCGACGCGATCGTCGAAGGGGAGGTCATGGACCCCGGCATCGTGGCGGAGGCGGTTCGGGGTTTGTTCTCTGCCGCCGGGGTGAAGCAGAAATCGGTGGTCACCGCTGTCGGTGGGCGGGACGTCATCGTCAAGAAGATCCAAATGGACCGGATGAAGGAGGCCGACGCCCGGGAGGTGATCCGGTGGGAGGCCGAGCAGCACGTGCCGTTCGACATGGCGAACGTGGAGCTCGACTTCCAGATCCTGGACC
>WNFD01017101.1_pt1 | contig 11547 bp, 7 predicted proteins | sample 5400491 | NCBI WGS metagenome assembly WNFD01 (sample SAMN13153343, study PRJNA577476) | soil metagenome | isolation source: 120 cm saprolite under Douglas fir tree site 2 hole 2 replicate 2 | place: USA:California | collected 2015-04-18 | reverse complement strand
TGCCATCTGCCCCGGACCGGTGACCGAGACACAGATGTCCAAGGAACTGGGTGCGGTGCTAGCGAAGAAAATGGGTGTGAACGAACAGGAGCAACTAGCCGGCTTTCTGAACGGCTTGCTGCAAGGCCGCGCACAAACAGCAGAGGAAATCGCACATGCCGCGCTGTTTCTGTGTTCGGGGCAATCCAGCGCGATGACCGGCCAGTCCATCAACGTCGACGGCGGCGTTGCGTTCTACTGAGCGAGCTTGGAACGTGCCGCATCGCCTGTCAGCCATCGCGATTTGGCTCTTGCGTGTCCTGCCACATTCGTTGACTTGCCTGGGTTGAGCACCTAGAATCAGCGCCAGTCCTTCCCAGCCGTATGGTCGGTCAAACCATCTCGCATTACAAGATCACCGACAAGCTAGGTGCCGGTGGCATGGGGGTGGTGTACAAAGCGCTCGACCTGAAGCTGGAGCGCACCGTCGCCTTGAAATTCCTGCCAACGAATGTCACCGTCAGCGACCGGGACAAACAAAGCCTGCTCCGCGAGGCTCGCGCTGCTTCCTCTCTGGATCATCCAAACATCGGTGTCATTCACGGGATGGAAGAGTCCGAAGACCATCAACTCTTCATTGTCATGGGTTACTACGAGGGAGAAACGCTGGCTGAAAAGCTCTTGCGCGGCGTGATCCCTATCCGCGAATCACTCAACCTGGCCATCCAGATCGCAAAAGGGCTGAGCTCGGCTCATGCGCGCAACATCGTGCATCGTGACATCAAGCCTTCGAATATTATCATCACCAAGGATAATGTTGCCAAGATCGTTGACTTTGGCCTCGCTCGGGTTGTTGCCACGGCCAGCGCTACGCAGAGCATCTCTTCCACCGGGACGCTCCCCTACATGGCTCCCGAGCAAATCCTCGGCGAAGCCATGGATCAGCGCTGCGATATCTGGGCGCTGGGCGTAATCCTCGTTCAAATGATTACCGGCAGTCATCCATTCCTCCGGCCGAATAAGGGAGCGATGACATTTGCCATTCTCAACCAGCCGCCCGCGGCGCTCGACGTGGTTCCAAAGCCCGTGCATCCGGTTGCCTATCGCGCACTCTCCAAGAAACCCGCGGGGCGCTATCCCGGCGCTGATGAAATGCTCCGCGATCTGCAAGCCGCGCTCGCCGAAATCACGTCAAGCCCCGCACCGGCCGAGGAACCAACGCTCACGCGTTCCGTCAATGCGCGCGAACTCAAGCAGTACATGGAGAATGCCTCCACGCCAAGCTGGGCCGTGGACAATCCCTGGAAGGCCCGGCGACTCCTGCTCGCCTCGGTCGGAGTGGTCTTGGCCGCTATCACCGTGTCCTTTCTTCCTCCGGTGCGCGAACGCTTTGCGGGACTCGCCTACGCCGGCGGCGACAAGCATATTGCGGTACTGCCGTTCGTCAATTCCGCCAACGATCCCGAATTTGGGCCGGTCGCGGATGGGCTGATGGACTCACTTACCAATGAACTCTCGAACCTGGAAGCCGCTCGGCAGTCGCTTTGGGTGGTTCCCGCCAGCGTAGTCCGCAACCGCAAAGTCACTGACCCAACATCCGCTTTCCGCGAACTCGGCGCCACCATCGTGGTGCAAGGTAGCATCCGGCGAAAAGGCCCGGGCATGCACCTGACGGTGGTTCTGATTGATTCGAAACGCCTCCGCCAAATCGGCTCAGCGGAGCTTGAAGATCGCAGTGGCGACCTGGCAGCACTGCAGGACCAAGCCGTTGCCGGCCTAGCTCGCCTGATGAAAATCAAAGTGTCCGAGTCGGCCCGTACGCCTGCCGGAAGTGTTGTTCCAAGCGCTTACGAGTCCTACCTCAGAGCGTTAGCGTATATGCAGCGCTACGACAAGCCCGGCAACGCGGATCTGGCCATTTCCGCGTTGAACTCCGCCGTGGAGGTGGACCCTCGCTTTGCCTTGGGCTACGCGACCCTCGGGGAAGCTTATCGCCTGAAATTTCTTATGGATCATCATCCGGCGTGGGTCGATCAAGCTTTCGCAAATTGTCGCACGGCCCTGCAGATCGACGATCATCTTCCTGCCGTGCACGTCACTTTGGGTCAACTCCAGGCGACTCTGGGCAAACACGATCTCGCCCTCCAGGAATTTCAAAAGGCGCTCGATATCAATCCTCGCGATGCCGGCGCCTTGATGGGCCTGGCGGGTGTCCACGAGCAGATGGGCCATATCCCTGACGCCGAAGCAAACTACAAGCGCGCCATCGCTCTTCGGCCAGACTACTGGGAAGGATACAGCGCTCTCGGAGAGTTCTACGCACGCCAGAAACGCGTGCCGGACTCCATTGCGCAGTACCGTCGCGTCATCGAACTCACGCCCGACAATCCCGAGGCGTACAGCGATCTCGGTGTCGAGTATATGGAGCTAAAGACCTCCCAGTCCTATGCCGCGGCGGAAGCGGCATTTCAGAAATCCATTCAGTTCGCGCCCAACTATCAGGCCTACGCCAACCTCGGTTGGTTGTATATGGAGCAAAAGCGTTATGCCGAAGCTGCCGCGGAAATGCGCAAAGCCCTCGAGCTCAACGACAAGGACTGGCGCGTTTGGGGGAACCTGCAGCTCGCATACACCTGGCTGAAGGATGACGAAAAAGCGCGCGCCGCCCGCTCAAAGACGTTGAGCCTGCTGGAACAGTACGTCCTGCTGAATCCCCAGGAACCTCAGGTCCAGTCCATGCTCAGCACCTATTATGCCGAAGACAAGCTTCGCGAAAAGGCCCTCGCGCATGCCAACGCCGCCCTGGCCCTGGCTCCCAAGGATCCGGGGGTGCTCGCCGATGTCGCAGAAACCTATGACGACCTCGGCGAGCGCAAGCGCGCCATCCAATACGCGCAGGATAGCCTCAAGAACGGCTACTCACTGACGGATCTTCAGCAACGGCCCTACCTGCTCGGGCTCCTCGCTGACCCAAGTTTCCGGCCCCGCGGAAAGCAGTAAGCTTCGAAAGGAGAACCACCGTGTCTACAACAGGAGCAGCAAGAGCAAAACAGGTTACCCTGCCCCGATCTGCAACGATCACCATCCATGACCAAGCACCCAAGCCCAACGGCAAAGTAGAAGTGGCGCCTTGGACCGGCAGGGTGCACTTCGCGAACGAGGATAAGAAGGATTATCGTCTTCGCTTTTGGAAGCCGGACACCGAGCCCCTTGCAGGCATCGACATTCTGCTTCCCGCAAACAGTCGCATCACCGTGATGATCAAGAAAGGTGATGTATTTCACTACGGCGTGTTTCACTCGAAGGGTGATGAAGCCGCTCTCGGCAAGGGCGGCGGCCCCATCGTGAATTAATCCACGAACCGTTCAAGTGACAGTCATAGGCTCGGCGCGCGGCTGTCATGAAAGCCTTTGCGTTCCGCGAGCAATCGCCACCCCTGCATCGCCACGGAAATATCGACAACGGAGCGGGCTTCGGCTAACATCAGCCGCGTGGGGTTTCGCGAGAGGCGCGCTCTTTGCAAACGTGCTGGAAATTGATTCACAGCTGAATCGACTATGCCTCCGCGTCGAAAAGGTGTGTGTGCAAGACAATCGCCTTCTAGCGCTACAGCGACCGCGAACTGCATCTCTTTGGAGTAGACGTGAGCCAATCGCCTCTCATTACTCCTCCTAACGATTCTGTGGGAGAAGACGCGCGGCGCAGCACGCGCATCGAGCGGTCCGTTCCGCTGATTGTCTTCGGTCAGAACCGCCTCGGCGAGCCGTTTGTGGAAAGAACCGTCTCGACCAGTCTGAATCTGCATGGCTGCCGGTATCCCTCGCGCCACGAGTACGGCGTTGGATCGTGGGTCACTTTACAAGTCGTGGGATTGAACGTCGAGCCCAAACCTTCCGCGGTGCGCGCAAGAGTGCGCTCGGTTCATACGTCGCAGAGTTCGCGGGAGCTGCAGCAAGTCGGCGTGGAATTGGAAAATCCAGGAAATGTTTGGGGGATCGTCGCGCCGCCCCAGGACTGGATGAGCCCAAGAGCAACAAGTACTGCCCTGGCGCAATTTGCAGCGGCAGTCGCGCCTGCTGCGAATTCCGCGCCCACTGCCGAGAAACTCGATGAGCCGCCAGTGAACGCCGAGCACAGGATGGCTGAGGTCGCCACATTCCCTTCCCCGTCGCCGGCCGTTTCGAAGCCGCAAGCACCAAAGCTGGCTGAAGCTCCGCGGACGCAACGCGTTGTCATTACGCCGGACGGACTTATCGCGGCGCTGCAAGGAAAACTACAACACGCCGCGGAGAAAGCGGTGCAAACCGCTGTAGCCGGCCAACTGAGCGAAGCGGTGCGCGATGCTCTTAGTTCGATCGATAATGTCCGCAATTCGAGCGTGCGCGAGGTTGAGGAACTTTTCCCCACGCGCGTGGAGGCCGCGCGGCTTTCCTCGAAGGATGAATTTGCCGGCGAAATCGCCTCCCGCTGGAAAGAACAGATGGAAAAGTACCGCAGCCAGGCGGAGGAGATGGCGCAACGGTTGGAGAAACAAGCCGCGGAGCTGCGGCGCGAGCTGGCCAGCTCGCAGGAATTTGTGGAAAGAATGAAGCGCGAGGTGGAGCCCCAGATCAATGCTCGCCTGAACGAAGCAGTGGCCCGGGCAACAACGGAATTCGAAGCAGCAACGGCCCGCACGGCTCACCGCCGTTATGAACTCATGCTGGAGAATACTCAGGCCATGACCCAGGAGGCGCTCATGAAGCTCGATGCGCGCTCCGCGGAAGTGCAGGCGCTGGTGCAGAGCGCTGTGAATTCCGCTCTGGGAGTTTTCCAGCGGCAGACGGACCTGCATGTGAACGCCGTTCTTTCCGAGACGCAGGAACGAGCGGCGTCCGCCCTCTCTTCACTCGACGCGGAAAGCCGCGCCGCCTGTGAGGCTCGTCGCCTGTCTTTGGAGACCGAAGTTGCCCGTGCCACCGAGCGTTCCACGGAACAATTCCGAAAAGGAATGAAGGCTTTCCTGTACTCCTGTCTGGTGGCCGCCGTTAGCGCCGTGGACGAACATTCCAGATCCACGCTGGACGGGCTCGTCAAAGACAATGGGAAGACTCTTCTCGATTCTGACAGGGATTCGCGCACTCAAGACGACCAGGGAATTATTCCTGATGCCGACATCGATCCGCTCACCCACTGAAAGACAACGGGCCGGCGCAACCGATGAATAATTTAGCGGCTGCCGCACGAAACTCGCTCTCCACAAAAAAGAAAAAAGCCAGCCGCTCTCAGAACGGTTTGGCTTTTTTTCTTGTTTCTAGTGCCGCGGAGACTGTGTCAGTCCTGAAGGAGGCAGGGCGACAAGCTCAGCGTGTGCTCTGGCCGTAGCCAGAAAATCGTCAAAGTCTTAGCGGGCCGGCGCAGAACCCGGACGCCGAAACGGCCTGCGCGCCGCGTCTTCGATCGTGTAGATACCCTGCCGCGTGGCCACCATGATCGGATGCTGGCTGTCGGCAACCCGCTCCACGGCCAACGCCCAACCGCGGTGCAGCATGTACAAACTTATGATCGCAAACGCAATGGCCACAAATCCCACAGCAAATAGCGCAAACACGGCCAACAGCTCCCAGACAAAATACATTTGCAACGAGACCAGTGCTGCCAGGAATATCCACATCCACTTCCGGCTCTTGTCCTTGGTCTTCATCTTTTCTCTAGCCCCCATACACTACCCCGTTTAGCTCTGGCCGCTGGTCTGCGTTTCGCTCCCTAACTTTGTCCACCTACTTGGATGCGCCACCCCTACCAGAAGGTCCAATCGAACCCCTCGTACCTGTCCCATTTGACACCTTCTTGACCCGGAATACGATAGTACACAAGACACATTTTCGAGCCTAAACGAGTGTTCTAGTACCGCCTCTCTCAAGACTGAAAACTCCTAACTAACACAAAACAAATAGGTTACACGATATTTTACTTTCGCCCCAGTTTTCGCCTCTTTTTCCCTGTACTAGCTGTGGAAAACCTGTACCTACGTACAGGCGTTTTTCACTCTCCACCCGTAGTGATTCCTGGCTGTTATACGTTTCAAGTTCTGCCCGTCTAGCGGCTTTTACGAGTGCCTCGATAGCTCGATCGGCTCCCCAATGGGCCATCTGGATCGGGCTTCGCGAGAATCTCAATTGTCCCGTTCACACCGAAACCCCGGGACATCCCACTAAAATCATCTGCAAACAAAAACGCGTTGCCTGGCCGGTTCCCTGCCGCGGCAAACGCGTTTTTTATTCCCGAAAAACTTCGCTACGCCTTTTTCACCTGTCGTACGATCCACACCAGAATAACCGCACCGACAAAGGCCACCACGATCGAGCCGATGAGTCCGCCCGCGTGAAGTCCCAGCATACCGAACATCCATCCTCCGACAATTGCGCCGAGAACCCCGAGGACAATGTCCACCACCACGCCATATCCCCCGCCCTTCATCACTTTTCCGGCGAGCCACCCGGCAACCAGTCCAACTACAACCCGGTAAATTAATCCTTCCACGATAGCCCCTCCTCTTTCTACCAGCGCGAATAGTTCCTTCTGCCGCGCGTCCCTGCTAGAACCCGCCTTGCCGAATGTCAATCGCGCAGCTTACACTGACTCGCAAGAAAACTACATAGCCTTAACGGAGCGTTAATGATTTCTCGCGTTCGTTTGCTCTGTCTACCGCTGTTCGTGCTCGCTCTGATCGGCGCGGCCTGCTCGAAGTCTCCATTGCAGAGTGATTCAGCTTCTCCCGGTAAATCCGGTGTGCGTCCTACCATCGTCTTTATGACCGACTTCGGCACCGCCAACGACGCCGTTGCCGTCTGCAAGGCCGTCATGCTCAGCATCGCGCCCGACACCCGCATCATGGACATCACTCATCGCGTGACCGGCACCTCGCGCAAAGCCGTGATCGTCAAATCAAAAAAGGGCCAGTATTTTGTTCTTCCGGACAACGGCCTGATCACTCCGGTATTGGATCGCGACGGCCTGGAATCCGCGCGCGAAATCACCAATCCAAACTGGGTAATTCAGGCTCCCCTCTCTTCCACTTTTCATGGCCGCGACATCTTTTCTCCCGCAGGCGCGCACCTCGCCGCTGGATGGGATTTCAATCTCGTCGGCCCTGAGATTCCCCAGCTCGTCCGCCTTACTCTGAAAGCTTCCGCCACCAACGACAAGGGCATCGCTGGCGACATTATCGCGCTCGACGATCCCTTCGGCTCTCTCGTTACCGATATTCCCGGCGAGGAATTCAAGAGGCTCGGCTACAACCGCGGCGACAAGTTAAGGGTCGAGATCAACAAAAAACCGGTGATCCTCTCTTACGCAAAGACTTTTATGGATGTCCCCGTCGGCGATTCGCTTCTGTTCATCGATTCTCGCGACCGCGTCAGCATTGCCGTCAACCAGGGCAGCTACTCGAAGAAGTTCGACGTCGAGCCTCCCGGCAATATCTTCATTCCGCGGAAAGGCATGCCGTTCAAGGCCAAGTGACGATCCGGCGAGTATCGCCACTGCAGCTCGTCGCCTCATTCAAAATTCCAGGGAACTTCTCCCGCTCCATGACGTATCACTCTGTCAGGGCGTGAAATAAATTGTGCGTCTTCCAAGAGTCACGCGCGGGGGTAGCCCATGGAATCCTTCAAAAACGAGCTCAAGCAAGTTTTACGAAGGCTCGGTCGCGCCCCGATGTTCACTGCTATCACCCTCATCACTTTGGCCGCCGGCATAGGCGCCAATACTGTCGTCTTCAGCGTCCTCGAAGGCGTCCTCCTCAAGCCTCTGCCCTATCCCAAACCAGAGGAACTGATAGGCGTCTGGCTTACCGCGCCCGGCATCCAGCTCAAAGAATTCGAGCTGTCCCCCTCCGACTACTTCATCTTCCGCGAACAAAACCGCACCGTCCAGGACATCGGTCTTTACGCGGGCGACTCCGTGAGCCTAACCGGCGTTGCCGAACCGGAACAAGTCCGCGCCCTGCGCGTCACGGATGGCACTCTCCCGCTCCTCGGCATTTCTCCCCTGCTGGGCCGCACCTTCACCAAACAGGATGATTCCCCTGGCGCTCCCGAAACCGCCATGCTTACTTACGGCTATTGGCGCGGCAAATTTGGCGGCGATGCTTCCCTCATCGGCCGCAACATCATCGTAGACGGCAAATCCCGGCAAATCATCGGCGTCTTGCCCCAGCGATTTCACTTCTTGGACTTGGAAGATCCAGGTATATTCATCCCGTTTCAGTTTGACCGTAACAAAACCCATCTTGGCAATTTCAGCTATGAGGGTCTTGCCAGGCTCAAGCCAGGCGTCACTGTCGAGCAGGTCAACGCCGACGTTGCTCGCATGCTTCCGATTGTTATGACTTCCTTTCCTGCGCCGCCCGGCTTCAGCATCAAGCTCTTCGAAGATGCGCACATCGGCCCTAACGTTCGTTCCCTCAAGCGCGATGTCGTCGGCGACGTAGGCAGTGTGCTCTGGGTTCTCATGGGTTCGATCGGCATGGTCCTCCTGATCGCCTGCGCCAATGTCGCCAATTTGCTGCTCGTCCGCGTCGAAGGCCGCCGTCAGGAGCTCGCCGTCCGCGCCGCGTTGGGCGCCAGCCGCGGACGCATCGCTGCGGATCTTCTGCTCGAAAGCATCATTCTCGGATTGCTCGGCAGCACTGTTGGTCTGGGCCTCGCCTATGCCGCGTTGCGCGTTCTTGCGGCCATCGCTCCCGCGGGGCTTCCTCGCATCCGTGAAATCGGCATTAATGCGCCAGTCTTGCTTTTCACGCTTCTCATTTCCCTCTTCGCCAGCATCCTGTTTGGCTCCATTCCCATGCGTCTCAGCACCGGCATCCGCGAGGGCGGACGCGCTCTCAGCCAGAGCAAAGAGCAACATCGCGCGCGCAGTGTCCTCGTCGTCGTGCAAGTGGCTTTCGCGCTCGTCCTTCTAATCTGCTCCGGCCTGATGATTCGCACATTCCGAGCGCTCACCAACGTCAATCCAGGATTCGCCGGCCCCGCCGCCTTGCAAACCTTCCGCATCTCGATTCCCAATGCACTGGTCAAGGAGAACGAGCAGGTCGTCCGCGCGCAGGAAGAGATTCTCCACAGGCTCGCTGCGATTCCGGGCGTCGCGTCTGTCGGAATCATCTCCAAACTCCCCATGACCGGCGGCGGCTGGCACGATCCCATCTTCATTGAGAACCACACCTATGCCGAGGGCGAACTTCCCCCGCTCCGTACCTTTAGATTCATTTCGCCGGAATACTTGGGCACTCTCGGCACGCCGCTGGTGGCCGGCCGTCAGATCACTTGGAACGACACTTACAAGAAAATTCCCGTCGCCCTGGTCTCTGAAAATCTGGCTCGCGAGTATTGGCGCGACCCCTCGGCCGCGCTCGGCAAGCGCATCCGCGTCGGCTCCAAGGACGACTGGCGGGAAATCATCGGCGTCGTGGGCGATGTTTACGATGAAGGTGTCAGCAAACCTGCCCCCACGTCCGTCTATTGGCCTCTCATGATGGATCATTTCGAGAGCGATGATTCCATGTCCATGCGCGAGGTGGCATTGGTCATTCGCAGCTCTCGCACCGGCTCGGAAAGTTTCTTGAACGAGGTCCGGCAAGCCGTCTGGTCTTTGAATCCGAATCTTCCTCTCGCCGACGTTCACACGCTGGACTTTTTCTACAAGCGCTCCATGGCCCGCACTTCCTTCGCTCTCATCATGCTTGCCGTTGCCGGCAGCATGGCGCTGTTGCTCGGCGTCGTCGGCATTTATGGCGTCATCGCTTATTCCGTTTCCCAGCGCACCCGCGAAATCGGCATTCGCATGGCTCTCGGCGCCCAGCACCAAGCCCTCACCGGCATGTTCGTCCGCCACGGCCTGACGCTCACGGGAATCGGTGTGGCTTGTGGGCTCGTTGTCGCCATCATCGTCATGCGCTTGATGTCGTCTCTGCTATTTAAAGTGAGCCCGGTCGATCCAGTCGCCTATGGTGCCGCCTCCCTCGGCCTCGTCGCCACCGCGTTCCTGGCCAGCTATCTGCCGTCTCGACGCGCCGCCACCGTCGACCCCGTCGAGGCCCTTCGCGCCGAGTGAGGCGCGACGCGCGAGCGCGACAAGCCATGAAGGCGATTCGGGTGGGCCAGTGCCCCCCCCTACCCCCCAGCAATTTGTATGAATATCAAAAGAAAAGACTTGCGGAATTTGCAATTCTTAAATGCTTGATTGTAAACGAGATGGTCCATCAGTGAGCAAAAAGGGAGGCTACTGGAAAATGGCCTGGAAAAAAGAAAAGCGGGAGCAAGCTCCCGCACTCCAAGCATAGTTACCTACAAGGTAAAATATAGCACAAATAAGGGATATGTCAAGCCCTTTTTTGCGGTTTTTTGGGGGTGGTAGGCAGGCGCCGTCATCCGTTGGCGCAAGAGTTGCAATTTCCTTCCACTCGCCCAACAATGATCCTGTAGTTCCGGCTCCAATGCCTTTCGCTTTGCGAGTTTCTGATTTCGATTTTCGAGTTTGCAATTCCGAGGTCCCGCCATGCCCGAAGCCGTCATCGTCTCTGCAATCCGCACTCCCGTCGGCCGCGCTTATAAAGGTTCGCTCCGCGCCACTCGCCCCGACGATCTCGCCGCTCTCGCCATCAAGGAAGCGCTCGCGCGCGTCCCGGGCCTCGACGCCAAGGAAATTGACGACGTGATTCTCGGCTGCGCCATGCCCGAAGCCGAACAGGGCATGAACGTCGCGCGCATCGCTGCGCTCCGCGCCGGCCTCCCTGTCGAAACTTCCGCGATGACCATCAATCGCTTCTGTTCTTCCGGCCTGCAAGCCATCGCACTCGCCGCCGAGCGCATCCGCTCCGGCTCCGCCCAAGTCATCGTCGCGGGCGGCACCGAGTCCATGTCCATGGTCCCCATGGGCGGCAACAAAATCTCTCCCAATCCCTGGCTCGTCGACCACTACCCCGACGCGTACATCAACATGGGCCTCGGCACGGAAAATATCGCGCGCAAATACGGCATCACCCGCGAACAAGCCGACCAGTTCTCCGCCAACTCGCACAAGAAAGCTCTCGCCGCCATCGCCGCCGGGAATTTCAAGGATGAAACCATTCCCGTCGAAGTGAAAATCACCTCGTTGCCCAACGGCAACGGTGCTTCTCCCAAGGCAAAATCGCCGGTCAAACCGGCGACTCAGACGTTTACCTTCTCGACCGACGAAATCCCTCGCGCCGACACGAATCTCGACATTCTCGCCAAGCTCAAGCCTGCGTTTCATGCCAAGGGCACGGTCACTGCGGGCAACAGCTCCCCAATGAGCGACGGCGCCGCCGCAAGTGTCATCATGAGCGACACGCGCGCCAAATCGCTGGGTCTCAAGCCACTCGCGCGCTTCGTGGCCTATGCCACCGCCGGTGTTCTCCCCGAAGAATTCGGCATCGGGCCGGTCCAAGCCATCCCCAAAGCATTGAAGCTCGCGAGCCTCTCTCTCAGCGACATTGCCATCATCGAACTCAACGAAGCCTTTGCCGCGCAATCCCTCGCCGTCATCCAGCAAGCTGGCCTCGAC
>WNFD01012113.1_pt1 | contig 11547 bp, 9 predicted proteins | sample 5400491 | NCBI WGS metagenome assembly WNFD01 (sample SAMN13153343, study PRJNA577476) | soil metagenome | isolation source: 120 cm saprolite under Douglas fir tree site 2 hole 2 replicate 2 | place: USA:California | collected 2015-04-18 | reverse complement strand
CCTGTGCATGTCCACTCCTTCAGTTGCTGGTGCGCGGCGCGTCGGGAGCCTTCTTCGCGTGCGCGTCGATCCACTCGAGCACGGTGCGGTACCAGAGCTGGCTGCTCCTGGGCTTCAGCACCCAGTGGCCCTCGTCGGGAAAGTAGAGGAGGCGCGACTCGACGCCCTGGCGCCGCAGGTGCGGCCCGGGAGCACGCCGGGCAGCTTCTCCGCCGCGTCGACCGCGCGTATCAGATCGTCGTACGCCAGGCCGCCCCAGTCGCGGGAGATCTGCTCCTCGAAGGCGCGTCTGTATCCGGTGGAGCCGCGAGGGTTCACCGCCAGGACGACGTACCCGCGCGCCGCGAAGGCCGCCTCGTTCCAGCGCATGCCCCATTCGTCTTCCCAGACGCCCTGCGGGCCGCCGGACCCGTCCGGCGCGAGCGCGAAATCGCTGCTCGCGGGCGAGTCGGCGTAGCGGGCGACGTTTCCTTCCAGCGAGACCGTGTTCAGGTAGCTGCGCGACGTCGTCGCCGAAATCGCCGATGACGGACACCATTCCGCTCCGCCGATCCATCAGCATCAGCTTCCACTGGTCGGACTCGTACCCGTTGCGGGCCTGCGCGAGCCACGCCAGCCAGCGTCCGTCGGGGGACGGCTTGGGGGAGGCGTCGTCGCCGGGATTTCCGGCCGTTAGATTCCGCGGCGCGCCGCCCTGGACGGGGATGGCCCACAAATCGCCGTTGGTGCTCCACGCCTCCCGCTGCGCCGGCTTGGCGCTGACGAGGACCTGCGCGCCGTCGGGCGTGAAGCCGATGTCGTCGCCGCCGCCCAGGCGGAAGGTCGGCCAGTCCGAGTCGCCGGGCGTCAGGTCGCGCGCCGGGCCGCCCTGCGCGGGCTGCACGAAGACGTGCGTGCGCTTGCCGTCCTTCCACTCGGTCCAGTGGCGCGCGAAGAGGTGGTCGACGATGCGCGCCTCGACCTTGCTCGCCTTCCGCTCCTCGAAGTGCTTCTTGTCGCACGCGTCCACCGCGGCCGCCTCGCCCGCGCAGCCCGGATAGACCTCGCTGGTGTACGCGATCCAGCGTCCGTCCGGCGACCACACCCCGGCATCGGCGGCGCAGAGCATGGCGAGCAGGAGGAGGCGCATTGGACCGCGCCCTCTAGCACACGTTCGAGCAGGCGGACACATCGAATCGCGCGGGGTGTCACGGCCGGCCCTTCTCCTGCCTATGCCTGTGGAGGCTGCAAGCGAGCAGCCGGAGAAGGAGGCAAGATGAGGCGCAGGATGATCTGGACCCTCCTGGCGCTCGCCCTGGCCGCGCCCGCGGTGTGGGCGGGGTCGGCGGCGGCGGGCTGCTGCCCGATCGCGTCGTGCTGCGAGGACTGCTCGGGGTGTCCGTTCGGGAGGTGAGTTGGACCACGGCGCGCGCGCGCGCTCCAGCGAGGGATGTGCCGCCTGGCCGAAGGGGACCGCGAAGCCTTCGAGCCGGTCTTCTCCGCCTTGTGGCCCGTCCTCCGCGCGTTCGCGGCGCGCGCGCTGACCGTCCCGGCCGAGGCGGAGGACGCGGCGCAGTCCGCGCTGGTCAAGGTGTTCGCGCGGGCCGCCGAGTTCGACGCGGGGAGGGAGGCGCTCCCGTGGGCCCTGGGCATCGCGGCGTACGAGTGCCGCACGCTGCGCAAGTCGCGCGCCCGCAGGCGCGAGGACCTCGCGACGGCGCCGCCGGAAGCGGTCGACGCGCGGACTCCGGAGGACGCCGCCATCGAGCGCGATCTACAGGCGGCCGCGGCCGAGGTGCTGGGCGGGTTGAGCGCGCTCGACGCCGAGACGCTGCTCGCCGCCGCCCGCGGCGAGCGGGATCCCTCGGCGACGTTTCGCAAGCGTTTGGAGCGCGCCCTGGCGCGCTTCCGCAAGGAATGGAGGGCACGGCATGGAGCCGATTGAGTTGCAAGTGCGCGCGCGCCGCGCCTACGAGCTGGGCCGCGCCCGCCTGGGCGCGAAGGCCGGCGCCGCCGCCCTGCTGATCGCGGCCGCTGCCGTCGCCCTGGGACGGCCGCTCGATCTCACGGCGCTCCTCAGCGCCGCGCTGGCCGTCCTCGCCGCGGCGCTCGCGTTCCGCGGCGGCGCGGTGGGCCGGGCGGTGTGGGCGGGGCTCGCGGCGGGAAGCGGCGCGATGCTCCTGCCGCTCGCGCTCATGACCGCGGGCTGCCGCATCTTCGGTCCCGCGTGCATGCGCTTCTGCCTGCCCGCGTGCGTGGTGGGAGGATGCGCGATGGGCGCCGCGGTGGCGATCCTGGCGCGTCGCCAGGAGCAGGGCGCGGGGGAGTTCCTCGCCGCCGGCGCGGTGGTCGCGGCGCTGACCGCGTCGCTGGGATGCACGCTCGCCGGGGCGGGCGGAGTGCTGGGGATGGCGCTCGGAACGGTGCTCGCGGGGACGCCGGTGTGGCTCGCCGCCCGAGCTCAGCGCTGAGGTAGAATGGATGGATGGACCGGTCGCGCTATCCCACACGCATTCTCCGGCTGGGCGCCGGGAACGCGCTCGAGCCAGTTCTTACGCCACAGCAGCGTCTCGCCATGGTCTGGACGCTGACGACCCAAGCCTGGGCCTTCAAGGAAGGCAGCTTCCGTGAATCGCGACTTCGCCGAGATGTTGGCCGCGTTGTCCGCGGCCGGCGCTGATTATCTGCTGGTCGGAGCGCATGCGCTGGCCGCGCACGGAGTCGTCCGGGCGACCGGCGACATGGACATCTGGGTCCGCGCGACGCCCGAGAACGCCTCCAAGGTCTGGCGGGCGCTGCTGGCGTTCGGCGCTCCACTCCAGGAATTGACCGAACGTGACCTCGCCACACCCGAGTTGGTCTTCCAGATCGGCGTGGCGCCGTACCGGATCGATCTGTTGACGTCGATCGACGGCGTCTCGTTCGAGGATGCCTCGACGGTGCGTGTCGAGGGGCACGAGATCCCGCTGATCGGGCGCGAAGACCTCCTGCGCAACAAGCGCGCCACCGGCCGCTTGCGCGACCTGGCGGACGCCGAGGAGCTGGAGAAGCTGGCTACTTGACCAGCTTGAGCGCGCAGCGCGCAGCGGGACGAACGCCGCGTCCTTGCGCTCGTGCGCAAACCCGCTCTCGACCACCAGCGCCATCGGACCCTCCTTGGGAAAGTTCCCGGAAGGGTCCGCACTCCCCGCGGCGATTTCTAGAAGTAGGCGTAGTGGAGAGAGATGTTCGGCACCCAGGTCGGGTTGCCGTTGTCGTCGCGCTCCGGAAGCAGGCCGCCGACGTCGATGCCGTGGGCGAACTGCACGCGCAGCTCGAACGGCCCCAGGCCGAAGTTGACGCCCAGCACGTAGTCCATGGTGCGGTTGTCCCAGGCCTGGGCCGCCGTTGCGAGGAAGCGAGATTTGCCCGCGTGCACACGCTGGGCGTTCGAGGACTCGACGACGCCGCCGAAATCGAGGCCGACGATGCCCGTGATGCCGCTGAAGAACGCGAACCGGATGAGGAAATCGAGCGGGAAGGCCAACTCGCTCTGCGCCACGTAGTAGGCGTCGCCGAGCAGCCTGAAGTCGTTGAAGCGGAATCCGCGCAGGTTGTCGAACGAGCTGAGGAAGAAGCGCCGCCCGAACCGGTTGCCCTGCGCGTAACCGAGCGCGGCGCGGGCCGTGATCTTGGTGCGCGAGAACAGCCCGATCGTATGGATCGCGTCCGATTGCCAGTAGCCGAACAGGCCGTCCGACCCGCGCTGGGGCAGGGTCCCGGCACCCACGGTCAAGAGCACCGAGGAACCGCCGATCGCCCCGCCGGGTCCGTACCGGGTCGTGTCCCAGCCATAGGACAGGTTGGATTCGATCTCGCTGTCGAAGCCAGTGATCGAGCTCGCCGCGGCGGTGCCGATATTGGTGGGAAAGCCGTTCGCGTCGAGGATCCCGTTGTCGAGCAGCGAGCGGGACATGCCCTGGACGCGCAGCGCCGCATCGACGCGGCTGAAGGTGGAGAAGGGATAGGAGAGCAGGCCCTGCGCGCCGAACATCCGTTGCAGGTAGAACACTTGGCAGGCAGGCGCAGGCTGCGTTGTCGGCGGCGAGCAGTCCGCCCCGGGAAAACTGGCGATGCGCCCCCGCTGGAACGTGTTGAAGAGGCCGACGCCCCAGATCATGCGTTTCGACCGGTCCACGTAGAACGCGAGCGCATCGGTCAGGTCGAACGACCCGTAGATCGCCAGGTTGGCGAGGAAGCTGCGGTCGCGCAGGACGTCCGCGAAGACCACGCCGCCGCCGCCGACGGGCGCGAGCCCGATGCCCACGCCGCCGATGGCCGCCCCGCCGCCCTCGAGCCGCCAGTTCTTGCCGAGGTCGAGCGCCACGTACTGGGGCGCGTTCTGCGGGATGGGCTCGTCGGGGAAGGGCAGGGGCGAGTTGAGCGTGCTCGCGTAGCTGGGCGGGATGGCGTCCTGCTCGTCGGCGGAAAGCATCTCGCTGGTGGGCACCTCGAACATGCGGAAGCGGGCCCCGTACCACGCGACTCCGTAGATGCCGTTGGGAGCGAGCCCGGGGTGTCCCAGCGCCGTGGTGAAGTCGGTGAGCCGCTTGATGCGCCCGTCCTGCAGGAACCAGAGGTCGTTCTTCCCGCCGGCTTCGCTGTCGAACAGCACCGCGCCGCCGGCCAGCGCCACCGCGTGCCGCTGGTTGACCGGAGCGTCGGTGAGCCGCTCCCGGGTCCCGGTGTCGGGATCGATGCGGAACAGGTTGAAGCGCCCGCTCTCGGTGGCGTCGCCGGCGTAGACGATGCCCTCGTCGCCCCAGCTCAGGTCGCGCTCGGCGTACAGGTCCTCGGTGAGCCGGCGCGAGTGCGCGTCGGGCTCGCGCAGGTCGAAGGTGTAGATGTCGCTCTTGCCGTCGCGGTCGAGGCCGTAGAACGCCAGCCGCTGGCAGTCGGGGCTGAAGGTCGGGTCGCCCGCTTCGATGACGCCGTCGCGGACCACGCGGATCTCGCGGTCGGCCCCGAGGCGCAGGTCGACCGGAGCGCGCTGCCCGACGGCGTCGATGCCGGCGAACGCGCTCGGGGCGGGCGCGCGCCCGCGGCCCGGCGGCCGCGCCATGCCGGGAGAAGCGGACACCGGCGCGGGCCCAGCCTGGACGCCGCGGACCACGCGGTCGAGCGAGCGGTAGTGCAACACGTCCGAGTCGCCGTCCTGCGCGAACCAGGCGATGCCGGTGTCGCACACCGCCATCACGCTCTTCATCACCGGGTGCAGGCTCTCGGTGCCGGGGTGCTGGTCGATGGCGATCTGGCGATGCGAGCTGGGGTCGCGGCGGTCGATCAGCACCAGCTTGGCGCGCCCCGTGTCGCGCTCGACGCCGCGGTAGAAGATCAGGTTGCCGTCCCGGCTGGAGACGAACCAATCCAGCTCGTCGGGCAGCTTCAGCTCGGTGACGTCCGGCAGGTCCTGCTTGGACTGCAAGTACGTCGGGTACGCGCGCTTGCGCATCCACTCCTGCCAGCGCGCGTTCATCTGCTGCGGCTGCTCCCCGGCGATGCGCGCCAGAAGGCCCATGAACCCTCCGGCGCCTCCGCCACCGCCACCCGGATCGCCGCTGCGGCGCCCGCCGCCGGCCAGCCGCGGGCTCTGATCGAGCACCGCCTGGATCACCTTCTCGCCGTACGTCTCGGCGAGGAACACGAGCCTCGCCTGCCCGTACTTGTACGTGTAGAGGAAGGCGTACGGGCGGTCCTCCTCGAGGCTGGGGATGTCGTAGCCGATCTCGCCGTTGGGGTTCAGCACCACGTCCCGCAGGAACATGTCCGTCTCGGGATCGATGGTCTGCCCGTGCGCGTAGTACTCGGCGAGGCCCTCCGTGAACCAGAGCGGGAAGGCGCCGATGGGGCTATCGAGGCCGGCGCTGGCGGCGCGCTCGGCCACCTTCTGGATGTGGAACTGGTGCACCATCTCGTGCGTCGACACCTCGGTGAAGAGCTGCCGGTCGCCCGAGTAGGACAGGGTCATGCGCAGGTCCTGCGGGCTGGTGACGCCGAGCGTGCCCTCCTGCACGTCGAAGACGTTGGTCTCCAGGAACTCGCGATAGGTGTTGTAGAGGATGTACGGGACCTTGAACGACGGCTTGTAGTTGAAACGGTCGGTCAGGTACGCCCAGCTCTGCCGCACCAGGCCCGCGGCGATGCGCGCGACCGGGTATTCGCGGTCGTAGAAATAGAAGCGGATCCCCGCCGAGCCGTCGTCGTCGAGGAAATCGTAATCGCGCCAGCGGAAGTCGAAGTAGCGGACCTGGTTCTTCCCGGGGCGCTGCGGAATGACGTACGCCTCCTGGGTGAGCGGCTTCTCCTTGTCCCAGGTCCACTCCTTTCCGGTGAGCTGCCAGAGAGCGTCGTGGCGGTGCCAGGGGAGATCCTCGCGCGGGCTGAAGAGCGACAGGCGCGGGCCGACGGGCGCGGCGCGCGCGGCGGGTGCGATCACCGCGCACACGGCGAAGAGCCGCGGCAGGATTCCCTTCGTCATGTTCCTCCCCGGGGGTGTCCGACGATGGTGGGGCGAGGACCAAGCTAGTGCGAGTCGGACTTGGACGCCATGTCGGCCATTCAACCCCGGCGGACGGTCACGCGCTCGTGAGGCATGATCGCGCGTGGGGAGCGGAACACTTGCATGGGTGAGTAATAGAGGAAATTGGAGACGCGGCTCGTGTACAAGTCCGCGTAATCCTGGACCTGTTCGCCGAACCGGGAGTTCTCGTTGCCCTCCTTGAAGACGAGCCCCCAGTAGGCGTTTGCCCCCCGCTCGAAGCGCTGCTCCAGCTCGCAGCTCTCGGCCAGGGTGGCCTTGAAGGCCCGGCGCAGGAGCTCGAGATCGCGCTTCTCGCGCTGGCGGCGCTGCTCCAGGTCGGCCGGCACCGGGCCGCCCCGCTCCAGCTTCCGATCGAGCTGGTTGAGTGTCACCTTGTGGTGGTTGATGAGGTCGTCCAGGAGCGCGCGCAGCTCGTCCAGCTCGTTGAGGCGCTGCAGGTCGGCCGCGTGCTGCTCGATGTACTCGATCTCGCGCTCCAGCTCCTGCACCACGAAGCAGGTGCGCCACTGCGAGGCCTTCCGGTTGCGGATGATGTCGCCGTAGATGTGGTCGCCGACGTAGAGCACGCTCTCGCCCGCGTGGCCGGAGAGCCGCTCGAACTCGAACAGGTTGCCGCCCTCGTACACCTTGCCGCGCTCGAGGGCCTCGACGCCGGGGCGGAGGATGTGGCCGTCGGGTCCCAGCTCCACGAACGGGCGCTGCTCGGCGAAGAAGGCCGGCTTCTGCGCGCCGACGATGACGTAGTCGAAGTAGTTGCGCCAGGACGGGTACTCCGGCAGCCGCCCGTCGAGCACGAACGACATCACGTCCTGCGTGTAGTCCCACAGCGAGTTGGTGAGGATGAAGAGCCGCTTGCCGCCGCTGCGCAGCTTGTGCAAGGCGGCGGGCAGCTCGGGGTCGCGCTGGATGTAGCGCGCGAGGTCCTTCCGCACCTCGGTCTTGAGCGAGCCGTCGCGGTGCACCTCGTCGATGCTCTCGCGCGTGTCGTCGTACAGCTTGTGGTAGTCGACCGGCTCCTTGCGCGCCTCGAGGGCTTCGATGATCTCCGCGTACAGGCACGCCTCGGGCAGGCTGAAGAGCGTGTCGATCCAGGCGAAGCGCGGCAGCGAGAGCCGGATTTTCTCGTTCTTCTGGTAGAGCGCCCGGCGCTCGTCGAGCTTCAGCTCCCGGCGGCCGTGGTAGCACCGGCCGACGTGGTTGTGCCGGTCCATCTTGAAGATGTTGCCGAAGTCCTTGTCGACCACCAGGCCGCGGATGACGAACTCGTGGTCGTACTTCAGCCCGGTCAGGTAGGCGGGGTAGCCCTTCTTGGCCACCAGCCGCTCCAGCGTCATGTGGAAAGCCAGCTCCTCGATCTGCCGCATGGAATACACGGCGAGCGTGTAGTCCATGTCGAAGCCGACCAGGGAGATCTCCTCCATCTTGAGCGAGCGGTTCGTGTAGACCTGCCGGGAGTGCGGCAGCTCGAGCCCCTGGTGCTCCGGCTCGGCGAGGAGCCGCTGGATCTCCGGGTCGCGCAGCACGTCCTCGGCCAGCGCGCGGGCATCCTTCTCGGCGAGATCTTTGCGAGGCAGAGCCATGGTGCAAGAGATCGATCTTCGCCGCGACCGGGGGCGGGCGCAAGGAAGAAGGTCCGCACCTTGCGCACAACCGACCACCTGAGCAGGCTTGACTCAGTGCTGGCCGGGGCCGTCGTCGCCGCCCTGGCCGCCATCGCCGTGGTCGTCGCCGCCGTCGCGGTCGCCGCCATGGTCGTCGTTCACATCGCCATCGTCCACGTCGTGGTTCTCGTGGCCCAGGCCGTCGTCGTCCTGGAAGGCATTGATCGAGTTGCGCAGGTTGTCCTCGATGGCCGCGCGGTTTTCGGGCTTGCGCGGGTCGAGGCGGGCGCCGTCCTTCACGAACCACTTGCTGGTGTCCACGTCGAAGGTGACGTTCGAGGACTTGTCGGTCACCACGAAGCGGCCCTCGAACTCCTGCTCGGCCTCGATCGCGGTGGTGAAGGTGAAGATCTCGCCATCGATGGTGCCCTCGATGATGGCGGACGCGCGCTGCTTCAGGAGGTCGTCGGCGCCGGCGGCGGTGGTCGCGCGCTCGAGCGGGTGGATCTCGAACTCGATCTTGTCGTAGGTGCCGGCCGGGACGGTCGAATCGAAGACCCGGTGCACCTTGCCATCCAACTCGGCGGCGGAGAGGTCGATCAGTACGGGGCCGAGCGCGATCTCGGCGCGGCGATCGCCGTTGCGGCTGCGCAGCTCGATCTTCTCCAGCGCGATGCGGACGCGCGTCAGCGCGATCCCCGCGGTCGCCGCCGCCGGCTGGCCGGCCGTCGCCGCGTTGCGCGCGCTGAGCGAGAGGGTTGAGGTGGCGCCTCCGCTGCAAGCGGCGAGCACGACGGCGGCGAGGAACAGACTGCGACGCATGGAAGACCTCCGGAGTGGAGTGGTTCGGTCACCCCTCCCCACCCCGGAGCAGCCAGGCGCGGGACAACTTTGTTTTGGGTCAGTCGATCGGGCGGGGCGAGAGAAGAGTGCCGCCGGCCTGCGCGCCGGCCTGGCCGCTGCCATTGTTGCCCCAGCAGTAGACGGCGCCGTCTGCGTTCTGAGCGCAGGAGTGGTTCGCGCCGAGCGCGATCCTCTGGACGGCACTGATCGTCCCTACCTGGAAAGGCTTGGTCGGGTTCGGCGAGCTCATCCCGAGCTGGCCGAAGTTGTTGGCGCCCCAGCAGAACGCCGCGCCTCCAGACACCGCGCACGTGTGGCTCGCGCCCGCAGAGACGAGGGAGCACGTGAGGACCCCGGTCGGGGTCGAGGTCGGGTTCGTGTTCCCGTTGCCCACCTGCCCTGAGGAACCCGCGCCCCAGCAATAGAGCTTGGACCCCGACCCGATCGCGCAAGCGTGGGCGTCGCCTGCGGCAACGGCGGTCGGCGCCGGCACGTTAACCAGGACCGGCGTGGACGACTGCGGCGGGGAGGATTCGCCGAACTGATACGTTGAATTCGTTCCCCAGCAGTACAGCTCGCTGCCGGTGACGGCGCAGGTGAACGCGGTCCCTGCCGAGATCGAGGTCGCACCGACGATGCCCGTCACGGGCCCTGGCACGGCGGTCGCGGAGATCGTGCCTTGTCCGAGTTGGCCGACGTCGTTCGCGCCCCAGCAGAGGAGCCCGGTGCTCGTGGCCGCGCAGCTGTGCCGGTCGCCCAACGCCAGCAACAGCGCTCCCGAAATGCCGGGCACCTTCACCGGTCCATTTCCGAGCGCGACTCCGAGCTGCGCGGAGCCGTTCGCACCCCAGCACATCACCTCGCCGGTGCCGGCGAGGATGGCACAGGCGTGCTTGAGCCCGACCGCGACGGCGCCCGCCGCCGAGACTCCTGGAAGGGGGACTGGCTTCGCAGACCACAATGCTCCTGTGGGACTGAAGCCGAGCTGGCCGGAATCGTTGGAGCCCCAGCACTGGACGGAGCCCTCCACGATGGCGCAGCTCGTGTCGCCGCCCGCAGCGAGCGCACTAGCTGGGCAGCAGCGCTGGCCGGCGCCGCAGAGGAAGAACCCCGGGTTGCACGTGAAGCCACAGCTCCGCGCGATGCAGGTGCTCGTGGCGAGCGATGGCCTCGCGCAGACTATCACGCAGCCGCCGCAGTTGTTCACGTCCGTTTCGGTGGAGACGCACGCGTTGTTGCAGGCCTGTTGGGGCGCGGTGCATTGCAAACCGCCCACCGTCTGCAGATCGATGCCGGAGTGATCGACCAGGCCTGCTCCGCAGGCGGTCGAGAGCAGGAGGGCGGGCAGGAGGCGCTTCATCGGCCCATCCCGAACAGCACGACGACGCCCAGCGAACCCTGCGGGCGCAGCGTCGACTCGCCGTTCAGCTTGAAGAGCTGCGCCCCGAACGATCCGTCCAGCCCGACGCGCACCGGCCCGAGCCGCGTGGTCGCCGTCGCCGTGGGTCCGGCGAAGAGGTCCCCGCCCGACCGGCTCGGCCCGCCGGCGATGTCCTGCCACGACCAGCCATAGCCCAGCTCGCCGCCGGCCTCGATCATCACCGGCCCGAACCAGACCGGCGTGAGCAGCCCCATCGTTCCGCCGACGCGCGAGAAGCTGTACTGCAGCCCCTGGTCGGAGACCTGCCGCCGCGCGAGGTCGACGCGGAGCCGCGCGACGACCTGGCCCAGCTCCTGCCGCACTCCCGCGCGCACCACCGGCGCGACGCCGAAATGCGCCAGCGGATACGTTGCGATGCCGCCTCCCAGGAAGGCCAGCGTCGGCGCGGGCCCGCCCTTGGCGCGGGCCATCTCGTACCGCGTCGGGCGCAGCGGGGGCAGGTCGCGCACGTCGCCGCGGATCAGGTCGAGCTGCGCGGTGGCGCGGCCCAGGTCCGAGCGCCGCTCGACCGCGTAGTGACCCGAGGGCAGCGCCAGCATGATGGGCGCGGTCGTTGCGGGCACCTCGGCGAGCAGCTCGCGCGGGCCGCGCAACAGGTACGTCGCGCCCTGGTCCGCGGGGATGCGCAGGCTGGCCTCCGCGCGGCGGAGGTCTGCGAGCACCACGTCGCCGCGGCCGGACATCTTGAAATCGTAGGTGGGGTGCTGCGTCCCCGCCTCGGTCGCGGCGGTGCCCGCCACGGTGCGCGAAGAGGTGTAGCGGAACGCCTCGGCCAGGGTGACCTGACCGTCGCCGTCCATGTCGCCTGCGCCGCGCAGCGCGACTTCCAGGTGGTGGGTGAAGAAGCTGCCGCCGATCGCCTGGGACTCCTGCGCCGCCTCGCCGATGGCCGTCGAGGCCAGGAAGGCGGTGCCCTGCACCGCGTCCTCCGGCAGCGGGAAGTCGAGCGCGGGGGCGGCGACGGCGCCCTTCACCTGCGTGAGCGTCCCCGCCTCGCAGGCGTCGACGATGGCCACCTTGGCTTCGGCGGCGGAGCCGCTGACCGACTTGCGCAGCTCGTCGTAGCCGATGCGCTGATCGCCCAGCTCCAGCCCCTGCGGGCC
>WNFD01010155.1_pt1 | contig 11548 bp, 9 predicted proteins | sample 5400491 | NCBI WGS metagenome assembly WNFD01 (sample SAMN13153343, study PRJNA577476) | soil metagenome | isolation source: 120 cm saprolite under Douglas fir tree site 2 hole 2 replicate 2 | place: USA:California | collected 2015-04-18 | reverse complement strand
CGCCAGCTCAATCGTAATTTGCACGACGCGAAGGTGCTCTTCGTGCGTCAGCGTCGGGCTTTCGCCGGTCGTTCCGCACGGAACGAGAAAATCGATGCCCGCCTCGATTTGCCGTCGAACCAATCGTCGCAGCGTTGCTTCATCGAGAGTGCCGTCGTTTCGAAATGGCGTAACAAGAGCAGTGCCGGTCCCGGTAAACATGGTCTTTCTCCTTGCTTTGATTCTCTTCCAACTTCCGAAAACAAAGTTGGCGGCAGCGAGCCGCCGTTACTGAATCTCCTCAGCTCAATTCGCTGAGAATCTCGCGAAATTCGAATAGCCCTTTTTTCCCAACCACCCAGCGAGCCGCGCGCAGCGCTCCACGCGCAAAGCCTTCACGGCTACGCGCGGTGTGACGCAGCGTGATGGTATCGGCAGGCGAATCAAAACCGATTTCATGCGTGCCGGGATGCGCTCCCGCGCGATTGGAGCCCAGATTCACAGTGCGGTTGAAGCCTTGCGCCTGCATCTCCTCCACGAGTTTTTTCAACGTGCCCGAAGTCGCGTCTTTCTTCGCGGAATGGTGAATTTCCCAGCCCCAGGCTTGGTAGTCCGGGTGCTTGGCAAAGAGCGCCGCGGTGTGCCCGACAGCTTGCAAGAAAAGGTTTACGCCAACAGAAAAATTCGGCGCCCAAACAAGGCCTGTCCCGCTCTTCGTGATGGCTTCGCGGACCGAGGCAAGATCGTCGTACCAGCCTGTCGTGCCAACAACGGAGTTGACGCCCATGGCAGCAAGGCGGCGAATATTTTCCGGAGCGGCGTCCGGTGAAGTGAATTCAACGGCTACGTCGACTCCCCGAAGGGTCTGACGAGAAAGGCTCACGCCAGGAAGGTTGTCGCGCCCATCGAATTTTGCCCGCACGTCGAAATCGTATTCGGGCGCGAGCTGTTCGATCAGGCGTCCCATTTTCCCGTAACCGACAATGGCGAGGCCTGCGTTCATGCGCTGCTCCGGCCGGTCGCGAGAAGCTGGGTCGCCATGCGCGCGTAAATATCCACTGCTTCGGACAATTCCTTTTTGGAGATGCGCTCTTCGGCAGTGTGCGCGACGTGAATGCTGCCGGGACCGATGAGGAAGGGCTGCCCCCACGCTCCGTCGAATGTGGGAATGTCAGTCGTGAAGGCCACGATGGTAGTGGGTAGACCGTCGAATTTACTCAGTTGGACCGCCGGCGTGTGCAGCACCTCACGGGCTTCGGCACGGCCGGCGACCGCTGCCGAGACAGCTTCACGGAGCTTTGCGGGATGTTCGACTGTGCGAAACATGATTTCCGCTTCGGCGTGATCGGCGACGACGTTAGGCGCCCGGCCGCCATCAATGGTGCCGATATTCAAAGTGCTGCGGCCGAGCAGCGAGTCTTCCGGCAGCGGAATCTGGCGAATATCGTGGAGAACATCGAGCAAAGTGTGGATGGCGGAATGGCCGAGCTCGGGATAGGCAGAGTGCGCGAGTTTTCCATGTGCGGTGATTTCGTAGCGCAGCGCGCCTTTCGAACCGAGCGCGAGGTGATTTTCAGTGGGCTCGCCATTAATGAGGAATCGCGAGCCACGAGGAGTTGCAGCAGCCGCTCTTGCCCCGGCGCTGTTGCGCTCTTCCCCGACGACGAACAACAAGCCAAAGTTCCGCGCGCCCGTCGCAAGCAATTTCTCCGCGGCGGCAATCATCGTGGCGATAATGCCCTTCGCGTCGCAGGAGCCGCGGCCCCAAATGAATTGGTCGTCTTCGTGAGACGCGAAAAACGGCGGGACGGTATCCATATGCGTGGATAATGTGACGACGGGCTCACCCCAAAACGCGAAAATGTTGTCGCGGTTGGCTTCCGCGGCGATGCGCTCGATGCGGCCGTCGTGGCCAGCGGCCAGGGCGGACACTTGGGCAAAGAGGTAGTCGCCCACATTTTTTTCATGGTTGGTCGTCGATTCGATGTCGACGAGCGCGCGCGTCAGTTCGAAAAGATTCATTCGATTCGGGCATCTCTGGATGAGCGAAACGAAAGGAAGGAACCGCGAGGATACAAATCGAGGCTGCTGCCTCTCGATAGCGCTTCATCCGAATTAACGGATGACAGTGAACAGGCCTTGGACCTGTTCCCCAACCACCGCGGTTTCAGCTACTGCGGCGATTTCGGCGGATAACAGCTGCAACAACGGGAATGCCCCTTTCGCGCGGGCGTCCGAAGCTGATCGGAATTGCGCGCCCGGCTACTCCTGGCTTCCGCACCTCTACCAAGACAATACAAGTCTAGAAGAGAATCGCCCGAAAAGCGATTGAAAATTCACATTATGCAAATCCAGATAATTGCTAAAGCTCAAGGGGTTTGAGCGGCACCTGCTGGGAGGCCACCAGGAGTTCCCCATTAAACGCGCACTCGGCGGGGCGGCGGTTGAGGGCTTCCTCGGCGGAGAGGCGAACGAGATCGGGATTGTTGTTTTCCTGCGATACGTGGGCGAGCACCAGATAGCGCGCCATCGCGTCGAAACCGTCGGGGTCGGCAAGATACTCGCTTACGGCATGATTCGAAAGATGCCCAGTGCGGCTGAGGACGCGTTGTTTGACCGCCCAGGGATACGGCCCCACTTTCAGCATGTCGAGATCGTGGTTGGATTCGAGCACGAGGCAGTCAGCACCGCGGAGGTGGACTTTAACGAGCTCCGGCATGTAGCCAAGATCTGTCACGATGGCCATCTTTGCGCCATTCGAACGGAACGTGAAACCAATGGGATCCGCGGCATCGTGAGGAATCGCAAACGCGTGAACCTCGATGTCCCCAATGGTGAAATGCTGGCCCGGCTGGACGGCTTCGACGCGCTCGAGCCGCTTGCAAAATGTTTTGGGTAGTATTCGCTGCATCGCGTCCAGCGTCGGTTCGGTAACGTAGAGCGGCGCTTTCCACAGGCCGAGCATCTGCGGAAGGCCGTTACAGTGGTCAGTGTGCTCGTGGGTGATGAGGATGCCGTCGATGTGCTCGACGCTTCTTTCGACGGCGGCGAGGCGGGCGAGGGTTTCGCGCTTTCCAAGTCCGGCGTCCACGACGAGGCGGGTGCGCTCGGTCTCGAGCAATGTGATGTTGCCCGAGCTGCCAGACGCCAGTATGGAAACCCGCAGGCCGATCGTTCCCCCCTCAGAAAATTCCTCAAACTCAGAAATCCAAGCAGCGCCCAAACAAATTCTCAAAATGATGGCAGAGCGCTGGACCCGCGTCAACAAGGACTATGCGATTGCAACGGTGGTATACTCCCGCGGCAAACCATGGAAAAGTACGATCTCATCGTGGTTGGTTCCGGGCCCGGAGGGCAGCGGGCCGCGATTCAAGCGGCGAAATTTGGCAAGCGGGCGGCGCTCGTCGAAAAACTGGAGGTGATTGGCGGGACCGCCATCAATACCGGCACGATCCCGAGCAAGACCATCCGCGAAGCCGTTCTGCATCTTTCCGGGTATCAGTACCAAAGCATCTACGGCGTCAATTATCGCGTGAAGGAGCCGATCACTATGGCTGATCTCTCTTTCCGCGCTCTCAATGTCATCAAGACGGAAATCGATGTGATTCGCGCGCAACTTTCTCGCAACGGAATCGACGTGCTTACGGGCACCGCCAGCTTTCTCGATCCTCACCACATGCAGGTGACGAGTTCGCGCGGACAATCCGAATTGGAAGCCGGATACATCGTCATCGCTACCGGCACGAAACCCGCGGTTTCTCCTCTCGTTCCTTTCAACGATAAGACCATTATCAATAGCGATCAGATCCTGCGAATGCCGGAAATTCCCAAGTCCATGATTGTCGTGGGCGGCGGAGTGATTGGCGTCGAATATACTTGCATGTTCGCGACGCTCGGCGTGCGCATGACATTGATCGAAAAGCGTCCCCGGTTGCTCGAGTTTGCCGACGCCGAGATGGTCGAGGCTCTTTGCTACCATCTAAGAGACCGCCGCGTCACGCTGCGGCTGAACGAGGAAGTGGAGAGCGTCGAGGAGACTCCGGATCGCCTGGTCGTGGCCAATCTGAAGAGCAAGAAAAAAGTTTCCGGCGAGGCGCTGCTGTATGCCGTAGGCAGACAAGGAAACGTGGATGAACTGAATCTTGCCGCCGCCGGCCTGGAGGCCGATGCGCGAGGCCGTATCGTCGTCGATGAAAATTACCGGACCAAGCAATCCCATATCTTTGCGGTCGGAGACGTGATCGGCTTTCCCAGCCTCGGGTCGGTTTCCATGGAGCAAGGACGCATCGCCGCTGCCAAAGCGTTTGGCATGCCCACAAATTCCAACCGCGCGAATTATCCCTACGGGATTTACACCATCCCTGAAATTTCGTTCATCGGAAAGACGGAGGAGCAACTGACGGACGAAGGTGTTCCTTACGAAGTAGGTATGGCCTATTTCCGCGAGATTGCTCGCGGCCAAATTCGCGGCGATACTACCGGACGACTGAAACTGATCTTCGATCCCGGCTCCAAGCTGCTCCTCGGCGTGCACATCATTGGAGAAGGGGCGTCGGAGTTGTTGCACATCGGACAGGCCGTGTTCGCCTTGAAAGGAACGGTGGAGTATTTCGTGGACACCGTCTTCAACTATCCGACTCTTGCGGAATGCTATAAGGCCGCCGCGTTCAACGGGCTCAACAAACTGGTCAGGACGTAATCACGTCCGAGTGAGGAGTCGATTGCCCGAATCTTCGACTACCTAAGATTGGCAGGAGCATCATGCGCAGGACAGTTGGCGTACTCGTAATGGAACACATCGCCGTCGGCCTCGTGGAATCCCACAAGGTGCTCGGCTCGCTCGACATCTTTCCGGAAAAACCGCAATCGCCGGACCCGCTGCAGTCCATGCCCGCGGAGGGGATCGTTGATTGCATCCGGCTACAGGTTGAGAAAGTCGCCGGCGGAGAAAAAATCTCCGCAATTGGCATCGGTTTCCCAGGGATCATTCGCAACGGCGTGGTCGAGGATTCGCCCAACTTCCATCAGGTGAAAGGCTTTGCCCTGCAAGCCGCCCTGTCTTCCGCGATGAGCGGCAAACTTGCCAGCGCGCACGTTCGCCTCTTTAATGACGCGGACGTGATGGCCGCGGGAATCGCTGCGACGCAAGGCAAATTGAACAAACTCACACGCGTGTGGACGCTCGGCAACGGAGTGGGGTTCGGCCGCTATCCTTCCAGCGAAGGAATCTGGGAAGGCGGGCACTCCGTCGTCACCCTAGACCCAAAAGAAAACTTCTGCGGTTGCGGAGGGCGTGGACATCTGGAGGGAATTCTCGGTCGCCGGTCCATGCGCCTGAGATTTCTGGACCTTGAGCCGGAAGAAGTTTTCGAAAATGCCCGCGCGGGTGACGCTCGTTGCGCGGAATTTGTAATGTTGTGTCACCGTGCTTTGACCGCGGCCACGGCCACCAGTATTCACATGGAAGGCCCGGGAATGTTTTTTGTTACCGGCCCGGATGTAAAATTCATCGACATCGGATTGCTGGACAGGCTCTTGCACGACATGGTGAAAATGAGCCCGTTGCAAGGCAGCCGTTTTGAAGTCATCCCCACCACCGACGAAATGGGAATCATCGGCGCCGCCGTCAATGCCGACCGCGCCACGCTGAGCTAGGACGGCGGCAAAATCAAAATGCCGCTAATCCATGGCGAAGACGGCTGTGACTGTGGCCGTCTGCTCAACCTTGGCAGCAAACAAGTGAATTGGAAGAGGAGGTGGAGGCGGAGGCGCGGCAAGCTTGTAAGCAAATCCACCACCACCAGCCCGGCGGAAGTTCCGCGAAGAATCCTCAGCTTGCGTGTTACTGACATAAAGCAGATCGCCGAGCTTCGCGCCCATCTGCTTTACCATCTGGTCCGCCATAGTCCGCGCTTTTTGTATTGCTTCGATGTTCGCTTTGGCCATCAGTTCTTCCGGCCTGTTTACAGCCCAGGTCACTTCCTGAACCATGTTGGCCCCTGAATGAATTGCGATCTCTAGCGCCTTCTCCGCTTCCGAGACAGGCACAATCACCGTCCATTCTTGCACGGCTACGAACTCGGCCGGGGTCGCCTTGTTGGGTGCATATTCAGTGTCGCGAGTGCGGTCGATGCGAATCGTTTCCGTCTCAATCGCGTCTTTCGGAATGCTGATCTCCAACAAGCTCTTTGTGATTTTGTTCGAAGCTTGTACATTCTGCTCGATCGCGGCTTGTTGCGTGGCCGCGTAATTCTTGTATCCAATGCGGAGTTGTGCGATTTCAGGTTCCACACGCAAGGCTGTCGAAGCGCTGACTTCGACCGTCTTGTTTGTGCGATTCACTTGGACAACCTGTGCGTTTGCACTTGAAACGACCATGAGAGAGAAGCTAGCCACACATCTTAAGAGCCGCGCTGTCATGAATCTCCTCCACGCGTATTGTGGTTAAAGCATTGGACGCGTCAACCGGAAAGAGCAACCCCTCGGTTGGACACCAATGCGCCGTGAAAAGTTGCCAAGAGATGAAAATACATTTTCGAGAGACTAGCAGGCTAGGCGGGAGCGGTCGAGGGTGAAACCGTTGAGGGGACCGAGGACCGTGACGGCGATTTGGCCGGCCTGGAAATATTGCCGGGCGAGGGACTGGAGTTCTTCGTGGGTGACAGCTTCGATGGAGGCGAGGATTTCGTCAAGCGTGTAGAAGCGGCCGAAATACAATTCCTGGCGCGCCAGATTGGACATGCGCGAGCTGGTGGACTCGAGCGAAAGCATCAGCGAGCCCTTCAGGTGATTTTTTGAGCGGCGAAGCTCTTCTTCCGTGACTGGTGATTCCTTCAGGGCGCGAAATTCCTGGATGGTGAGGTCGATAACCTGGCCCACCGTCTCCGTGGCGGTGCCGGCATAAACGGTCATCATTCCGGCGTCCGAATAAGGCGTCAGCTCGCTGAAGACCGCGTAAGCGAGGCCCTGCTTTTCGCGAATGTTCTGGAAAAGGCGCGAGGACATGCCACCGCCAAGCAGATTGTTGAGGACGGCAACGCAGAAGCGATCTTCGTGGCCGAGCGGAACTGACGGAACCCCGATGCAGAGATGCACCTGTTCGAGGTCGCGCTTGGCTTCGAGATGGATAGGAGCTTCCGTGTGCGGGGCGCCGTCGTTCTCGGCGGGACCCGAGGGCTTCATGCCGCCGAATTCACGCTGCACCAATTCCAGCACCTGTTCATGAGTGACGTTGCCGGCGGCAGTCACTACCAGATGATCCGGTGCAAACCAATCACGAAAGCGCGTAAACAGCGAATCGCGATTAAATGCTTTCACGGTTTCCGGCGTGCCGAGAATCGGGCGGCCGAGCGAATGCTGCGGCCAGAAACCGCGTGTGAAAATCTCGTGAAGAAGATATTCGGGGTTGTCCAAGTCCATCTTGATTTCTTCGAGGACCACCTGGCGTTCCTTTTTCACATCTTCAGAATCGAATTTCGGGCGTAGGACGAGGTCGGCGATGATGTCAAAGGCGATGGGCAGGTGCTCGTCAAGGACTTTGGCGTTGAAGCAAATCTGTTCCTTGGAGGTGAAGGCGTCGAGCATGCCGCCGATGGAGTCCATTTCGCGGGCAATGGCTTCCGCGGAGCGCCGCTCCGTGCCCTTGAAGACCATGTGTTCCATGAAGTGGGCGAGGCCGTTCTCTTCGGGGACTTCACGGCGGGAGCCGTTGCGGACCCAGACGCCGACAGAGACGGAGCGCACGTGGGACATGGTCTCGGTGATAACCACGAGGCCGTTGGGCAAAACGTGCTTCTGAATGTCGCGCGTTTCGGTGACCATCGTATTATTGTTACACAGCCGGGGCGGAAAATAGAAACAGAAGCACGTGATCAGCTAAAGGATTTATTTACAAATATTTACGACTGCTTTGGCCACTGAATTCACCCTCGCGACAATGGGAGAGCTCCGGTCAGGGGCGTAGGCTCAAGCCTATGCTACAAAAGTTTCTCAGCCGGGTTCAGTTTGCCGTATTCGCTGGTGTAGAAGAGCGGGACGTCGGAGTAGGTGCCCTGGTCGCGAAGGTAGACTTCGCAACTGTCGAAGGGTTTCGAATAAATGTGGATGCTGACGGCGCGCTGCTTGAATTCGGCGAGATTCAGGACCTGGTGGACGGGCTCGAGCGGGTTGACATAGGCAGGATGGGCGGCGTCCATTTCGTAGATGTCGGTAGGAAGGATGCGACAGGTGCTACGCGCGTTGTCGCGCTCGTCAACGCGGAAATTCTGGACCTTCAGCCGGCCGATAGGCGCGGACATCCAACAATTCTGGCCACGATGGTTGTGGATACGGCTGGCCTGGCCGATCTCCCAACAGATGGTCATACACTCGAAGACTTCGTTCTTGAAGATGAGATTGCGAGTGTAATTGCCCTTCGAAAAATAGCAGTATTTGTCGAGCGTCTCCGGGCGCACCGAATGGCGGATGATGTAGTCCTGGACATTCTCGAGTGTGAAATCGCGCTCGGGAATGGCGGCGAGACCATGCACCCAATCCGTGATGGTGAGTTGTTCGGTTGCGACGTGCTGTGCCATTGAGCGCCTCCGGCGAAGGTGCAACTGCAAAACGATGAACTGGACAATCCAGGGAACATGGGGATTGCCGAAGAATTATAGCGCGATTCAAAGACGAAGTAAGGAGTTAAGGAAAAGAGGTAATCTGTAGTTTGAGCTAGGCGGCCATGCGGCAAGATGATTGGCGAAACGCACGACAGAATGGAACTCCTGGGCAAATCAAAAGAAGAATTGCGCGCATTCTGCGTGGCGCTCGGTGAGCCGGCGTTTCGCGGGGCGCAGATTTATCATGGCCTGTATTCGGAGAGAAAATTTGATGTAGCGCAAATTACGAATCTTCCCGCGGAGCGGCTCGGAAAAGAAGCGCGGATTACGCTTCCCGAGGTGAAGCAGCGGTTTGCGTCGACGGATGGATCGGTGCGGTATCTGCTCGGCTTGGGAAGCATGGAAGAAGACAAAGATTTCAACGCAGAGTTCGCAGAGCGCACACAGAACGCAGAGAAGACCGGAAAAGAAAAAGCGGGCCGCATGCAGAAGCCGGCCTCGGTGGAAGCGGTGTTCATGCCGAGCGAGGGGCGGCAGACGATCTGCATTTCCACGCAGGCGGGCTGCGCGGTAGATTGCCATTTCTGCCTCACCGCGCAACTCGGATTGATTCGCAACCTGACGGCGGGAGAGATTCTGGCGCAAGTGTTGTTGCCGCTGGAGGAGCACAAAGCGCAACTCGCGCCGCAGACCAACATTGTGCTGATGGGGCAGGGTGAGCCGCTGCTGAATTTCGAGCCGGTGATGGCGGCGGTGCGAATTATGCTGGACCCGGAAGGCATGGGAATCTCGCCAAAACATGTGACGCTTTCGACGAGCGGGATCGTACGGGGAATCGAACGGCTGGCGCAGGAAAAGGTGCGGCCGAAGCTGGCGATTTCATTGAACGCATCAAATGATGAGCAGCGGGACTTGTTGATGCCAATCAACAAGAAATATCCGCTTTCCGTGCTGATGACCGCGTGCAAGGAATACCCGCTGCGAACGTGGGAGCATTTGACGTTTGAATACGTGATGCTCGGCGGAGTGAACGACGCGGCGGAAGATGCGCGGCGCATGGTGCGGCTGCTGGCGCCGTTGAAAAGCGTGAAAGTGAATTTGATTCCATGGAATCCGGGAGAACTTCCCTACCGCGAGTCATCGCCGGAACAGATCGAAGAATTCCGTCGGATTCTAGTGGATCGCGGCGTGCCAGCGTTTGTGCGCTACTCGCGGGGGCGAGACGTGATGGCCGCGTGCGGGCAACTAGCGCTGCTCCAAATAGACAGTTCTCCGGTGTCAGTCATGAGTCCTCAGTGAAGGAGACATCCTGCCTATTGAAGCGAAAGGCGGCAATTTCTAGTTAACCATAACAGCCCCCTCCCCCTTTGTTTTTTGTAAGTGTTGCATCTAAAGAACTTAGAGTTTGCACAAGCGCTTTAGAATCAACACTTGCGGGGACTTCTATAAGTGTTGATTCTAAAGGGGCTTATGTTGCACCAAGATTGCGCAAGTGGCTTTGTCCGTTTGAAGTGGAGGCTGAGTGACGGATCGAAGGCTACAGGAATAGCGACAGTTATACCTGATTCGTAGACTACCTGAGAAGAAGCAGTCTGTCAGTAAAAAAGATGAAAACTGAGTTTCCTAAGGAAGAACAATCAAGGAGGAGTTCGTGTCTTGGCTGGTTCAGGCGGGCCAGATGCCGATGACGGAGAGGAGGCGGCCGCTCTGGGAGTCTTCTTTGCGATAGCTGAAGAGGAGATCGCGGCGGCAGGCGGTACACAGGTCGCTAACGAAGATATTGGAGGCGCGGAGGCCAGCACCGAGAAGCTGGGATGGGATTAGGCTCGTCGCCGGTGCGAAATTCGTCGAACCATTCGGAGGCTTCGGCGAACTGGGATTGAAACTGGGTGGCGACTTCGGTGCCGACTTCGTAGCAACAGCCGCCGATGGAAGGGCCGATGGCGGCGAGGAGGTTCGCCGGCTTTGTGCTGAAGTGCATTTGCATCTTGCCGATGGCCTTGACGACGATGCGCTGGAGGGTGCCCCGCCAGCCGGCATGAATGGCTGCGACGGCGCGCTTTTTGGGGTCGACGAGGAGAATCGGAACACAATCGGCGGTTTGGACGCCCAAGAGGAGGCCGGGGCGGTTGGTGGCGGAGGCGTCGCCACGGCAAGGTCCGTCGGGTGCGGCGTCGAAAAGATGGATGACGTCCGAATGGATTTGCTGGAGAGTGACCAGTTTGAGGCCGGATGATTCGCCGATACCGGATTGAAAGCGGCGGCGGTTCTCGAGAACGTTTTCCCGGCTGTCCCATGCGGTGAAGCCAAGATTGAGAACTTTTTCGCCGTCTTGATCAGAAACGCCGCCGGGCCTTGTGCTGAAGCCGTGTATGAGCCAAGGGAGTTTTGCAAGGGCGGGCACCTGGAGGATTCGAATGCCCCGCGCGCCACGCTCGGTCCAGGCAGTTCTATCAGCGGCGCGAGCGATTGATTTGCGTACGCTGCGCTTGGCCGCTACTGATTTCGTGGAAGGCACAAGTCTACCAGTATAATCGGAGTCGGCTGCCCGACCGAATGCGGAAGCGCTGGAGGCGTCTTGATTATTGGAATGGGCGTAGACATTGCGGAAGTGGAGCGTATTCAAAAGGCGATCGAGCGCCACGGCGAAGTGTTTCTTAGGCGGGTCTATACGACGAGGGAGCGCGAGTACTGCGAGCGGTTCAAGAACAAGTATGAGCGGTATGCGGGGCGCTTTGCCGCGAAAGAAGCGGCGATGAAGGCTCTGGGGACGGGCTGGCGGCGCGGGGTGAAATGGGTGGATTTGGAAGTGGTGCGCGAGACGAGCGGGCGTCCGACGCTGGCGATAACAGGCGAAGCAGCGAAGATTGCGCAACAGATTGGGGTGAAGAGTGTGGCGCTCAGCATCACGCATACGGAGAGTCAGGCGCTGGCGCAAGTAATTTTCGAGGGATAAGAAAATTAACGCAGAG
>WNFD01018870.1_pt1 | contig 11549 bp, 8 predicted proteins | sample 5400491 | NCBI WGS metagenome assembly WNFD01 (sample SAMN13153343, study PRJNA577476) | soil metagenome | isolation source: 120 cm saprolite under Douglas fir tree site 2 hole 2 replicate 2 | place: USA:California | collected 2015-04-18 | reverse complement strand
AGCCCGGAGAAGAGCCACAGCTTGTCCTTCACCAGCGGGCCGCCCACGGCCGCCACTCCGTTCTCGCGGGAGAAAGGCTGTTTGGGTTCAGGCACAGGATTATCCAGAGGATTGCGGGCGTTGAGGCCGGAAGCGCGGAAGTATCCGGAGAAGTCTCCGTGCCAGTCGTTGGCGCCGCGCCGGCTGCTGATGATCACCGATCCGCCGTTGGTGCGCGAGGTGTCGGCGTTGAATTGTCCGGTGCGCACGGTGAACTCCTGCATGGCGTCGGGAGAGAAGTTCTGCAGGAAGCCGCCGATGAAATCGTCGTTGTTATCGCCGCCATCCACGGAGAGATCGACGTTGAGTCCGGAACTGCCGCCGAAGGAGACCGCTGTAATACGCGCCTTGGTCGGGTCGGAAGGTTCGACCGGCTGGGTCATAGGCGCGAGATAGGCGATGTTGGCGAAGCTGCGATGGGCGAGCGGCAGCTCCCTCAGATCGCCGGCGCCGATGGTGCTTTTGATTTCGCTGCCGGTCGTCTCAATCGCCTGGTCGGCGACGGAGTCGCCTTTGGCTTCCACTTCAACGCTTTGTTCCACCGTGCCGGGCTTCAGTTTCACGTTCACAGTGGGCGTTGATCCGACCGTCACCGCCACACGCACAATCACAGGCGCAAAATTCGGCGCTTCAATCCTGACTTCATATTTCCCGGGAGGCAGCGCCTCCAGCCGGAACTCGCCCGTGTCGCCCGATTGCGCGCTTCGCGTCAGCGCGAAGTCCCTGGCGGTTGCAGTGATCTTAGCATCGGCCACGCGCGCTCCCGAAGCGTCGGATACCGTGCCCGCAATCGCGCCTTCAGGACTCTGCGCCGACAGAGCGCCGGCGATGAAAATAAGAAAACAAAAAAGAAATTCTCGCAAGCCAGATGCCATTCCAACCCCGTCATTTGAAATCGTCATTTGAAATCGAAGATGAAGCCGTTCGATTCTATCGCGGGGCGTTGAATATCAAACCGGGAATCTGAGCGGAGAAAAATATAGAGTACTACCTGTGGTAGGAGTTCTCATTGTTTGTTAAGGTCGGCAAACTTGTTGTGAGTGGACACTAACAGGCCCTGTTGAACGGACGGGGCCTATTTTTTTCTCTGCACCAGAAAATGCGCCAGGTCCTTCAGCGTCGAGGCCCGGGCCCCGAAGGATTCCAGGCAGTTGCATCCCGAGCCGATGAGATCGTCGGCCATATGCTGAGATTCTTCGATTCCAAATAATGCGGGATACGTTGCTTTGTGGGCCGTCATGTCCTTGCCCGCGGTCTTGCCGAGTTGTTCCGAAGACTGAGTAACGTCGAGAATGTCGTCGACAATCTGGAAGGCGAGCCCGACGGAACGTCCGAAATCGCGCAGTCTCTGGACTTCCGCAAGTCCGGCCCGGGCATAGAGACCGCCCGCAACCAGACTCGAAGTAATCAGTGCCCCGGTTTTCGACCGGTGAATATACTCCAGCATCTCCGCATCGGGAGCCTGGCGTTCCGCTTCGATATCCTTCACCTGTCCGCCGATCATGCCGTCGATCGTGCCGGTGCCGCGCGCGATCTCTTCGATGATGCGCACCCGCGCCTCCGGCGGGCACTTCAGCCGGGCCATGACTTCATAGGCCTGGGTCTGCAATGCATCGCCGGCGAGAATGGCGATGGCTTCGCCATAAACCACATGACAGGTGGGCTGCCCGCGCCGCAGTTCGTCGTTGTCGAGCGCCGGCAGATCGTCATGGATCAGCGAATAGGTATGGAGCATCTCCAGGGCGCTGCCCAGGTCTTCAATGCCTTCGGGCAAACGCCCCGCGATCATGCGGGCCGCTTCCATGCAAAGGATGGGCCGGAGACGCTTCCCTCCGGCAAATACGCTGTGCCGCATGGCCTGGTGAATGGATTCGGGACGCACAGTGGCGGCGGGCAGCAACCGCTCCAGCGCCTGGTCGATGAGCTGTCGCCCTGGTTCAAGGGTGTCTTTGAGCATGAAAGGAAAGTATAAATGAAGGCGGGAAATAGCAAAGAGCAATTGGCGATGACGGGCATTCGGTATTTTGGTATTTGGCTTTTGGTACTCGGTATTTGATTTGCGCCTTTGATCATTGATCGCCAGGAGCGAAGGTCAAAGACAAATTCCAAACACCAAGTACCAAATACCCAAAGCCATTTGCTAATTGCTAATTGCTAATTGCTGTTCTCACGCCGCGTGAGGCGCGGACATGCAGTGTCTTGCGGCCGCCAGGACAATCGCGCGGATATCGGAGTTATAGCAGCAATCCGCGGCGCCGGCGGCGAGAGCCTGCGTCCATAGATACTCATCCGCCAGGCGATGGGTGCAGATAATCGTCGCGGCCGCGTGGTCTCTGATCAGCTCACGAAGCTGAATCAGATTCACGAGTTCCAGATCGACAATCGCGACATCGGCGTGCTCGCTGGCAATGATATGGCGCAGTTCCGACAAGTCATGAGCTGTGTGTACCGAACGAAAGTGAGTATGCAGCGACTTCACCAGGCATTCAACGGCCTTACCATCGTTGTGTTGCACGACAACGGCGTTAAGTGGTTTCATGAGCGTCCGTCCTTTCTTGTGATTCCTGGGGCGATGCTGTAACAGATATGGGGAAGAGCAGCGCCGGGGGAACGACCGCTTTCAGGGGGCCTGTTTTCTGGTGGCAGTGGAAGCCGAAGTCTTTTCCGCGGGGGAACCGTAAACTTCGGGTTGTAGCTTGCCATTTTGTTTCAGAAGGATTTCAACCCTGCCCTCCGCTTCTTCCAGCTCTTTGCGGCAAACGGCGGATAGCTGAACTCCTTCTTCAAACAACTTTAGGGCCTGTTCCAGAGGTACGTTGCCTTTTTCCAGTTCGGCAACAATCTTTTCCAGACGCTGGAGCGAGTCTTCAAATTGAGCCAATGAGGGTAACTCCGGATTCAGTCATTTTACTCCGACTGTGCACAATTGCACGGTCTTCTTCGTGAATATCTGTGGAATTTCGACAGTTTTTATGTGTTTAGAAGTTTTTAATGAGCTCGTTTGCCTCGCTGGCGCGTAAACCTTGTCCGGATGGCCAGCAACAAAAGGCCAATGCGGGTGACCGGAAGGCCAGTAGTTCGGTACGGTACGGTACGTCACGGTTCTAGCGATGGACCGCGGGCGCATCCATCTCGAGAACCGCAAGCGCTGACGAATACCGGCCCAGTGGCGCTGAAACCTGCGCGCCCTGCACCAGCCCGCGGACCTGGCGGAGCATCTGACGCGCGATCTCGATTCCTTCGGCGCGCGCAGCTTCAGTGTTGGGCGCGGCAGCCATTCGTTCGATAATCGAGTCGGGCACCGAGACGCGCAATTCATCTTTCATGAATTCGGCGTTACGCACGCTGACCAGCGGCCAGATTCCGGCCAATACCGGAATGCGGCAGTGCTCGATGCGGCGCAGGAAGCTCTCCAGCAGTCCGATATCGAAGACCGGCTGCGTAACGGCATAGTCGGCGCCCGCTTCCACCTTGTATTCAAAGCGGCGGACTTCTTCATCGATATTCACAATGCCGGGGTTCGCGCCCACGCCGATGACGAATCCGGTGCCGCTGCCGATGGGGTTGCCGCCGATGTCGAGACCGCAATTCAGGTTATGGACAATATTCACCAGGCCAATGGCGTCCACGTCAAACACCGCCGTCGCGTCCGGATAATTGCCGAGCTTCGGCGGATCGCCGGTGATGCAGATCAGATTGCGCAGACGCGTGCCCCACGCGCCCAGCAGGTCCGACTGCATGCTGAGCACATTGCGGTCGCGGCAGGTGAAGTGCAGGATGGTTTCAATGCCGACTTCCTGCTGAATGAGCAGGCACAGGGCCATGTTGCTCATGCGCGCCGAAGCCCGCGGACTGTCGGGAATATTGATCGCGTCGATGCCCGCCGCCTTCAGGTAATGCGCGCCATCCAGCTCTTTACGGAAGTCGATGCCTTTGGGCGGCACGATCTCAACCATGGTGACAAACTCGCCGGTCGAGAGCTTTCTGCCGGTCTCGGAGCGCTGCGCCAGCGGAGGCGGCGTCAGGCTGGTCTTGCCTTCGCGCACCATGGCCACCTGGTATGCGCCGGACCGTCCCTTGATGTCGGCCATGCGCAGCGACGACTTCATCGACTTGATGTGCTCGGGAGTGGTGCCGCAGCAGCCGCCCACCAGCGACACGCCGGCATTGACGAACTTCCGCGCGTAGCTGGCCATGTACTCGGGCGAGCAGAGATAAATGTTGCGTCCTTCGATGTTGCGGGGAATGCCGGCGTTGGGCTGGGCGGCCAGCGGAATGGTGGTCACCCGGCGGATGCGCTCGATCGCTTCGAGCATGGCGACCGGACCGACGCTGCAGTTGCAGCCGATCGCGTCCGCGCCCCACTCGGTGGCGCGCTTGGCAAAGGCTTCGGCGCTTGCTCCGTCGAGACAGTTGCCTTCTTCATCGATGGTGGCCTGGGCCACGACGGGAAGCCCCGGGGCGGCCTCGCGCGCCGCCAGGAATGCCTGGTGCAGCTCTTCCAGGTAACCGAAGGTTTCAAGCATGATCAGATCGACGCCGCCTTCCACCAGCGCGGCAATCTGCTCGCGGAACCACGCGCGCGCCTCTTCCCGGGATGTTTTGCCGAGAGGTTCGATGCGTATGCCGAGCGGGCCGACCGACCCGGCCACCAAAACGTTTCCGGCCTTTTTCAGATTGAAGGCATCGGCAGCTTCACGCGCCAGGCGTGCGCCCTTCACATTGATCTCGTGCCCCTTGTCGACCAGTCCATGACGCATGAGCCGGGCGCTGTTGCCGCCAAAGGTATTGGTCTCGATGATGTCGGCCCCCGCGCTGAGGTATTCATTGTGGATACCGCGCACCAGGTCCGGCTGCGTGAGGTTCAGTTCGTCGTAACACTTGTTGATGAATACACCTTTCGCATACAGCAAGGTGCCCATGGCGCCGTCGCAAAGCAGCGGTCCCTGTTTCAGCCGGGTTAGAAAGTCTTCAGACATGTTCATTGGAAAGAATACAGTACGCGGGGTTCCTGGTCACGCTCGGGAGTATGGCCCGCGCGGGCGTGCGCCAAAGGCCGACGTGTTTCCGCACGTGTATTTAAGATCGCCGGCTTTTGAGACGTAACAAGTTACGTCTCTGCGCTTTGGGTTTCGTGGCCCCCCTGGGGGACTTCCCCTTATATGCTCTGCTATAATCGCCGCACAAAATAATGACCTTCATTCATACCCTGATAGATCGTAAAGTGCGGCGCATTGAGATCGGGGCGTCCGTTGTGGCCTTATTGATGGTGTTGGCTTTATGCGGCTGTGGGGGATCCTCCACCAGCACAACCAAGGCTAAGACCAGCGGTCTGGCGAAACGGGTCCTGGTGTCGAACCAATTCTCCAATGTGGTCCAGTTGCTCGACGCTCAAAAGGACGCATTCACCACCACGATTGCGGTCAATGCGCCGACCAAAATGATCACCCGCTCCATTGTGACCGCGGTGGTCGATTCAAGCACCAATACCGTTGCATTTATCGACAATCCCAGCGAAACGGTCAAAGTACAGCCGGCCATGCCCGGCACCATCGACGACATCGCGCTGAGCAGCGACGCCAAGACCTGCTACGTGGCCATGCGCAATCTGGGACTGCTCGCCATCATCAACGTTCCCGATGGCACCTTTACCACCGAGGCCATCCCCGGCATTGCCCGTCTGGTTCTGGGGCCTAATAACAGCAAGCTCCTGGGCTTCAGCGATGACGCTCAGAATCTGCCCACGACCAACGCCAACGCGTTCTATGTGATCGATGCCGTCAGCCACGTTGCGGTTTCCATGAACCCCTCCCTGGGAACTCTGGTGGGAGCGCAACCTTTTAACGCCGTATTTGTCGACAGCTCCCATGCATTTATTCTGAATTGTGCGCAGGAGTGTGGCGGAACTGCGACAGCCGCCAGCATTCAGGAGCTCAATCTGACAACGCCATTACCAACTCTGGGCGGGCCGATTGCCGGGATGCCTGCCAACGCGGGCGCGACTGTCGGTCTGCTGAGCGGAAGCAGCCTCTTTATTGCGGGAACGCCGTCCGCCGGTACAGGGTCCCTGGTGGTTTTCAACACCAGCACTAATACCTTTTCTCCCGTGCTTGCCATTCAGGATGGATTGCACAACCGCATAGCGCTGACATCCAATAACCGCCTGTTTGTTGGCTCGCAGAATTGCCTCGCGGTGCCCTCGGGAACCTCATTTCAGGGATGCCTTGCGATTCTCGATACCGCCAAGGGCTTTGCTCAGACCTCGCTGACCTTCCCGGTCTTCTCCGGATTCCGCAACAACTTCAGCGTCACCGGCATGCAGCCCATCGTCTGAGAGATTACTGCTGAGTTTGCGGCAATACCCCCCAAAAACCTCTGCTTCCTCTGCTACCTCTGCGTTTCAAGGTTTGTGGTTTTGCTTTTGTTTTGGTTGCGGCTCCGTCGCGCTGCGTTTCAAGGTTTTGCTTTTTCCTATTCCCTTTCGAAAACGTATCTCCCTCGTTTCTGCTGCGCGGTTGCTTCCACGATCTTCAGGAAGGCCTGGGCCGCGTGCGAGAGGGTTGAGTTCCTCCGGTAGACCAGCCGCAGTTTTCTTTCGAAGCGCAGTTCACGAACCGGCACCTGGACCAGATCTCCGCGTTTCAGTTCCGCGTCCACGCAGATGCCCGGGACCAGAGCCACTCCGTTGCCCATCGCCACGAAGCGTTTGATGGCCTCGATGGTCGGCATCTCCACTTCCATATTCAGCGGGGTCTTGTGCCGGCGGAATGCTTCAAGCACGCGCTCGCGCCACGGCGAGGGAACATTGTGCGCGACAAACGACTCCGCCCCCAGTTGGCGTATCCGGACTTCCCTGGCTCCGGCCAGGGGATGTTTGGGCGGCACGATGAATGCCAGCTCGTCTCTGTACACCGCGATAGAACGGAGCGCCGGGCTTTCCGGCTTGTAGGAAATCGCCCCCAGTTCCACCTTGTGACTGGCCACGTCTTCCGGAACATGAGAGGCGAAGGCGCGCTGCACCGCCACCTTGATCATGGGGCACTGCCGCCGAAACTGCTCCAGCACCCGCAAAAGGTAAATACAGGTGAATTCATTGGCGGCAATGGAGAGTCTGCCCGACTGCAACTGCCGCAGTTCGGTCAGCGCGCCCCGGGCCTCGGTGCGCAGATTCAGCAGCTTCTCCGCGTACTGGAGCAACAGCTCGCCGGCGGCCGTGAGATTGCCGTTGCGTGACGACCGGTCGAGCAACGGCTCGCCGATCTCGGTTTCAAGCTTGCGCACCGCCTGACTGATGGCGGGCTGGGTGCGATGCATTTTTCGGGCGGCCAGAGAGAAGCTTTTGGTCTCGGCCAGGGCGACAAAGGTTTCAAGTTGAAATAAGTCCATGGATGCGGTTTCAGTCCTGCCTTCCTACAGTAAACCAAATTAATAAAAGTATAAATATTATAAATTTTTATTATTTGCGGAACGGGGCCAAGGGTGTGCGATCCGCTAATACAATAAGCAAGACTAATAAAATAATAAACATTATAAATTTGAGTTATTAGTCGCCCTCGTGCATCCTGAATGGTCAAAGGGGTTGCGGCCGGGCCTGTGCGGTTCGACGGGGCCGCAGCCAAAAGGGGAGGGACGTATGAACACCGAGCGCGTGCTGATCTTCGATACCACTCTGCGCGACGGGGAACAGTCGCCGGGATGCACCATGAATGTGCAGGAGAAGTTTCGGATGGGCGTCCAGCTGGAAAAACTGGGCGTCGACATCATCGAGGCCGGTTTTCCGATTTCTTCCAACGGAGACTTCGAGGCCGTACGGCTGCTGGCCACTCATCTGCGCCGGGCCCGCATAGCGGCCCTCGCGCGGTGCAGCCGCGAAGATGTGGCCCGCGCGTGGGATGCCCTGCGGCCCGCGGCCTCGCCCCGCCTGCACCTGTTTCTTTCCACCTCTGACATTCATCTCACCGCCAAACTGAAGATCAACCGGGCGACGGCGCTGCAGCAGGCCAGAGAGGCCGTGGCTTTCGCCCGCAGCCTGTGCGACGATGTGGAGTTCTCTCCGGAAGACGCTACCCGCTCCGACCCCGATTTTCTCTGCGACGTGCTGCAGGCGGTGGTGGATGCCGGCGCGACCACCCTCAACATCCCCGACACTGTGGGATATACCACTCCCTCGGAATTCTCCGCTCTGTTCCAGGCCATCCGGCAGCGCGTGCGCGGCATCGAAAAGGTTGTATTGTCGGCACACTGCCACAATGACCTCGGGTTGGCAGTGGCCAATACGCTGGCGGCGGTGGAAGCCGGGGCTCGCCAGGTGGAGTGCACCATCAACGGCATCGGCGAGCGGGCCGGGAATGCGGCGCTCGAAGAGATCGTCATGGCCATGCAGGTGCGCAGCGACCGTCTGCCCTATGAGACGGGCATTCGTGCCGCATATTTATGGCCCACCAGTCAGATACTGGCGGAGATCACCGGCGCGGGCGTTCAGCCCAACAAGGCCATCGTGGGCCGCAACGCGTTCGCCCACGAAGCCGGGATCCATCAGCACGGTGTCATGAACAATCCGCTGTGTTACGAGATCATGACGCCTGAATCGGTGGGCGCGCCGGGCAACCGTTTGATTCTGGGGAAGCATTCCGGAAGGCACGCTCTGGCATCGCGATATCGCGAGCTGGGCCACGATCTCTCACGGCCCGAACTGACCGAGGTCTATCACCGGTTCACCCGGCTGGCGGACCGAAAGAAGAAAATCTACGATCAGGACCTGCTTTCGCTGCTGGTCCCTGAAAAACATACGAACAGTATCGACCCTGCCGCAGTACAGAACCAGGGGAAAGAGAACCCATGCCGGCGCGATTCAGGATTGCAGTCGTAGCGGTTGAAGGAAACGAGACCGCCGCCGGCCGCCGTTCTCGATGTGTGTGTGAACAGTGATGGCGGTCCCTGCCGGGCAGTCGCGCCGGAACTCGACGCACCGCCCAGGGACTAACAAAAATAACAAATATCATAAATTGAAAATTATCGGAACTCCTCATGCATCTTGAGAGCTCGCCTGGTGCATCCTGTAAAGATCAGAGGTTGACGACCGGCCCTGCGCGCCTGGGGGCGGGGTCGCAACCCAAAAGAGGAGAGAAGGTATGAGCACCGAGCGCATACTGGTTTTCGATACGACTCTGCGCGATGGCGAACAGTCGCCGGAATGCACGATGAATGCCGAGCATCTGTGGTCCACCAGTCGGATGCTGACGGAGATCGCCGGAACGGGCGTTCAGCCGAACAAGGCGATCGTGGGCCGCAACGCCTTCGCTCACGAGGCCGGAATCCATCAGCACGGCGTTATGAACAATCCGCTGTGCTACGAGATCATGACGCCGGAATCGGTGGGCGCGCCGTGCGACCGCCTGGTTCTGGGTAAGCACTCCGGCAGGCACGCTCTGGCGTCGCGTTATCGTGAACCGGGCCATGATCTTTCACGCGCGGAGCTTACCGAGGTATATCATCGGTTCACCCGGCTGGCGGACCGAAAAAAGAAAATTTACGATCAGGACCTGCTGTCGCTGCTGGTCCCCGAGAAACAGACAACCGATATCGATTCCATTGCGGTATAAAACCAGGGAAAGAGGACCATGCCGACGAAATTCAGGATTGCAGTTGTTGCGGGCGACGGAGTAGGCCCCGAAGTAACGCGCGAAGCCATGCGCATTTTGTCCACGGTGGGCGAAGCCACCGGAATCGAATTTAAATTCCGCGAGATGCCTATCGGCGGTATCGCGGTCAGGGAAATGGGAGCGCCGCTGCCGCCCGCCGTTCTCGATGAATGCCTGAACAGCGATGCGGTTCTGCTGGGCGCGGTCGGCGCGCCGGAATTCGACTCACTGCCCCGGGAGAAAAAGCCCGAGACCGGTCTGCTGGCGTTGCGCCACGCGCTGGGGTGCTTCGCCAATCTGCGCCCCGCGGTTTTTGTGCCGGCGATCGCCGACTGCTCGCCGCTCAAGCCCTCGATTGCCGCGCATACCGATGTGCTGATCGTCCGCGAACTGCTCGGCGGGCTGTATTTCGGCGAGCCGCGCGGCAGCCGCAATGACGATCCGACGGTTTGCATCAACACCATGATTTATTCCGAAGCCGAAGTCGAGCGGGTCGCCCGCGTGGCCTTCGATCAGGCCCGCCTGCGCAGCCGCAAGGTGACCTCCGTCGATAAAGCCAACGTGCTGGAAACTTCGGCGCTCTGGCGTCGCGTCGTGGTGCGGGTCGCGGCCGAGTATCCCGATGTGCAGCTTGATCACGTGCTGGTGGACGCCTGCGCCATGTTCCTGGTCACCACCCCCTCGCGTTTCGATGTCATTCTGACCGAGAACCTGTTCGGCGACATTCTTTCCGACGAAATGGCGGCCCTGACCGGCTCGCTCGGCATGCTGGCTTCGGCCAGCATCGGCGGAACGGTCGATCTTTACGAGCCGGTACACGGTTCGGCCCCGACGATTGCGGGAAAGAACGTGGCCAATCCGCTGGGAGCCATCGCCTCGGCGGCATTGATGCTGCGGCACACTTTCAAGCTGGAGCAGGAGGCCCGCGATATCGAGCTGTCCATTCGCGCCGTGCTCGACGCGGGTTACCGCACCGCCGATTTGCAAAACGGACGCCCCGGCAAACCGGTCAGCACACAGGAAATGGGACAACTCGTGGAGCAGCGCGTAGCCAGCCTCATCGACCGCCGCCACGCGTACCACGCGGTGTAATCGAGTCATCGGGAAATCAGGTCATCGGGAAATCGGAAAATCTGAACTGCCTCGCTCTTTCAACGAACTCGCAGACTCAGGCCTTCCGGCAATTCAGATAAAGATGTCCCGATGTTCCAATGTCCCGATGTTCCAATGTCCCGATGTTCCAATGTCCCGATTTCCCGATGTTCCGATTTGATGAACCGACATGAAACAAACACTCAAACAAACACTCTTTGAAAAAGTCTGGAACGCGCACGTCGTCGCTCATCCGGAGGGACAACCCGCGCTGATCTACATCGACCTCCACCTGGTGCATGAAGTCACCTCACCCCAGGCCTTTGAAGGCCTGCGCCTCGCCCGACGAAAAGTCCGCCGCCCCGACCTGACCCTGGCCACGGTCGATCACAACGTCCCCACAGATCCCGGACGCATGGTGATTCTCGACGAAATCGCCGCCTTGCAGGTCGAGACGTTACGAAAAAACTGCGCCGAAAGCGGCGTGCGCCTGTTCGACATGAATGACGCGGAGCAGGGAATTGTTCACGTCATCGGGCCGGAACTGGGCGCTACCCAGCCCGGCATGACGGTGGTCTGCGGCGACAGCCACACCAGCACCCACGGAGCGTTCGGCGCGCTGGCCTTCGGCATCGGCACATCCGAGGTCGAGCACGTGCTGGCCACGCAGTGCCTTCCTCAGGATAAGCCCCGCACGCTTCAGGTCGAAGTTACCGGCCGGCTTTCCCAGGGAGTCACCGCCAAGGACCTCATTCTCGCCATCATCGGAAAAATCGG
>WNFD01008611.1_pt1 | contig 11552 bp, 8 predicted proteins | sample 5400491 | NCBI WGS metagenome assembly WNFD01 (sample SAMN13153343, study PRJNA577476) | soil metagenome | isolation source: 120 cm saprolite under Douglas fir tree site 2 hole 2 replicate 2 | place: USA:California | collected 2015-04-18 | reverse complement strand
CTCAATTTCTCTTACCGTAACTCCTTTGTCCACGCCGCCCACAGGCACAGGATCGGCGACGCCCGCGAGCCTGCAGGAAGGCGGCGCAACGCTTCTTACCGTGAACGTAACGCCGGGCTCAAACCCGGTCAGCACCGGGATCAGCGTGGTCGGCGATCTGCATTTAATCGGCGGCTCAGCTTCACAGCAGTTCTTCAACGACGGCACGAACGGTGATGCCGTCGCCAATGACAATATCTTCTCGTTCCAGACAGTGGTCGCAAGCGGCACCTCCGCCGGGTTGAAGCCTCTGCCGGTTACGATCAGTGACGCTCAGGCACGCAGCAGCACATCGGCGATTTCGCTGACCGTGCAGCCACCGCCACCACCGACCACCGTCAAGATCAGCCAGGTTTATGGAGGCGGAGGCAATTCAGGCTCTACCTATACCAATGACTTCATTGAGATCTACAACCAGGCGCAAACCTCGGTTGATCTTACCGGCTGGTCAGTACAATACAGTTCACCTACGACCAGCACCTGGACGCCAACCAGCATTTGTCCGACAGGCCCATGCGTACTGCAACCCGGTCGCTATTTCCTGGTGCGGGAGTCTCAGGGCGCCGGGGGCACTACGAGTTTGCCGGCTCCGGACGCGACCGGCACAATTGCCATGGGAGCGACCAGCGGCAAAGTCGCGCTGGTTGCCAACACCACGGCTTTGACCGGAGCCTGCCCCACAGGCGGCATTGTCGACCTGATTGGTTATGGGACCGCGAACTGCTCTGAAACCACGCCGACCCCGGTTCTCACGAACACGACAGCAGCCGTTCGCAGAGGTAATGGCTGCATTGACACAGATAACAATCTCAATGATTTCGTCCCGATTGGGCCAATCCCGCGCAATAGCGCCGCTCCCGCGAATTCCTGCGGTGGCGATCCATCCCAGCCGTCGGGCCTTGGTGTGGCCTCTCCATCATCCGTCGATCCGGCCAGCAATACCCTGCTCACCGTCCGGGTAACTCCGGCAACGGCTCCGCCGGGTTCCATTGTGAGCGTGGTCACCGATCTCACCAGCATCGGCGGTATTTCGTCACAGCCACTCTTCGATGACGGCACACACGGCGATCAAACCGCCGGTGATAATGTCTTTTCCTTCCAGGCGACGGTTGGACCGGACATTACAACCGGCGTTAAAAATATTGTCGCCACGATCGCCGATGCGCAGGGCCGCGCGGCGACTGCGCCCATTACGCTTACGGTTCAGAGTCCTTCCTGCGGCGTGGAGCGCTGGTCCGTGAAGGTTGGAACCGATCCCGACGTAAGCCTGGTCGATCTGAACCATGTTGTCCCGACAACGATCTTCGATTTAGGCTCGATTCCCGCACCGGTAGATCCTCCTGGCCCTCCGGATAACGCGAGGGTCGCGCCCACTGAGACCACTGTCTACGTCGTGAATGCGTTAATGACGTTCTATAAGAAGGAAACAGACGTCGATTACCACATTGTTCTGCAGGACCCGGCCGGGCATACGCTGATTGCGGAGATCCCCAATCCGGCTTGTATTCTTGCGCCGAATCCGTCGGGACCGGGACGCATTCTGGTCCCCAGTCCTCTGGGGCCGGGAATCGCCGCCGCCAGGGCCAGGTTCGATGCGCGCCTGACCGCAACCCCTGACTTCCAGACCGCCAACATTCCGGTCCAGGTAAAGGGCGTTGCTTTCTTCGACTTTGAACATGGACAAACGGGCATCGCTCCGAATGGCATTGAACTGCACCCGGTGCTGGAGATCAACTTCCAAAACAACACCACTACAGTTTTGACGTCGAGCGCCAATCCATCTCAATTCGGGCAGCCGGTGACCATCACCGCCACTGTCAGCAACGGCGGGACGCCAACGCCTACCGGAAACGTCACTTTCTTCGACAATGGGGCCTCTGTGGGCAGTGTTGCTCTCGACGGAACCGGAGCGGCGGTATTCACGACGAGCGCGCTGCCCGCCGGTCCTCATTCATTCACTGCGTCCTATGAAGGCGACAGCACATCTGCCCCGGGCACTTCGGGCGCGCTGCCGCAGGTCGTCAACAAGGCCGATCAGACGATCAACTTTGCCCCGATTGCCGCAAAGACTTTCGGCGATCCCGATTTCACAGCCAGCGCTTCCGCTTCATCGGGATTGGCTGTGACCTTCAGCATCGTTTCAGGCCCGGCCGTGATTTTCGGCAATGCGGTGCACATCACCGGGGCCGGAACCGTGATGGTGCGCGCTTCTCAGAGCGGTGACAGCAATTACAATGCGGCGACGGATGCCGACCAGCCCTTTACTGTTTCCAGGGCAGCCCAGACCATCACCTTTGTGGCCCCGGAAAATAAGACCTACGGAGATGCCGCATTCGTGGTGACGGCTTCGGGCGGCGCCTCCGGCAATTCGGTCACATTTGTCGCTCAGGGCAACTGCTCGGCAAGCGGCCTGAATGGCGGCCTGATCGCGATCACCGGCGCCGGTTCCTGCACGGTCACCGCATCTCAGGCGGGCAATGGGAATTACAACGCCGCTCCCGACGTTCCCCGCAGCTTCACCATCAACCGGGCTTCGGCGGTATTCATCATCAGCGACTACAGCGGAATTTATGACGGCCTGGCTCACGGCGCCGGCGGTTCAGCGACCGGAGTCAACGGCGAGGACCTGAGCGCTCTGCTGAATCTCGGTCAGTCGTTTACCGACGTTCCGGGCGGCACGGCTGCGTGGCTTTTTGCCGGAAACGCGAACTACAACCCATCCTCCGGCACGGCTGCGATTGTGATTGCCAAAGCCACGCCTTCATTCAGCAATCTCAGCTCCCCGGAGATCATTTTCGGGACCGGTACGACGGACCTTTCCGGAAAGCTGAGCGCCGGCGCGCTGATACCCACAGGCAATGCGGGAATCACGCTCAACGGCGTGACGCAGAACGCGGCCATTCAGGCGGATGGCAGCTTCTCTTCGAGCTTTGCCACGGCTCCTCTCGCGCCCGCCACTCCGGCGTACACTATTGCTTACACCTATGGCGGAGATCGTAATTTCAACCCGGCGAGTGGCGCCGGAACGCTTACGGTGGGCTATGCGATTGTCCCGCTGTACGACCCGACCAAAGCATTTAAAAGCGGCAGTACCATTGGCATCAAACTGCAACTCAACAACGCCGATGGGCTGAACGTTTCCTCGGCTGCCATTGTCGTGACGGCGCTGCGCGTGGTGCAAACCTCGACCAATGCGGTGACTGACGTTCAGGATCCGGGCGATTCGAATCCCGACAACAACTTCCGCCTGGAAGGCAGCAAATACGCGTTCAACCTGAGCACGAAAGGGTTCGCAACAGGGAGCTACAGCATCGAATTTACGATCAGCGGCGATCCGGTGACGCATTCACTTCCGTTCCAGTTGAGGTAGAGCCGGATTGCAGGTGAAGGCAAAGAACAGACCGGTCCGGGGGGCCATCGGTGGCCCCCCCGAACGGAACACGTCAGATTCCCAGGTAGGCCTTGCGAACATGATCGTTGCCCGCGAGGTCACTGCATGGTCCTTCGAGGGTGATGCGTCCGACTTCCATCACGTATCCGTATTGCGCGACCTGCAGGGTGTAGTTCACATTTTCGCCCACCAGAAGAATGGTCACGCCCTGCTTCGCGATGTCGCCGACGAGGCGGAAGATTTCATCGACGAGTTTGGGCGCGAGGCCCAGGGTGGGCTCGTCGAGCATGAGCAGCACCGGTTCCGACATCAGGCCGCGTCCGATGGCGCACATCTGCTGTTCGCCGCCGGAGAGCGTGCCCGCCATCTGGTGGCGGCGCTCTTTCAGGCGGGGAAACATGTCGTACACGCGGGTCAGACCCGAAGACGATTTTTTTCGAAGGTCGGGCAGGTAACAGCCCATTCTGAGATTGTCTTCCACCGACATTCCGGGCCAGAGCTGCCGGCCTTCGGGAATGAGGCTGATGCGGCGCCGGACGCGGTCGTGAGCGGGCAGAGCGGTGACGTCTTCGCCGGCAAAGTTGATGAATCCGCGTGTGGCGGGCAGAACGCCGGCAATGGTGTTCAGCGTTGTGGTTTTGCCTGCGCCGTTGGCCCCGATGATGCAGGTCACCGAGCCCCTGGTCACCGAGAGGGAGATGCCCCACAGCACCTGCACCACGCCATAGCGCACCTCGACGTTTTCAAGGGTCAGCAGTTTTTCCGCTCCGTCAGACACTCTTGCAGACCCCCAGGGTGGAATCGCCGAGATAGGCCTTGATCACCGCGTCATTGCTCCGAATTTCATCCGGCCTGCCCTCGGCCAGCTTCTGCCCGAAGTCGAGGACGGTAATGCGGTCGCACACCGACATCACGGCTTTCATGTCGTGCTCCACATACATGATGGTGGTGCCGCTCTCGCGGATGCGGTGCAGCAGGTCGAGCATGGCGTTGGTCTCAGAGGTATTGAGGCCACCGCAGATTTCGTCGAGCAGCAGAAGTTCAGGCTGGGCCGCCAGGGCGCGGGCGACTTCCAGCCGTTTCTGCTCGCCCAGAGACAGCACGGAAGCGAGCAGTCCGGCTTTGTTATCGAGCCCAACGCGCCGCAGCATCTCCATGGCGAGCTGTTTTGCGCTGGCGGTTTTGCGTATCGCATGGCGCCCATAATGGACTGCGACCTGCACATTTTCGAGCACGGTCATGGCTTTGAACGGACGCACGATCTGGTGGGTGCGGGCAATTCCCAGTTTGACCAGCGCCGAGGATTTCAGACCAGTCACATCCGCGCCCCGCAGTTTGATCTTTCCCGATGTCGGGCGAAACGCTCCGGTGATCACGCTGAACAGCGTGGTCTTGCCCGCTCCATTAGGGCCGATGAATCCGCAGATCCGGCGCTCGGGAATGTCGAAGGTCACGTCTTTGAGCGCCACCACACCACCGAAGCGCTTGGTCAGGCCGGTTACTTCGAGAATATTCATGCGGGCTGCCTCCCGACGCGGCTGCGTATGCCGCCTGCCAGGCGGCGGAGCAGGCCGACCAGACCATTCGGTTCAAACAGGATGATCAGAATCAGAAGCGCGCCATAAAGCAGCAGATGAACCCTGGGGAACCTCGCGACCAGACCTTCTTTGATGAAAACAAAAACCACACCGCCGAGCACCGCGCCCCACACCGTGCCGATGCCACCGATGACCGGCATGAGAAGGATGAAGATACTCACGTTGAAGGCAAATACATCCTGAGGATAAATGACCGACGCGCGATGAGCGTAGACGCCTCCGGCGATACCGGTGAGGGCCGCGCCGATGGCGTGTACCCACAGCTTGGCGCGGTAGGGATTGACGCCGAGGTCGGCGGCCGCGTCCTCATCCTGGCGGATGGCCCGCAGCGCCAGCCCAAACCTGCTGTTGGAGATGACCATGGAAACGGCCAGGGCCAGCGCGGCCAGCACCAGGGCGGTGTAGTAGTGGTCCAGTTCGCGGAACTCGCCCTGAGTTTCGATGTGAATGCCGCTGGCGCCTCCGGTAAAGCCGAGGTTATTCATGATGACGCGCACGGCTTCGGTTACGCCGATGGTGGCGATGGCAAAGTAGGGGCCGCGCAGGCGGAAGGTGGGCAGGCCCACGAGAAAAGAACCGATCACGGCCACGAAAGCCGATCCCAGGAATGAGATATAAGGATTGACGCCGGCGTTCATCAGCATGATGGCGGTGTATGCGCCAAAGCCATAGAAGACCGCAAAGCCAAAAGAGACCTGCCCGGCAAAGCCTCCCAGCAGGTTCCACGCGATGCTGGTGGTGATCCAGACGAGCGCGGTAAAAACAATGCGCGTGTTATCGACGGCCAGCCCGGTGAAGGGCAGCGCCGCCAGCGCGATGAAGGGAAGTAAGGTAAGGGCCGCCTGAACTTTGCCGGATGAGCCGGCCGGGGATGTCATGAGTTACGCCACCCGCCATTTCTTTTCCAGCAGTCCGGCAATGCCTTTGGGCAGCAGCAACAGAACCACGACCAGCAATCCGAAGGAAATCGCCGGCTGGTAACTCGTCGGCAGATAGTTGTAAGTCCACTCGCCGTGCCAGTACCAGGGCAGAGGCAGATTGGTGCTGAAGGTTTCCACCAGGGCAAGCACCAGTGCGCCGAACGCCACACCCGAGAACGATTCGAGACCGCCCAGCACAATGATCACGAAGGAGCGAAGCTGGAATTGCGGACCGAAGTCGGGGCTGAAGGTGTAGAGCATGGCGAGCAGGGAACCGGCGAAGCCGGCCATGGCCGCGCCCAGCCCGAAGGCCATACGCCGGGTCCGTTCTTCGTTGACGCCCACGATCTGGGCGGCAAACGGGTTCTGGATGAGGGCTCGCACCGACCGGCCGAACCAGCTTTGCTTCAGACCGATCTGCAGCAGCACCACGCAGGTCACGGCGGCGATAAACACCACCAGGCGATCGACGGAGAAGCTCAGGTAGCCGAGATGCAGAGGAGGTGCGATCGTTCTGGACGTAAAGATGGAACGGTCTTCGTTCTTCCAGATCAGGTAGCCGATATTCTGCAGGACGAGCCAGAGCCCGAACATCAGCAGCAGCGAAGCGAGAGTGGGCTGGTCCGAATGGGGCAGCCAGCGGACCAGCAGCCAGTGCACGGCCATTCCAAAAAGGAAAAATGAGGGCAGCGCCAGCGCCGCCCCCAGGATCGGGTCGATGTGAAACCGCTCGAACAGTTCAAAGGCGAAATACGCGCCAAGCATCATGAAGCCCGCGTGCGAGAGGTTCACGATCTTCATCACACCATAGATGATCGTCATGCCCATGGACATGGCGGCATAGATGCCGGCGAGCAGCACGGCATCCTTCAACAGGTTCAGAAAATCTTCAAGACTCATGCAGAATGTTTTCCGCTATCTTTTGGGCATCGGCGCAACCGCGTCGCCCGTGGTTACGTCTTTGGGCAGGATGATATCCACCTTGTCCCCGGGTTTGTTCTGCACGATCAGGAAGGGATAAAAGGATTGTCCGTTGGGCCCGAATTTCAGGGTGCCGCTGGGCAATATCGAATCCTTCAACTCCGCCTTGCGCAGGGCATCGCGGACCTTCACATGGTTCAGGGTGCCGGCCTTTTCAATGGCCTGGGCCAGAATGCGCATGGAGTCGTAGGCCGGGGCCGCGTACCAGGAATCCGGCTCGTGTCCGGTGAGGGCCTTGTAGTCGTTCACGAACTGCGCGACCTGCGGGTAGGTGAGTTTTTTCGACCACCACAATCCGGCGAAGATGAAGTCGGTGCCCGCGCCCAGCGCCTTGCGGGCGGCGTCATCGGGGCCGCGCGCGCCGTAGCTCACCATCTGATGATACAGGCCGGCCTGCAGATATTGGCGATGCATGGTGATGTAGTCGGCGAGGTGGGCATCGGCGAGGAAGATGTCGGCTTTGGCGCTTTTAACTTTCTGGAGTATTCCGGAAAAATCGGTTGAGCCGGGGTATTCGAATTTTTCGCTGAAGACGACTTTGAAATAACCGGGATGCTTCGCGATCCATTGATTGATGCCGTTCCCGTAGTCGATGCCGTGGTCGGTATTTTCGAGAACCATGGCGATGGTCAGGCCTTTTTTCAGTTTGCCCTGGTCCACCATGTTTCCCAGAAAGGCGGCGGTATCGGAGCCCAGAACGGTGATGGGGCTGAGCGCGCCGAAGGCGAACTGATAACCGCGGCTGAACGTTGAGGTTGCGCCGGCGCCGGTGGTGATCCACGGGGTCTGGTGGCGATCGGCCATCACCGACTCCGCTTCGCCCAGCGTGGTGGAGTACCCGCCGAGCACGGCGGTGACGTTGTCGGAGGTCATGCAGCGCTCGGCGAGACTGGCCGACTTGGCCGCGTCGGATTCGTCATCGTAGAAAACTATTTTGATTGGCAGTTTTTTGCCCTTATCTTTGACGAAAATGCCGCCGGCGTCATTGATCTTTTTGACCGCCGTATCAATGCCTTCCCTCTGGTACTGGCCGGGTTTGCCCTCTTTGCCGGTGATCGGCAGCACCACGCCGATCGAGATGGCATCGTCAGCGGCGGCAGCGCGGGCGGGAATCAATCCGGCCGAGCCGGCGAACAGCAGGCCGGCGACTGCGAAGCGAAGCACATTTTTGCATGACATAAAACGATTCCTCATGAGTGTTTCTCCTAAGAAACGAGCCTAAGTCCTGAATCGGGTTTTGAATCGCGCTGAAACGGCGAAAATCGAGCATTTCGGGAACGCTGCATCATACCTTCGGGAATTGAAGACAGACAAGAGTTTATTAATATTGTCCGGGGAGCAATTCCGGCACAAAACAACCCTCTCGCCTCTCTCCGGATCGCGCCGGGGACGCGTGAGCGCCAGACTCCTGTCCGGCCGCTCGGAGAAGGCAAATTCGGCCCGCACGAGGCCGAACCAGGGATGCGCCGTTGCAGGGCTCTGCGCGTTAAGGCAGAGGCCGATTGATCTGGGTATAAACCTTTATTCCCGCCATTACCAGGATGAGCGCCACCGAACCCACGCCGGAGAGCCAGACCAGCGGCTGGATGCGGTTCATGCTGACGGTCAGTTCTTCCTGTTCTTTGGCCAGATGAGAATTGGCCTGGTCGAGAAACAACTGGTCGTCTTCATGCATGGTCAGCGTGCCACGGTAGATGAGCAGAAGAACGAAAACAATCGTCAAACCGGCCCAAACAATGAACAGTGCGGTCATACATCACCACCTGATTATCTTGGTACCGGTCCCGCCTAACTCCAGGCCGTGAGCGGCCCCGCTTACGGCGAGGGGATATGTGGAACCTTCGAGCCGATTATATGCCCGCGATCCACCCGAATTTCAAGCTTATTTACGGATTCCTGAGGACGGAAATTTGCGACGCGGGCGGCTTTCCGGGCATCCAATGGAGGTAATATCAATGGAATCAATGCCTGAAATCGCATGATATAATCTGGCATTAAGGAGTCTGAGAACCATGTCTACCACGACAACCACCCCGAATGCTCCGGCTATTCCCAACGTCGAGAGCCCTAAGATGCCCGTGAATCTTACCCCCAACGCGATCCTTAAGGTGAAGGAGATCATGTCCCAACAGGATCCCGTGCCGGCTGGTCTGCGTATTGGCGTGGTGGGCGGCGGATGCTCCGGCTTCTCCTATTCCATGTCTTTCGAAAACGCCCAGGGCGTCATGGACAAGGTCTACAGTTTCGACGATCTCAAGGTCTTTGTGGACGCCACCTCGGTGATGTACCTGAACGGCTGTGTGGTCGATTACGTCGAGACACTGGAAGCCGCCGGGTTCAAGTTCGAGAACCCGAATGTAAAGAGCACCTGCGGCTGCGGGTCTTCGTTCAGCGTGTAAGGTCGTCTCGTAAAATTCAGCAAAAGGGCACAGCGTGAAGCTGTGCCCTTTTGTGTTTTTAAACGGGTGACCTCGAAAAGCATTAGCCGCGAATTTACGCGAATGAACGCGAATAAATGTTCTCAAATCAGTTATGTTGTCTTGGGCCACGAAAGCACCTCATTTGCTGGGATTCCTGGACGTGTGGCAGCCACATAAAAATCGGCTTTCTGTGCCCTGCGGTTGTACTTCTCAACTTCCGGATTACCCGTCAACCATCCGCGATTCGGCTCTGACGCAGGCTGGACGAAAAACAGATCTCGGCTAGACTTAAGTCCTATCTCGGCCTTGCCGAAATGGGTGACGGGGTCTGTTGCGTGGTAGGGTTGTATAAAGGGCGTCAACGTACTGGCGAGCGCGGCAGACCAGAACGTACCCATTCGCGCGCCAGTTCCAGCGCGAATGCGTCGCGGTCGACAACCAGTAACTCGAAGCCGGTCTCCGGCGCTTCTTTACGGCGCTGAACCGGGACGTCGGGAAGCAGCGAATCGACGATCTGCTGTACTTGGCTCATGTTCAGGTCATTACCGTCGACCCGAATGCAGCGGTCGACCCACCGTTCGCCCAACCACTGCTCGAGCAGGGGCGCGCGCACGCCGACCTTCAATGTGCTCTCGTTGGTTCCTGGCGAGCAGGAGATTTACGAAGTTGTTCCAGGCATCGGTCTGACGGTTGGTCTCACGTTCGATGTCGGACGAGGGCGCTTCCTGGCGCAGCTTCCGCGCGAACTCATCGAGTTCCGGGAAGACGCTTGCGAGCCCGTCAACGATGGCACCAGGGCTAGCCATGCCCGCGAAGTGTCCAGATGCATCGCAAAACACCACCTGACGAACCGCGGTAAGCGCACGCAACAAGCTGGCCAGCAGGAACAACCGCGTCGACCACCAGCGCTGGCCCTCGTCGATCTGCAGCACCAGTGCGCGTGCCGCACCAGAGCGCTGGATCATCTGTTTTATGCTTGCTAAGGTCGAGTCACTGACCGGAGTTGTCCCTTGGGCAAAAGCGTCCATGTCCGGGCTAGCCACCGAGGTCTCGCCTAGCACTCGGTCGACTATGTGGCGGGTCAGTCCCTGAGCCGACACCGCGGCCGCCACTTGGCTGGCCAGGTCGTCCGGTGTGCGAAAGATGCCCGCGAGGTATTCGGTGCCGAGTAATGCGCGTAGACGAGACACATTCCCACCGATGCCGGACACACCACCCATCGCGTCGATCCGGTTCGGCGGCCAGGGCGCCTCGGGGTCGAGCAGGAAGGCTAGCACCGGCTTGCCGCTACTCTTCGCTTCGGCGAGTTCAATCTCGGTGATCGAACGCAGGTCCGGTGTTGTCGCGGTGCTGCCGGGCACATATCCGAATCGCCAAGCGACGATGATTACGTAGGCGTCGGCGGCGCGTACATCGGCCTTGCAGCGGTCAACCGGCTTGCTGCCCTCAGCGATGTACTGCTCCATGCCAATTACGTCGTGGCCCATACGGCGCAGAGTCCGATCCACCGCGGCGCGATGATCGATCAGGTCCTGATACGTGGAGGAGATGTAGACTTTCATGGCGAACCTTCCCTGCTCTGCTTACGATCTTTCCGAGAAACGCGTGGCTCGTACGCCTTGTCGTAACCTATAAGAAATTCTCACGGGAACCGTAAGCCGTTGCGTTCTATATCTTGATACTCGGCTCCCTACATGTCCTCTTCAGGGTACACAAGCCTCGTTCCGGGAAGCAAACATAGTTCCCAGTGAATCGTTGGCAAACCAGAAATTGGCATTCTCAGGCTGCAATCCTTTGGATGGAGGGCGACGTTTCTCCATCGCCTGTTCATCAACACACCAAAGGACCATCGGCTGCAGGTTCAACTCAGAGCTTGCGCAAGAACTCTATTAAGTTCGGATCGTCTCGCCATCTCTTTCTTCGGCGGCGCCCGCCTCCGGGATCGCAGGCGGCTAACGCCTTCGCTTTCATTTCCAAGTCTGTCTCCGCATAGATATTTGTTTGTATCCACGGAAACATGACCCAGCCATGCTCTGATCGTGTTGAGATCAACGCCGGCGCAAAGCAGGTGAGTTGCAGTCGTGTGACGAATGGTGTGCGGGCTGTTCGCGTTCATTCGCGTAAATTCGCGGCTAATGCACTTTGCTATTGTTACAGCTGCTGCGAAAACCTTTTCGATCCCGCTTATTGCGAACGCCCTCCC
>WNFD01006638.1_pt1 | contig 11552 bp, 7 predicted proteins | sample 5400491 | NCBI WGS metagenome assembly WNFD01 (sample SAMN13153343, study PRJNA577476) | soil metagenome | isolation source: 120 cm saprolite under Douglas fir tree site 2 hole 2 replicate 2 | place: USA:California | collected 2015-04-18 | reverse complement strand
CGATCCCCGACCGCCCGCACCGCCGAAATTGCGCTCCATCATACCGCTTCGCATCAGACACATAACTCATCTGCACATATCTCCTTCTTCTAGCTTACCCACTCCGCTTTTCGAACCTGCCCGAGAGTAGGGTTTCCGGGTGCCGCAAAGCTGGCACGCTGCGCCCGACTCGCTAAGTGACACCCATTTTCTTGCAGTTTGACGCTGTTTCTAGCGATGGCCGCCTCCGTGGCCGCGCCCATCACGCATCTCATTTCCGTGGAAGTGATTGAAGGCCTTGTCTCACCGCGCCGGATTTGGACCAATGTAGCCGTGATGTGGGTCGAAGCGGTTATCAACGTGACCGTGGAAGGATGGTTCGGTTCAGATGGGTGACAACCGGTCCGGTGGGCAGGCCCTTAGGGACGCAACCTCTGGAATTCGAGTGGTCGAGATGGGTAGAGACGCACTCTGTAATCATTACTATGGCTTCGGCAACCTATCGAATCAGATCGATCTGCGGCCGTCGTCAACTTGTGGCTTGCCATCCGGCACCAGGGACCCAGCCCACGATGTGAACAAACGCCCTTCGCACCCATAAATAGACGCAATCGGGAGTTGAAGGCCTGCCGGGATTATCAATCAATGGATAGACCGACAAGCCAGCCTCAGTAGCAACTGCGCAACGGAAAGCTAGATCAGCCCATTAGGAGCTGATCTTGCGAGCTAATTTCTACTTGAAAGAAATCCGTTCCTCGCGGAGTGGTACCGAAAATGAGCTACAAGCCATCTCATAAATAAGAGCTTGCTTCCATTTGTCGCCCTGACCCCGAACGTAGCACAGGAAAAGACATCCCTTTTGCGAGCAAAACTACAGGTTTCTCGACTTCTCTTCCCCTTCCGTTCAGGGTCAGAGTCCCGCTCGGAATGACAATTTGATTTATGAGATGGCTTGGATGCCGCAACGAATATTATCCGGCCTGTGGTCCGCTGGATAGATGATTTGATGAGCACAACACACGACAGGACCAACATGCTGTCAACACATGGATTTGCCTTCTCGATGCCATTGGGAGGCGACGTCGGGGATCAGGAGGGCTGCGAGCAATCAGGATGAACATAAAGGCGGCGAAGTCTGCGCCCTGGAGCTTGAAGGGCAAGGAGACTATACTGTCGTCACGCTGCATCAGGTGATCGCCGATGACACACCAGGAACATCCACCGATAGAATTGCAAGCCGGCCAAGAGAACAGCCGGAAGCATTTTTTGACTGGTTTGCAGCCGGGTCCTCCGCCGGACCACATGTGGCAGGAATACAACGATTACAGCATCTACACAGCCGAGCAGCATCGCTCCATTTGGCAAAGGCACACACACGACTGCACGCAGATTACAGTTGCCATGAGCCCTGCCCAAGTGCGAGGCGAGTGGGAGGGGACGGGGGGAAGATTCGCGACGCGAGAGATGAGCGGGGACATGATCTGGGTGGTTCCTCCTGGCGTTCTCCACAGAATCCATTTCGACCGTCGCGCTACCCTGATCCACCTTTATCTGACCGAGACGTTTTTTGGCTCCATGGTGCAGGATGCGCCGGACAATACCTCGTCTACGCTGGTGCCTTCGCTCCTTGTGCGCGATCAGTTTCTTGTGGAGATCGCCAGAGAACTGTATCGGGAACTACAGACCAACGCAGTCAATGAGCTGTTCACGCAGTCGATTGCCACTTTGACGGCGACGCACCTGGTTCGGAGCTACAGTAGCAAACGCGGCAGCATGCCGCTCTATCGTGGCGGACTTGGGCCTTCTCGAGAGAGGAAAGTGCGAGCTTATATCAGGGAGCGTCTCGACCAACAGCTCTCTCTGGATGAGCTTGCGAAGGTTGCGGAGATGAGCCCGAATTACTTCATCTCGCTCTTTCGCCAGTCGATGGGCATGACACCGCACAAATTCATCGTGCAACAGCGGCTGGAACACGCCCGGACGCTACTGGAGAACTCTAAGCTAACGCTGCTTGAGATAGCGCGCCATTGCGGTTTTCAGGATCAGAGCCAGTTCACCACTACATTCCGCAGATATATTGGCGTGACTCCCGGACAGTACAAGAGACAGATCTAAGTCGCCCCTCAAGCTCTGGTCGGTCCAGCTACATCGACGTTGGATTGGAACAGCGGTCGTAATTCTCGGAACCGTTCATCCAAGCTTATCTGTCGATTGTTTATTCAAGGCTGCGCCCAGAATGTTCATCAGACCAACTGCGGTTCCCATAGCTCGGCGAGCATCCTTCGACACCGCCTGTTTCCCAATGGTCAAGAGAGAGGGAGGCTCCTTGCCTGAGTCTGTCAGTACTTCGTGCAACTGGTCCGGATCGATGGAACTGAGCAGATTGGAGAAGATGAGCGCGACGCGAAGCGCCGTGACCATCTCCTTGGAGGCGATGAGGTCAACGACGTGGTTGACGACCGTATCGCCCGCGCTCAGAAGTCCGCTTGCCAGATTGAGCACGTCCTTTTCATGCAGCTTCTGCAGAACATCGTATGCAGCAAGGATTGCCTCCGCATGCTCGACGGGGGCCTGCTCGACGCGCCGAATCAGGTCTTCGCGAGAATCCGCCGGCTTGAACTCTCTGAAATCAACTGCGACTGCCATAACTTGACGGATCCTTTCTCTTACTACTGCAATTGGATCTGAACGAGCTTCTGCGTTCCAGGTTTGCGATAGTCGCTGCGCTTCCACTTGCGCTCCACCTCAACTCCGTCTTGCGGTGCCGGTTGGCCGGAATAGCGGAAGTTGAGCGGCTTTAGCGGATTGGTGCCCTGCTCCGGCAGCAGCTTGATGCGTACGGCAGTCTCCTTGAAGGCAGGCGTGTTCGTCGCAGAATCCGTGTGCGAGCCGGTAAGGACGTTGACTGGCCCTTCCTGCGACAGCAGCGGCAGGTAGACCTGCTTTCCAACAACCCGGCTGGTGACGACTACCTTAATGACGAGGCTGCCATGGCGACTAGTGACTCGCACCCATCGGCCGGACTCGATGCTGCGCTCTTCGGCAAGCTCCTCCGATATCTCGATGTAGCGCTCCGGAGTCTCTTCTCGGATGCCCATCACACGGTAGGTCATGTTGCCTTCGTGGAAGTGTTCCAAAAGGCGGCCGTTGTTCAGGAAGAGATCGAAGTCAGAGTCCGGGCTCTCAAGCGGTTCATGGAACGAGACGGGATAGAACCGTGCTTTTTTGTCGGGAAAAGCGAAGCCATTTAGATAAAGGATGGGCTGATCGGTGCCGTCTGGTGCAACCGGCCATTGCAAAGTCTTGTACCCGGTAAGCCGATCGAACGAGACACCAGAGTAGAGTGGCGTAAGCGATGCGATCTCGTCCATGATCTCAGACGGATGCTGATAGTTCCACTGCGCACCCATGCGATTGGCGATCTCCTGCGTGATCTTCCAATCGGCGAGGCTGTCTCCCAACTCGGGCAGAGCCTGATATAGGCGCTGAACACGGCGTTCCGTGCTGGTGAAGGTGCCCTCCTTCTCAAGTGCAGGTGCAGCGGGCAGAATCACGTCTGCATAGCGGCAGGTCTCGGTAAAGAAGATATCCTGCACAACAAAGAGGTCCAGCTTTTCAAACGCGCCCGCAACATGGTTTGCATTCGAGTCGGCGGCGATCATGTCCTCGCCCGCGAGATAGATGGCGCGAAGCTTTCCGTCGTAGACCGCATCCACCATCTGGTGGTTATCCATGCCGCGATCCGGTGAGAGCGCAATGCCCCACTTCTCTTCAAAACGGCCTCGTATCTCAGGATCGGTCACGCTCTGATAGCCAGGGTAGTTGTTGGGCATTGCGCCGACGTCGCTCGCTCCCTGCACATTGTTATGACCGCGCAGAGGATATGCTCCGCAACCCGGGCGCATATAGTTGCCGGTTGTGAGCAACAGATTTGAGATGGCAGTCGATGAGTCGGACCCCATCGTGTGCTGGGTGATGCCCATCGCCCATAGGACGCACATGCTTTCCGCCGCGGCGATTTCGCGCGCGACCTCCTGGAGTGTTTCGAGCGGCACCTCGCAGATTTTGGAGGCGTACTCCATCGTGAACGGCTCGAGGCTCTTTTGAAACTCACCAAGGTTGTTGACCCACTGGTCGATGAACTCCATTTTGGCGAGCCCGTTGTCGAACATGTATCGGCTCATGGCGGAGATCCAGACCAAGTCCGTGCCGGGACGCGGACGGAAGTGAATATCCGCGCGGCGCGCCATCTCGTGCTCGCGCGGGTCGGCCACGATAAGCCGCTGGCCGAAGAGTTTGTGAGCGCGTTTCACGCGCGTCGCCAGCACAGGATGGCTCTCTGCCGTGTTGCTGCCGACCACGAGGACCAGTGCGGACTTTGCAATATCTTCAATCGAACCGGAGTCGCCACCGTATCCCACTGTGCGGAAGAGGCCCATTGTCGCGGGCGATTGACAATACCGCGAGCAGTTATCGACGTTGTTCGTGCCGATGACGGCGCGCGCGAACTTCTGCATCAGATAGCCGTCTTCGTTGGTGGCCTTCGATGAGACGATGACACCGATCGAATCCGGGCCATACCGTTGCTTGATACTGCCTAGCTTGCTTGTCACCAGGCTGAGAGCCTCTTCCCAACTCGCTTCACGAAAACCACTGCCTTCGCGGATCAGCGGCTTCTGCAGCCGCTCTTCGTGGTTCACATAGTCCCAGCCAAACTTGCCTTTGACGCAGGTCGAGATCTGATTCGTTTCGCCGTGCAGCGGCTCAATCTTGAGAATCTTGCGGTCCTTCGTCCAGACGTCATAGCTGCAGCCAACACCGCAGTAGGTGCAGACGGTCTTCGTCTTCTTGATGCGCTCCTCCCGCATCTTCGCTTCCGTCTGCGAGACCTGCATGATAGCGCCATAGCCCATCTCCGGTTCGATGGCCTTGACCACATCAATCATCTTGTTCAGAGCACCCTTCGGCATGCCGCTCAGGTAGCCCGCTTCCCCCAGCATGGACTTCTCCATCAGTGCATTGCAGGGACACACCGTAATGCAGTGTCCGCAGGAGACGCAACTGGAACCGCCGATCTCGTGGCCTCCATCCCACAGCACCCGAGGATGCTCGAGTTCCCAACCGATCGAAAGCGTCTCATTCACCTGCACGTTCTGACACGCCTGCACACAACGGCCGCAGAGAATGCACTGGTCCGGATCATAGCGGTAAAAGGGATTGGACATATCCACTTCATACGGCTTCGGCTTGTAGGGATGCTCTTGGTGCTGGACATTTAGCGCGACTGCGGTGTTGTGCACGGTGCAGTTCTCGTTATTGTTGTCGCAGACCGTGCAGTACAGCATGTGGTTGCCGAGAATGACATCGAACGCCTCTGCTCGAGCATTTTGCGCGCGCTTTGACTCAGTTACTACATTGAGATTTGCGGTAACCTTTTGCCCGCAGGAACGGACGAGCTCGTCATTCACCTCAACCATGCAAGTGTCACAGGTCTGTATCGGTCCCATGAGCGGCGAATGGTAGCAAACGTGGGGAATATCCGTGCAGCGCAGGACAGCATCCAGAAGCAACTCGCCTTCCTTTGCCGCAATAACCTTGCCGTCTACTGAAATTGCAACCTCGGGTTGCTCGAGTATCTGATCAGATTCAAGTCGGTCAAACTCAGTCACACTGATTCCCTTTCGTCCTGTTAGCAGGTCGCGGAGGCTTCGACTGCACGGCGAGAGCTGCCGAACAGGAGGACCGGGGCCTGCAGTTGTTGTTCCGTTTCAAAGCCATCTCACGTCTCGTTCAAGCCACTGATCCAGAGGCTAACGACCAGTTTCTCAGACTCGCCCCGAAGGTAACTTTTTGTTAATTACCCATATTTGTCAAAAATTCAGATTTTGTGCATTCGATTGCCTGATATGGGCATTGTCGGCCTATCTTCCACAGTTAACCGGATGTAAATATTAAATTCGTACTGATGTTTGCGAAATCTTACGATTTTCTTTTCGGGTTGTATCGACGCTTCGACCAGTCATTTGTCTGTGCGTCGCAGAAAATGCGGCAGAGCATCTGGCAGAAAGCATCTGATATACAGCACGTCTTGCAAGAGCACTAGGAGATAGCAGTTCCGATGTCGGGTATGAAGACCAAAAGGGATATCCCCACCCGCGAAACAAACCGCTCCTTCCTCAACATCACAGTGGAGAAGATGGTGGGGCTCACTCCAAATCCGGCGCAGGACAGCGTTGCCATCGAGGAACCACTTGAGATCCAGCTCGGGTATGGTCCGATGAACGCGAGAGCCATGAAGTCCATCTCGGTGACCATGCGGACCCCGGGAGATGATTTTGAGCTTGCCGTCGGCTTTCTGATGACCGAAGGAGTCGTGCGAGACGCGGCCGAGATCGAGCAGATTGCCTATCCAGCAATGGGCGGCGACGATGTCGCGCAAGAAGGGACGAACGAGACGGGCAAGGAGCCTAAGAGCGCTCTGCCGTATCAGCCAAGAAACAATGTTGTGCGTGTGGACTTGGCGCCCGATGTGGAAGTGAGTCTGGCGAACCTGGAACGCAACTTCTATACAACCTCGAGCTGTGGCATATGCGGCAAGGCCTCTCTGCTGGCCCTGCGATCGGTCTGCCCGCCGCGGAGGAGCAGTAGCTTCTCAATCGGCGCGGAGCTTCTGTATACCCTGCCAGACCGCTTGCGCGAAGCCCAGCGTGTCTTCGATCGGACTGGAGGGCTGCATGGTGCAGGGCTATTCGACTCCGCGGGAATGCTCCTGATGCTCCGTGAGGATGTAGGCCGCCACAACGCAGTCGACAAGCTGCTCGGTGCACAGTTTCTCGCCGACCGTACTCCGTTACGCGATACGTTACTGCTGCTTTCCGGGCGCGCCAGCTTCGAGCTGCTGCAAAAGGCGCTCATGGGAGGGATTCCCATGGTCGCCTCCGTTGGCGCGCCTTCCAGCCTGGCCGTGCAGGTTGCCAGGGAATTCAATATCGTCCTGGTCGGGTTCCTGCGAGAAAACCGGTTCAACATCTATCACGGGGCCGACCGCATCCATGGCCATATCTCAAACCTCGACGAAGGAGTGAAACGTGAAACTACGCATTAAAGGAAATTCACTGCGGCTGCGCGTGTCGCGCTCCGAATTTGCCCAGTTCCTCGCTGGCGACCGTATCGAAGAGACGATCTACTTCAACAGGTCGACAGAAGCCAAGCTCACCTACGCACTGGAGCCCGCTCCATCGGTAACCCGGGTAGGCGTGCGTTATGTTCCGCACGAGATCACCGTGCTTCTGCCAGAGGTGCTGATGCGGGACTGGAGCGATGAAAGTCAAGTCGGAGTGTACGCAAGTATTGATATCGGTAATGCGGAAACTCTTGAAGTCTCTATCGAAAAAGACTTCGCATGCCTCGATGGAAGCGATGAGGAGAACCTCGATACCTTTGCAAATCCGCAGGCAGCCCGAGCATGTTAGCCGAAACCTTCCAGTCCAGAGTTTTGTGTTCCTGAAACGTGAAAGTCAACCTACAACAAGATTGTGACGTGCAGTGCTTCTAAAAATGGGTCTGATCTTTTTTGCAAATCTCCGAGTCCCGCGATGTTGGCGCGCAGCTTGTCTCACGACGTGGTGCTTTGCCCTTCTCACCTCACCCGCTCTCGCACAGTCGACACCGTATAGGGAATATCCGCAAACCGCCGGCGCGTATCAACCGCTGCATTTACCTGAAATCCCCTCCTGGATAACTCTTGATATGGAGCTTCGCGCGCGAACCGAGGCACAAACGGCGATCAATTACACGCCGGGAAATGCGCAGGTATACGAGTTGACGCGTGTGCGGGGAGGCCTTGAGATACGGCCCACCTCCTTCCTCACGGGATACATCCAGTTCCACGACACCCATGCGCTCGGTCTGCCCCTCAAGTTTGTCGCCTCGAATATGCGCGATACCTTCGACCTGCGCCAGGCTTATCTTGAATTTCATATAAAGCCGCTCAAGATCTTTGCCGGAAGGCAAGAACTTAAGTTTGGCAACGAGCGCTTGATTGGCATCAGTGATTTCACGAACAATAGCCGCACATTTGATGGCTTCGACGCTCGCATCGGGGACAAGAACCGGGTAGACATCTTCAGTACATCGGTTGTGGCCATCCATCCCACTTCGTTGGATAAGCATGGAGCGGGACTGACATTCCACGGCGTGTATGGGTCGCTCGATAGCTGGGTGCCCCACACCTCCGTGCAGCCGTTCGTCTTCGTGAAGGCATTGCCCCGCGTGCAGAGTCAGCAGTCGATCTTTGGCACCGAGACAGAGGTCACCTTCGGAAGTGAAGTGATTGGGACTTTTCCGACGGGTTTTGACTATGACGTTCTTGGCGCACTGCAGCGCGGAAGCTACTCGAATGATTCGATTCATTCCGGAGCGGGTTATATCAAACTCGGTTACACGGCAGTAGAGCTTCCGTGGAAACCGCGTTTAGTCGGAGAATACGACTATGCCACCGGTAATTCTCACCGGAATCCATATCGTGTCAGCACATTCGATCAGCAGTACCCCAGTGATCACAATGCCTTCGGACTTGTCGATCTGTTTGGCTACCAGAACATAAAACAAACGCGAATCCATTTTGATCTCAACCCGGCACCTCACCTGACCGTATCGCTGCAGCAGGAGTTTCTGAACGTCGCCAATGTGCATGATGGCGTGTACAACGGCAGCGCCACGGCATTCGTGAAACCACCCGCATCCGGGTTTGCCAGTGACGACATTGGAAGTGGCTTTGATGCCTCGGCAAAATATGTGTTTCACGACTATCTCGTCTTCAATGTCGGAGTCGGTCACTTTTCTCCTGGCGCTCTGATGACCGCAAATGGGCATGGAGCCCCATTAACCCTCTCGTATCTATCGGCGACTTACCGGTTCAAGGTGAATAAGAAATAGATGCTTCGTCGCGGGAAGAAGTTATGCGATGTTTCATCAAGCAGTGGTCTTGTGAAATAAGCCATAAGTTACCCCGTCATATGTACAACTCAGTATCCACAGCGAAAGGACCGAACAATGGCAGATGATCAGCAGTCAAGAGTAAGCAGGCGAAAATTCCTGGAGAGTGGATCCGCAGTGTTGGTGGCGGTGGCCGGCCTGCAGGTTGCACAGGGGCAGGAGAAGAAGGTGCCGCGTTCAGCCGATCACCATCTGCCAAATGAGGCGGAGCCAGGACCAAACAACACCGTTCTGGATAAACAGAACCCGGATTCAGTGTGGGCGCCAACGACGGATGCGGGCGGACAGCCTCCCTTCAAGTATTCCTTCTCCTTATCGCACAAGCGTCTTGAGGAGGGTGGCTGGACGCGGCAGGTCACCGTACGCGACCTGCCGATCTCGAAGAAGATGGCGGGCGTAGAGATGCGGCTGATCAAGGGTGGCATCCGCGAGTTGCACTGGCATGTCGGAGCCGAGTGGGCGCTGATGCTCTACGGTAGCGCTCGTATTACCGCGGTCGACCAAGATGGTCGCAGTCACGTCAGCGACGTGAACGAAGGAGATCTGTGGATCTTTCCTGGTGGAATTCCGCATTCGATTCAGGGCCTCGGTGAAGACGGATGCCGCTTTCTGCTGGTATTCGACGATGGCAACTTCAACGAGTTTGAGACCTTCCTGTTGACCGACTGGGTTGCTCATACGCCTCCTGAGGTGCTCGCCAAGAACTTTAACGTGCCCGCAGAGACCTTTGGCAACGTGCCGAAAAAGGAACTGTTCATCTTTGAACGTCCTCTCCCTCGACCACTCGCCGAAGAGAAGAAGCAGGCAGAGGAGGGCACGGGAGCGGTGCCGAACAGTTTTGATTTTCGTCCCAGTCAGATGAAACCGACCAAGGTATCCAAGGGAGGGGAGGTGAAGATTGTCGACCGGAAGATCTGGCCGGCGACAAACATTGCTGCGGCAATCGTCACGTTGAAACCGGGAGGACTCCGCGAACTGCACTGGCACCCCAATGAGGACGAGTGGCAGTACTATGTCAGCGGTAAGGGACGTATGACTGTATTTGCAGCCGGCGCGCATGCCCGCACAATGGACTTCGAAGAAGGCGACGTAGGTTACATAGAGAAGTCCGCACCGCACTACATCGAAAATACCGGCGATACGGACCTTGTGTTCATCGAGGTATTTCCAACACCGTACTATCAGGACATCTCACTCGCTGAGTGGATGGCGCACACTCCATTCCGTCTCGTAGATCAGCACTTAGGCGTAGGCGAAGATATGCTGCGGAAAATCTCCAAGAAAGAAATGGTTGTCGTTCCTGAATAGTGACATTGCTGCTTACTTCGTAGTCCGATCACGTTTCGACGAAGTAGGCAGCATTTCTCGTTGGTACTTTCTGCGTTGGATAAATCTTTCGTGAAGATTTATCCAGAACCTTTTCATCACCCTGGGTCTGATATCAGAGCGCGTTTAAGGATTATGGCAATGAAAGTTAACAATCGCTGGGGCATCGCCTTAGCCGGCATTCTTCTGCAAGTTGTTCTAGGTTCTGTATACGCTTGGAGCGTGTTTCGCGTTCCCCTTGCAAAACAGTTTCACTGGAGCATTTCGCAGGTGACGATAACCTTCACGATTAGTATCTTTGTGCTCGGCATCGCTGCATTCATTGGTGGACTCTGGCTCAATCGCTCCGGCCCACGCGTCGTTGCACTGGTCGGCGGATTGCTGTACGGACTCGGTACGATTCTCGCCAGTTTCTCAGGCGACAGGTTGTGGTGGCTCTATCTCAGCTATGGCGTCATCGGTGGTATCGGGCTGGGATTCGCGTATATCGTTCCCGTCGCCGTACTTGTCAAGTGGTTCCCCGACCGCAGAGGACTGATGACGGGGATCGCAGTAGGCGGGTTCGGAGCAGGCGCACTCGTCACCGCGCCGATCGCCACGCGACTTATCCAGAAAGTGGGCGTGTTGCCCACTTTTGCCTATCTTGGGATCGCATACACCGTGATCGCCACGCTCACAGGCTACTTCATGCAGAATCCACCGGAAGGATGGCGTCCAGCTAACTGGACGCCCAGCGTGACGATCTCCGAGCAGCAGTCGGTGAAGAGCTATACACTCGGCGCAGCGCTGCGGACGTGGCAATGGTGGACGCTCTGGCTGCTTCTGTTCCTGAACACTTCGGCAGGTATCTCCGTTATCTCGCAGGAATCTCCTATCTTTCAGGAACTCGCCAAGGTCAGCGTCATCGTTGCTGCAGGCATGGTCGGTGTTGTTAGCATCGGCAATGCTGTCGGGCGTGTTTTCTGGGCTTGGATCTCTGACTCTATTACCCGCCGATTTACTTTTGCCGTCATGCTCCTGATTCAGATGTTTCTTTTCTGGATACTTCCGGGCATCACATCCGCTACGATTCTGACTATCGTGTCGTTCGTCATTCTGATGTGTTACGGAGGCGGTTTTGGAACCATGCCCGCGTTCACCGCAGACTACTTCGGTTCAAGCAACGTAGGACCGATCTACGGTTTGATGCTGACCGCTTGGGGCGCTGCGAGCGCATTCGGCCCGCTCTTAGTTGCTAACATGAGACAGAC
>WNFD01016293.1_pt1 | contig 11553 bp, 12 predicted proteins | sample 5400491 | NCBI WGS metagenome assembly WNFD01 (sample SAMN13153343, study PRJNA577476) | soil metagenome | isolation source: 120 cm saprolite under Douglas fir tree site 2 hole 2 replicate 2 | place: USA:California | collected 2015-04-18 | reverse complement strand
CGGTGCGCTCGGGCCTCTACGTGACCGAGCTGATCGGCTTCGGGGTGAACCCGGTGACCGGCGATTACTCGCGCGGGGCGGCCGGGCTGTGGATCGAGAACGGCGAGCTCGCCCATCCGGTCGAGGAGCTCACCATCGCGGGGAACCTACGCGACATGCTGCGCGACATCGAGATGGTGGGGAGCGACCTCCGTCCGCGCAACGCGATCGCAGCGCCGACGCTCAAGATCGCGCGCATGACGGTGGCGGGGGCGTAGCGCTCCTCGCTCGAGCCTCCTCCTCCCCTTCCTTCTCTTCTTCGTCGTCGTCGTCGTCGTCCCAATCGTCGTCGTCGTCGTCGAAGTCCTCGTCGTCGTCGTCGTCGAGGTCCTCGTCCTCGAGGTCGTCGACGTCCTTGTCCTTGTCCTTGTCCTTCTCCTTGTCCTTCTCCGGGTCTTCTTCACGCGCGTGGATGAGCCGCGCGAGCAGATTCTGCATGCCTCACCCCCTGCTCAGGATGCTCCTCGGGAAACTGGGCGACTGCCTCACATCACATTTGCGCAGCTCTGTCCATGGCGCGGCGCCCCCTCGCCTTCCACCTCGAAGCCCAGCGCGCGGATCATGGCGCGCGCATCCGCGTGACGCTGGCCGGGTGTGGTGAGGTAACCCTCCACGAAGATGGAGTTGGCGGCGAAGAGGGCAAGGCCCTGCGCCGCACCGAGCGCGCGCTCGCGCCCGCCCGCGGCCCGGATCTCGGCGCGCGGGTTGGCGAGCCGGAAGAGCGCCAGCGCGCGCAGGCAATCGGCCGCGCCCGGCGCGGGCCGCGCGCCGAGCGGCGTGCCCTCGATCGGGTGGAGGAAGTTGACCGGCAGCGAGGTGACGGCGAGCGCGCGCAGCTCGCCCGCGACATCGATCAGGTCCTCGTGCGTCTCCCCCATGCCGATGATGACGCCCGAGCAGGCGCCGAGCCCGGCGCGCGAGCTGCCCCGCACGGTCGCCATGCGGTCGTCGTAGGTGTGCGTGCTGCAGATCGCCGGGTAGAAGCGGCGGCTCGTGTTCAGGTTGTGGTTGACGAAGTCGACGCCCGCCTCGCCGAGCGTGCGCGCCTGCCCCTCCTCCATGATGCCGAGCGAGACGCACAGCTCGAGCGCGGGGAGCTGGGCGCGGATGGCGCGCGCGGCGCGCGCGAAGTGCGCGATGTCCGACGCGCTCGGCCCGCGCGCGCTGGTCACCATGCAGTAGCGGCTCGCGCCGGTGGCGGCCGCGCGGCGCGCACCCGCCACCAGGTCGGCGACGGGCAGGAGGCGGTAGCGCCGGATGTCGGCCGTCGACACCGCGGACTGCGAGCAGTAGCCGCAGTCCTCGGGGCAGAGGCCGCTGCGCGCGTTCTGCAGCACGCAGAGCTTGACGCGCCGTCCGAAATGCCGGCTGCGCGCCGCGAAGGCGGCCCACAGGACGGCGGGGAGGTCGGCGTCCGGGCTCGCGAGCAGCGCGCGCGCGTCGTCGCGCGCGAGCGGCCGGTCGGCGAGCGCCTGCTCGGCGAGCCGCCGGTACGCTCCCGCGGCGGCCAGCGCCGCCGCCGTGTCGTCGAGCCCGCTCATGCCACCTCGTCGCGGGCTTCCCTAGCCGGCCCGGCCCGCCCGCGCAACCGCCGCGCGGACCCCGTTGACAGGGGCCGCGCCACGCCGGAGTATGCGTACAGGATACGCAAACTCGGACCGGGGAGTCGCATGACCGCCACCGCCGCCCTCGCCCCCACGGGGCACCAGCTCGAAGCGCTGCTCGCACCGCTCGGCGATGCGCACTACGGCCCCGAGCGCTGCGCCGCGCTGGCCGACCTGATCGCCGAGATCCACGCCCTGAAGCGAGCCCGGAACGCCGTCGTCCTGGCCCACAACTACCAGCGCCCGGAGATCTTCACGGTGGCCGACTTCGTGGGCGATTCGCTCGAGCTGGCGCGCCAGGCGACCCGCGTCGACGCCGACACGATCGTCTTCTGCGGCGTCCACTTCATGGCGGAGACGGCCAAGATCCTGAACCCTGCACGGCGCGTGCTCCTCCCCGACCTGCGCGCCGGCTGCTCGCTCGCCGACAGCGTGACGGCCGAGGACCTGGCCGCGCGCAAGGCCGAGCTGCGCGCCGCCTATCCCGACCTGGCGGTGGTCGGCTACGTCAACACCACCGCGGAGGTGAAGGCCGAGTGCGACGCGTGCTGCACCTCCTCCAACGCCGTCCGCATCGTCGAGGCGCTCCCGAGCCAGCACATCCTCTTCGTCCCGGACCAGAACCTCGCCAACTACGTCCAGTCGCAGACCCGGAAGTCGATCATCGCCTGGGACGGCAACTGCTACGTCCACCACCAGATCACGCCCGAGCAGATCGCGGCGGTGCGGAAGGCGCTGCCGCAGGTTTGCGTGCTGGCGCACCCCGAATGTCGAGCCGACGTGCTGGCGCTCGCCGACGCCGTGCTCTCGACGAGCGGCATGGTGCGCCACGCGAAGGAGAGCCCCGCGCGCGAGTTCCTGATCGTAACCGAGTGCGGGCTCTCGGACCGCCTGCTGCTCGAGGTCCCGGAGAAGAAGTTCTACAAGAGCTGCAAGCTCTGCCAGTACATGAAGATGATCACCCTCGAGGGGACGCGTGACGCGCTCCGCGCCCTCGCCCCCGAGATCACCATCCCCGAGGACGTGCGGGTGCGGGCGGCGGCCGCGCTCGAGCGCATGCTCGAGCTGGGCGGGTGAGCCCGGCCGGCGGCGAGGCGCCGGCGGTCGCGGTCGACGTGGCGGTGTTCACGGTCCTCGACCGCGCGCTGCAGGTGCTGCTGGTGCGCGTCCGGCGCGGCGTGTTCGCGGGGCGCTGCGCGCTCCCGGGCGGGCGGGTGCACGCCGACGAGACGCTCGAGGGCGCTGCGCGCCGCCTGCTGGCGGCCGAGACCGGCGTGCGCGGCATCTACCTCGAGCAGCTGTACACCTTCGGCCACCCCGAGCGCGATCCGCATGGCCGGGTCGTATCGGTGGCCTACTTCGCGCTCATCCCGCACGGCGGCCGCTTCCAGGGTCGGGCCCGCGAGCCGTTCCCGGACGCCGCCTGGTCCCCGGTGGCACGCCTGCCGCCCCTCGCCTACGATCACCGTGCCGTGGTCCGCCGCGCCCTCGGCCGCCTGCGTGCCAAGCTCGCGTACACCAACCTCGTCTACACGCTCCTCCCGCCCAGTTTCACCCTCGGCGAGCTGCAGGAGATGTACGAGGCCATCCTCGGGCGCCGGCTCGACCGGCGCAACTTCCGCAAGAAGATCCTCTCGCTCGGGCTGCTCGCGGGCGCGGGCGGCGTGCGGCGCGGGCCGCACCGGCCCGCCGCGCTCTACGCCTTCCGCCGGCGCCGTCCGATGATGATCGAGATCCTCTAGCGAGGCTCAGGCCGCGGTCCGGCCCTCGCTCGGGGCCTGGGCGAGGCGCTGGCAGATGCGCATGACGCGGATGCGCGAGAGCTCGAAGTGAGCTGCGAGCGCGCGATGCGTCCAGCCCTCGCCTGCACGATGTCGCACTCCGCCGGCGTCTCGCGGCGCGGCCGGACGCCGCGACCGCCCGGCTGCCGCGCGTCGGCCAACGTCGGCGCGGACGCGTCGGGCAACGCCGGTGCGGGCGCGTCGCGCAGCAGCCGGCGGCACAGGTTCGCGGCGTTGAGCCCGAGACCATCGCACACGTTCTCGAAGGAGAAGGGCCAGCGGGGATCGGCCGTCTCGATCCACTGCCGCGCCTCCGCGGCGAGCGCCCCGCGCTGGTGTCGAGGCCCGACCTCGCCGATCAGGCAACGGATCGCGTCCTCGAGGACGGCGCGCATGAGCGCCCGCTCACCGGCGGCCGGACCCACCTCGGTCGCGACCGCGATTTCGCCCTGTTGGCCTAGATCAAACATATCGGTATTTTTTCCTCCGTCTTTGCGTGAGCATGCTACCTATTCCCGGGCAAATGCCTAGCGGAATGACGTGACTCATATGGCCAAAAGTAGGTAGGTCCTGTCAACTAGGGTAAATAGGCCCCAGGTCATGCTTTTCCCACTTCGTCCCCCAAGAAGGGGACTTTCGCCCCTTGGGTGAACGATTGTTCACCCCCCCGGGGCGTGAGCCCCCCGCCTAGAGTGAACGATCACTCACCCGTCCGGGGCCGAAACGGCGACAGGCGGAGGGTGCCTGGCGTAGAATCCGCCGCTCGATGGCCGGCCTCTCCGGAAAGCCGCGGCACAAGGCGAGCGGCCCCTGGCGACAGGTAGCCGCGCCACTCGCCGGCGATCGCTCGCTGCGCGGCCTCGCCTCGCTCAAGCGACTCAAGCCCGAGCAACGCGAGGCGCTGCAGCGGCGCCTCGCGGTGCGGGAGTATCGCCGCGCCGAGTTCATCTATCAGCCGGGGCAGGAGGCGCGTAGTCTCTACGTCGTGCTCGCGGGCGTGGCACGCCTCTCGATCCCCTCGCCGAACGGCCGCCGCCGGGTGCTGCTCAACCTGCTGCCCGCGGGAGAGATCTTCGGCCACAGCGCCCTGGTCGAGGGCGGGCACCCGCACGTCTTCGAGGCGGCCGCGTACACCGACGTGCGCGCCGGGCGCATCGGCGCAGACGATTTCCTCGAGGTGCTCGCCGGCGAGCGCGCGCGCGAGGTCGGCGAGGTGATCTCCTTCGTCACCGAGCGCTGGATCACGCTCGTCATCCGGCTGGCGCGCTTCCTCGCGCAGGATCTCCGCGCCCGCGTCGCCTCGTCGTTGATCGAGGCCGCGCGCGGCTTCGGGGTGCAGGACGCGCGCGGCTACGTGCTCTCGCTGCGCATCACGCAGGACGCGCTCGCCGACCTCTCCGCCGGCAGCCTGCGCAAGGTGAACGCCGTGCTCCGGCGCTTCGAAGCCGAGGGGCTGATCGGGAAGGAGGAGGGCCGCATCGTGCTCCGGCAGCTCGGCACGCTCGAGGAGCTGGCGCTCGCGAGCTGAGCCGCGCCTGCCGCGGCTTGCCCCTCCCCCGACGCTGGGATAGAAGGCGCCCGGGTCGAAGCCGCCGCCCGATGGCTACCGCGTCTCGCAGCCGCGCACCGGCAGCAGCCAAGCAGCGCCCCCGGGTTCCGCTCGCGGCCCTGGCGGCCGCCGATGCGGCGCGCAGCTGGGGCGTACCCGTGCTGGCGCTCGCCGTCATCGCGCTCCTGACCGCGCTCTCCGCCGCCGGGGCGGTGGGGACCGCAGCCGCGCTCGCCGGCACGGTGGCCGCGGCGCTCGTGCTCATCCTCTACATCGGCGAGCGCCCGCTCGTGACCCAGGCGCGTTCAGCGCGCGAGCGGGGGCTGGGCGCCGGCCTGGCTCTCGTCTGGTTCGTCGCCTGCTACGGGCCCTTCCACGCCCGTCTCTTCCCGGGTACGCCGCTCCTCGACGGGGCGCAGGTGACGGCGGCGGGACGCGGGCTCCCGCTCCGCATCCCCGCGGCGGGGCGCGCGGCCGTCGACCTCGTCCTCGAGGGCCAGCTCGCCGAGAGCCCGAGCGGCAACGTGGCTCCGCCCATCAACTACAGCCTGACCGTCGAGAGCGCGGGCGGCCCGCTCGTCATCAAGGGCACGTTCGAGGACCGCCTGAGCACCCGCCGCCTCGGCCGGCGCGGCACCGCCACCGTCCATCAGCGGCACAGCGCCGACGTGCGCGTCCTCGCCAATCCGGGGCGCGGCGACCTGACCGTGACGCACGTCGTCCTCGAGCCCGAGAGCGCGCAGCCGATCACGGTTTCCGCCTATCCCCACCCGCTCCCCGGCCCGCTCGTGCTCGGGCTCCTCGCTGCCGCGCTCCTGGCGGCCGTCATCGCCTTCGACCGCCTCGGCCCGGTGCCGGAGACCGACGGGGCCCTCACCCTCTCCACCACCGCCGTGCTCGGCACGGCCCTCATTTTCTGGACGAGCAACGCCGTCCGCCCCGACTTCTCGGCCCTGATCGGGTCGATGATCTTCGGCGGGCCGCTCGGCTTCATCGCCGGCGCCGCCCTGTGGTGGATGGCCAAGCGCCTCATTGCCGGCCCCGCGCGCTGACGGCCGGGCGGACCGGCGCCGGCGGATCGTCCTCGCGGCGGCGCTGACCGTCGGCGTAGGTCTCATCGTCCTGCTCGGCGTACTCGCCGATGGGCGGAAGCTGCTGCACACGGCCGCCGGCATCCACCCCGCGATGCTCGCCGCGCCGGTGCTGCTGACGCTCGCCTCCTACGCCGCCATGTCGCGCTCCTACCAGGGGATCGCGGAGGCGGCCGGCTGCCGCCTGAGTTTCCGCACCTGGCTGCGCATCACCTTCGTCTCCAACACGGTCAACTACCTGGTGACCAGCGCCGGGCTCTCGGGCTTCGCGGTGCGCATGTACCTCCTCTCGCAGCAGCGCATCCCGGCCGGACGTGCCGTGCTCATCTCGCTGGTGCAGACCTTCCTCACCAACTTCACCCTCCTCTGCTTCGTCGCGCTCGGGTTCGCGAGCCTGGTCCTTCGGCAGGCGGTTCCCGGCGCCGCGCTGGTGGCCGCGAGCGTCGCGCTGGCGCTGTTCACGGGGCTGCTCGCCTACGCGGTCGTGCTCATCTACCACCGCCAGCTCCGGCGGCGGACGCTCTTCTTCATCGCCGACACCGGACATCGCGTCCTCCGCCGAGTGGTCCCGCGCTGGACGCCGGGCCGCGTGCGCCTGTGGCGCTTGCAGCACAACTTGAACCAGGGGCTCGAGTTCCTGCTCGCGCGCAAGGACCGCATGCTCGCACCCGCGGGCTGGATCCTGCTCGACTGGGTGCTCACCATCGCCATCCTGTGGGCGGCGTTCCGCGCCGTGAACTACCCGATCGCGCCGGGGCTGGTGATCATCGGCTTCGCGGTCGGCATCGTCCTCTCGCTCGTGTCGCTCGTGCCGGGCGGGCTCGGCGTCATGGAGAGCGCGATGACGGCGGCCTTCGTCAGCCTCTCGGTGCCCTTCGAGCCCGCGCTGGTCGCGGTCCTCCTCTTCCGCGTCGCGTACTACGTGCTGCCGCTGCTCGTGAGCCTCTTCTTCTTCCACGGCATCTTCCTGCAGGCCGCGCACAGCGTCGCGGCGCGCTCCGGGTCGGCGCGATTTGACACTCCCCTCCCCCCGTCGATATGAACCCGCCCATGACCGGTGCGGAGGCCGCGCGCACGCCGGACTCCGGCGTGCGGGCGGCGCCCTTGCCGACCGGCGTCGTCGCCTTGCTCGACGGGTTCGGCGCCGTGGCGCTGCTCACGCGCGACGCCGTCCACGCCGCGCTCCGCCGTGCGCCCGAGTGGCGCACCATCGCCGAGCAGCTCGAGCAGGTTGGCTGGCGCTCGCTCTCCATCGTCAACCTGACCGCGTTCTTCACCGGCATGGTGCTGGCGCTCCAGCTCGGCACCTACATGGCGCGCTTCGGCGCGAAGATGTTCGTGTCGCGCATCGTGGGCATGGCGCTGGTGCGCGAGCTGGGTCCGGTGCTGACCGCGCTCATGATCGGCGGGCGGGTCGGCGCGGGCATCACCGCCGAGCTCGGCACGATGGCGGTCACCGATCAGATCGACGCCATCCGCGCCCTCGGCGCGAGCCCGATCCGGAACCTCGTCGTCCCCCGGCTGATCGCCGTCGTCGTCATGCTGCCCGTGCTCACCATCATCGGCGACCTGGTCGGCATCCTGGGCGGGCTCCTCCTCTCCGTGACCGAGCTCAACGTGAGCGGCGAGTTCTACGTCAACTCGCTCGTCCAGGTGCTCTACCTGCGCGACGTCTTCTCGGGCATCGGCAAGTCGTTCTTCTTCGCCTACTTCATCGGCATCATTGCGTGCCTGAACGGCCTCCACGTGACCGGCGGCGCCGACGGCGTGGGCCGCGCCACCACCCGCACCGTGGTGGCCGCCTCGATCACCGTCCTCATCTCGGATTTCTTCCTGACCAAGCTCTTCCTCCTCTCGTGAGCGAACGCCCCTACATCCGCTGCCGCGGCCTCGAGAAGGCCTTCGGCGCGAAGCCCGTGCTGCGCGGGCTCACGCTCGACGTGCCCGCGGGCGAGACGCTCGTCGTGCTCGGCGGCAGCGGCTCGGGCAAGAGCGTGCTCTTGAAGCACATGAACGCGCTCCTCATACCCGATGCCGGCGAGGTCGAGGTGGACGGCGTGATCCTCCAGGGGCTCGACGAGGACGCGCTCGTGCCGGTGCGGCGCAACGTCGCCATGCTCTTCCAGCAGGGCGCGCTCTTCGACTCGCTCACGGTGGGCGAGAACATCGCCTATCCGCTGCGCGAGCATCGGCTGCTGCCGCCCGGCGCCATCCCCGGGCGCGTCCGCCAAGCGCTCGAGATGGTCGACCTGGCCGGCAGCGAGCGCCTCATGCCGGCCGAGCTCTCGGGCGGGATGCGGAAGCGCGCCGCCCTGGCGCGCGCGCTCGTGCTCGAGCCGCGCGCGCTCCTCTACGACGAGCCGACCACCGGCCTCGACCCCGTGGTCGCGGCCAAGATCAACCATCTGATCCGCGACCTGCAGCGCCGCCTCGGCGTGAGCTCGGTGGTGGTGACCCACGATCTCGGCAGCGCCTTCCTGGTCGCCGACCGGATCGCCTTCCTGCACGAGGGCCGCATCCGCTTCATCGGCACGCCCGACGAGGCGCGCGCCTCGCGCGACCCCTTCCTGCACGAGTTCCTGAACGCCGCCTGATGCAGACCACCAAGATCGGGCTCCTGGTCGCCCTCGCCCTCGCCATCCTCATGGTGACCATCTTCTCGCTCAACCAGGAGCAGCCCTTCTGGGAGCGCAAGGCGCAGTACGAGGTGCACTTCTCGCGCACGGGCGGGCTCCAGACGGGCGCCCCGGTCAGCCTGAGCGGCGTGAACATCGGCACGGTGGTGGAGATGCGCTTCCCGCCCGATCCGGCCGCCAGCTACATCCAGGTGCTAATCAACGTGAAGGGGGACCTCGCGCCGCGCATCCGCGAGGACACGGTGGCCTCCATCCGCACGATCGGGCTCCTCGGCGACCGCTACATCGAGCTCTCGGCGGGTGCGCCGGAGTCGCCACCGGTCCCGCCCGGCGGGCTCATCGCGTCGATCGACCCGATCGACATCGAGGCGCTCGCCGGCCAGGGCGGCGACATCGTGACCAACATCGTCGAGGTGACGGCGTCCCTGAAGGACGTCCTGGGCGCGATCCAGCGCGGCGAGGGGTTGCTGGGCGCCATGCTCCGCAACCGCGAGCTGGGCGAGGCGACGTTGGTCGACGTGCAACGCACCATGGCGAACGTGCAGGCGACGACCGCGTCGCTCGAGAAGGTCCTCCAGCGCGTCGACCGCGGCGAGGGGCTGCTCGGGCAGCTCACCAGCGACACCAAGGAGGCGCGGGAGCTGCTCACCCACGTGCGCCGCTCCGCCCGCTCGCTCGACGCGCTCACCACCCGCCTCAACCGCGGCAACGGCGCGCTCGCACGGCTGATGGACGACGAGGCCTACGCTCACCGCGTGCTCGGCAACCTCGACCGGGCGATCAGCGACCTGGCGGACGTGGCCGCGAAGCTCGACCACGGCCAGGGCACGCTCGGCAAGCTGGTGAACGATCCGTCCCTCTACCACGACACCAAGGCGCTCGTCGGCGGCGCCCGTAAGAGCTGGCTGCTGCGCTTCCTCGGCGGGGGCGGCTCCGCGCCGCCCCCGGACGCTCCGCCGCCCCCGTGATTTGCCTTTTGCCCGGCGGCGCGTACCATGCGCGCACGCCATGACCGTCGAGTGCCCGCGCTGCGGTACGCTCTACCGCCAACCGCCGCACGCGCAGCGCGGCGCGGACGCGACCTACCGCTGCGCCCGGTGCCGTCACGTGTTCGAGGCCGGGGCCAGCGAGCCGGCCATGGTGTCCGGCGACGACGAGGAGCACGAGTTCGCCTTCGATGACGAGCCGGAGGACGGCGATGCCGCGCCCGGTCCCCTGGCGGTGGCGGACGACGCCCCGGAGGAGGAGGGGCGGCCCATGAAGAGCCCGGCGCGCTTCGCGGTGCGCACCATGCTGGTCGTGACCCTGGGCTTCGGCGTCCTCTCCGTCTACCTCTATACCAATCCGGAGGGCGTGCGTACCTTGTTCGGCGGCGTGCCGCTGATCGGTGCCCGCCTGACCGAGGCGCGCCTCAACCCCACCGCCGTCCAGCTGAACGACGTGAAGGGAGGCTACGAGCGCGTCCAGGGCGACCGGCTCGTGTTCGTCATCTCCGGCACGGCGGTGAACAACTCGGCGGTCCCGGCGCGCAGCATCCAGATCGAGGGGCGGATCGCCGGCGCGCGGGAGCAGCGGCAGGTGGTCTTCTGCGGTGCGGCCCCGCGGGACGTCAAGGAGCTGTCGCTGCGCGAGATCGCACTCCTCCAGACCCTCGAGCCGCCGAAGGACTGGTCGCTCGCCCCGGGCGAGCAGGCGGCTTTCCTGGTGGTGTTCGCCTCGCCGCCGACCGACCTGCGCGAGTTCGGCGCCGAGGTGGTCGCCGTGCAGGCGCCGAGCCGGCGGGGCTAGGACGTCTCGCTCTTCTTCGCCTTCGCAGCCTCGGAGTCCTTGGGGGTGACGTCGATCTCCGGCGGCTCGCGCAGGGGGCGGATCATAGGGGAGCCGGCCCGGGCGGGCAAGCCGCTTCAATTGCGCTGCCCGGGGGTGCTTCCTATACTGCGTTGCCTCGCATGCCGACGACCTTCCGCGAGGCGTACGAGCGGCTCCTCCCGCTGGTGGAGAAGCCCGGCCGCTACCTCGGTAACGAGCGGGGCACGATCCGCAAGGACCCGGGCACGGTCCGGTTGCGCTTCGCCCTCTGCTTCCCGGAGGTCTACGAGATCGCGCAGTCCCACCTGGGGCTCCAGATCCTCTACGACGTGCTCAACCGCCGCCCCGAGGTGGCGGCCGAGCGCGCCTACGCCCCCTGGCCCGACCTGGAGGCGCTGCTGCGCGCGCGCGGGCTCCCGCTGGTCTCGCTCGAGAGCCACCTCCCGCTCGCCGACTTCCACGTGCTCGGCTTCAGCCTCCAGTACGAGCTCACCTACACGAATCTCCTCACCATGCTCGAGCTGGGCCGCGTCCCGCTGCGCGCCGCCGCGCGCGGCCCCACGCATCCGCTGGTGATCGCCGGCGGGCCGTGCGCCTTCAACCCCGAGCCGCTGGCGCCCTTCCTCGACGGCGTCCTCCTCGGCGACGGCGAGGAGGCGGTGGGCGACATCTGCGACGCGATCCTGGCCTGGGACGGGCGCGACCGCAGCGCGCTCCTGCACGCGCTCGCGGACGTCCCGGGCTTCTACGTGCCGGCGTTCTTCGCGCCCCGCTACCACGCCGACGGCACGCTCGCCGAGGTGGTGCCCCTCGAACCCGCGCGCCCGCGCGTCGCCAAGCGCGTGCTCGCCGACCTCGATCGCTTCGCGCCGCCCCCCAACCCCATCGTGCCCAACGTCGGCGTGGTGCACGACCGGGCGAGCGTCGAGGTGATGCGCGGCTGCGTCAAGGGCTGCCGCTTCTGCCAGGCGGGCTATGTCTACCGTCCGCTGCGCGAGCGCAACCCGGAGCGCGTGGTCGAGGACACGACCGCGCTCATGCAGC
>WNFD01012669.1_pt1 | contig 11555 bp, 10 predicted proteins | sample 5400491 | NCBI WGS metagenome assembly WNFD01 (sample SAMN13153343, study PRJNA577476) | soil metagenome | isolation source: 120 cm saprolite under Douglas fir tree site 2 hole 2 replicate 2 | place: USA:California | collected 2015-04-18 | reverse complement strand
GTTTGCTCGTGGGGCCCCCTTATCCTCGGTCACCGCCCCGCCGTGGTTCTCGAAGCGCTGCACGCCCAGCTTGAGCGCGGATGGACGTTCGGCGCCCCAACCGAAGGCGAGCTGCGACTGGCCACAGCGGTGTCGGAGCGGATGCCCGCTGTCGAAATGCTGCGACTTACCAGTTCGGGTACCGAAGCCGCCATGTCCGCGGTCCGACTCGCGCGCGCCGTGACCGGGCGAGCGAAGCTGATCAAGTTCGCCGGCGGTTACCACGGGCATGCGGATGCCTTGCTGGTCGAGGCTGGGTCGGGCGTCGCCACACTCGGCATCCCGGGCACGCCGGGCATCACGGCCGGTGCCGCCGCCGACACGTTGGTTGCCGCGTACAACGCCCTTCCCGAGGTCGAAGCCGCCATGATGCGATGGCCGGGGCAGATCGCCGCCATCATCGTCGAGCCGGTAGCGGGAAACATGGGCGTCGTGCCACCCGACCCCGGATTCCTTGCGGGCCTACGCCGCCTGACTCGCGCTGACGGCAGCCTGCTGATCTTCGATGAGGTCATCACCGGCTTTCGGGTCGCTCGCGGCGGAGCACAGGAACGCTTCGGCGTGACCCCGGACCTGACCTGCCTCGGCAAGGTGCTGGGCGGCGGCCTTCCCATTGGTGCCTACGGCGGACGGCGAGCGATCATGGAGCAGGTGGCGCCGGCTGGACCCGTCTACCAGGCGGGAACACTGTCCGGCAATCCGCTCGCGGTGGCAGCCGGTCTCGCCGCGCTCGATGCGCTTGATGACCGCGCCTATCGAAAGTTGGAGGAAGCAGGCGCCCGCGTCGCCTCCGCGCTGCAATCCGCGGCGGACGCCGCCGGGATCGCATTGACGATCAATCGGGTCGGCTCGATGCTGACCGCCTTCTTCACGGACGGACCGGTTAACGATTACGCGAGCGCGAAGCAGGCCAACGCTGCATCGTTTGGCAGCTGGTTCCAGCGTCTTCTGGCGAAAGGCGTCTCGCTTCCGCCGTCACAGTTTGAGGCGGCCTTTGTCTCGACCGCGCACGACGACGAAGCCCTCGCCTTCCTCGAGCGTGCCATGAGCGATTCGTTTATCGGACTTCGACTGGCGCCCGCGCTGGGATAAGCACCAGGGCCGCGACCACGCTCACGACGCTGATGCCGGCGCCAAGCAGCAGCGGCAAAACTAGCGAATGCTCTAGCAACGGTCCCGATATCGCCGATCCGATCGGCACGCCGGCAAAGTTGAAGCTCATGGACACCGCGAACGCGCGCCCGAACCAGGCGGGATCGGTGCGCCGCTGGCGGAGCGCGAAAAGCCCGACGTTGACGATGGATTCCGCCCCGCCGGCGACGGCGCCGAGGACGAACACCATCGGCAAACTGTTCGCGAACGCCAGCAGCGCCAGTATGACGGTCTGGATCCCGATGCAGCCGGCGATCAGCAGCCGCTCACGTCCCTCGGTGTTGACCCGACCGATGAATAAGCCGGTCACCAGCCCCGCCAGTCCGAAGACGGCGAAGACCTGGCCGACGGTCGCGGCGCTCCCATGGAGATGGCGCAGCACGAGTACGGGGATGCCCACGGGGAGGACGCCGAAGCCGAGGTTGCAAATGAACAGGGTGATCGCCAGCCCGCGGAGGCTGCGGTGTCGAACGACGTACAGCAGGCCTGCCCAGGCGTCGCCGATCAAGGAGCCCGCGGGCTTCGCGCGGTCAACGGGCTCCCGAACTCCAATCAGCGACACCGCCGCAATTCCCACCACGGTTGCCGCAAGGAGAAATGCTCCCTCAGGCCCGAATCGAGCGACGGCGATGCCGGCGAGCGCCGGACCGATGACGGTGGTCAGCGAATAGAGGCTGCTATCGAGCCCGTTCGCGCGGTCCCAGAGGTGACGCGGCAGCATAAGCGGGAAGAGCGAGCGCGTACCGGTGATGCTCAAGATATTGCTGACGCCGAGGACGCTGACGATCACCAGGAGGAGCGGCGGCGGTAGCCGGTGCGCGAGCGAGAGGACGATGATCGCAACCGTGAGCCCCGCTGTTACCGCGTAGTCGAGGATCATCAGCCGAACCCGACCCTGTCGGTCGAGCAAGGCGCCGGCAACTGGGCTGAAGACGAGTCCTGGAAGGATCGAGAACAGCAGCGTGAGACCCGCCAGGCTGGGTGAGCGATAGCGCTGCAACACGAAGAGCACCAGGATGATCCCCCACATCTGGCCACCCAGTCGCGCCAGGAACGTCCCCAGCACCACACGACCGAAGCCACGCACGCGCAGCAGGTCTCGATACGACGCTTCGATGGACGGTGGGCTCGGACCTAACATCGCCCTGTGGAATCTATCCGATACCTGGCGCTCGGCGATAGCTACACGATCGGGACCGGGCTCGACCACGAAGCGCAGAACTTCCCGAGCCTGCTGGCCGGGCGCCTAAGGCAGGCAGCAAGAGTCGACGTCGTTCTCGTCAATCTCGCCGTCAACGGATACACCACGACGGATCTGATTCGTGAAGAGCTGCCGGTCGCGCGGAGGGCAGCGCCGGAGCTCATTAGCATTCTGATCGGGGCCAACGACGTCGTGCAGGGATCGGACGACGCGACGTACCGTGAGAGGTTGACTCAGATCTATGAAACCCTCAAGAGCCTTGGATTGCGGGCGACGCGAGTCCTAGCTGTCTCCATCCCGGACTTCTCGCCGCTGCCGGTCGCAGCGGCCTTCGGCACACCCAGTCACCTTCGGGCACAGATCGATGCATTCAACGACATCGCCGGTTCAGAAGCCGCCTCTCGCGGTTTCCAGTACGCCGACATCACCGCGATTAGTCGTGAAACCAACCGGGGCGACGACTGGCTCGCCGGCGATGGGCTTCATCCAGGTCCGGCGCAGCATCGGGCTTTCGCCGACCACCTCTGGCAGGTAGCCGGTCCAACCTGGAGTCAGGCAAGACAATGAGAGACGTGCTCGCGGTGATGAGCGGACCCATCGGCGCGTGACGGCCGGAATCAGGGGGAGCTTCGCGTCGCGGCGAAGACTCCTCCTGTTCTTTACGTCAGCTTAGTCGGCTGCTAGACCACCTGGAGGACGACGGCCGTACCGAGAAAGTCGGCATGCGCCACCTTCTGGCTGGTGTCGATCACGATTGTGACGTTGCGGTTTTCGCGTGCTGTGAGTGCGTCTTGGACATCGACGACACCTTGCAGGCGCACCAGGTTCGCGGAACGGTCAACGGTCGTGACCCGGATTGTGCGTGCTGTTCCCGGGAACAGGATGTTGCTCATGGCCTGCGGAGCGCCGGCATAGAGGCTCTTCGTCACGATCCCGGTGCCACGATCGAGGTCCACGGTGCCCTCGACGACGAAGCTCGCGTAGGTCGGAAGGGGATTCCTCGGCAGGCCGGTGACCGCCCTGAACTTCAGGGTGCCCTGGCTGGTCCACTCAAGAACGCCGGAGAGCGGCAGGACTGCGGCGGCGGCAGCCAAGGCGGAGCCTTTCGCCGCCAGCTTCAGGAAGTTGCGTCGATCCACTGGATTCATGACTCTGTACCTCCTAGTGCGGCTTCCCGGCGTAAGGGAAATGGTCGAGGTAGTCGGTATGCGGTGGCACGTTTTCCGTCGTCAAGCCGCCGTTGGTCACCAGGCTGAGCGAGATGCCGATGACGTCGTCACGCAGCCGCCGGCCGTTGAGCGCGGCATAATCAGTCGGCTTCGAGTAGTCGTAGTTGAGGATGTCCGGCAGTAGGACGTTGGCCAGGGCTGGTGAACCGCCGAGGGCGCTCAGCGTGTTGGCAAAGCTCTGGACGAAAGTGATGCCCTCACTGGTGACAGCGGTCGCGTCCTGGCTGGGTTCGAGGTTGTTGAAGATATTCTTGTCGACCCCGTGGTTGAACACGGTGTTGATCGCGGCGCGGCCGAGGCGGTCGTCGTTGACGAGCACCCCATTCTGCATGATGCGGGTGCGGGCCCAGAGCGAGGTCGTGGCCGGGGTCCGGCCAAGAGCCCGGTTGGGGACTTCCAGCACGATGGCGAAGACGTTCTTGTCGGCGAAGAAGTCTCCGTTGACGAAGTTGAAATCGTCGATGAACCCGAGCAGGTCGAAGAAGAACGGGTCGCTGCGCAGGCCGGCAAAGAACTTGTAGGGCCCATCGACTGTCACGATCGCCTCGGCGCCAAACGACACCGGGGCGTTGCTGATCACAACGGTGCTCCCCGCCGCGTCGATCCGTTCGACACGTCCGGTCTGCCGGTCTCCGACCTTCGGCGAGAAGGTCACCCGAAAGGTGATGTCCTCGACGGCATCCTTATCGGTGTCGACCTTGATCAGGTACTCGGCTCCCGACTCGAATTCGTTGGCCAGCGCCGGCGCCAGCGGATTCACGTTCAGCATCAGGATCGACTTCCCCGGGAGCTCGCCGTCCCCTCCATCGTCCGGCTTCAGGAAGGCGAAAAGGTCAGTGAGATCGGTCTTCGGATCGCCCATCGGCGGTCCAACCGACGCCGAGTCGTCGCCAATCGTCAAAACAACGGGTCCAGGTGAGTCGAGATGATCCGACATAGGTCCTCCCTCTTTCGCGGTTGCTCCGTCAACCGTTCCCTACGTAAGCGCGCAGGCTTTAGATCAATCGTGTGGCAACGGCGATCTCCGCCTGATCTACCAGAAGCCTTCGAACGTATAAGAATGGTGGGAGGATGACCGTCGAGCCCAAAGATATCGATGGTGACATCGCGGCCCAGCTCAGGCAAGGCGAGGCGACGGCGATTGGCCGTCTCTACGACCGCTACGGCCGTCTAGCGTACGGCCTGGCGCTGAGGGTGCTCAACGACCGAACCGCCGCCGAGGACGTCGTCCAGGAGGCGTTCCTCGGGGTATGGCGGAATGCTGGGTCGTTTGATACATCGAGGGGTACCGTCCGCAACTGGCTACTCTCCATCGTTCACAATCGCGCCATCGACCGCGTCCGGGGAACCGCCAGGATCCGACGGGAGGCGCAGCTCGAGGCGGCTGAGGGCACCGCCGGCGTGCCGGACGCCTGGGAGGCCTTGTCTCTCGAGCTGGAACGGACACAGATCCGGGAAGCCTTCGCCCAGCTTCCCGACGCTCAGCGGCGCACGCTCGAGCTTGCCTACTTTGGCGGCTACACGCACGTGGAGATCGCGCGTCAGATGGACGTGCCGTTGGGTACGGTGAAGGGTCGAATGCGAATCGGGTTGGAAAAGATGCGCTCGTTCCTCCAGGCGCGCGGAGTCACGGCATGAGCATCAACTGCAGCCAGGCCGAAGACCTCCTCGGTGCCTACGTGCTGGACGCGCTGCCGGACGACGAGACCCGGCGCATGGACGAGCACATGGAATCGTGTACCGAGCACGCCGCGGAGGCGGCGGAACTGAGCAAGACACAGTCGCTGCTGGCGCTGACCGTCGATGAGGAACAGCCCGCGGCCGAGCTGCGCCGTCGGATCATGCAGGAGGTGGAGCGCGGCCCGATCGCGGACCGGTCGCCGTCAAGGCCGGGCATCGATGCCAAGCGGATCCGGCCACCGGGTAAACGAGCACGATGGACGCTCCGACCGATTCACGGGGCTATCGCTGCGGCCATCGCGCTCTCGCTCGGGCTCGGCGGCGTGTTCGGCTACTTGTTAAGCCAGGCCGGACAGCCGATCGCGTACAGCTTTCAGGGCGCGGTGTCGAGCGCGCCGGGAGCCACCGCTCGGCTCGTCTACTTCAAAGATCGCAAGCAGGCGGTGCTGACGGTCAGCGGGCTGCCACGCCTCGCGACCGGTCACGTCTACGAGATCTGGTTGATCAAAGGTGGCGTCCCGGTCGATGAGGGGATTGGCACCGGACCTGACGGCAAGCTGGGCATCCAGCTGTCGGCCGACCTCTCGCAATTCGACCAACTGGCGATCACCATCGAGCCAGGTGAGCAACAGCTACCGACGACAACGCCGGTCCTGGTCGGTCACCTCGGCACGGGCTCTACGTAAGCGGAGGCACCGTTCGCCGGTTCAGCGGCTGCCCACGGTAACCTGGCAGCCGGCGCCGGGCTCGAGTTGCAGCGTTAACCGTCCCGTGGTGGCGTCCCAGTGCGAGCTGTTGATGCAGGTGCCGGCGACCGCGGGTCCGGCGAGGGTGAGGGCGGACCACCCGATCTCGACCGGCTGATCGACGTGCGACCGATCCACGCGGAGGCCGAGGGTCCCGTGAACGCCATCACCGCGACCCGGATGAACGCCGTCGGGCGCGGCGATGACATAGGGCCGGGCCAGGTGGCGCAGGGCATCCATGTTGACGATCTGGCCGGCTGCGTCGACGATGCCCCAGTAGCGATTCTCACGCCACTGCCACCAGGCCCAGCCGATCCCGAGATCGTCCGCCTCATCAAGCGCCGCGTCGGCGTAGGCGTCCGCCGTCTTAAGGCTCAGGTCATACCCCAGTTCGCCGATCCAGAGGGGCGCCGGCACCTCGGCAGCTTCCTTGACGCGCTGTTGAAACCGCGACCGTAGAAACGTCGGATCGCCGGTAAAGAACGGTGGAACCAGGGAGCCCTCGTAAAGGTGCGTGCCATAGACGAGGTTGGGTGCTTTGAGTGGCACCACCGCCGTATCCAGCGAGAGCAACAGGATGCCCTCGACCAGGAAGAGGTGGTTCGAGTCGACCGCGCCGATCGCCTCGATCGCGTCCCTGAACATCGGCCAGAGGAACGACTTCTCGAAGATGCGCGGCGGGATCGGCAGCGGGTGCGCTTCATTGAAGATGTCGTAGCCCGCCACACCCGGAGTGTCCTTGAATCGCGTCGCCACCGCCTGCCAGGTCGTGTAGAAGTCCTTCTTCCAATCGGACGACAGCCAGAAGTAGGTGTCCGAGGTAAATGCGGCCGGCGACAGGGACGGGCTCCAGGAGTACTGGGGCAGCGGATTCCAGTTCGGCACGGGCAGCGTCGCCCACCCTGGCGCTCCCGAATAGCCGAACTGGGGACTCCAGCCGAGGCGGAAGTGCATGTCGAGGACCACATAGAGCCCATGCCGGTTCAGCAGGTCGACCGTGGTCGCCACGCGCTCCAGGTAGGCGCGGTCGATGTGGCCGCGCTGCGGTTCGAGCTGCGCCCAATCGATGCCAAGCCGCACCACGTCGAAGCCCGCCCGCTGCATCAAGGTGGCGTCCCCCTCGTCGAGCGGCGCCGGCGGGCTCTTCGGGTAGGAGACCAGCGCGTCCACGTTGAACCCGCGGAGCAGCACTTTGCGTCCGGCGCCGTCGATGATCTGTCCGTGGTTGACCCGTAGCCAATTAAGGGAGGTGTCGCCATAGCGCGGCGGCGGGACGGACGCTTTCAGACTGCCCGGCGGCAGGTAGGCCACGATCGTGAGGCCAACGATGATGAGCAGCAGCACGAGACCGGTACGGCGTAAGCGGCGAAACCGACGTCGCGGGGCACGGGCCACCGGTTCCGAGCGGACTGCCCGTCCTCCGCGGCGAGTTAACGAGGTACGGCGCCTGACCGTTGACCCACGGCGGCCGCGGCGGCCGCCACCACCTCCTCAATCGTGTCGCACACCTGCGCCCCAGCCTGCGTCAATGCCTTCAGCTTCGACGCTGCCGTCCCCGTGTTGCCCGAGATGATGGCGCCCGCGTGTCCCATCCGCTTCCCCGGGGGCGCCGTCCGTCCGCTAATGAAGCCGATCACCGGTTTACCGAACCCGGGGCTGATCACCTCATCCGCCGCGGCTTCCTCGTCGCTCCCCCCGATCTCGCCGATCATGACCACGGCGCGCGTGGCCGGATCGTTCTTGAACAGCCGCAGGACCTCGCTGAAGGACAGCCCGAGGATGGGATCGCCGCCGATCCCCACCGACGTCGTCTGGCCAACCCCCGCCTGGCTCAGACCCTGGATGACTTCGTAGGTCAAAGTGCCACTGCGCGATACGATGCCGACCGCTCCCTCGCGATTGATGTGGTTGGGAATGATTCCTACCTTGGCCTGGCCCGCCGTTACCAGGCCCGGACAATTGGGCCCGACCACGGTGTCGAAGATCGGGATGCCGAGCTGGGTGCTCCCGCCCTTGCCGGGGCTGACGCCGGCGACGAGGTTGGTTCCATAGGCCTTCATCTGCTCGGCGTGAAAGCTCCCCTCGCGTCCCGTGAGACCCTGGACCAGGACGCGACTGTCTTTTGAGAGGAGGATGCTCATCGGCCTGCGGCCAACTCGACGATTTTCCGGGCGGCGCCGGTGGCCGTGGCCTCGGGGGTGATGCCCGCCTCGCGCAGCAGCTGCCGTCCCTCCTCCTCGCGAGTCCCCGTCATGCGCACCACCAGCGGCAGCTTGAGGTTGAGATCTCGCGAGGCTTCGATGATCCCGTGCGCCACCTCATCGCCGCGCGTGATGCCGCCGAAGATGTTGATCAGGATGCCTTTGACGTGAGGATCGCCGGCGAGCAGCTCGAGCGCGCTGTGGACGACCTCGGCCTTGGCGCCACCACCAATATCGAGGAAGTTGGCGGCGCGCCCGCCCTCGCGCTGCACCAGGTCGAGGGTGTTCATCACCAGCCCGGCGCCGTTGCCGATGACGCCGATCGAGCCATCGAGCCGAACGTAGGTCAGCTTGCGACGCCGAGCCTCCGCCTCGAGGGGGTCCTCTTCCGATTCGTCGGCGCCATGCAGGTCCTTGTGCCGGAACATCGCGTTCTCGTCGATCTCGAGCTTGCCGTCTGCGGCCACCAGGCCGCCATCCTGTGTGAGCGCCAGCGGGTTGATCTCGATGGTGATGGCATCGTAGCTGCGGGCCAGCGCGTAGAGCTTGACCACAAGTGGCGTCAGCTGCGCTTGCAGCGGACCAAGCCCGGCCCGAAAGATCAGGTCGCGCACCTCGAAGGACAACGGGCCGCGCCAAGGGTCTGGGTGAAGTTTGGCGATCGCCTCGGGGTGCGTCTCGGCCACCTCTTCGATCTCCATGCCACCCTGGGCGCTGAGGATCAGCACCGGCTTGCGGGCATCGCGGTCGAGGGTGAGGCCAAGGTACAGCTCGCGGGTGATGTCCTGGGCGGTCTCGCACCAGACCTCCTTGACGGTGTAGCCCTTGATCGTCATGCCCAGGATCTCGCCGGTGACGCGCTTGGCGTCGGCCGCGGTCTTGGCGAGCTTGATGCCGCCGGCCTTGCCTCGTCCACCGACCGGGACCTGCGCTTTGACGGCGATCGGGCCCAGCGCGCCGGCGGCGAGCGCTGCCTCGTCTGGGGTTTTCGCCAAGCGCCCATCCGGCACGGGAATGCCGGCCGCCCGGAAGCGCTCCTTGACCTGGTACTCGAGAAACTTCACAGCGGGATGTTTCCGTGGCGGCGATGCGGCCGCTCGGCCTGCTTGTCCTTGAGAAGGTGGAGCGACCGGATCAAGGTGGGACGGGTGTCCTGCGGCTCGATGACGTCGTCGAGGAAGCCGCGCTCGGCCGCGATGTATGGATTGGCGAATTTTTCCTTGTAATCCTGCACCAGCTCCTCCGCCTTCTTCGCCGGATCCTTTGCCGCCGCGATCTCGCGCTTGAAGATGACGTTGACGGCCGCCTGCGGGCCCATCACCGCGATCTCGGCCGCCGGCCAGGCGTAGTTGAAGTCGCCACCGATGTGTTTCGAAGACATGACGTCGTAGGCGCCCCCGTAGGCCTTGCGGGTGATCACGGTGAGCTTGGGCACCGCCGCTTCCGCATAGGCATAGAGGAGCTTGGCACCGTGGCGGATGATGCCGTTGTGCTCCTGCGCCGTCCCCGGCAGGAAGCCGGGGACGTCCACAAAGGTGACCAGTGGGATGTTGAAGGCGTCGCAGAAGCGGACGAAGCGCGCTCCCTTGACCGACGCGTTGATGTCCAGCGCCCCGGCGAGAATGCGCGGCTGGTTGCCCACGATGCCGACCACCTCACCGTCTAGCCGGGCAAAGCCGACCACAAGATTCTGGGCAAAGTGCTCCTGGACCTCGAGGAAGCTGTCCTGGTCTACGACGGCGACGACGGCCGCCTTCATGTCATACGGCTGGTTGGGGTTTTCCGGGATCAGCGACTGCAATATCGGGTCCCGCCGCTGCGGGTCGTCGCGCGGCGCGATCGCGGGCGGCCGTTCCCGATTGCTGCCCGGGAGGTATGACAACAAGCGCCGCACGGCGCCGAACGCCTCAGCCTCCGAGTCGTGCAGGAAGTGGGCGACGCCGCTCTTGATGTTGTGGACCTCGGCGCCACCGAGCTCGTCGAAGCCCACCTGCTCCCCGGTCGTCACCCGGACCACCTCCGGCCCGGTGATGAACATGTAGCCGAGGTGCTCGACCATGAAGATGAAATCCGTGATCGCGGGCGAGTAGACCGCGCCCCCGGTCGCGGGACCGGCGATCACCGAGAGCTGCGGGACCACGCCCGAGGACTGGACGTTGCGGTAGAAGATGTCCGCATAGCCGGCGAGGCTGACGACGCCCTCCTGGATACGGGCGCCGCCGGAGTCGTTGATGCCAACGCAGGGCCGGCCGGCTCGGACGGCGAGATCCATGACCTTGCAGACCTTCTCCGCGAATACCTCGCCCAGTGAACCACCGAAGACGCTCGCATCGTGCGAGAAGATGAACAGTTCCCGGCCGTCGACCGTGCCGTAGCCGGTCACGACACCGTCGCCGGCGATCTTCTTCTCCCCCATGCCGAAGGCCTCGGTGCGGTGCACGGCGAAGGCGTCGAGCTCGGTGAACGACCCTGGATCGACGAGCAACTCGATACGCTCGCGGGCGGTTAATTTGCCCTTTGGGTGCTGCCTGTCATCGGCATCGCCACCCCGGTGCATGGCGTCGTACTTGCGCTTGCGCAGAATGTTGATCTGCCGTTCAGAGGGTGATGGTGCCGCATCTCGGGGGGCTCGGTCGGCCATGGTTTAGCTACGGGACCCGGGTCGATACTCGCCGAAAACATCCCGGAGGACTCCGCACACCTCTCCTATGGTGGCATAGGCCTGCAGTGCGGCCCGCATCGCGGGCAACAGGTTGTCGTTACCCTCGGCGGCGCGGCGCACCTCGGCCAGCCGCGACTCGACGGCGGCCGTGTCACGCTCCGCCCGCAACCGCTTGAGTCCTTCGACCTGATCGCGCTCGTGCCGGGGACCGATCTTCACGATTTCGACCGACTCCTCGTTGCCCTGGAAGCGATTGACGCCGACCACGACGCGACGGCCCTCCTCGACGGCCTTTTGGAAGTGGTAGGCGCTCTCCTGGATGGCCTCCTGGGTGAACCCGGTCTCGATCGCGGCGATCGCCCCGCCCCGCCGGTCGACCTCCGCGATCAGCGCGGTCGCGCCCGCCTCCAACTCGCGGGTCAGGGCCTCGACCAGGTAGCTGCCCCCCATCGGATCGGCGACACCGGCCACGTTGGTCTCGTGCGCGATGATCTGCTGCGTCCGCACCGAGAGGGTGGCCGCCATCTCCGACGGCAGGCCCAGCGCCTCGTCGAAGGAGTTGGCGTGCAGGCTCTGGGTCCCTCCGAGGACCGCGCTCATCGCCTGCAGCGCGACCCGGACGATGTTGTTGTGCGGCTGCTGCGC
>WNFD01009432.1_pt1 | contig 11555 bp, 6 predicted proteins | sample 5400491 | NCBI WGS metagenome assembly WNFD01 (sample SAMN13153343, study PRJNA577476) | soil metagenome | isolation source: 120 cm saprolite under Douglas fir tree site 2 hole 2 replicate 2 | place: USA:California | collected 2015-04-18 | reverse complement strand
CAGGGGAGCAAAGTCGTAGAGCCTAATCCTGGACGAGAACTGCAACTAATAACGCGGACCGAACCGCAAATAATTCAGAACCGGAGTGCGGGAGCTACTCCGGTTCCCGTTTTGAAGAAAAGTGAGGCGGCCGCTTCATTGTCCCCTTGGTTTTCTGACGTTATGGCCAGCTTAAGCAATCAGATTCAAGTCACGGTCTCTGAAATCGCAGCGGTGACCCTCGCTAATGAAAAGGACCGTCTGCTAGACGTATTTCGTGTCCAGCTACAGAACGAGGCGGCCGGGACGATTGAGCGCGTGATCGCTAGCTCGAAAGAAGAATTGACTCGGCGGGCGCTGAAAGTATTGAACGAAGCGGCGGATACCACAGTCCGAATGAGCCACGAGCGCCTGACCGGGGCGATCGAGCAGGATATAGAAAACGCCAAGCAGCGCATGTTGATTCAGGGGAATGAACTGAGCCAACGCGGCGACAGTATGGTGACTTCCACGATTGAGCGGCTGCAACGCAGCCTCGAAACCTCACACACCGAAGCAGCAGCCCGCTTCGTATCGCGGCTGCGAGACCAGGTCGCGCCTCTGCTTGAAGAAGCAAAAGCGGATCTTCAGAAGCTGACGGCTTCTCAGACCGTTTTCAAGGAAGAATCGCAAGCGATTTACGCACGAGTCACGAACGAACTCGAAAGCGGCGTTAACACAAGATTGAAACAAGCTCACGACGAACTGGACAAAAGCTCCGCTGCAGTTTTGAACGAGTGCAACGAAAAGTTACATAAGCTTTCGCAAACTTCCGAAAATGCTGCGCGAGATACCATACAGACCCTGATCGCGTGGGCTGCGGGCGATGCTAAAAAGGACCTGGAAGAGCGAGCTGCAGAGATTTCTAACAGTTTCACCGGGCAGCTTGAAGGTCATATTCGCAATTATCTCGAATTCATCGGCGACTCGATTGCTGAGTTTCCAAAGAAAACTCCGGCCCCTTAACTCAATTCACGTTGGTCGCCGCCGTCGCTATGTTGCGCGGCGCGCGGCCGGAATATGAATTCACAGCGGAGCAATTGCGCCACGAGCGGACTCCTATGCAGTTTCTATGTGGTGAGCGCGGTCCATTCGGCGGATTAGATGTTGCGCGCCGGGCTGTGGAGCTGATGCCAAACGCCCGGCTGCATGAAATGAATGCTGGGCACCTGCCTTTTCTCGATGACCCAACCGAATGCAGCAAGATCGTTAAAGAATTCTTCTCCCCGTAAGTGTCGCACTTGAAATGAGGGCGAGAAACGGGGGAAATTTGTTCATTCCGGCAATCTTGCGTGCCAAGTCCCGATAAGCATTCTTCTAAAAAAATGACCGCTAAGTTATTCATTCTTCAGGGAAGACAAAGCCGCTTTCTTCCGCACCTGTCCGGGCGGAGCCCAGTCAATTACTTCTCGAAGAGATGCCGGCTGTGCCCGGGTAACTCATCCGAGTAATGACGCGTCTAAGCATGCAAGACGCGGGTAGCGGATAGAACTGCCGCTTTCTTTGGGCCATGAATTATGGAACTTTGGAAGCGTGATGTCAGTATCATCCTAGGGCTCGAAGGGGCGTGAGAGTTGTTGGCTAGAAGATTCGCTGTATTGCTCGCGTTGATTCCTGTTTTTGGAATCTCGATTGCTGCGCAGCAGACTCCAGATACGAATGCTTCCGCTGAAGTGCGTCTCGCCGGTGTCGTGCGCACGGCCGAGGGAACACCCGTTCCCGGCTCTACGCTGCGTGTGATCCAGACTTCCACTGGAAAAGCATGGGTAAGCTGGACAGACGAGGGCGGAAAATTTGATTTCCCCGCCCTTCCCGCCGGACATTATCACGTGGAAATTTCTCAGCTTGGTTTTGCGCCCGCAAACAGGGAAATTGATTTGCCCGCCGGTTCGCAATCCCCGCTCGAGTTGAAGCTGGATGTTGGAACGCTTGCGGCGATCAGCGCCCCCTCCGCGGCGGAAAGCGCAGCGAAGACGTTATCTCCAAACGCGCCGGCACTAGGTGAATCGGCGAAGCCCGGACCTTCCGGCGCGGCCCGGCCGAATTCCGGATCTCCTTCGTCTCAAACTCCGGACGCGGCCTCAGCGAGCAACGGACCCGCAGCGTCTCCCGGCAGTTCAGGAACAGGCAGAAGACCCAGCGGCGGGTACGGAGGGGCGCAAGGCGGCAGCGCTGGTGGCACACGCAACGAGCAACCCGGCGGAGCTGGTTCAGGAGGCGGGCGTCGCGCCTTCCAGCAAGTCGGACTGAATAGCCAGAACCAAAACAATACCCCTGAGAATGCGGGCGAAGAGCAGAATGTCGCCGAAGCGGGCGGACAGCTCGGCCAAGCCGCCTCCGCCGATGCCGTACAGATGATCGGAACGGTTGCGATGGGTCAGACCACCAACCAAGTAGGTGGCTTCCCGCAGCCCGGTGATTTTGGTCCCGGAGGCCCGGACATGCGGGGCGCATTTGGAAACGTGGTCAATACGATCCCTGGACAAGCTGCACCTGGCGGCTTCGGGGGGCCGGGAGGTCCCGGCGGCGGGGAATTCGGTGGCGGACCAGGTGCTGGACCAGTGTTCATACCCCGCAGCGGAGGTGGCAACCGCGGGCCGGCGCAGGGCCCGCCTCAGGGAATCGAGGCAATCATGGGTACGCAGCGTCTGATGCGCCAGCGCGTCAACCGCGTGCACTTCAGCTTCTACGACTCCTTTGGCGACTCGGCCTTGGACGCCAGACCCTACTCGCTGACAGAATCAAACCCGCCGAAGATTTCCGGGTGGACAGAGAGTGCCGGTGTGAACATCGGTGGGCCGTTGAAAATTCCGCACATCTATGACGGCACAAACAAGACATTCTTCAACATCAACTTTGGCGGCACGTGGTCGCGCGGCCCGGTCGACCAGTTCGCGAATGTGCCTACTGATGCCGAGCGCAACAACGGAGATTTCTCCGCGGCTTTGGGAGCGGCGCTCTACCGCACACCCGCTGGGGCTACCACCACAAATCCCACAGGCAACACACCGATCATGGTGACGGAAACGAACGGCGCCAGCATGCAGGCGCTTCAGGGAATGATTTTTCGCCCATCGGATCGCGAGGCCTATGTTGGAAATATTGTTCCCGGGCCGTTCGACCCGGTGGCGATCGGTCTGCTTAACTATATCCCGCATGAGAATCTCCCCGGCCAGAGATTGAACTATCACCTGCGGACCAATCTCCCCGGATTGAGCAACCGGCTCAACGTGAACATCACGCACCAGATTTCCTCGAAGCTCAGCCTGCAGGTGAACTACAACCTCAGCAACGGGACTTCCCACTCGCTAAGCAGTTTTCCCGGCATCGAAGCGAACACGTTCACGCGCGGGCAGAGCGTGATGATCGGGTTGACGCAAAATTGGACTAAATCGTTCATCCACACGTCCCAGTTTTATTTTTCGCGCAACCGTTCGCTGGGCCTGAACGAGTTCTCCAATCTGACCGACATCAGCTCGCAGCTCGGCATCGCCGGAGTTTCGACCTCCCCGTTTGATTACGGTTTGCCTTCGATCAGCTTCACTAATTTCACCGGTTTGAACGATCCGAATCCATCGCTGAACCGCAGCCAGACGTATCGTTACGTCGATAGCGTGCGTTGGATAAAGGCGAAACACACGGTCGGGATCGGCGGTGAAATTCGAAAAATGGACGTTAACCGGAATACCGATCCCGCGCCGAATGGGCAGTTTTCGTTTACGGGATTGATGACCAGCCTTTTGACCTCGACTGGCAGCCCGGACACCGCTTCAGCCACCGGAAATGATTTTGCCGATTTTCTTCTTGGCTATCCTGCAAACGCAAAGGTCCAATTCGGCGACACCGCCACGTACTTCCGCAATTGGGGCTTCGTCGGATACGCCTCCGATGACTGGCACATGTTCCCCCGGTTCACCGTGACGTACGGCATCCGGTACGAGGCCTTCACGCCGCCCACGGAAATTAATGGGCATATCGCGAACCTCCAAGTGAGTTCGGACTTCACTCAGGTGCAGTGCGTCACTCCTGTGCCGGTTGGAACTTGCATCGCGGGGCCGCAGCAATCGCTGTTCCACGGAAATTACAACAACTGGGCGCCGCGGTTGGGGATTGCCTGGCAGCCTCCCGGAAAATGGTTCTCGGGACAGCATCAGATGACGCTGCGCGCTGGATACAGCATGTTTTACGTGGAGTCCTACTTAAACACTCTCGCGGGTGAAATGGCCAACCAGCCTCCTTTTGCGGTGGTGAACACGCAGATCGCGCAGGTTGGCGCCACAACGCCACTCACGATTGAGAATGGTTTGTCGGGGGCGTCACCGGGAAAGGTGACCAATACGGTTGCGGTGGATCCGAACTATCAAGTTCCCTATGCGATGATCTGGAATGCTTCGATCGAATACAACCTGTTAAGGAATACATTCGTTGAAGTGATGTACACGAGGACCCGGGGCTTGCACCTCGACCAGCTTCTTGGATTCGGTCCGTCGAATTCGACTCCGAACGCGGCGGGCTTCACCTATGACACCAGCGGAGCAATCGCCAATTTCAATGCCTTACAAGTGCGTCTGCAGAAGCGCATGAGCCATGGACTTATGTTCATGGCGAGATATACCTATTCAAAATCGCTCGACGATGCCAGCACGATCGGCGGCGGCGCTCAAACGGTGATTCAAAACAACGCGGATCCGCGCGCGGACTACGGACGATCTCCGTACGATATGCGTCACCAGTTTCTAGGCAATTTTACGTATCAACTGCCATTTGGCGACCGCCAGCGCTTTGCCACGAAAGGCTGGCAGAAATCTGTCTTTGGAGCCTGGCGGATTAGTTCGAGTTTCACCGCGCATTCCGGCACTCCTTATACGGTGAGAGTCTTCTCGAAAAATACGGCGTGCCAGAACGTTCCCGGCGTCAACTCCGAACGCGCGGACCTAATCGCCGCCGAGGCTATCGCGCTGGCAAACCCGACGGTGCAGGAATGGTTCAATACAGCGGCATTTCAAGCGCCGGCGGGATGCTTCGGCGACTCCGCGCGGAATTCAGTGACCGGCCCTGGCGCGTTCACCATAAATTCAGGTCTGTCAAAGACGATTCAATTCGGGCGCGATGGCCTGCGGCGGCTCGATTTCAGTTGGAACACTACGAATCTGCTCAACCATGTGAACTATTCGGGCCTGTCCACGGTGTTTGGCTCCCCCACGTTTGGCCAAATTACTGGAGCCGGAGCGATGCGAAGCATGCAATTCACGACGCGGGTAAACTTCTGATGCGGGCTCAAAACACAGCAGCGCGCCGGCTTCTCGCACTCCTTGCGGTGACTGCCTTGCTGACTGCGCCGATGGGGGCGCAGAATTCGCAATCGCAGCCCCAGCAGCAGACTCCGCAGGTCGACCCGCGGCAAGCGCCGGCACCGCCGCCTACACCCCTACCCCGGGGAAAGGGGACGATTCGGTCGACCGTCGACTTGGTCGAGATCGACGTGCAGGTCACAGACCGAAATGGCAAACCGCTCAAAGGATTGAAACAGGAACAGTTCACCGTCACCGAAGACGGCAAGGCGCAAAAGGTCTCCACGTTCGATTACAACGACATCGAGAAATTAGAAACCGCCAGTGCGACCGAAGAGGCGCCGATAATGGTTCCGATTGGGAGCGTCGCTTCTTCGCAGCCAATCAAGGCGATGGTGCACGACCACCGGATGATCGTGCTGTTCTTCGATCTGACATCGCTGCAGCCCGATGACTTGCTGCGTTCGACCCGCGCCGCCGAGAAGTACCTTCGTGAGCAGATGACTCCCGCCGATCTGGTGGGAATCTTCGCCTTCGGCAACACTCTGAAGGTGATCGCTAATTTCACGAACAACCGCGAATTGCTGCAACAGTCCGTGGAAGCTCTGATTCCCGGCCACGAAGCAGCCCTGGCCCAGTTGGCCGAAGCCGCCACTGCGGCAAACGGCGAAGCCGCCGTCACAGAAGACACGGGCGCGGCGTTCACGGCCGACGACACCGAATTCAACGTCTTCAATACCGACCGGAAGCTCGCCGCGATGGAGGCGGTCTGCGAAGTCCTGGAGAGCATCCCCGGCAAAAAATCCGTGATTCAATTCACCAGCGGCGTCACGCAAACCGGCGAGGAGAACCGCTCACAACTCATCGCCGCCACCAACTCCGCGAATCGCTCCAACGTTTCCATCTACACGGTGGACTCGCGCGGCTTGCTCTCTGCAACACCGGGAGGCGATGCCAGCGTGGGCGCATCGGGCGGCACGGCTATGTTTTCCGGTGCGACCGTCATCTCGCAAAGCCAGTCGCGGCAGGATTCGCGCGAAACGCTGGCGACGCTCGCGGGCGACACCGGCGGGCGTTCGTTTTTCGACCTCGGTGACTTCTCCAAAGTCTTCCAAAACGTGCAGAACGACAACGCCGGTTACTACCTCGTTGGGTATTACAGCACGGACTCGGCGCGGGATGGGCGCTGGCGGCGCATCCACGTGAGGATCGCCCAACTTCCCCCCGGAGCGCATATCCGCACTCGCGAGGGTTACTACGCGCCAAAAAATTTCGGCCTGTTTACAACCGAAGATCGTGAGCGCCAGTTAGAGGAAGCATTCCGCTCGGATACTCCGGAAGTCGAGCTGCCAGTGGCGGTCGAGACCGCGCAGTTCCGGTTGGAGAGGAATCAGGTGTTCGTTCCCATAGCCGCAAAGCTCGCTCCAAGTGCATTGCAGTGGGCGCAAAAGCGCGGCAGCCACGAGACCGCGTTTGATTTCGCGGCGGAGGTGCGTGACGCGAAGACCAACCGCGTGGCCGGGGCGTTGCGCGATACGATCACGGTGAAAATCGACGCGGAGCATTTCCAGGACATGCAGCAGCGCGCGCTGGTCTATCAGGGAGGCATCATACTTTCGCCGGGCGAGTACAAGCTGAAATTCCTCGCTCGGGAGAATGAGTCCGGCCGAATTGGGACGTTCGAGGACAAGCTCACGCTGCCGGCGCCGCAGCCCGACCGCTTGCAATTGAGTTCGGTGCTGCTGTCGAGCCAGGTGGAAGCAGCGCAAAACACGGCGCAAGTGAAAACACAGGCGTTCGCAAAAGACGCAAAGATGAAGTCTTCTCCGCTCGAGGTCGCAGGGGAGCGCATCATCCCCAGTGTGACACGCGTTTTTACCGATCAACAGACCCTGTACGTGTTCTTCCAGGCGTATCTACCGCAAAAGGCTGAAGCAACTTCCCTGCGCGCCGGCCTGGTGTTCTTCCGGAACGGGCAGCGCCTCTCCGATACGCCGATGGTTGAGCCCGCGGAGTATGACGAGCAAACGCACAAGGCGTCTTTCCGCATCAGCCTGCCGCTCAGCGGGTTGAACGCGGGCCGCTACACGGTGCAGGCCGTCGTGGTTGATGCCGGAACTTCCTACGCAGCCTTCGCACGAAATTATTTTGCTCTGCGCCCTGCCGCAAAGCCTGCCGCGGCAGCGAACGTCCCATCCCCACCAACGAATTAGCCTTGATTTTTCACAACGGTTGAAGCTCGCACTCTGCTCTCGTCCTATCGCGCGCAGGGAGCACGGGTTGGTGGCGCCGGCGTCTCGCCGGCGGTTTTACGCCACGATGAACATGCAAAAATCGCCGGCGAGACGCCGGCGCCACCAAACCCAGCACTCCGCAGCAAAGTGTGGGGCCACCAATCCAGTTGTTCGAATTGTGGTGAGAATTGCAGATCGGCAGTGCAGGTTCCAATTTGGGCGCCGCTTTCCGAAATGGACCTGCCTGAAACGGATGTCCCGCACTGGAACATCCTGACAAGCGCGTCATTTCCACACTATGGAATAATGTCCGCAAGCAGAAGCATCGCGGCGGGTTAGCAAAGAGCGAAAACATTCCCCGTTCATTCGAAATGGCGCTCCTCGTGCTCTTCATTCCTCCGCAAGGACATAGCAAAGCCGGAGTGCGCTGCCTGCAGCCCTGTCAAGCGCGGGGGAACTTACAGTCGCGCCACTCGGGCCACACAAGTTTGCACTTCCCTCTGAACCGACGGCTCACGGCGGACAACCCATTCGCCGTGAGTGCGCGGGATTCAGCATTTGCTAGCGACGACATTGCGCTTGCTCGACGCAAACAAATTTCGGGGTGATGGATGGATTCCGCTCTAAATTTGTTTCCCAATTTCAACGCCTCATTTTTCTGGACGGAGGCGATCCTGGCCGCGCTGGGCGGGGTCGCGATGCTGGTGGTGTATCTGGCGGGGCGCCGCGCCCTCCAGCAGTTTCGCATTCGCCGGTACGATGAGCTTGCTTTCAAGCTTCACAATCAATGGCGCGAGATTGTTAGAGGAAGCGTCCCCGCTGAAACTTGGCGCAAAGATCCGATGCAGTGCGAAATCGTCCAGTCGATTGTCGTGCAGGAAATTGGCGCGGCGACTGATAAAGACCGGATCGGGCTGCAGGAGTTTTTGCGCGCGACGGGTCTGATCGACCTCTGCATCGAAAAAGTCAGGGGAGGACATGGATGGGCTCGGCGGCGGGCCATGCTGGCGCTCGGCGCCATGCGCGTCCCGGAAGCGATTTCTCCGCTTTCCGATGCGCTCGATGATTGGCAACTCGATACGCGGATGGCAGCCGTGCAAGGACTCGGCCGTACGGGGCTCGCCGAAGCGGCAGAATCCATCATCGAAACCTTCATGGTCGGCGGGCTCAAGGTGCCGCTCGATCCCATCACCAACGCGCTGGTGCGCTGCTACGTCGATCAACCGGCAGCCATACTGCCGTATCTGCGCCGCTCTCAGGGGGAGTCGCGCGAACTGCTGGCGCGCGTGGCAAGCGAGCTGGCCACCGCTGAAATGGCCGATGAAATGATTGTCCTCGCAGAGGATCCGCGGCCCGAGGTGCGGGCAGCCGCGGCCAAGGCCCTCTCCGTAGCGCCGCTGCCGCTAGCGATCCCAGCCCTCGGGGATTTGGCGCGAGACGAAGTTTGGTTCGTGCGGCTCCGGGCGGCCATCGCGCTCAACGAAATCCGTCATCCGCGGACCATTCCGATACTGCTCGAGGCGGTGCGCGATCCCAACCGTCTCGTTCGAATGCGGGCGGCCTCCACGCTAGCCCGGTTCGAACAGGATCGCGTAGAGATTCTTCAAAGTATCGTCGATTCAAGCGACCGCTACGCATTGCATGCCATGATTTCCGCGCTCGAACTCGGCGGCGGCTTCGAGCAAACTCTGAAGGAACTCTCTGACCCGTTGCTCCACGACGAAACCGCTGAGCGTCTGCTCACCGCTCTGCGCGAAAGCATCCGGTCAATTTCATCTTCCCGCTCCAATTTTGCCAGCCTGTCGCCTACGTCATCCACGAGCAGTTCGGTTTCCGCCTGGCTGACGGCTTCGGAATGCATCACTCTTTCCTTCAAGCGGTCAAAAGTGGCGACTTTGGAGCGGTCCCCAATCGCTTGCTCCGCGCGGTTGGCGCGCTTGGACACAAGTGAGCGCCGATGGCGGGCCAGCAGCATTTCCTTTTTTGACTTGGCCTCGGCCAGCTTCTGGTCCAACTTGCGCAGTGCGGATTTCAACGTATCAACTTGCACGGCTTGGTCCTCGACTTGTTCCTGATAGCTCTGAGAAAGTTGTTGGCAGCCCCGGTGGCGTTCCAATGCCGCCCGTGCCAGATCGTCCTGCTGCTTATCCACCGCACGCTCCGCCTTGCGCAGCCAATCGGCCGCCGCCGCTTCATTCTCTTTCTGTTTTTTTTCGAGCATGTGCTGATCGGCGATGGAAACAGCAACCTGCGTTTTCAATTGAAGAAGTTGGTTCTCCATGTCGAGTAGAACCTGCTTGATTAATTTTTCAGGATCTTCCGCCCGGTCGATCAGATCATTCAGATTCGCGCGAATCAATGTGGAAACACGGTCCAGTAATGCCATGATGTCCTCCTTTGCGAAATCCTGCGCCGCCGCGGAGTCCCGGCTGGTGTACGCGAGCCGGAACTCCATGACGGAAGAACTTACTTTACGTCGCCGCCTGACGGCGGGGAGATGGGTTTGGGCGCTTTGTCGCCGATCAAGCGCACTTTCTGCAACAGATCGGACATCTGCATGCCCGAGAGCGCTTCGAACAGTGCAGGGACCTGTGCGGCTATTTTCGTAACGTCGCCGGTGAGTTTGTGAATCCCGGCGGCATCCCCGTTGCCCGTCGAAACGATTGTGATTTTGTCCACGTTGGCCAGCGGCGCGGATATCGCCTTGACAATGTCCGGCAAACTTGTAAACAGGCGGTCCACAACGGCTGCCTGGTTGTATTCCTGGAAGGCTTCGGCCTTGACGTTCATCGCTTTCGCTTCGGCCTCGCCCTTCTTGAAGATGATCTCCGCTTCCGCCTCGCCTTGCGCGCGGATCGCGGAGGCGTGGCCATCGGCTTCGGCAGTCAGCCTCTGTTTTTCAGCCTCGGCGAGGGTTTCGATTCGCTGCCGCTCGATTTCCGCCGGTTTGAGCACGGTGGCGATCAGCTCCTTTTCGCGGCGCGCGATTTCGGCCTCCTGCACCTTGACCTGCGCTTCGCGCTCCACCTGTTGCACTCTGACGGACTCCGTCGCGACTTGTTGCTGCATGATGTTGGTTTCGATCTCGTAGGCTTTGTCGGCTTGCGCCTGCGCCTTCTTCGTTGTCTCGAGAAAATTCGCGCGCTTGATGTCGAGGTCGCGCTGGGCCTCGGCCTGCTTCGCGAGTGAAGAAGTTTCCGCGGCGACGCGCTCCTGATCGGCCTGGGCCTTCGCAATGGCCGAGGCGCGCTGCGCTTCGGCGCGCTTGATGGCCGTGTCGCGGTCGGCTTCGGCCGCGGCAACGTCCGCGTCGCGCTTGATGCGCGCCACGTCCGGGCGACCCATGTTGCTGATGTATTCGTTTTTGTCGCGCACTTCCTTGATCGTGAACGACACAACTTCAAGTCCCATCTTGTTCATGTCGTCCGCGCAGGTCGAGCGCATGCGGTCCGCGACCATTTCCGGCTCCTTGACGATCTGTTCGACCGTCAATTGCCCGATAATGCCGCGCAGGTGGCCCTCCATCACCAGGCGGATCAACCCTTCGCGCTGGTCTGGCGTCTTGGTCAGGAATTGTTCGGCTGCGGTGCGGATCGATTGCGACGTCGAACGACATCAGTTCAAGCGAGAGCTCGCGGCAACTTTCCACCATCGGAAAGATAATCGTGCCGCTCCCCTGCACGATGCGCGTCCCTCGAAAGCCGTAGACAATCAACGCCTCGTGCGGCCCCGCCTTGCGGAACATCTTTGCCAGCACGCCCATCATGAGAAACAGGACTAACGCGATCAATACCACAATTACCCAAACGCTGGTTATGGCTGGGAAATTCATTTCCTTCTCCTCTCAGTCATGTCAGAACTTTCGTCTGAGCCCGTTTGCTTCTAGCTTTCCTTTGTGAACTCGTCCCACAGGCGCACATACGCGATTCCGCGGTCGAATCGCGCAATCACCACTTCAGCGCCCTTCTCAAGTAGCTTGCCATCCTCGCTGCGCGCGCCCACGCTCCGCCTC
>WNFD01006633.1_pt1 | contig 11555 bp, 10 predicted proteins | sample 5400491 | NCBI WGS metagenome assembly WNFD01 (sample SAMN13153343, study PRJNA577476) | soil metagenome | isolation source: 120 cm saprolite under Douglas fir tree site 2 hole 2 replicate 2 | place: USA:California | collected 2015-04-18 | reverse complement strand
TGTCTGCTTCAATTTTCAAAATCTCCCTCGGCACTGATGTATGGCGTCATGTTCGCTCTCTCTGTTGCGCTCTTCTTGACGCATCCCTGGACTTGGGTCCTCGTAATCACTGCCTCCCTCGTCTTCGCGCTCTCCGTATGGAAAGATACATGCCATTCCATCCACCTGAGATCCATAATCGGAATCATCATCAGCGGGGTAGTCTTGGACGTTTTGAAGAGCAGTGTCTTCGCGACCCGAACGGTGGCGGTGGACCTGGCGACAAAAGTGCCCACTGTCGAGCAGGTAGCCTCCTTCTGGACGAATCTCGTCGATGCGCTGCTCTATACGCATGGAGGAATACTGGGGAACTGGCTCGTCCTAGGGCTTGGATTATTGTCTGTCTTTGCTTCGCGATTCAGAGATCGGTTCGAGCGTCTACTCATCCTATGGGTTGGAGTAGCGTCCGTACCCTTCCTGCTCCTCGACGGCTATCACCAAGCACGAATCGTGTACGACCTCCCGATTCCGGTACTGGGCTCTATCGCTGTGCTCTTCTTCCTGCCTCAGGTAGGATCTAGGAATGTTCGATGGCCCGGGCTTTTGATCCTCCTTCTCCTCGTTCTCGGCACGGACTATGCTTTGAAGAATATCTTATTCCTCTAAACTCTGGTCCCTAATACACGAAAGTATCTTCGGCATCCCAAAGAATGCTTTAGGGGGAGATAAGAATAAGAATCGATGCTATGAGTCCTGACTTCTCACCTTGCGGCTAGCTATCCTTCAGCAATCCTACGGCAGGTTCGGGGGAGCGGAGAGGCTCGCCTTCTCGCACTATCTTCAATTGAAGAGGAGGAACAAGGACGTGACCCTGTTCTATAGCGGAAGCGTACCGCCAGACTGGAGAAAGAGGCTTCAGAACGAACCAGTCAGAACCATTCCCAACGGCATTACAAAGAGCTTGTTGCAACTTGGAAACCTCCGAAGTTTCCTGAGAGAACTGAGAAACTATGACAGGATCATAATTCATCATCATGTAGAGCCTCTCCTAGCCTATTTCATCTCGAAACCATTCGGCAAGATCACAACCTGGTATTCAGGGGGCGGCCTCTTCGAACTCTCTTACTCTACGGGTAAGGATTACAGGAGCCTCAGCCCTACGTTACCAGCAACAACAAAAGAGTTCTACGGAAACATTCTGGCACGACTCATACGGTATGACGCGCTTTACAACATCTTCAAGACGATCATCTATGCATACGATGTTTCTACCGTCAAGGGTTATGGCAAGATTGTCGCAAACAGCCATTTCACCGCGAAGTCGCTGGTGAGAAGTTACAGACTTCGAACTAAACCAGACGTAGTCTATCCGGCGGCGGACCCTATTCTGGAAAAACTAGCGTCAGAAAATTCTCGTCATGAGGGCGACTATATGCTCTCTGTAGGAGCTTTGACTCCGCAAAAGAATCTTGACACGATAATTCATGCTGCGTCCGCTGTACCTTCAGCCAAGCTGACCTTTGTCGGTCATGGTAATGAAGGACGAAATCTTTCGGACCTCGCAAGAAAACTCCAAGTTTCCCTGGTCATAAAAGAGAACCAAGACGTACATAACCTTGCAGGGGATTACGCTGGTTGCAAATTCCTGTTGCACCCCGCCATATACGAACCATTTGGTCTCACACCCATCGAGGCCGCTCTCTTCTCCAAACCATCGATCGTAACAAATCGAGGCGGACCATGTGAAACTGTTCTCGATGGAGAAACTGGCTTTGTTACAGACCCAATGGAGCGGAAGAACATTAGCAAGCTCATGCATCTGCTTCTTTTCGATGATGAGATTAGGCTGGAGATGGGCGGAAAGGCGAGAGACTTTGTCCAAGAACGGTTCAGCATAGAGAGGTCAACAAAGGACCTGCTGGCGATTATTGAACAATGACAATGGGCGTTCAGGCCATGATCTCGTTAAAAGCGAATTCGCGCTGAACGAATGGGCATACTCTTTGTAGCGGTGTTGGAGCTCAATTGGAACGCATGAACAAATTCTTTTCACGATCAGGTCTCGGGACAAAGCTGGAACTGATTCTTGTCCTACTAATCCTTGTCGGGGCGACAATCACACTGTCTCTGGGAGGATCAGTAAAGCCTTCGAGTATCCAAATTGTCCGTTCGCCGAACCCAACAAGCGTTTATGGACAGACAACGACGAGTGTCCTCGGTTACAGTGACAATTTTGCTGGATGGGTCATAGGATACAAGAGCCCGTCAGCCAGCGGCCAAACTAGAAACTCTTCGAGTGCGCTCTTTCTAAGTGGATCATTTGAGAGCTATCCTTCCCCCACTTCCTTAGCCATATTCAAGAACTTAGGCGTCAACATTACCGCGTATCCGATTCTGAGTGTAAATCTCAGTCTGAACACCGGAGTAGGGTACGGAATTCGGTTCTTCGCCGAGTACCCAAACGGAACACAATACAACGTCTGGTGGGAAGCCTCGCCACTTGACCACAGGCCCGGTCAGGGAAACGAATCTCTGCGAGTTAACATGGAGCGAGAGGCCATGCTTGCAACCGGTCATTCGATCGGTAATCTCACCAAAATGGAGATCTATGTTGAGGTCGGAACTGATTCTCCAAAGAGTTTCCAGTTCACATTATCCAACTTGGCCTTTCAAACCCCCCACCTTCAAGAACTTTCAGGGAACAATTATGGCGCCGTATATTTTGACCTCGGACAGTTTCCCCAAGAAAATGCCTCCTGGTACCTTAACAAAGTCAACATCGGTGCAACTATCAGGGCAAACGCTTCATCGGTCTTCTCAATTTACATTTTTGACGGGCTTGCCATATTCGGGTCAACGTCTGCAACTGGGCTCGCATTCAACCCACTCACTCCATCCTCTCAATACAGTTTCTACCCGAACCTTCAACCACGAATCTTCACAGAGCGTTTGCCTCTATCTAACACGTCAATCGTCTTTGTCGCCTCTTCAGGAGCCCTTCAAAACGTAACTCTGAATTCTGTTGACTTCGAGTTTCTGCCCACAACCCAAATCCTTTCGATTTCACAACAGTCACTCGGTCTCTATTACGTCTATTTCATTTTTTTCCTCTTCCTGCTACCCGTCGGCATTGCCATTCTGGTATTCCGCGAATTCCTATCACGGAGCACAGTTCCTAAGGCCAGCATTGCAATAGTCTTCGGGTTCGGGTTGTTGTGCCGAATAGCCCTCGCGACCACCACCGCACACGTCTTCGACATAAACGTCTACCTAACGTCAACCCGAGGCTGGTTCCAGTTAAGAGATCCTGAGGCTAGTCTGGGACCAACCTTACCCTTCACCTTCTTTCTCTACTGGATCGGATATTCACCCTATGCAATTCTTCAACTTGCGGGATTTCACGATGTGCAGTTCCTGGGAAATGCTGCTGGAGTAGCTGAGGGAGTCTTCGTCAAGCTCTTCCCTATCGCAATGGATGCGTTCACCTTCTTCCTTTTCCTTCGCTTCCGAAGGAATGGACAGGCATTTGTCTGGGCAACATTCTACTTTCTCAATCCATTGGCGATATTCATCTCCTCAGTCTGGGGACAGTATGAGGCCGCGAGTGGGGCCTTTACACTATGGGGAATATATTGGATGACCCGCCAAAAAACCACGCGTTCGGCCCTTCTTTTCGTCGCGTCAGGCATGGTCGAACTGATAGGCTTCCTTCTCTACACATTGCTAGTATTACGAACGGCGCGACTGAAACTTTACAAAAGCCTTCCGTTAGTAGCCCTCGCCGCTCTGCCTGTTGCGATCTATGTGCCAGAGACGAACCTGATTTTCCGTCTTTTTCTTGGTCTAGTTGGGCTTTCGAGTAGTCAGTTCTCGGGACCTGGGCTCTACAATATCTTTGGAGATTTTCCACAACTGTCGTTTGTGGAACAATTCAAACCGCTACTCTTATCACAAGTCATCATCTTAGGCGCCGCATTTTTCGAAATCTATAGGCAAGGAATGAGCACAGAGAGACTTGTCTTCTACGTTACGGTAGCTTTTGTCTTCATTCTGCTGTTCTCAAATCTTCTTGCATCCTGGGTTTGGGTACTGCCAATGTGCCTACTCTACGCCACGATTAAGGAGAAGCCCGACCTTGGGGCTTACATGCTTGTCTTTGGCACAACTACCGCTTTTTTGGAAGTCAGCAACACTTCAGGATCTGCATACTTGCTTTTGGGGAACGTAGGTTTTTCCATTCTGCCTGCTATAGAAGCGATAAACAACCGGGTGCGGCTATTCTCTGTAATGGTCGCGTGCCTCGCAATCATCCTGCTTTTCATGCTCAGGTATGGAAGTGGGTCCGCCAGTGTTACAATGTTGCGAACATCTGCTCTAGCTTTCTTACTCTACCTTTTGTTGTACTTTTGGCTGGGGGTATACCTATCGTGAGAATCGCGCAGATCTGCCGCTCAATGATTAGACCGGCTGGAACAGAACGTGTCGTGCTGGAAACCAGCCAAGAGTTGGAGAGAAGGGGGATCGAAGTAAGAATTTTCACTTCTGGCAGCAGAGACGCTCTCTTCAACACGCCTTTTTCGAAGATTTCTACAGAGAACATCCGGGCCACCAAGAGTCCCTTGTTGCATCTCTACGTGGATCTGTTGATAGCTAAGAAGTTGATAGATGCGGCCTCCTGCTGGGCAGACGTAATCATTCTGCATCACGGTCAAGGCATGGCCTCGTACGCCCAGCGAAAACACGGTTTGGACTGCATCCCATTTTACCATGCAAACAACAACCTCGACTGGTCGCTGTACGGATCTCTTCGCTCAGTGGCTCCGGTATACACTCTCCCCTTGAGGGTCATAGAGTCGAATTGTCTAGCCAGGACCCCCGTTGCTTTTGCAAACTCTCGTGATCTCATGATCCAAGTCGGTGCATACGCGAAAGAAGCAAAATTCATTGTCATTCCGTTGGGAGTGGACTTAACCAAATTCCACCCGAGCAATGAAGATGAAGGATTCATTCTCATGGCCGGAAGGTATGACCCCACCAATAACTTCGAACTGGCAATCGAAGCATTGGCAAGCACCTCATACCGACTTGTGATTGCAGGAGTTCATGATTCGAAACACGAAGGGTATGCTCAACAACTCAGGGCAATGGTCAAGACCTCGCGAGAGCTGAGTCGAAGGGTTGAGTTTGTTACTCTCGAAGAAGCCGAACTGATTGGTTATCTTCAACGTTGTTCGATTTTTCTTTCGCCCAGAAAGTATGGGTACCTTGGACTTGCCTCATTGGAGGCAATGGCCTGTGGGAAACCTGTCATAGCGTTTGACCCAGGGCGAGGAATCGAGGGATGCCCGCCGGTTTTAGCTTGCGGTGACCACAGTCAGGAATGGCGCACAACAATATCACGGCTTATGGAAGCTAAGGGCGACCGAACTGCTCTCGGGAAGAGAGCGTTTCAGTTCATTGAAGAGAATCACACCTGGTCGAAAAGTGTAGAGAAGATGCTTCGAGTAGTTAGCTCTCTCGAAGCAAGGAAACCCCTGCTTTTGAGCTGACAACCATGCGGCACAAGAATCTGAGGAGTGTATCCCGCGTTCGAAGAGATTATGATCAGGACATGGACAACTACGACAGAATCAGATTCGGAACTCCTGGGGGACAGTATGTCGATAAGAAGGAACAGGAGTTTGTAGCCAGCGTTATCAAAGATTCCAGGGTGTTGGAGGTCGGAACTGCCACAGGAAGATTCGCAGTTGCCCTCACCGGTCGAGGATCAGAGTACACTGGCGTAGACCTTTCAAGAATGATGTTACGAGAAACTCGGGAACGCACAAATCAGTCCATCAGTCTCATCCAGATGGACGGATGCCAATTGGGTTTCAGAAGCTACTTCAACTATGTTCTATGCATACGCACTTTCCACTTCCTATCAAAACCAGTCGAGGCTCTAAGCGGAATGTACGACGCATTAGAGCCATCTGGCAAATGCATCGTTACGTTCGAGACTGATAACTTTCTGAGACGAGTTCTGCTGTTGTTCGGAATTGGAACGTCGGAACAGTACTACTACAAGATTTCGGATGTTAAAGGTATGTTTCTGAGAGCGGGTTTCACGGTCGCGAAAAGCGGGTCTGTGATGCGTATACCAGTAACCGTCTACCGAAGATGTCCGAGGTTGTTTGTCCCTTTATTGGGACAATTAGAAAAACTCTGGTGCTGGCCGATGCATGGTTACGTCCTTGGATCGAAATAGTTAGTACTTCGAATGTTATCCGGCCTTAGGTTTGAACCAAATGGTGAGAGACATGAAGAGTGCCGAGGCAGACTTGTGGTGGTGGCACACGATCGAGCTTCCAGGAGGGGTTAGGACTCCTGGTCATCAACGAATCGAGGAGCAAGAGTTCATGGCCCGCAATATTCCCCAAGATCTCTCCGGGAAGACTGTATTAGACATTGGGGCGGCTGACGGGTACTTTTCTTTCTTAGCCGAGAAAAGAAATGCCACAAAGGTTGTGGCGATAGACGTATTCCAAGGTTACAAGCCCGAGGAGGGAAGGGTTGGAATTGGACAGGATGGCAGACCTTTTCTCAAGACTTTCGCTCTTGCTAAGAATGCCCTCCACTCAAAGGTGTCGTACAAGAACTTAGATCTTTTCGAGCTTGACTCTCTTCCAATGAAATTCGATTTGATTTTCCTGTTCGGCGTCTATTACCATCTCGAAGACCCAGTGAAAGGATTTCAGACTGTCGTAAGGAAACTAAATCAAGGCGGGCTATTATTGTTTGAGGGGTTGGTGAGAGCAGGGAACCAAAAACCCAACCTGCATCAATTCAGAGAATCAGAGATAGAACCGACAACTTTCTGCTCCGCTAACATAGAGTGGCTCACGGAGGCATTCCATAATGCAGGTCTGGAAAGGGTTAGCGACGTTTCGCTGCTAAGCTACAAGAGTACATGGCTCAATCTTATCGTTAAGATTGGGTGGGCCCTAAGTTTGAATGTTGGTCCCTACAAGAGGGCATATAGAGCGTTCATTATGTTCAAGAAGCCAATTTAGGAAAATTCTACAAGAGACTGGCAAGTAACTGGAATAATGCAGTGCATGACCGTTTCCGGGGACAACGGAGGAGGCACCGCCATCTGTACTGCCCCCGCACTCTCTCAAGGGAGTCGACGAGGATTAGGTGGGTCAGAGAACTCTTTTTCGGATATGTGGGTAACTAGCCTGACGCCAACCCAGTAAACTCGAAGAGAAAAGCTTCTGCCGTTACGTTTCTCTGAAAAGCGTCTGGAGAGTTGGAAAAGAATGCTCGCAAAGCCTATGACGGGTAGGCATTTTCTCATTCCTATGAGCGAGCGTTTCACACCTCGTGCGGCTGTGGAGTTCTGGGCGTCTCGACATGGCGTTTCAGTCGACCAACTCGGTTTGAGTCCCATCGTTGTAGGTTCATGGGACCTCAGGACTGTTAAGTCTCTCGCTAAGACGGTTGGCGCTGAGCCCTCTCCGTCGTGGTGGTGGCCACGGTTTCCTCTTTACAACGGAGAGGTTCGCGGCAGGATGGTTTCCTTCGTTAGCCTCCCATTGGGAGCGCCTGCTACTGTCATGGTCATGGAGGAGTTGATTGCCTGCGGGGCGCGGGTCTTCCTGGGATTGGGCCTGGCTGGTAGTGTTCAGCCTGAGGCCCCGGTCGGTACCTGTTTTATTCCGACCTCATGCATCAGAGAGGAGGGAACGTCGCCTCATTACTTGTCGAGTGAGGAGGGTATTCGTCCAGCGCCGAGGTTGGTCCGAGCGCTAGAGAAGGCACGTGTGAAGAAAGGTGTCACCGCGTATACGGGTCCGATCTGGACGACGGACGCCCCCTACAGGGAGATGGTGACGACGATCGAGAATTATCGATTACGAGATGTCTTGGGCGTAGACATGGAAACCTCAGCAATGTACGCTTTGGGCGTGTATCGAAACGTGGAAGTCTGCAACTTCCTAGTAGTGAGCGATGAACTGTGGAGAGACTGGAAACCGGCCTTCGGCAGCCCAGAGCTAGCCGAGGCTTTGAAAAGAGCAGAGAAAGTTGTACTGGAAGCAGTCACAACACTCCGAACCTGATTGATTCTCGACAATGACCACGGGTAGATAGAAACCCATCCCGTCTACTGCCAGATCATTTCATAGAACTATAGACGCGTTCCCTAGGAACCCTTGATAGGAGTTCCATGACGTTCGTCGGGGCAAATCCATTCGCCGACCCCAACCCTAGACACTCTTCGATAACACATCCGGCCGTGAGCCACGCATAACATTCTGCCATGAACAACTTCCGGCAGTTTATGTACATCCCTCAGTGCCTCTCCAATGGAGCGACCTATCCTTGCAGATTCCCCCATGGGAGTCGGGTTTGAGGGGTCTTCCTCGCCCATGATCGAAGCGCAGATTTCTAGCCTGCTTGGCGTCCGTTAAGCATTGCCCTTCAAAGGGAAATCTTTCTACATCAAAAGATACCGTCGAGATCACCCCCGAAGGTTTCTTGATTGAGTTCATTCTCGGAAAAAAGAAGAGAAGCGACGATGTGTTTCGGCGCTTGAGGGTTAGGGGACGAGCAGGTGCTCCCATTCTCCAATAGCAGGCTCTCGCCTAACCGGGTCTCCACCCGATCAGAAATCGAGTCTTTGGTTGGATCCGTTACATTCCGTCAGTGCGCTGGTTGTGCTGTCTGAGCTCGTTTCGCGTTGGAAGGACATTTCACGTGCGGCTCACTTCAAGCTGGCGCTCTTAGGAGCAGGCTGGTTCGTGTGTATCTTGCCATGCTCTTTCATCTCAGCTTCGGTTTTGAATTTGGCACCGCAGGTGCTACACTTGTATTTTTTTCCGAATAGTCCCCTTTCTAGTTATCACCTAGCTTCGGAGCAATTGTGAAGTAGATAATAGACTTCCTCAATCCTTCGAGGCTACTTCCCTACGGCTTAAGCGTCCAATCTCCGTAAAAATCCAGCTTTCTTCCCAAAACTCCATAGCAAGGTTTTAGTCCACGGCTTCACTAGCCCCGACCATGCCGAAATCCAAATCGAAAAAGGCGAAATCAAAGAAACCTGCGAAGTCCAAGAAAGCTCCCATCCCACCGGGATTCCGAACCGTAACACCATACCTTGCGATCAACGGCGCAGCCGCCGCGATTGACTGGTACAAGAAAGCATTCAACGCCAAAGAGATAGCCCGCCAGGCAGTCCCTGACGGCAAACTCATGCACGCCCGCATCAGAATCGGCGACTCGATAGTAATGCTATCCGACACCTTCCCAGGCGGCACGCAATCTCCCGATACTCTAGGCAACAGCCCAGTCACGCTTCACATTTACATCAACAACGTAGACAAACTATGGCAGCAAGCCGTCGACGCAGGAGCGAAAATTACTATGCCATTAGACAACACGTTCTGGGGCGAACGATACGGCCAACTAACCGACCCCTACGGCCACCACTGGTCAGTATCCCAGCAAGTCAACATGACCAAGAAAGAGAAAGACGAGAAACAGAAGCAAGCCATGGCAACGTTCTCGCAACACGAGCAGCACGGCCGGACAGAAGAGCCGCAAATCGCACAAAACTAGTCCCGGCACCAACCCTCAAAGGGCGAAGGCCAACGCTTCGCTCACCCCTCTTTTTCTGTACAACCAATAGCACCGGAAAGAAGGCAACAACTGTGAAATTGGATCGGCTTGACCATCTCGTCCTAACCGTCAGAAACATCGAGACAACTTGTACTTACTATGCAAACGTGCTCGGCATGGAAGTCGTCACCTTCGAGAATGGCCGCAAAGCACTCTCCTTCGGCTCCCAAAGGATTAACCTCCACGAGGCCGGCAAAGAGTTCGAACCGAAAGCCTACAGACCTACCCCCGGTTCAGCTGACCTATGCTTCACAACTACCGTCCGTATCGGTGAAGTCGTCAACCATCTCGAATTATCAAAGGTCAGAATACTCGAGGGCCCTGTCAAGAGAACCGGTGCGCTCGGCTCAATGATATCTGTGTATTTCCGGGACCCTGATCTGAACTTGATAGAAGTCTCGAACTATGAAGATCTGAAGAAGGGTCCTGCTGTGAGCAAAGTTGTTAGGTCATCCGATCTTCATCTTGGCTAGAGTGTTTTTTCATGAAGAAGCCTCTCGTTTCAAAACCCAACTTGTCATACAACTCTTTAGCCCCACTCTCGTCAGCTGGCACTGAAGCGTCACTGCATCAATCCCTCTCTTCCTGAAAACTACGAACAGACGATTCAGGAGCAAGGTGGCGATTCCCCTTCGTCGATACTGTTCCTCGAAGGCCAGTGCCTCAACGGAGGCCCTGAATGTCCGTTTCTGTCGCAGTGGAGTCCTGTGAGGCATGCTTTTGAGAGATCTGGAGAACGGCGACTCCGTCGTTCTTCTCGTGTGCTCAAAAGAGAGTCGGACGAGTCGGACAAACCGGACATGTGGCGCGGGACTCGGTCGCTAAGACCTCCTTATTTCCTAGAACACTAGCCGTCCGGCAATGATAATGGGCGAGACAGGCGATTCAGGGCACAATCCAGGGCTAGATGGCTCGGCGAAAAACGCGACTTGCCTGAATGGATCTAGGGGTGATCTTGAAGTGTCCTCCCGGATTGCCAAACAGGGTTTAATCTGGGCTATTTCTTGGGTGCTCGCGGGATCCGTTACTTGAAGGAAACTTCTTCGAAGCGTTGCTCGCCTTTACCGCTTCTGCAATCCCCCAGATGATCAAGCCTATCGCAACTAGGTAGTTCAATAGCCAAGGAATCATTAGAAGCAAGGCACCAAGAAGGATAGCGAGCAAGGCGGTCCCTAGTCGTGGAATCTGCAACGTCTTTTCGATGTCGGAGACTATTCCCATTGCTCTTCCTTGTAGGGCTATGAACGGTGCTCCATAAGAGTTGTGGAATCTAGTGTAGGAACAGGAATCGCTAGCCTAGGGAGAACGGAGGCTACTTGCTTGAATGCATAAGGACGGGTGGTGCCAGCAAAAAAAAGACCTGTCTAAAGGCTGATGGCGGATGCTTGCCACTTGTGCGTTTTGGAGAGAACACCTCCCTGAGGAGAGCTTGGTTCGAATCGAGGCCGCTGGATACTCTGCAACGATCTGTAAAAGCTGCCTCACCGTCTTAATTGTTCACCGCCGCTATCATCATCTGAATCTGGAAAAACTGATCTTACAAATATCAGTCAAATAGAGATCCGCGCAGCTGGAACCGCAATCAGGTCTCCATTGAGGCCGCGATGGAGATCTGAAAAAAAATCCTTGAAGAGTTGAAAGATGCTGGAGGTGTGATTGAGTGTGTTACCGTATCCGGCTCATGGCAGGCTGGAACATTTGTTCTTGGTCACGCGGTGGGGCCGAAGATCTGTATGCTCTAAGCCCGTTATTCCCGTTGTCAAAGGCAGGCTTGGCGACTGTGTTTAGTTTGACCCAGTCAGGAATGATCACGGCTCTGATCAATTCCTGTATCGATATGCCTCGGTCTTCTGCTTCTGTTTGTAGGAGTTCGAAACTTTCGTCACGGAGGGACAGCATGAATTTTGCCAAATGGA
>WNFD01013304.1_pt2 | contig 11556 bp, 10 predicted proteins | sample 5400491 | NCBI WGS metagenome assembly WNFD01 (sample SAMN13153343, study PRJNA577476) | soil metagenome | isolation source: 120 cm saprolite under Douglas fir tree site 2 hole 2 replicate 2 | place: USA:California | collected 2015-04-18 | reverse complement strand
CGTGATCCCAACAGTCCCAAGCCGCGGTCGTTTTTCGACACCGGCACCGAACTATATTACTGGCCACTGGACGGATTTCTTGCGGGCAAAACTCTCTATCTCTCTCTACTCGCGGTTCGCAACAAGCCTGGGGCCAATCTCGGCGACGCTTTCGGATTCGAGATTGTCGGTACCAAGCTGGCTACGATTGATAACGTGCAAATCCCTCCTGAAAAATGGCACGTCGGTATTCAAGATCTTACCGACACCCACCTTTGGCCCGGCGTATCCATGGTACCCGATGGTAAGTACGTCATCTGGTATACGCAGGTCAGTGAAGGTGAGGGTCGCGGGTTCATGACGGAAATGCGTCTGCCGCGAGATAAGATGGCGAAGCCTTCTGGCAACTGGGAGTACCTGAATAAAGACAATCACTGGGTTGCAGGACTGCCGAGCAAGGATGCAATGCACGTGATCGACCAACCCATCAGCGAGATGTCCGTGCGCTATCATCCCTCACTCAAAAAGTGGCTGGCCTTTTCCCCCGGACCTGACTTCCCTTCTCCATGGGCGGTCGTCAGGTCCGCAGATTCGCCCATCGGACCATGGTCCAGCCCGCAAAAGATTTACGAGTTCCCGGAAATGAAGCGCGATAATCCAGGCTACGACAAAGACACGTTCTGTTACGCCGTCAAGGAGCACATAGAATTTACTGAGAGCAAGATCGCATTGACCTATGCGTGCAATTCCATGGTTTTATCAAAGACAATGGCGAACATGAACATTTATCACCCGCGAGCTGTGATTCTGGATCTGCCAAAATGAGATTGTCCGGCGCAAGCTCGCCCTGCCTGTTCAGACCGAAGCGGCCCAGTGCCAACAGAACCCACATTTCGATCAAGAGGTTAGCAGTCTGTTGTCTGCTCCTGCTCGCTTGGAGTTCAGCAGCGGCACCCCCGAAGACCGTCGCTCACCCGCTCGTTGCGAGGGGCAAAAGCGCACTTATAAGGGACGCTGTTTTTCACAGCACATCCCTGCAACGCGACATGCGTTATCGGGTGCTTCTTCCCCAACATTACGAAAACGGTGGAAGGTTCCCTGTTCTCTATCTGCTGCACGGTCTTTACGGCGACTATCTGAACTGGGACACCCGAACAAAGCTGGAAAATTACACGCGAAATCTGCAGCTGCTCATCGTCATGCCGGATGGAGACGACTCCTGGTACACAAACTCTGCGACAGTTCCGGCCGACAAGTTCGAGGACTACATCGCGAAAGATTTGATTTCTGAAATTGATGAGAAATATCGAACTATTGGCGAGCGACACGCACGCGCAATCGCTGGACTCTCGATGGGAGGTTATGGCGCGATGAAATTGGGGCTCCGGTATCCTGACCTGTTCGCATTTGCCGGCAGTCTAAGCGGCGCGTTGAATGCTCCTCAAAATCTTGACACGCTCAGGCCTGAGTTTCGCGCTAAGCTGCTGGAGGTTTTCGGCAATGAGGGAAGTCAGCAACGGGCCGAAAATGACATTTTTCTGTTGTTGAACTCTCCGCGGCAGACTTCGTATCCGTATTTTTACTTGGCCTGCGGCACCGGAGATTTCTTTTTGGAGACAAATCGCGCCCTCACCCTACAGCTCTCATCTCGCAAACTCGTTTATGAGTACCATGAAATGCCCGGGGCGCACACGTGGGAGTACTGGGACAGCGCGTTAGAACCAATGCTGCACGCCATGGAGCAAGTGATTGTCGAGTCTCCGAAGTCGGTACATTCAGTGAAAAAGAAACCATGAAGATCCAAGACGTTCGCGCAACTACTGTCGCCGTTCCTTTGGAAGCCCCACTGCGTCACGCGAACGGCGCACATTGGGGACGATTTGTTCGTACCGTCGTCGAGGTTGAAACTGACGATGGCATGATCGGGTTGGGGGAGATGGGCGGAGGTGGAGAAGCTGCCGAGGCCGGTATTCGTGCACTGAAACCATATCTCGTCGGACACGATCCTCTGCACTTAGAGCAGTTGTATTGGAAAATCTGCAATCCCACGGCATCCCTTTACAACAATAGGGCGCAACTCCACGCTGCGATCGAATTCGCGTGCATCGATTTGGCCGGCAAAAGGCTCGGAATTCGAGCGTGCGATCTGCTCGGCGGTGCATTACGAGAAGAAGTCCCCTTCGCCAGCTATCTCTTCTATCGCTACGCAGATCCGAAAACGGGCCTGGGGGGCGAGGAAACCGCCGATCAGATGGTGGCCACAGCAAGAAGACTGAAACAGGAGCATGGATTTCACTCGCACAAATTGAAGGGTGGCGTTTTCCCTCCAGATCACGATTTGGAAGTCTATTTGGCGCTGGCGTCCGAGTTTCCGGAAGACTCGTTCCGCTTGGACCCGAACGCGGTGTGGAGTGTTGAAGAGTCAATTCGAATCGGACATGCCATCGAAAATGTCCGCAATGACTACTATGAGGACCCCTGCTGGGGGTTGGAAGGAATGCGCCGTGTCCGGTCGTTTATCAAGATTCCTACCGCGACCAATACAGTTGTAGTCAACTTTGAGCAGCTTGCTGCCTGCATACGATTGGACGCAATCGATGTGATCCTGCTGGACACAACTTTCTGGGGCGGTCTCCGCCAAGCATGGAAAGCCGGAATCATATGTGACAAATTTCAACGCGGAATCAGTATCCACTCCAGCGGTGAACTGGGAATCCAATTGGCGACCATGCTCCATCTCGGCGCCGCTTTGCCCAATCTGACCTTTGCCGCCGACGCCCACTATCACCACCTCACTGGTGACATTCTGAAAGGCGGCAAGATGAAATACCTTGACGGAAAGATCGCCGTGCCCACGGGTACCGGCCTGGGCGTGGAGCTTGACCGAGACAGAATGCGAGAGTATGCGGAACTATTTCGACGAACCGGTGGCTATGCCTACGATCGCGATCCAGAGCGCCCGCAAGAACTCGCAACCCTGAAAGCAGGTAGTATCTAAAAGCAGCCTCTATTGCGATGTCGAAGGAACAGGTTGATCGAGTTTCAAAGGATCTTCAGAGTCTTCAATTCTAAACATTGTTCGATGTTTTTCAACCTCGTCATGTTCCAACCGCGTGGCGATCTGTAGCTGCGCATCTGATTCCTGCTTGCGCCCCATGCGGGCGAAGGTGAGACCTAAGTAGTAGTGCGCTTCGCGCAGGGAATCGTCTATAGCCGTAGCCTGCTGCAGTAAATCTGCGGCTTCTGTGTACTGTTTTCGTTCAAATTCCACGCGTCCCAGCGCGGCCAAAGCACCGGCGTGTTTAGAGTCGCGATCAAGGACCCGGTAGAGGTTGCTCGCAGCCGAATCCAGATCCTTCGAATCAATATCCAAGAGTCCGAGCCGGAAGTACGATTCGGTCTGCGCCGGAGTGATCGCGATGGATTTCTCAAATTGAATCCGCGCTTCCGCCGAACGCTCCAGAGCGGCGAGAGTCATTCCGAGTGCGCAATAACCAGACGATCAGCCGGCCGCAGCTCGGTGTATCGTGCGAACTGCACTCGAGCATCCTCGAATTTCGACAACCCCATAAAGGCACGCCCGAGGCCATAAAGCAGCGACCCAAGCCGCGTCCCGCCAGATATACACCAGAGCAGCAGAAGCGTCCGTACGCGTGGGGTCAATGCGTAATCCCTCTCGCAATTGCGGGACGGCATCGGCCTGGCGCCCGGTCTGCACATACAAAAGGCCCAAGTGCACGTGCGCGCTAGCAAAATCAGGTTTCCGGCGAATAGCTTGCTGGAAGACTTCTTCAGCCTCTGGTTCACGGTGTTGCTGAACACGAATAATGCCCATTAGATCGAGAGCGCGATAGTCCCCGGGCCGGTTGCGCAGCACTGACTGCAGTTCACGCTCCGCGCTTTCCAGATTTCCAGCGGCAATAGACCGTGCAGCATTGCGCAGCGCCGCCGTAGTCGCGTCCTGGCCAGAGACTTGCGTGGTAGCCGTCAACATTGCTACGGCCAGCAATGCGCATATTCGTCCGAATTGCTGTCGGTTGCTTGTCATAACAAATCCGGCGCACAAAACTCTCAAGACCTCTAGCCACGCGCGGGAAAACCTTTGCCGACTGGGTTTCGATCACACTCTGATCGGCCTTTACGTCTCTAATTATCCGATGAAAGCCGCTCAGCCAGCGGATTTCAATTTCGCGAGCAGACTCCGACGCGCGCAGGCCGAAGTACTCGTTTGTCGCTTGAAGATTGCCCCAACTCTGGTGCAAACCGCTGAAAGGCGCATGGGCAGCGCCAGGCAAGCCCATTTTGCAGCGGTTATTCACAAATACGGTTGAAAAATGGAATCGATTAGAAACTGCGGAACAAACCAGGAGAAGTAAGGCGGCGAAAATTAAAAGGGCCGTGACATTGGTTATGCTCTAGTCGCCAGCTCCTGCGAGGGAGCCAACAACGTGGAGGCATGTACCGTCACGACCCCTGATGCGATCACTGCTTTCGCAGTTCCAGACCCCAACTGTTCCTCGCAGAGCCAGTCGGTTTTTTCGGGTCTGGCTGCCGACCGGGTTGCCCCGGCTGGCGGATCACTCGGTCTAGTTCGGATCGGCAACTTTTTATTTTCGCCAACCCTTTCAACCGTCGACGGAGAACAACTTAAACAGTCGCCCCAGGGATGTCAACGCAATTCTGGCCGCGATCTTAAATATCTGTGCATGTTATTGTGGAAAACAGGGGCGATTCTCGGAATCACAGCAAAAGCATGTGGGAGAACCAATTCCATGTCTTGACTCCTGGAGACACGTCGCGCATTGTTGTTCCAGCAGAACATCAGAGGATGTCGAATCTCGTTGCCTACGTGGATGGTGGCTCACTAGGAAATCCTGGTCCCTCAGGTATTGGAGTGGTGATCGATGGTTGCGAAAATGGCACCATCAGAATCCAGAAGTGGATCGGGCACCAAGACAATAATGTTGCCGAATATATAGCGCTTTTAGAAGCTCTGCACTACGCCGTGAAACTCAGCGCCAGCGCGCTTCACGTGTTTTCGGATTCTGAAGTGGTCGTCAAACAGATGAGCGGGGAATACACGTGCCGCAGCCCTCAGCTCTACTCTCTGAATTGGATCTGCCGAAAATTAGCCCGTTCGCTCGACTTCTCGATATCGCACGTCCCTCGCGAAAACAACGCTGAGGCTAACGGTTTGGCTAGCTCGGCTGCGCGCGCAAGAGGCTTGATGATTCCAACCACCGAAGCCAACCTGTTGATGGCAGCCCTTCGATTGAAACCGGAAGCGCAGCATCTTTGACGTAACGTCGCCATCAGGCTTTGGAGAAATCCACATTGCCTAAGAACTCCGAGGGCATCTCATCTCTCATTCACCATTCGAACCTATTGGATGGCCGGCCTGGATTCCGGCTCCACAGCAGATGGGGCTACGTCGCAGTTCTTGAAGGTGGTGGTCACATCTGCGAATTAGTTCGGCACACCCGTGGCGCTGTCAATCCCCTGTGGAAGCCGACATGGAAGACGATCAACCCTTCTGCGTATACTCGGAGCAAGCACCTCCGCGTCTACGGCCCTCCGCCCGAAGGCAAACTCCTCGCAGGCATCGCCGGTCATAGCATAAGCTTCGACTATTTTGGACCGCCTTCGCCGGAGGAAATTGCTGCAGGACACAGCACGCACGGTGAAGCTCCGGTTGTGAATTGGCAAAAGCAAGTGATACCTCGATCGCCGCTGCCGACGCTGGTTTATGGCGCTCGACTCCCACAAGCCCAAATGCGGCTGCAACGTTCAATCTCTCTTGACCGCGATTTTCCGGTTGTCTATTGTGAAGAAACGGCCCTTAACTTATCGACCTTCGATCGGCCAATCTCCTGGAATCACCACGTCACATTCGGTCCGCCTTTTCTCGTGTCCAACGTCACGCTTTTTGATATGCCGGCTACTCTCAGCAAGGTCTGTCCCGCTACCTTCAGCAAGAAGATGTCAATCCAGCCCGACTCTGAATTCCGCTGGCCAAATGCACCCAAAAAGAAAGGGGGATTTCTGAATCTTCGCACTTGCGAAAAGGGTCGATATGGTCATTACACCGCGCATTTGTTAGACCCGGCACTGGAAACTTCCTTTATCGCGGTTGGCAATCCAGGCTTGCAACTCTTAGTTGTGTACGTGTTTAACCGAAATGACTTTCCATGGGTGGGCAACTGGGAAGAATCCTACAGTCGCGTTCATGTGCCGTGGAATGGTCGCGAATTCTGTCGAGGGTTTGAGTTCAGTACCACTCCTTTTCCCATTCCTCGACGGGAGACGGTTGCACAGGGAAAGCGGTTCGATGAAGCCACGTACACCTGGCTGTCAGCAAAGAGCATCGCTAAAAGGCGATACATGATCGTTCTGCTGCACGTACCGAAAACTTTCAAAGGTGTCGCCGCTGTTGGGATAGCGGGCGGCTTCATCCGTGTCACTGAGAGATCCACGCGGACTGTCTTCGAGACACGTGCGAAGGACTTCTTGAAGGCCGAATGACGAAATGTGCTCAACCGCCTTGGAATCATGGTGCCGGGAGGGGGAGTCGAACCCCAAGACCCGAAGGTCGGCGGATTTTGAGTCTGAGGCTGAGGTTCAATAACTCTAGTCGGCTCAATAGTTTCTACAGATTACCTTTCAACGGGCTACGAGTTCAATGCAGTTTCGTTTGGTCTTATGGAAATCTGTCACGCACACTTTGAGCACAGTCTAAGACGCACGATGAGTGCCAGTGGAGTACGGATTTACTGGGCTGGGAGAGAGTAGAGCGAAATCTGATCTCCGGACAGAACGGCCAATTGATCGCCATCGGGGGACAACCCAAAACTCTGCTTCGTGGGCACGGGGGACGCAAGCCGGAAACCGAAGACCCGCTTGCCATTTTCGACGCGGTACACGCAAATCTGCTGGTTATCTAAATCCACAGTTTGGAAAAGAGAGCCGCGCCCAATCGACCTGGTGGTCTTAACCACGCGGATGGCGAAAGTCTCGCCCCCGTCACTGCTTGTGACAGTCTGCTCAAGTTCTTCCGACGAGGACCAGCCTTTCAATAGCAGTTTTCCGTTAGGCCGAAAGACCCGGTACCACCGACCATCGCCCCGCCGATCGCAACCGACGACGAACAGGAGATTTGGTACCATGCTGGTCATTTGCGGCCGACACAAGGAGCTGACTTGCCCCAGAACATGTTTCTGTTTGTCCCAAGTCTGCTCCTGAATTCGCCATCGACCCTGTCCAACAGCGACGGCTCCGATTTCTCCATTGTCAGATAGCACCGGCGGCACGAACCGGGAGGACTGCAGGACGGTGGCTAGGACATGCAATTTAGCGTCGAGCACACGTACTTCGACGTCCTCTTCCGGCTCACGACCTTCCGCGCGCACCAGTTCCCGATGTATTTTCTCCGAGTGCCGTTCCTGAACAACCCCGACAGCAAAATAGGTTTTGGACGGAGACGTGGTGACGAATGCCAATCTGTCATCAAGCACGATTGTTTGCTCCTGCTTCAGCTGCGAACCATACATTCGCAATTCGCGTCCGACATGCACCAGCACGCGACCCGGTCCTGCGGGCCACAAGTACTGATTGGCATCATGGATCCGCCAGTCCATAGTTTGCTCGATTTTCATCGTGTTGAGATCCATCACGACGGCACGAATCATGTGCAATTTTGCGAGTCCCGCTTCCGCGTTTGAGCGCTTAAACAGCAGGTGCGGGTTGAACGTGAATAAGAGTTTGGCCGGTCCCAGGTAGGCGACTGCAGAGTCGTAGTCAAACCCGTACATCTCGTGATCGACAGGCACGCCATATCCAAATTCCTTCACCGGAATAGCTGAGACTGTTTTGCTCCTTAGTTCTGCTTCGCCGAGCGGCAGTGCGAGGTTGCAATCGGGTGGAATGCAGGCGTCGGCCTCCTCGGCGACCGTATCACCATCCGCAAGCTCTTGGCTCGGAGCCGCCGCTTTGGGCGCTGGAATGGTGTTGGTCGAGTCGGCAGCACCTCTTTCGTTTGTGGGCAACGCCTCACTCGTTGACGGAAGGAATGCCAATAACGACCCAGATTCCAGGTGAACGTTGCGGCCGGACATGTAGAGAACAGAACTGCCCTCGGGGCCGCTGCCCATGCTCAACTTCAGTCCTCGGATGCCGACAACTTCGCCCACGGCGATCGACTTCGGACGCTTGTCACGCCTGGGCGAGAAATAGACGCTCTCCGCCGATGCCGAGACGCTCCGCACCGGGTTTCCCTTGGACGGCCCCGAACTTACATTGCTCTGAAGCACGACACCAATGGCGTCTGATAGCGGTTGGTACTCAGACGAATCCGGGTCCGAGTCATCGGGAGCCATTACGGCGGCAAGGGTCAAACGAAGTGGCCGTGTGTCGTTGCGAGTGTACTCGACACTGTCGAAAAACAGAGCGATCTGAGAAGACTTGCTAGTTTTGGAGCGTGCACTCTGGGCTACGACGTGGCCCTTGAGAGTAGCGCCTTCTTGCAAGGTAAGGTTGTTGTCTTGCCACTTGACCTTGACCTTGGCATAGACGGCATCGCCGATCTTTGCGCGACCAGCATCGATTTTGCCGACTAACTCAGCCTGAATCGGTCCGGAGTTCGGCGGTAGCGTTTCCGCAATACAAGGAGAAAAACACGAAGCCACAGTTCCGAAGACGACACAAGTGAGGAGAATGCAGCCCGTCCGCATGACATGAGCAGTCTAGTGGTCGGGCTCTGCGAACGCAATAAATGACTAGCTGAGTACGTGGATTGAGTAAGATACCGACCACCACTCGAGGAACTAAACAGATTCTCGTTCAATGTCCACGAAAGACGTCTCCCGGCCTTCAGGTTCGCTGGTGAACGCCTTTTTTGAAATTCTCCAACATGTGATCGCAGGTCCTCATGGTGAAGGCGACAATTGGCATCGTGGTGGTCTTGTCGGTGGAGGTCGGGAAGATGCTCGCGTCGCAGATGTAGAGATTCGGCACGTCGTGAGTTTGCGCCCACTTGTTCGTGACCGAGGTCTTGGGGTCATTCCCAAACTTGCAGACTCCGACCTCGTGCAAGCTGGTTCCGGGGCGGTTGGGCTCATCGTCGGCGCTCCACATTTCTCCACCCATCGCTTTGAACAGATCAATCATGACTTGCTTTGAGTGTTCCCACATCAACAGTTCATTCTGGCCCCATTGAAAATGAAATCGGAGTTGGGGGATCCCGAAAATGTCTTTCTTTTCGGAATCGATGTCAACGTAGTTAGTAGGACTAGGAAGAGACGGGGCTTGAATCAGAGCGCTAATCGGAGTGGGATAATATCGCTTGATATCGCGTTTGTACGCTGTGCCAAAACCCTCGATCTGCCGGTAATACCAAGGAAAATCTCCACAACCTCCCCCAATGTAGACCGAGTAGCCTCGGATAAATTTTTCTTCGTGAGGATCTTTCAAGTTTTGCCAGCGCGGCATCCAGCCCACCGTGGAATCAGCGATATTGTCAGGGGTCGAGGGCTGACCCAGAAGGTGAGGCAGGTATCCGGAGGCGGGAGTGCCATACAGGTGGTCGCACAGATTACGACCGATCTGTCCGCTGGAGTTTGCGATCCCGGTGGGCCAGTGGCGGGATTTCGAATTCAACATGATATGAGCAGTCTCGACGCAGGATGCCGCGAGCACCACCACCTTGGCATAAACTTCGACTTCTCTCCGCGTAGCTCGGTCTATGTACGCAACACCTTTCGCCACGCCGTTTTCGTCCACCAGCACTTGTCGCACCAGAGCATTTGTGAGCAGCACGAGGTTATTAGTGGCTTCGGCCTCCGGGATCGTAAACCAGGTCGGAGAAAAGAAGGACCCAACATCGCAGCCGCGGGTGCAGTTCCCGCAGTAGTGACAGGCAAGGTGCCCGTTGTGATCAACCGTCAGTTGCGCGCAACGATCCGGCAAATAGGGCACGCCAATTTGATCTGCTCCCTTCTGGATGATGTAGTCAAGACAGCGCCAGGGAATCGGCGGCAAGTACTCGCCATCCGGATTGCTCGGCCGGTTCTGGACGGTGCTGGCTACACCCATGTATCGCTCGGCCTTGGAAAACCATGGGGCAATCTCTGCATAGTCAACCGGCCAGTTTTCGCCAAAGCCATCGAGATCAGCGGCTTTAAAATCAATGTCCCCGAAACGCGCCGAGGAGCGTCCCCAAAAATTCGCCTTGCCTCCGGTGGCCTTGCACCGCTTCCAATACCAATCAGTGCCCGGAGCGTTGGAATACGCAACGTCGTGCTCGAATAGATCTCTGCCTTCGCTATATTCGGACTCCTCCACCGAATAGGGCTCCTGGTGCGTTTTTCCCTTCAGCCGCAACGGGTCGCCGTAGCCACGATACTTCAGGTCGTACACTTGACGGTGCCGGCGATAATCTGTTGCTGGATTGGTGCGAGGTCCCGAGTTGATCGCGCACACTTTGAGACCTGCCTCGCACAGAATCTTCATGGCGGTGCCGCCGCCGGCGCCCGTCCCCACCACAATCGCGTCATACACTTTCCCAGGCATGTGTCGGTCCTTCTCTATCTCGTCCTTGGACGGGACAAGAGGCTGGCGTGTTCCGGGTCGTTGGGATGCGGGCAGCCCGGCATTTTCGGCCACACCGTCCGAAGGCCGGGATAGCCGAGACTCTCCAATCCAATTTTCGTCGTGTAATAACCAACGACGGTGTAATCGCGCATCAACTGGAAAAATGCGCGTCCACTTTCCGTTGTCGGTTTGAATTTTGTTTTGTAAGCAAGTTCCTCCATCAGGCTGCTCTTCTGGTCCGAGCCGCATTCCATGAAGGCGCGCCCGAACTCCGATTGACAACGCGCGTTCATCCAGTCGAGCCCTGCAAGGAAGCGGTTCTGCGTCTCATTTCCCATTTCCATCGCGTCTTCGGTCGAGCGAGCGTCGCGAGACGCGCTCACCGGGACCCGGTTGGCGACCATGAAGTCAATGAATTCGGCAACCCCTGCTCGCTTGGCTCCCGGAGTGTAATCTTCCGGAATGATCATCTCTGCAATATGGTCCAACATCTGGTATCGCTCGGGAGAGAAAAATAGAGGCTTGTACAGAGCTGAGGTGGGTTGAGAGCTTGATTGCTGTGGATGGTGTTGAGGACAAGCAAACACCCACTTGTTGAACCCGGGAAACGTTCCAGCCACGGAAGCAATGCCGATGTAGCGGAGAATTTCCCGCCGTTCCATTCCTTGTCCGCCCATGCCGTCTTACCCCCCGTGCAACCGCGTTTGATAGCGATTGCATGGGCGGGTTGTAGCATCGCTCAGAGTGCAGTGTCAAGCTGCGAATAGAGGCGGCAGTTCCCTTCCAGGCCGGCGCATTCGAACTGCTAGCGCTTCTAGCCGGTTGGATATTGGAACGGACGCTGTGAGAAAATGCTAGACTGCACGGCCGGTGTCGAATGCCATCGTTGGTTTCCAGCGAATTTACTGTTCTTCGCCGGCTGATTGCCCGGTTCGCTGCCGCCCTAATCATCTGTGTGATCCTGCTTGGTAGCGCCGGACTCGCCCAGACAGC
>WNFD01018756.1_pt1 | contig 11560 bp, 12 predicted proteins | sample 5400491 | NCBI WGS metagenome assembly WNFD01 (sample SAMN13153343, study PRJNA577476) | soil metagenome | isolation source: 120 cm saprolite under Douglas fir tree site 2 hole 2 replicate 2 | place: USA:California | collected 2015-04-18 | reverse complement strand
ATCCACGACGGCGAAGTCAAAGTGCAGCTCGCGCTCGCTACCAACGACCCTAATATTCCCGCGACGATAAAAAACGATGCCGAGAAAATCTTGCGCCAGCTCAATGGTGTTCGCAGCGCAAAAGTTTTGATCGACATCCACGCGGCACCAGCGGGCGCCGGCGGGGGTGTCGGCGCCACCCGAATTCCGGGAATTAAACACATCATCGCAATAGCGAGCGGTAAAGGCGGCGTCGGCAAATCTACCGTCGCGGCAAATCTTGCGGTCGCGATCGAACAAACCGAAGCGCGCGTCGGTTTGTGCGACTGCGACATTTACGGTCCGAGTATTTCACTCATGTTCGGCACACGTGAGCGGCCAACTGCCACTGATGAAAACAAAATCGTCCCGATCGAGCAGTACCACCTCAAACTGATGTCGATGGGCTTTCTCCTGGACGACGCCTCGCCGGCAATTTTGCGCGGACCGATGGTGACGCGTTACACTCAGCAGTTTTTGCGGCAAGTGGACTGGGGGGAACTCGATTTCCTGGTTCTCGATCTGCCGCCAGGCACCGGCGACATTCAGCTGACGATCGTGCAAACGGTCGCGCTTTCCGGCGCAATAATCGTCACCACGCCGCAGGAGGTTGCGCTCATCGATGCGCGCAAGGCCGCGACCATGTTTGAGAAAGTAAATGTGCCGGTGCTCGGATTGGTGGAAAACATGAGCTACTTCGTTTCACCGTCCGATAACAAGCGATACGACATTTTCGGCAGCGGCGGTGGCGAGCGCGAAGCCAAGCGGCTCCGAGTGCCGCTCCTCGGCCAAATCCCGATCGACATTGCCACCCGCGAAGCCGGCGACCGCGGGGAACCAATCGTCGCGCAAGATCGACAGTCTCCTGTCGCGGTGGAATTTATGAAGATTGCGCGCCGGATCCGCGAGGCGCTGGCTTAACGAATTCTGCACCGTAATTTAAATAGGTATGGCTGATGCTACGTCATACTTGCGAACGAGTTATTCACTTTCTATTGACTGATTCTCGTTTTTATGGAAAAAGCTGTGGACATGCCGGTTGCCGAGGCCGAGAAGGACAAATCGCAGTTCGTTAAGAACTCCGTTCTCTACAAAGAGTTCCTAGCCGAGCGCGAAGAGATTTTGAAACATAAATGGATCGAGAGTGAAAAAGCCGGCAAAGACATCGGCTTTGAAAAGGCGCTCCTCGACTGGATCGTGAAACATCGCTCCCATTGGCGGGAGCGGCGAATGAGGGAGGCTCGCACGGAAAAGGCAGCCTCCTGATTTTTAGCTCCTTTAAAGCGATCCTGCGAGGTCGCCAAGGATGCAAATGAAAGACACCGAACAGAATCCTGGCGTCCCGATCATGGACGCGGAAGCGATCCGGCGTGCGCTGCGACGGATCGCGCACGAAATTATTGAGCAAAATGCCGATTTGAGATCGGTCGTGCTCGCCGGTATTCCGTTGCGCGGCGTGGAAATCGCTCGCCGGCTCGCGGAATTGATTCGCGAGGTCGCAAAGATCGACATCGAGACGGGGACAATCGACGTCGCGATGCATCGCGATGATGTCGGCACGCGCGCCGAGCTGCCGGTGGTGCACGCATCGAAACTGCCGCTACCGCTCGAGCATCGCACGGTCATCATTGTCGACGATGTTCTTTTCACTGGTCGGACCGCGCGCGCAGCCATGGACGCGATCAGTTCCTTCGGCCGGCCGGCGCGCGTTCAACTCGCCGCGCTCGTTGACCGCGGCCATCGGGAATTACCGATCCGTGCCGATTACGTTGGCAAAAATTTACCGACGGCAACGCGCGAACAAATTCAGGTCCGTCTCCAAATCGTCGACAACGAGCCGGACGCCGTCTGGTTGTTTAAAGAATGAGCACGAATTGGAACCGCAAAGATTTGCTCGGGCTGCGCGAACTTTCCCCGGAGGAAATTAATTTCATTCTCGAAACCGCAGATGCCTTCAAACAAGTCGGCACCCGCGAGATCAAAAAAGTTCCGGCACTTCGCGGCAAAACCATGGTCAACTTTTTCGTCGAGCCGAGCACGCGCACGCGAACTTCGTTCGAACTGGCAGCGCATCGCCTCAGCGCAGACGTGATCAATATTTCGGCAACCACCTCTAGCCTGACCAAAGGCGAGACGCTTAAAGACACCGCGCGAAATCTCGAAGCTTTGCACGCCGACATTCTGGTCTTGCGACACAGCTCAGCGGGCGCACCGCAATTTCTCGCGCAACGATTAAAATCGAGCGTGATCAACGCCGGCGACGGCGCGCACGAACACCCAACTCAAGGACTGCTCGATATCTACACCATCCGCGAGAGGCGCGGAAAGGTCGACAAACTGCACATCGTCATCGTCGGCGACATTTTGTTCAGTCGGGTCGCGCGCTCGAACATTTTCGGCCTGACCAAACTTGGCGCGCGGGTCACGCTGGTCGGACCAAGCACGCTTGTCCCGCGCGAGTTCGAAAAACTCGGCGTCACCGTTTCGTACAAGATCGACGACGTGCTCCCAACTGCAGACGTGGTAAATCTTTTGCGCATCCAACATGAGCGTCAGCGCAAAGAATATTTTCCCGGGATCGGCGAATACACCACGCTCTTCGGCCTGACGAAAGAACGCGCGAAACTATTGAAGCCCGATTGCCTCGTCATGCATCCGGGACCAATCAATCGCGGTGTCGAGATCGATAGCGAAGTCGCCGACGGCTTGCAGAGCGTCATTCTCGATCAAGTCACGAACGGCCTCGCCGTCCGCATGGCCGTTCTTTATCTCTGCGGGGGAATCGCTACATGAGCGCGACCCTTATTCGCAGCGGCCGCGTGATCGATCCCGCGAATAAGCGAGATGAGGTTCTCGATCTTGCGATTGTGGATGGAAAAATCGCCGAGCAATCCGCCATCAAAAATCAGAAGGCGGAAACGGTCGACGCGAAGGGATTGATCGTTGCGCCCGGATTGATCGACATGCACGTGCACCTGCGCGAGCCGGGGTTCAGTCACAAAGAAACGATTGAATCGGGTGCGCGCGCGGCGGCTGCAGGCGGATTCACGACGATCGTTTGCATGCCGAACACTTCACCGGCGGCGGATAATCCGGCCACGATCGCCTGGGTCAACGACCGCGCTGCCGTTACTGCATGCGTCAATGTTTTGCCGACCGGCGCGATCTCGAAAAATATTGCGGGCGACGAACTCGCGCCGATCGGTTCGTTAGGCCGGGCCGGCGTGGTCGCGATCACTGACGATGGTCATTGTGTGCAAAATCATGAATTGATGCGGCGCGCGGTCGAGTACGCGCGCATGGTTGGATTGCCAGTGCTTGATCATTGTCAGGATTACAATTTGGTCGGTAACGGGGTCGTGAACGAAGGTTACTGGAGCACGCTGCTCGGTTTGCCCGGATGGCCAGCCGCGGGCGAAGAGGCGATTGTGATGCGGAATATTTTGCTGGCCGAACTTTGCGACCATCGCATTCATTGCCAGCACATCAGCGCGGCTGGAAGTGTGCATTTGCTCCGCGAAGCGCGCGCACGCGGCGTGAAAATTAGCGGCGAAGTCTGCCCGCACCACATCGCACTGACAGATGAAGCGATTCAAAATTTCGACGCGAATTACAAAATGAATCCGCCGTTGCGATCGAAAGAGGATGTCGATGCAATCTTGGAAGGAATTGCCGACGGCACATTGTCGATCTTGTGCTCAGATCACGCGCCGCACGCTGAGTTCGAAAAAGAAGTCGAATTCGATCAGGCGCCATTTGGAATTGTCGGTCTGGAAACGGAGCTTGGGATTTTCATCGATCGACTCGTCCACAAGCATCGCAAGATCGACATCGTCCGTTTGATCGAGATGTACACAGTTGAGCCTGCGAAATTGCTCAAGCTCGACGCTGGAACGCTGTCAGTCGGCGCGCCGGCCGATGTCACGTTGATCGATCCGGATTTGGAATGGACTGTTAAGATCGACAAGTTTGAATCCGCATCGCGCAATTCGCCGTTCGACGGTTGGAAATTAAAAGGCCGCGCGGTGCGAACGATCGTCGGTGGAAAGACAGTCTGGCGGTTGTAGCTGCCGCCCTCTCTGGCGGCAGTCTAAAGCATCACCCGGAATACCCACCGCTGATGTAGCTTTCCAGATGCGCGATGGTGGCGCTTTGGCAAGAGATGACGTGCTTGACCAAATCCCCGATGGAAATAATCCCGATCACTTTGCCGCCATCGACCACCGGCAGGTGACGGATATGTTTTTCGGTCATCAACCGCAAACATTCATCCACGCTTTCCTGCGGCTTGGTCGTGGTAACATCGCCGGACATGATTTCATCCACCCGTGTTTCCTTGGACGATTTGCCGCGGAGGAAAACTTTTCGGGTGTAATCGCGCTCGGAAATGATCCCGACCAACTTCTCGCCATTCATGACCACCAACGCGCCGACGTTTTTGTCGGCCATCATTTCGATTGCTTTGAACACCGTCGCGTCCGGCGCGATTGAGAAGACCTTGCCGTCCTTCTGATTAAGGATTGCGCCGATATGTCCGCTTACGTCCATGGTGGTCGAAAGGGGAACCAAAATACACCGCCGCCGCGGAACGATGCAAAGGAATTCTCGGAGAATGGCAACAGGTCGGGAGCTATTGGCTATGCGCAAACTTTCGGTCGATCAGCTGATTCAAATAATCGGCGATTGTGGGCTGATCGAGGCGCCGGACGACTTCGTTTAAAAAACCGGTGACGATGAGACGTTGGGCGACGGGAACGGGAATGCCGCGGGAGCGGAGATAAAACATTTCCTCTTCGTTGATCTGGCCGGAGGTGGCACCGTGGGTGCAACGGACGTTGTCGGCCAGAATTTCCAAGCCTGGCATCGAGTTCGCTTCGGAGTCGTCGCTCAGCAAGAGATTGCGAACTTTTTGATAAGCATCGGTGAAGTGGGCGTGCGGTTCGACGCGAATGAGGCCGCCAAATGTGCAACGGGCGCGATCGTCGAGCGCGTTTTTGTAAAGGAGGTCGCTGGCGGTGTGCGGCGAGATGTGATCCTGCAACGTGCGGGCGTCGAACTCCTGCTCGTTCGTGGCAACCGCGACCGCGAGCAAATCGCTCCGTGCGCCTTCGCCAACCAATCGACTGAGACTCTCGAACCGCGAATATCTCGAGCCGAGATTGAGATTTAAGCTCATGGCGGACGCGTCGTGATCGACCGCGGTCGTGTTCATTTGCAGCGCAACGACTTTGTCGCCCCAGTTTTGCGCGCACACGTAAGTGACTTTGGCCCCCGGGCCGGCGATCAAGTCGTTTACTCCGCAAGCGAAGCCGCTCGCCCGCGGATCACACGAGCGGAAATGCTCTACGACGGTAACCTTGGCCAATTCGTCAGTGATGAGCAACAGATGCGGAAAGACGGACACCCCTTCGCCGCGCAACCAGTGAAAGATCTCGATCGGCTGTTCGATCTCGACCCCGCGCGGAACGAAAAGAAATGTTCCGCTCGACACCAGTGCTTTGTGCAGCGCCGCGAACTTGGCCGAGCCAAGGACCGCCGGTTGCGACATGAAATATTTTCGGAAAAGATCGGCGTGCTCGATCATCGCACGTTCCAGTGGCTGGAAGATCACACCGCGCTTCTTCAGGTCGTCAGAAACAACATTGCGCTCGATCAGCTGATCGCCGGCAAAAATCAGACGCGCCGCGAACTCGTCCAGGCCGCGCGAATACTTTAGAACATTGGCGCGATCATCATCCGAAAGCTCGCTGCTGAATTTGAATGGAGCGAGATCGAGAAGATCGACATTGGAAAAGCGCCAGGGCTGATCTTTGCGGGTCGGCCGCGGAATCGATTCAAAGTTTTCCCACGCGACGGCCTGTTGTTCCCGAAACCAATCGGGCAAATCGCGCGACTCGACCGGACCAGAGAGAATTGCCTTCGAGTTTACGGTTTCATCATGAGCGATTGAGGACATTGTCGATCTTTTAGACAGAAACGGCGGTTTGGAAACCGCCGCTCCTTGAGTTCGTTAGGCGAGAAAAGTTATCCGACCGAGCCTTCCATCTCGAGCTCGATCAGGCGCTTCAGCTCAACCGAGTATTCCATCGGAAATTGGCGGACGAGATCGTTGACGAATCCGTTCACGCTCAAGCTCATCGCCTGCGCTTTGCTCAAGCCGCGTTGCTGCATATAAAAGATTTGTTCGGCGCTGACCTGGCTGACGCTGGCTTCGTGTTGCACGGAGTTGCCGGTGCCGCGAACGGTGATCGCCGGATAAGTGTCGGTGCGGCTGGTGGAGTTAATGAGCAGTGCGTCGCACTCGGTGTTGTTCTTGCAATGCTTCAAATGCTTCGGAACGTGAACAAGTCCGCGATACGTGGCGCGACCGGTTCCAATGGAGATCGATTTCGAAATGATGTTCGAAGTCGTCTCATCGGCGGCGTGAATCATTTTCGCGCCGGTGTCCTGGTGCAGAGCGATCGAGAGCACTTCACCGCGTGATTTTCTACCTTTCAGCACGACGCCCGGATATTTCATTGTCAGCCGCGAGCCGATGTTGCAATCGATCCATTTGATCTCGGCGTCTTCGTGCGCCAGTCCGCGTTTCGTCACCAAATTGAAAACGTTGGACGACCAGTTTTGGACGGTGATGTATTGGAGTTTGGCGCCTTTGAGCGCGACGAGTTCGACGACCGCGCTGTGCAGCGCTACGGTCTCAAACTTCGGCGCGGTGCAACCTTCCATGTAAGTGACTTCGCTGCCTTCATCCGCGATGATGAGCGTGCGCTCGAATTGCCCGAAACTTTCAGCGTTGATGCGGAAATAAGCCTGGAGCGGATGTTTCACTTTGACGCCGGGCGGCACGTAAATGAACGAGCCGCCGCTGAACACGGCCGAGTTGAGCGCGCTAAATTTGTTGTCGCCGATCGGAATGACTTTGCCGAACCACTTTCGAAAAATCTCCGGATGATGTTTTAGACCTTCGGTCGAGCCGACGAAAACGACGCCTTGCTCGCCGACCGCTTTCTTGATGTTTGAGTAAACCGCCTCGCTGTCGAATTGGGCTTCGACGCCGGCGAGAAATTTTCGTTCCTGTTCCGGAATGCCGAGTCGCTCGAAAGTGCGCTTGATGTCCTCCGGCACTTCTTCCCAGCTGCGCTTCGCACCGGTACCTGGCGCGAGATAGTAACGGATCTTGTCGAAATCGATTGCCTCCAAATCCTTGCTCGCCCAATGCGTCGGCAATGGTTTCTCGAGAAATGTTTTCAATCCTCGCAAACGAAATTCGCGGACCCAATCGGGATCTTCCTTGACGTCGGAGATGTAGTGGATGGTTTTTTCGCTCAGACCGCGGCCCGCGTCTCGGACGTGTACTTCGGGATATGCGAAATCGCCTTTGTTGCGGTCGATATCGACGGCTTTGGTTCCAGTTTTCATTGTCGATCCTATCTCGTCAGAACTGCTTCATCCGCTCCCGCGCGCGCCCAATCGTAACCCCGTTCCTCAAGCTCAAGCGCCAGCTCCTTCCCGCCGCTGCGCGCGATCCGGCCCTGCACCATCACATGCACGTGGTCGGGAACGATGTAATTCAGGATACGCTGGTAATGGGTAATTAAAAGTATCCCGATTTTGGAGCCGCGCAATGAATTCACGCCGTGGGCGACGGTCTTGAGCGCGTCGATGTCCAGTCCGCTGTCGGTTTCGTCGAGCACCGCGTACTTCGGCTCGAGCATGGCCAGCTGCAAAATCTCGGTCCGCTTTTTTTCGCCACCGGAAAAACCTTCATTGACCGCGCGCGAAGTAAACGAGCGATCCATTCCCAGTAGTTCCATTTTTTCGTAAAGCTTCGCGTAATATTCGGTCGCTTCCATTTCTTCGCCTTCGGGCAAACGCGACTGAAGTGCGGCGCGGAGAAAATTGGCAATCGTCACACCAGGAACTTCGCTCGGATATTGGAACGCGAGGAAGAGGCCTTTGCGTGCGCGATCGTCAGGCTCGAGCGCGAGCAGATCTTCGCTATCCATGGTGATCTTGCCCTTGGTCACGTGGTAATCAGGATGACCGGCCATGACTTTGGCAAGCGTGCTTTTCCCAGAGCCGTTTGGGCCCATCAGGGCGTGCACTTCGCCACAGGGAACGGCCAGACTCAGGCCGCGCACGATCTGCTGATCGTCAATGGCGACATGGAGGTTTTCGACACGAAGCTCGTCCATAAACAGGGGTTAGAAATATACGGCGGTTCGCGTGGATTGCGAACGGGATTTCAGACAACCAAGACTCGCTCCGAGCGCGCCATGTTCGCATACTACCAGGATTACAATTTTCCATGAAAAAGGGCATCCCGAATGCTGCAAGGAGCAATGGTGAACTCTGAAGGCTCATCGCCACACCGACGTAAGTCCGTTTCGAAAGAATCGGTCTCAAAAGCGACCAGCGAATTGAACAACCTGTTGCAGATCATTTCCGGTACCAGCGCGGAGATTGGCAACTTGTGGGAAGGCTGCGAAGGCTCGGAGCAGTACCTCAACATGCTGCGCTCGAGCATTGATCGCGCGGAAGCAGTCGCCGCGCAATTGGCCGAGCAGGCTGGGGGCGCCAACCAAAAAGTACTCATGCATCCTGAGCTGGCGTCGTTCCTGAAACCAAAGACGATCAGCGAAATGCCGCGCGCCAAGCCGACCATCCTCGTCGTAGACGACGAACAGATGGCCCTGGTTTTAATCAAGCGACTACTGAGCGAAGCAGATTACCAAGTCGTGACCGCGCAATCGGGGTTTGAAGCGCTCGATCTATTCCGGCGACAGCCGCAGGCATTCCAATTGGTTCTGCTCGATCTGACAATGCCGTTCATGGACGGAGAAGAGACGTTTCATCGGCTGCGCGAGATTCGAGCCGACATACCAGTTGTTCTGTGCACTGGATTTATTCGACAAGATCGACTCGACCGATTGATGAAGGCTGGCATCGCAGGATTTCTGCGAAAACCACTCGCGCCTGATGAGATTGTTGACCATATCCGGGGCGTTCTGGAGAGCCTGAAGTACGCCCAAATTGATAGCTGTCTGCCGGACGGCTCATCGATCGCGAGTTGATGTTGCTGGAATGAAAACGAGCGCGGGGGGCCGAGCCGTCGAGCGATTTCGCGATAATCGGCTTTTCGAAGGAGTTGATGCCGACATCATCGAGCGCATTGCGCCAAAACTTGGCGTGCTGCGAAAGAAACCCGGTGAAATAATTTTTCGTGAAGGCGAACCGGGCAATTCGCTCTACCTGGTAGGGAAGGGCTGCGTTAAAATTGCGAAGGCGGCAGACAGCGTCGACTGCGAGATCTTCGACTACGTTGATCAGGGAAATCTCTTTGGCGCAACTGCGCTGTTGGCGGGCGAGCCGCATTCAACCACCGCGACTGCGGTGGAGCCGGCACTGATCGGCGCGCTCACGGAAGACACGTTTCAAGAGATTCTCGAACTTTCACCCAGCCGCTTGCACATGAATTTTCTGCGCGCCATCACGGCGCGGGTCCGCAGCGTAAACAACCATTTCATGCGCGAAACAATGCGCGCGGAACGACTCCGTGTGGCCGGCGCTCTCGCGAACGCGATGATCCATGATTTGAAAAATCCAGTTTGCATTGCCCGTTGCTGTTCCGACTTGATCACAACTGAATCGGCCGATGCACATCTGCGCGAGCTAAGCAAAATGCTCACTGATACGGTCAACGGCATTCTCGGAATGACATTGGATTTGCTCGATTACACGCGCGGTTCGGTATCAGTGAGCAAGCGATTGGTTTCAATCTGGCGCCTGCTCGACGAAGTGAATCGCCAATCGCTTCATCTCCTCCCGAGCAAAAACATCGAATTCGTCAAACATATTCGCTACCAAGGCAACATCGACATCGACCTCGGACGGTTTGTCCGCGCACTTGGCAACGTGATCGAGAATGCGATGCACGCGATGGTACGGGGTGGCACCCTCACGTTTACCATCGATGCCATCGACGAGCAGGTAATGCTGCGAATTCCCGATACCGGTAGCGGGATTGCGCCTGAAGCGATACCGACCCTGTTTGAACCTTTCGAACGTTACGGTGATTTTCAAGCAAATGGTGTCGGCCTGGCGGTAGCGAAAGCGATTGTCGAGGCACACGGCGGCAAGATTTCCGTCCGCAGCGTTGTCGACAAAGGCACCACCGTCGACATTCGGCTGCCGAAACCAAACGGCGAATAATTGCGCGCGCAATCGAGCGCGCTACCGTTTGCACTTAAACTCAGCGATTCACCGATGGCTGACTCTTTGCCCTGTGGTGTAACGGTAACACAGCGCCCTTTGGAGGCGTTATTCTTGGTTCGAATCCAAGCGGGGCAGCCCTCTCTCAACAGGCGATTTACCTATGAAAATCGGTGATTTCACGAATCCGCAACGAGCCGAACCAAAACGCATGAAAACGCAATCTATTTGCCAAGTATTCGGCAAGCAGGCTCACCACTCTTTTTAGCGCGTTTGTTCTTCCGGCTTCGAACCGGTCTGCAGCGTCAGGATCACGAGCCGTCTCACCGTTTGGCAAGGCTGGTTGATCGGTGAGCCGTTGCTCGGTGGCGGCCATGGCGGCTTGCTGGTTTAAGCGAGCTGCCCATTCGTTGAGCCGATCGACCATCTAGTTCCCGTCGGGATGTTCAATGGAATGTTGGATTTGGATAATGGGATCGCCGCCGCCGAGCAGATTGATCTTGTCCGCAGCTACGCCAAACGCAACAGTCGCTTGGGTGATGTTCGCGCCGTCGATCTGATCTTCGATGCGATCCGCGGCCTTATGGGCGATTCGCATCGCCTTAGCAAGGAGTGCTTGTTTTCGCTCCGCTATTGAAGCGGATTCGGCTTTCTCAATTGCTTTGAGCGTGTGCTCGCCCACTCGGAGCAAGCGACAAATATGATCATACGGGACGTGTTCCCGTGGCTCCGCCAATAGCTCCACGGCCCGGCGATAAACCTCTGGGCGAAGCGCCTTGACCCGTTCTCCAGTAAAACGGCCCTTTCGGTGAGGAGGCGTTGGGCACGATACCGACTGACCGTTTTCCGACTGGATCATGTTCCTGTGAACATATAGGCTGTTTCCCGACAACGCAAAGGCGAACAGCGTGACCGTGATCGAGTGCCGTTGGCTTCATCGTCTGGTTAGATCATGGGGAGAAACATCGCGAGGTTTAGGAAACCCTCGTTCTGTCCGTTAAACTACGGGGATGAGAATCTAACATTTTAGATTTTGAATTGCCGATCTCAAAACAGAATTTGCGGCGTTACGATCGCAAATAGCGGTTGAATTAATCCAGCGGGAGCTTCCAAATGGTCAGCGTTGCTGTGTTGTCGTCCACAGCAGCGAAGAACGCCGTGTTCCCATTAACGTTCACTGCTAACCCAAATGAACCACCCTGTGCGGGATCGACATTAAGTTGCTTAACAAACTGGCCTTGCTTGGTGAACTCGACAATTTCGCTAGGCTGGTTCGGGTCGGAATTAATCACATCGCTGTTGGAAACGAGCAAGTCGCCATTCGGAGCCT
>WNFD01006627.1_pt1 | contig 11563 bp, 9 predicted proteins | sample 5400491 | NCBI WGS metagenome assembly WNFD01 (sample SAMN13153343, study PRJNA577476) | soil metagenome | isolation source: 120 cm saprolite under Douglas fir tree site 2 hole 2 replicate 2 | place: USA:California | collected 2015-04-18 | reverse complement strand
CGAAGGCGTTCAACGACAGATTGTTGACGATGGCGCCCCGGGAACCAGTCAGCAACGGCAGGAAGGCCTGGGTCACGCCATACGTGCCGAACAGGTTCACGGCGAGCTGCTGCTCGAGCGCGGCGCGATCGCTGAGGTCGTCGTAAAGCGCGATGCCGGCGTTGTTGATGAGGATGTCGAGAGACTCGACTCTCCCGGCCGCGGCCTGAATCTGCGCCGCGCTGGTCACGTCCAGGGTCAGCGGCGTGACGCGCCCGTCCGGGTGGGCCAAGGGCTGGCGCGTACCGGCATAGACCCGGCTCGCGCCTCTCCTCAGGGCTTCCTCGACCAGCGCCTGCCCGATGCCGCGATTGGCCCCGGTCACCAGAACTGCCCTGTCGGCGATTGTCATACGCCCTGTGGTCATCGTTACCCTTTCTTGCATCTGTCTAGGTGGTGCCCGGCGAGCCCAGTCGCCGCTTCTGGAGGTGGTGATCCGGCGAAAGGCCGCAATCCATCGCCCGCCACGAAAGCTGCGCCTGGCGCAGGCTCCACCCTGTTCGGGCTTGGATGGCAGCTGTGTACCCGGCGGCGCGGTCCGTGACGGCCCCAGGCGGCTCGGCTCACCGATTCTGCTCCGGGGCGATGGATTCCGGCCAAAGCGCGGATCACAGGTAAGGTGACCACGCATATGTCCAGTCCCAGGCCCGTCGTTCACCTGGAGCTCCATACCGGTGATCAGGCACGGGCGAGCGCGTTCTACGCGAAACTCTTGTGCTGGCCCCGGCCGCTGATCGAGGCCGGGTGCGGCTCCTACCTCGCCCTCGACCTGGGAGGGGGTTTCGGCGGCGGCATCGTCGAATGCGGCACCGCGCGCCCGCTGTGGCTGCCCTACGTCGAGGTCGACCAGATCGAAGAGTCCACCGAACACGCGTGCCAGCTCGGCGCCTCAGTGCTGCTGGCGCCGCGCGAGGGGCCGGCCGGATGGCGCAGTGTCATTTCGGCGCCACAGTGCGGCGAGCTCGCTATCTGGCAGCCAAAACGATGACGACCGGGCCTGAACGCGGGACGAGAGCGGCTCGCACGGTGTTGACGGCGAGCGAGCCCGAGCTGCTCGAGGGCGCTCGGCGGGGCGACGACGATGCCTTCGGCCGACTCGCCGGAGCATACCGCGGCGAGCTGTACGCCCACTGCTACCGAATGCTCGCCTCGGCCGTGGACGCAGAAGATGCGCTGCAGGAGACGCTGCTGCGCGCCTGGCGCGCACTGCCGCAGTTCGAGGGCCGAAGCTCGGTCCGCTCCTGGCTCTACAAGATCGCGACAAACGCCTGCCTCAGGGCGATCGAGCGGCGGCCCAGACGAGTGCTTCCGATCGACTACGGGCCCGCCGCCGACCCCCACGACGGCCCCGCCGAGCCAGTAACCGAGGCGGTGTGGCTCGAACCCTACCCGGATGAGCGGCTGGCGCCCGCCTCCGGGCTGGCCAGCCCGGAGGCCCGTTATGAGCAGCGCGAGGGCGTCGAGCTCGCCTTCATCGCGGCACTCCAGCACCTGCCCGCGCGACAGCGCGCCGTGTTGATACTCCGCGACGTACTCGGCTTCTCGGCCCGCGAAACCGCCACGGCGCTCGAAACGACGCCCGTCTCGGTCGACAGCGCCCTGCAGCGCGCCCACAAGACAGTAGACCAACGACTGCCGGAACGAAGCCAGCAGGCGACGCTGCGCTCACTGGGTGACGGCGCGCTGAGACAGGTCGTGCGGCGCTACGTCACCGCCTGGGAGCGCAACGACGTCGACGCGGTCGTCGCCATGCTCGCCGAAGACGCGAAGCTGGCGATGCCGCCCCTGCCAACCTGGTACAGCGGCCGCGAACAGGTCGCCATCTACCTCAGCGGCGGGCCGATGTCCGGGGCGACGCGCTGGCACCTCATCCCCGCTCGCGCGAACGGGCAGCTCGCCTTCGGCCTCTACGCCTGGGACGACAAGACACAGATCTTCTTGCCGCGCGCCATCGACGTGCTCACCCTGCGCGGCGCGCAGATCCAGGAGATCACCGCCTTCCTCACCCCAGACGCCTTCCGCGGCTTCGACCTCCCCGCCGCCCTCCCTGAATCGGGAACCAACTCGTAGCGTGACTGGCTATTCCGTTGTTCGTTCCGCCTATCCGGTCATGCGGAGGCGCTGCCTTGGAGGAGGTGGCGGGTGAAGAAGCGCTCTGAGCTGTCCAGTTCGAACGCGGGTACGCTCGCGTGGCGGCCGGAGTTGGCGTGCAGCGTCTTCTCGCGGGAGGCGAAGGCGTCGAACAGCGCGAGGCCCGAGTCGCGCGGCACCACCTCGTCGTCCCACTGCAGCAGGAACTCGACCGGGACGGTAATCCGGGCCGCCGCCTCGGTGAGGATTTCACCGCCCGCGAGGCCCAAGACGGCAGCAGTGATCCGCGGTTCGGCCGCGGCGAACGGCACGCCGATCCCGCTGCCCATCGACACGCCCCAGAACCCCACCGGCCCGCCCGCGCCGATGCAGTCAAGTGCCTGGAGCGCGTCCAGGGTGGCCCGCCACTCGGGAACCGCCCGCGCCGCCAGCGCTGCGTTGAAGCGGGCGATCTGCGGGCCGAGGGGCTCACCCGCTGCCACTCGCTCCCTGATGTCGGCCACGGACCGCTCGTCCTGCTCGGTTCTTGGCTGGTCGCCGTGCGCGGGCGCGTCGATGGCCGCCACCGCGAAGCCGCCGACCGTCACGTAGCGGTGGGCGCGGGCCACCAGGCCCGGGGCCTTCTTGTGCTGCCCGCCGCCATGGCCCAGCAGCACCAGGGGGCGGATACCGGTGGCATCGGCGGGTGACCAGAGCACACCGGGGATGTCGTCGAGGGTGAAGAGACGTTCCGAGACGCCGTTCGAGGTCGTCTCCAAGGTGAAGCGCATAGGTCCGTTGCCTTTCGGGATGCCTACGGGCACTCCCACGGCCACCTATGTCAGACGAACCGCACAGCCGCGAGGGAGGGGAGCACCCAGCCTGATACAGCGGTAATGGGTCTCACCTCCTCGGGTCGTGTACGTGCACCGCGACGCTACCAGACACCCACCACGGCCAGATAGCCGTCCACGCCGTCGCTTTCCCCAGCTGTCGCCTTCCGTAGCGGGGGCCGAGCACCTTCCGGCAGGCCGGGCGTGGTGGCGACTGGCTCGAATCACTCGGTGCGAAGAACCTGTCCGGTGCGTAGCCGTGCGGCTTGCTGTTCTGGCCAGGCGGCCAGCGTGTTCGCGGCCAGCAAGGCGATGGGGCCGATCAGCAGCAGCGCCCACACGGCGAGCGGCGGGTTATAGGCCACGGGCGTGAAGCCGGCGACCACGTGCCAGAGGCTACGGCCGAGCGCGACTCCGAGCGGCACCCCGAACACCAGCCCGATCACAGCGAGCACGCTCGCCTGGGTGGCGACCACCATCCGCGTTTGCAGCCGGGTCATCCCGAGCGCCCGCATGACCGCCAGTTCGTGGCGCCGGCGGTTCACGGCGATGGACAGGGCGTGCCCGACCGCGCCGATGGCCAGCAGGGCCAGGAAGGCGCTCAGCGCCAGCGGCAGCACCTCCAGGTCCTTGATCTGCTGGACTGCCGGCAGCGCAGGCGGGGGCGTGAAGGTGAATGCCCGGCCGCCCTTGATGGCAGCGGCCGCGGCGTTCAGCCTGCGCGCGACCGCCTGTATGTCCGCGCCGGGCCGCACCGCCACTGTCGCGAGGTGGAACTTGAAGGAATAGTGCGCGCCCGCAAAAATCCGGTCGTACCCGGCGGGGGTGAGCCACGCGCCGTTGGCGTAGCCGTTGTGCGGCCCCGCGGGGACGAAGCCGATACCCGTCACTGTCACCGCCTGCGGGGCCCCGGCGCCGGTGAGCCGGACCGTGGAGCCCGTCACGGCGCGCAACTCGCGGGCGGTCGTCGGAGCCAGCACGATCTCGTTGGGCGTGGCGGGCATGCGCCCGTCGGTGAGGACGATGGCCGGCCGCTTGCCGGCTACCGGGTGATAGGTGAAGCTCTCGATGGAGACCTGGCCCGATTGCGCCCCCGCGATACGCGCGTTATCGACGCCGATCACGTCGCGGTCGGCCGCGACGGCGCGAAGTACCCGGTCCGCGGGCCCGAAGTCGTGCCCGTTGAGACCGAGGAAGGTGCCCAGTTGCCACGTTTGCCCGAAGCGTGCCGGGTTGGCGGCAGCGTCGGAGACCCCGGCGGAGAAGGTGAAGGCGGCGAGCACGCCAAGCACGCCCGCGACCGCACCCAGCAGGGCCGGCCGGATCGGCACGGCGGACCGGCCGCGTCCAGGCTCAAGTGCGAACCGGGCGCCGACCACCACGTGTATGGGCAGCCCCGCTCCCGACGCGGCCGCCGCGACGGCGGACCGGCGCGGGGCCCCCTGCCGCCGGCCGGCGGTCAGCGCCATCGCCGCGGCGCCAGCCGAGCCGGCCAGCACGAGGAGCGGGGCGATGATCCAGCCGGCGCCCAGCACCAGCCAGTCCACGTCGAGCCCCGGATGCGGCTCCATGATGGATGCCGCGCCGATCGGCATCCATCGCGAGGCCACGATCGCGCCAGCCACGCCGGCCGTCGTCCCCGCCGCCGCGGCCAGGAAAGGCGCGGCCGAGGCCGACGCGACGGCTTGCAGGCGCGTCATCCCCACCGCTTGCAACACCTGGAGATCCACGACGGTGGAGGATGTATAACGGGCCACGGACTGGCCGACCAGGAAGAAGGCGGCCACCAGGGCCGCCAGCGCGAAGGCCAGCAAGCAGGCGGCCTCGTACCCGGTGACCCTGCGGAGCGGGTCACCGAAGTAGACCAGGTTGTTCCACACGTCGATGTCGGACCGCCCGGTCACGCGGGCCAGGTCGGCGCGGAACGCGGGAATCGCGGCAGTGCCCCCTTTGAGCCGCACCAGCGCGTTGATGTATATCTGGCCGGTCGTGCCGATGATGTTGGCGCGGTAATGGGCAAACAGGGCCGGCGAAGCGAGCACGCCTCCCTTTTGCCCCGGCGTGTCCGCACCGAGTCCCCAGGGCGTACGGATCACCCCGACGATGCGGGCCCGGATCTTCGGCCCGCGCGGTCCACTGGACCGGTCGAATCCCGCGTCCATCTGCCGCGGGCTGGCCAGGTGCAAGGTAAGCATGTCGCCAACACCCTTGCCGTAACTCGCCACGAACTTGGGGGTGACCAGCACCTCGTCGGCGCGGTCGGGGTTGAACAGCCGCCCCTCCAACACGACCGGCCGTTCGATCGTCCGGGTGAACTCGTTGTCCGCGGGCGGGAATCCGGTACTCGCGCCCGGGCAGCAGTCCAGCGCGAATCCGAAGCCGACCGGGAACATGCTCAGCGCACTGACCTCGGGCAACGCGCGGATCTGGGCCCAGTCGAAACCCGGCTGGTTGAGCAGCACGGTGGCCGTCGCGGGCAGGGTCCGTACCCACAGCCGGCCGTACGCGCTCTGCCCGCGCCGCGCTCCCGCGGCAGCCGCGAGCACCGTCGCCGTGGCCAGCGCGACAAGCAGGGCCAGCACGATGAGCGACCGCCAGCGCCGGCGCAACTCCAGGCGCAGCCAGGTCACGGTAATACGCAAGCCCGTTCACCCCGCTATCAGAGCGCATCGCGCGATCCGGCTGTACCCCAGGCCGTGAGCCAAGTAGATGGCCTGCGGGCGGCCCATCACAAGTGTGCTGGGACGACTTCTACCAGGGGGCTGGCCTCACCAGAGATGGCGTGCTGGCATCCCAAGGCGAGCACCGGCGGGGTGGCCGCCGCGAATACGTTCTGCCGGCGAGCGGGGCGGCGGGCAGGTCAGTGCCGGCAGGCGGGGGCGGCGGGCAGGTCAGTGCCGGCAGGCGGGGCCGGCGGGCAGGTCAGTGCTGGCGAGCGGGGTCATCGTCGGCGGGTTCCGCCTCGGGCGCCCCCTCCGGCTCGGCTTCAGCATCATCCATGGCCACGTCGTCATGCCCCGTTGCCGCGGTGACCTCGTCGCGGGTCCCGGCTGTGCCCTCATCCCCGCCTTCCGGCCCGCTCTCATCGCCCGGGGGTGTGGCCCCGGCGACAACGGGCCTTGGGCGCTGTGTGCGCACGAACCACGCGATGCCGACGACGGTAAGGACGGACGCGACATAGAAGTTCAGCCGCAGGCCCAAGAAGTGCTCAGAGGGGTCGACTCGCAACGACTCCTCGAAGATCCGGAATGCCGAGTACCCGGTCACGTACAGGGCGAACAGGCCCGGCGGCTTGATGCCGCGATGGTGCCCCAGCCAGACCAGCAGCGCGGCCAGGAGCACATCGAAGATCAGCTCATACAGGAACGTCGGTTGAAACGTGGCATATCGCGCGTACCCGAGCGGGCGGAAGGCCGGGGCAATCTCCAGCCCCCACGGCAAGCTGGTCGGCCCGCCGAACAGTTCCTGGTTGAAGTAGTTCCCGATCCTGCCGATCCCCTGGGCCACCAGCAGGGCCGGGGCGACAGCGTCCATGAAGACGCCCACGTCCGCGCCCGCCCTGCGGACCCGCCAGATGCCGACCACGGCCGCCAGGGCGATGCCGCCCCAGATCCCGAGGCCGCCGTCCCAGACCGCGAACACCCCGTACCAGTGATGCGGGATGTACTTCGGCGTGGTCAGGTCGAAATAGATCCGGCCGCCCACGATCCCGGCCGGCACCGCCCAGATCGCCACGTCCCCGACCAGCGCCGGGTCACCGCCAGACGCCTTCCACCGCCGTTGCGTGATCAAGATCGCCGCTGCGATCCCGACCACGTACATCAGCCCGTAGAAGTGGATGTAGGCCGGGCCGATATGAAACCCGTTCGCTGGCGGGCTGGGTATGTGCAGGGACAAGGCCATGCGCCGAGCGTAGTCGCCGCCGGCCGCTCCGGCCGCCCGGACCGCCGCTACGCCCGGCGGCATCAAATGATCCGGTTCGCGCGCGGCTGGCCTGCCATCAGGCGGCTCGCATGCCAGTGGCCTGTCAGAGGAGTCTTCTTTGGCTGCACGTCAAAGGACCCCCCTCTTACAGGCCACTAGAGTCGCTTACATCAAAAGCCAATAACATTAGGCAGGCAGGGACCGATGAGCCAGCCGGGCAGCACACGCGAACTGTGGACCGCCGCAGACGTACCGGATCAGGCCGGGCGCACCGCGGTGATCACCGGTGCCAACTCCGGGATCGGGTTCGAAACGGCCCGGGTGCTGGCCGAACACGGGGCAGCGGTCGTCCTCGCCTGCCGGGACGCCGGCAAGGCCAAGGATGCCGCGGCCCGGATCGCCGTCACCGCGCCCCAGGCGGCCGTGACGGTCGTCCATCTTGACCTGGCCTCGCTCGCCTCCGTCCGCGAGGCGGCGGAAGAGATCCGGGCCAGCCATGACACCCTCGACCTGCTCATCAACAACGCGGGCTTGATGGTGCCTCCGCCCGGCGTGACGGCCGACGGGTTCGAGCTTCAGATCGGCACCAACCATCTCGGTCACTTCGCGCTCACCGGCCTGCTGCTCGACCGGCTGCTGCCCGTCGAGGGCTCACGCGTGGTCACAGTGAGCAGCAACAGTCACCGCAGCGGCCGGATCCACGTCGATGATCTACAGTCCGCCGGGCGGGTGGCCGGATACGGCCAGTCCAAGCTGGCCAACCTGCTGTTCACCTACGAGCTGCAGCGACGGCTCGCCGCCGCTGACGCGCGGACGGCCGCGCTGGCGGCCCATCCCGGCACGTCGAGCACCGAGCTGACCCGCAACATGCCAGCCGCGCTTCAGATGGCCAACCGGGCCATTGGCTGGACCTTCACGCAGAGCGCGCAGATGGGCGCCCTGCCAACGCTCCGCGCGGCCACCGACCCGGCCGCCCGCGGCGGAGAGTACTACGGCCCCGGCGGCCGCTTCGAGCTCAAGGGCTACCCACGGCGAGTGCAGTCGAGTGCCCGCTCCCACGACGAGAGCACGCAGCAGCGGCTGTGGCAGGAATCCGAACGGCTGACCAGCGTCACCTACCCCGTCTGAGGCGCCCATCCGGCCTGGGAAACCCATCCGGCTGACTCCTTCCCGGCGGTCGTGGGCCTGCGTGGAACGATGGGGCGATGACGGACTACCGGGCGGTGAACCAGGCCAGCTGGGATGAGCGCGCGCCCGCGCACGCGGCGTCTCCCGACTATGGCGTCGCCCGTTTTGCGGACGACCCGTCCTTCCTCAGCAGCGTGGTGCGGTTTGACCGCCCGCTGCTCGGCGACATCAACGGCCTGCGCGGGGTCCACTTGCAGTGCCACATCGGCACCGACACGATCTCGCTGGCCCGGCTCGGCGCGACGATGACCGGGCTGGATTTCTCGGCGGCCTCCCTGGCCGAGGCGCGCCGTCTGGCCGGGCGGGCCGGCCCCGCGGTGGACTTTGTCGAGGCTGATGTCTACGACGCGGTCAAGGTCCTCGGCGCCGGCCAGTTTGACCTGGTGTTCACCGGGATCGGCGCGCTGTGCTGGCTGCCGAGCGTCCGCCGCTGGGCGGACGTGGTCGCCGGGTTGCTGCGGCCCGGGGGGAGGCTGTTCCTCCGGGAGGGGCATCCGATGCTGTGGTCGCTGGCTGACGCGCGGCCGGACGGCCTGCTCGTCGTGGACAACCCGTACTTCGAGCGTGACAAGCCCACCGTCTGGGAAGAGGGCGGTACCTACGTCGCGACGGACGTGGTCTTCACGCAGAACGTGACGCATGAGTGGAACCACGGCTTGGGCGAGATCGTCACCGCGCTCCAGGCGGCCGGGATGGACCTGACCGGCCTGCATGAGCATGACAGCGCGCCCTGGGAAGCCCTGCCCGGCCAGATGGAGCGCATCGAGGGCGGTGAGTGGCGGCTGGCCGACCGGCCGTGGCGGCTCCCCTGCACCTACACCTTGCAAGCCGTCAAAGGTCAGGCAGAATAATGTAAGGCCCCTCCATGTATGAGATGGAGGGGCCTCACCCGGTCTCGCAGCACCGGCCCGCCGATTGCTCGGCTCCTTGCGCTGTCCGGCCTGCCACCGGTCGCTGATTTCCCCGGCGAGAAGGCCCGGTTTCCCGGTTCTTCCGCCTCCGGGGTTGCCCCCGGATGGTCGTCGTTTTCGGTGGTGAGAGAATTTCTACTGCCCGGCGCACGGCGGCACAAGGGGTTTCGGCCAGCAATCTCAAGATTTTTTGGTCATCCACAGGACATCCACACAACGCCCGCCGTTATCCCCCGTGCAGCTTGCCTGTCCACCGGTTCATCCACAACGGGGTCCACAGACACGCCGCAGGGGGCGCGCGGGGTACCCTCGACCGGTGGCCTCAGGAACCGAGCATGTCAGCCGGCAGATCTTTGACTACGCCGTCGCGCACAGCAGCCCGCCGGACGCGCTGCTGCGCGACCTGATCGAGGAGACCGCGGCGCGCTTCCCCGGCCAGGTGATCCTGCAGATCGGCCCGGAGCAGGGCACGTTCATGACCCTGCTGAGCCGGCTGATCGCGCCCCGGCGGGCGATCGAGGTGGGCACCTTCACCGGGTACTCGTCCATCTGCCTGGCCCGAGGCCTGGCCGAGGGGGGCAGGCTCACCTGCTGTGACGTGAACGAGGACTGGACATCGCTGGCCCGGGAGTACTGGCACAAGGCGGGCCTCGCTGACCGCATCGAGTTGCGGCTTGGCCCGGCGATCGACACGCTGCGGGCCCTGCCGCGGGACGCGTCGTTCGACCTGTCGTTCATAGACGCCGACAAGACCGGGTACGTAAGCTACTGGGACGAGATCGTGCCGCGCACCCGCAGCGGCGGGATCATCCTGGTGGACAACACATTCCTGCACGGCCGGATCTTCGACCCCGATCCCGAGCCCAACGCCCGGGCGATCAGGGACTTCAACGAGCATGCCCTCGCCGACATGCGGGTGGAACTCGCGATGCTGTCCATCGGGGACGGCCTGATTTTCGCCAGGAAGCAGTAGGCCCGATGCGGCGCGCCCGCTGGCCGCCGCAGCCAGGCATACCGGCCTGCCGCGACCGGGGAATCAACATCCTGCCGAACGAATTCTGACAGTAACTCCCTAATTACCCCCGGCAAAGCTATGGTCACAAGATGGTCGTTAGGACACAGCTTGCTGGCGGTTCGGCAACAATGGCGACTGGCCTGCTGGACTCGTGACCGCCGTCGTGCAGTCACGTCAGGAGGATCGAGAGCCATGGCTGCCTCAACTGATCCGGTCTATCTGCGTGTGCTTGAGGATCTGCGGGAGCAGATCCGCGGCGGCCTGCTCCCGCCCGGCGCCAGGGTGCCATCCAGGAACGGGATCATCGCCAGGTACGGCGTCGGGGAGACCGCGGCCAAGCACGCCCTCCAGGTCCTGGCCACCGAGGGCCTCATCGAGGCCAGGGCAGGCTCGGGGTCGTACGTCCGCAAGGTACCCGCCGCCGCCCACCTCGCCCATGACCGGCTGCATTTTCCCGGGTCACCGTTCGGGCTCGAGGATGCGCAGCGGGGCGAAGGCACCGCGGACCGCGAGGCGCACTCGCCCCGGCTGTCCTGGGAGCATCAGTCCGAGCGCGTCCTCGCGCCACCGCACATCGCGCGTCGGCTCGGACTGGGGCCTGGCGATGTCCCGGTGACCCGGACCAGGTACCTGCTCAGCGCGGATGGCACCCCCGTGCAGATGGCCACCAGCTACGAGCCCGCGGAACTCACCGCCCATACCCCGGTGCTCCTCCCCGAGCAGGGCCCGTTCGCCGGGCGTGGGGTGATCGAGCGGATGAAGGTCATCGGCGTCTGCGTGGACCAGGTGGTGGAGGACATCTCGGTGCGGCCGTCGCTGTCGGCCGAGGCCGCCGCCCTGGAGATCCCGGCCGGTGCGATGGTCCTGCTGATCGAGCGGGCGCACCGCGCTGGGCCGCGAACCGTCGAGGCCGGGGAGATCGTTATCGCCGCCGACCGGTTCCGGCTCCGCTACCGGATCCCGGTCGCCACCGATGACCCGAACGGCGCCGAGGACCAGCACGGGGCCGAGGACCAGCACAGTGTCAGTGACCAGCACAGGGCCGGTGATCAGCACGGGACGCCAGCCGCCGGAGCCGGCCTTGCGGTGGGCGCGGCGCTGGGGTGACCCGCTGATCCGGCCGGCCCGGGCCGGCGACGTGCCCATGATCTACCAGCTCATCCGTGATCTGGCCGAGTACGAAAAGGCGCTGGATCAGATCACCGCCACAGAAGAGGATTTGCGCCTATCTCTCATGGCCGATCGCCCGGCCGTGTTCGCGCATGTGGCCGAGCAGGACGGCGAGGTCGTCGGCGTTGCGCTCTGGTTCCTCAGCTTCTCGACCTGGGAAGGTAAGCACGGGATCTACCTGGAGGATCTCTACGTCAGGCCGGACATGCGCCGCTACGGGCACGGCCGGGCGCTGCTCGCCGAACTGGCCCGCATTTGCGTGGAGCGCGGATATGCCCGGCTGGAATGGTCGGTCCTGGACTGGAATTCCCCCGCCCTGGGCTTCTACGCCTCACTCGGCGCGGTCCCGATGGACGAATGGACCGTGCACCGGCTCACCGGCCCGGCCCTCCGCGCCCTGGCCAGCGCCGCCG
>WNFD01008517.1_pt1 | contig 11565 bp, 12 predicted proteins | sample 5400491 | NCBI WGS metagenome assembly WNFD01 (sample SAMN13153343, study PRJNA577476) | soil metagenome | isolation source: 120 cm saprolite under Douglas fir tree site 2 hole 2 replicate 2 | place: USA:California | collected 2015-04-18 | reverse complement strand
TTTCAGGCAACTGACAACCTGTCGCCAATTGGCCTGTGCCATAAACGTGTCCTACCGCTCGACTTGATGCAAGCATCTGTGGGTTTTCTGGAACTCTTGCACTGCGCTTCCGTGCGGGCTTAGTTCTGGGTAAGTAGTTGACGTCAGAATGAGTTGAGAAACAATCGTGACCTGAGTCGTGCTGATCGGGCGTCAGTCGGTCAAAGCTGTGAGGGAAAGCTGAGGGAAGCCTCGGACAAGGCGCGGATGAGTCTACCGTTGCGCAAAACTGCCCTGCAGGAGTATTCATAGAGGCTTTAACGAAGATGAAGGAGCCTGAAATGCTACGCCGCATCGCCATCCTGCCGATTTTCTTCGTTCTGTTGTTGTCCACCGCGCTCGCGCAAAAGACCCAAGAGCCCGCCGCTCCGGAAAAGACCATTGCCATTCACGCTGCCAGGTTAATCGACGGCACGTCCCCCCACCCCCGGCACGACGTATTGATCGTGGTGAAGGGAAACAAGATCGCCAGTGTGAGCGAGGGCGGGAAGCCGCCTGCGGAAGCCGAGGTCATCAATCTTCCATCGAATGTGACAGTTCTTCCCGGGCTGATTGACGCGCATACCCACATTTTTCTTCAGGGGGAAGATCCGGCGGAAGGCGGATATGACATTCAACTGCTGCAGTATCCGGCATCGTTTCGTGCGGCACGGGCGACAGTTTCGGCGCGGCGCTGCCTGGAGCAGGGCTTTACCACTATCCGCGATGTGGAGACAGAAGGCGCAGGCTACGGCGATCTTGGCATCAAGATGGCGATCAATAAGGGCTACATTCCAGGCCCTCGGATCTTCGCCTCGACTCGCGCAATTTCTGTCACCGGCGGCTATCCGCTCGAAGGCTACAACCCGGATATCGTGGTTCCCAAAGGCGCGCAATTAGCGGATGGCTCGGTGGAATTGCGCAAAGCGGCGCGCGAACAGCTTGAAAACGGCGCTGACTGGATCAAGGTTTACATGACGCATCGCTCGTGGGTAGACAAACAGGGCCACCTAGTTTCGCAGCCCACGCTTACGGTGGAAGAACTCAAAGCTGTAACCGACGAAGCCCACGGCCAGCAGCACAAAGTGGCGTGCCACGCCTATGGTGGAATTGGTCTGCATCGCGCTCTGGATGGCGGTTGCGATTCCATTGAGCACGGCCTTGATCTGGATGATGATGCCATCGCGCAAATGCTCAGGCAAGGCACATGGTTGGTACCCACTCTGGCGGTTTATTACTACGACTGGTCGCCTGAGAACACACCGGAGGGCCAGCGCGACCGCGCGCGTGCGTCAGTTCATGAAGTTTCGTTCAAAAAAGCTCTTAAAGCCGGCGTGAAGATTGCTTTCGGCACAGATATGGGCGGCATTCCCTGGACCGATCCCATCGCCCAGGAGTTCGGGTATATGGTGAGGTTTGGAATGTCGCCGATAGATGCAATCAAGGCCGCGACTGCGAAAGCCGCGGAACTCCTGGACGTGAAAGGCGAACTGGGTGTGATTGCACCGGGCGCATACGCCGATATTGTTGCCGTTTCAGGCGATCCTCTGACCAACATGGATGCGCTGAAAGAAGTCAATTTTGTGATGAAGGATGGCGCTGTGTTTAAGCAGGCGAAGTAAGTTGCGCATGATCCGAAAGGTGAGACCACTGCGGAGTTCCCCCCGCCAATTACGCGTGGACAAAATCCATATATCCATGCTGGACGTCAGTCCGCGTAAGCTTGACCCGCAGCTTATCCCCGACGTCCAATCCCTGGCAGCCTTGCGCCAGTAACCCTTCAACGTGAGGCTTCATGACGCGAATAAAGGTTCCGTGCGGAGTCACACCGGTGACGATGGCGTCGAAGATTTCGCCAATCCGCTTGCTCATTACCACAGCGGCCAGCCGCTTCGACATTTCGCGCTCAACTTTTCGCGCCGCATCTTCTTTGAGTGTGCAGTTTTTGGCGATACCCGACAGTTCCTCATCGGAATACGCTCCCGACGTCCCAGTTGTAAAGGCCTTAAGCAATCTCTGCGTGACAACATCAACAAACCGCCGGTTCGGCGCCGTCGAGTGTGTGTAGTCCTGAACCGCCAGCCCGAAGTGCCCCTGCTCCGGATCTCCCGGGCGCTCCAGCACATACTCGCCCGGCCCAATTAGTTTGATGACAGCCAACGATAGGTCCGCAAAGTAGTGCGGATCAGCCGCTTTGCGCTTGAGCAGAAAATCGTTGAGCGCCTTGGAATCAGGTTGTGCCGGTAGGGTCTCACCTCGTGCCGCCGCCAGCTGAACAATCCGGTCCCAGCGCTCAGGAGTCTTCACAATGCGCCGCAGTGAAGAGACCTTCTCGAGCAGGCGCGCCACCACCCCGTTCGCAGCAATCATGAAATCCTCGATTAGCTCTGTGGCAAGATTCCTCTCCTGTTTTGCGATATCCACCACCTGCTCGTTTAGCAACACCGGATGCACTTCGTTGGTATCGATGTTCAGCGCCCCATGGAGAAAGCGCTGTTTCTTCAGAGCCTGCGCAACATCGTTCTGCAACCTGAGCTGGCCTTGCAACTCGGAGGATGCAGCCACCTTCGGCGGAGCCGCCGCTGTCCCTTCCAGCCAGTTACCCACAGCGTTGTAAGTAAGTTGCGCCTTGTTTCGCACGAGCGCCAGATACACCATGCCTGAGCTCACATTTCCATCCCCACCCGCCACAGACTCGATGACCACAGCCAGCCTGTCCTGGTTCTCAAGCAAGGACGATGCTCCGGTCGAAAGCTCCTCCGGCAGCATCGGGAAGTTGCGCACTCCGGTATAGACCGTGGTCGTCTCCTTGGCCGCATGGTCATCAATGGGAGAAGCCTTCGCCACGAACGCATCCACGTCCGCAATGCCAACCATCACTTTGACATCTCCATTCGCGAGCCGCTCGGCCACCTCAATCTGATCCAGGTCGCGGGATGTGTCGTTATCAATCGACGACCAGAGCAACCCGCGCAGGTCGCGCACGTCCTTGGGAGAAGCACGCGCCAGCGGTGACCGCGCCCTGATATCGGCTAACTGTTGCTGAACCGCCGCAGGAAACTCAGGTTCGAAGCCGTGCTCTAGCATGATCTGCTCGGCCATTGCTTGGAGATCAAGCGGTGTTATGTGAGAGTCGTTCATGGAATTCGCGTTGGAAGAATCGAATCCAAAAGCCTAACACTTTAATCCTCAACGCTGGTTGAGCCTTTTTCCGAATTGCACCACCAATGAACGGCTTGGATGTTGTCTGGATGCTCGTCCCGCCACACCCCTCCCATTCCTTTCGGATCCCTGTGGTCAGCCACGATATCGCTGTAATCCGTGAACTCCTGGTGGCAAATCGCGCATTTCCGGCCCTGCACCACGATTTTCCGGTTCAGGAGTTTCCGCTTCTCTGCGGGTGAGCGAAGTTCCCGGTATCCTCTCGGATGATGTGGATCTTCAATGCGTTGAATATCGGGTCTTAAAGTTCTTTTCGTTTGCAGTCGCTCGCGGCCGCAGCAGCCTGAAGACCGGTGTATGGGCAGGGTTCGTTCGAGCGGAATTTCACGGCGGTCCTCGGGAGTGAGTTAAAGAGTGGCCGTCAAAGAGTGGTTGGGAGACTTGGTTCCGGGGGCGGATGTTCACGCCGTTAGCTACAGATCCCGGCACCGCGTGGTGTGCGGCCTAAGGAATGACAGAAAACTCCTGCACAAGCTCCTGTTCCGGCTTGTTTAGCTCGGTGGCGTAGCGGCTGAAGAGATACAAATGCAATTTGTATTCTCCGGGGGCGAGAGGCTCGAACGGTGCGATTTTATCCTCAACCATGACCTTCTCACCTGGCGCGAGACTGCTTTTGCGCACAAGGGCGAACTGCGCACTGCCAGCAGCCACTGCATTGCCGAATCGCACTATACCTGGAGTGATCTTGGTCTTCTTTGCGCTGTCGGAAACTGCTTCCCAGCCGTAGTTGACGCCGATCACGTTCGCGAAGTCGTCTCCTGGGATGGCTACGTCTTTGTCGCTGAAGTTCATAATCACATAAGAAAATTCCGTAGGCTGGTCCACCTTGTTCGCCTCGGACTTAAGCTTCAGTCCATCCAGTCGAATGCTCTTCTCGGTAATGTCCCGGAGGTTGTCGGCCGGGACCGGGGGCTCACGCCGACCCGACGCGGGATGCCCTGTTAGCGCGGCCGGAACACCCTGAAGTCCGACCTCAATGATTCGGCACGCCATGAAATAATCTTTGCCATCGCAGATGTCTATATTGGCTTTTTCCTTTGAGAAGTCGAACTGTTTGCCCTCGGTGTCGAACAGCACAGTAAAGCTATACGGCTTGCCAGCATCGAAAACATGAGTTTCGTCGTAATATTCAGGATGCAGTTTGGTGAAGTAATTGCCGAATACCCGGTTGCCTTCTGACCCCAGATACGCTGGAAAGGTGAGATAGCGCCCGGTCTTCGGGAATTTCAGCTCGTAGGTGAGCGCAAACCTGATATTGCCCTGATCGGATGCGAGTGCCTCAATCGAGCCCCCTGCCTGCTCAATCCGTTCTAGAACGTGTTTCCTCTTCGCGTGTTGAAGCAGAGTGGTGAAATAGCTCGCCGGGAGCATCGGTTCTGCCGCTCCCAAAACGACAACCGCCCAGCCCATCAGTACCAGTTCACGGTTGCGGCTAAGGAGTCTGCCGATACAGAAATATCCCATCCAGATCAATACGATCTCCGCAAGGAAAACTCCAACGAATGAAAGGGGGAAAGAAAAAATGGCCATTTCCTTCATGCCGAGGCTGAACATGACCGTGTTTTGGAAAAGTGCCAGGACGGTGGCGATGAGTGCAATAACGAACATCATGTTATGTATTGGTACGTCCATTCAGTTCAAATCGGCTGGCCCATTCCACTCGGGTTCGCGCGCAGCACGCAAAATGCGGAGCGGTGAGGCAACCTGCTTGGTTCACCCCCGCTTCGCAGCCAACATCATCGTGTAATCATCAAGGTCGATGAGCGCTTCGTTACTGACCGCCTTGAGGCGTTCCCGCTCCTTCTGGCGCAGCGAAGCCTCGGTGAAAGCCACTGCCTCGCCGCGCAGTGTAGCTCCGACCTTGTCCTTCGCGTGCATGATCTGCTGGGCATAGTCACGGACCGCAGAAGACCTGGTCGAATCAGCCGCAAGTGTCGCAATCGGTTTATCCGCAGCCTCGGCCTGAGCGTACCAGAGCAGGAGAATCAGGCTCTTTCGTGCGGTCTCGTCGCTCTCAGTCGGGAGACGATTTACTGCGGCTGTAGCCAGGACTCCTGACTGGTCGGCAACAGCATATATATAAGGATGTAGTTTTGGCCCAGCATAAGCAAGTGCTGCGGGATGAACACTTTAAAATCGGGCTGCTCCAGAATTTGAAACGCCGCAGCCGTAGTGTCCTCATTCAGCGTCGCCATCCGGTGCACCTGAAAGAGGTAGTCTCTTGGCTGCACGTCCCCCGCACGTCGTTATGGGCTATGGCAGCAAGCGCGACCTTCCTATCTATCGGTGTGTTTGAGAGGCTGAGCAGGAGCATGCTGCCGTCGTAGAGAAAAAAGGGCGGGTTCTGCAAATTGGCGAGTTCCTGCCTCAGCGCGGGAATGTAGACGTTTGGCTTCGCTTTTGCCTTCGACCAGAACTGCTCGAGTACGCCCGATTTCTGCGTAATTTCGGTGTTACTCAGCGTGAGAGTTCGCGCAATCAACGGCAACGACGGGCACCCTTTGCCAAAACAGGCCGTATCCGTGCAGGTTCTACATGAGAAACTTCCGAAAGTCTCGACACCTCTGCGCATCGAAACTGACGCTAACGGTGAGGCGCAGTTCAATATTGCACACCCACCCCAGAACACATCAGCGTCCGGGTCACTCTATCATCCGAGCACTGGCTCTGCGCCTGTTGGGAGATGGCTGACACGGAGCAGACAGTTCATAAGGGTATCGTGCAAGGAGGGTCTCGACGTTCCCGAGTTTGGGATGCCGGGCTATCCCGAAGACGGAGTGATGACGCCCTCTTAGTGGCGACGCGGTGCCGGACGCTGAATCTGTTGTGGGCTTGCTCTATGTACACTCGTCTTGACCGGGCGCGGAGGGCTGGGTGCGATCACGTTCGCGGGCGTCGGATTGCTGCGTTAAGCGGGTTGTGAGCGCAAACCCGAGGTTACGTCAACAATGCTCCTGCGTTGGAGGAGGGACCCTATCTTTCACAGCAGCTCCACCGCCCGGCCAACCCCTCATCGCAGCTTTGAGCGAGTCTGTTGGAGTTTGTCAATCAAGTCTTGCCTCTCCTCGACTACCCGCCTAGGGTTCGGAATGATATCCGGGAGCGGCTGCGGCCCGGTCGCACGCATTTCTTGCAACTTCGGCAGAATGGATGGATTGTTGAGAGCGCTTACATAAATCGGGACAATCTGCGCCATAGCTGCCGAGGCTTTTGCATCGAGGCCCATGGGTATCTCAAGCTCCTGCTTCACCGCGGACTGCCAATCGAGCCCATCGGGCCCCAACTGTGCGACTGCTTTTTGTAGCATCGAGCGCTGTGCCGCAGATAACCCGTCCACCTGGACGGCGAACTGCACCGCCCGGAGATGAGCGACAAGGAGAGTCTTCGCCGAGAGCGCAGCGAAGAGCGTTCCGCCCTTGGCTACATCGTGTGAGAAGCGCAATCCCGCGGCCAGCGTGCGCACAGCGCCTTCACTGTCACGCTTGATCAGCAGATGGAATGAGTAGAGAACATTGAGGCGGCCTATAGCCAATGATTTGCGAATGTAGTCTACCGGCGCATCTGGACCCAGTTGGTAGTCTACACCCCAGTCGCAATTCGAGATGCTGGTTCCGCGGGCCAGCGTCTCCAGAGCAAGCTTGTTCTTCTCAATCAGATTCTTGTACTTCAAATCGTCGTACGGAGCCGTACCATCGAGGATCAAATTCAGTTCTTTCGCGTCCTGGTCCGTGATTGCGGAATCCTGCATTTGGGCAAACGCGGACCAGTAGCGCAAAGCGGCATTCTCGCCGAGCTTCGCTCGCTGCTGAGCAAAAGCACAACCGAGTGCCAAGGTTACGACGAACACCGTTGAAAAGATCCGACGAATTCCATTCATAGCTTGTTTGTCTCCTTACTGAGTTCGGCCAAAGCGCTTCGTTGCCCTTGCAGAAGAGGTGTCTTCTGGGATAGGAAAGCCATCGAGTCGATGGCTGCCTTGGCCGACGTCGCTTGCGCCAGCATCGCATTCGCGCTGTGGATCGTTAGCGGCTGCACATTCGCCAACTGCTCAACCGCCGCAAATCCGCTTTCTCTCTGGGACGATTGGATCGGCTCTGGACGCGAGCGTAACATCACCGCAGCAACCACTAGGACCGCGGCGGCGACCGCCAAGGTCGCCATCACGACAGCTCTCCGGGATATCCACCCGCTCCCCTTGATCGGTAGCGACGGCGGAGCCATCGGGCGAAATCCTTTCAAATATCGTTCGAATCGTTCATCATCAAGACCTGACACGGGAGTCCTCCTTGGCACGCATCGCCTCTCGCAGCTTGGCAAGGGCGTAGCGGTAGCGCGAGGCAGCGGTATTCGCGCTGATCCCCAGGATTTCCGCTACTTGCGAAAAGGTCAGCTCGCCCCATAAGTGCAGGACGACTGTCTCTCGCTGATCAACCGGAAGAATCGATAACTCTCGCCGGAGGTTCAATTCTGCCGAATAATCTCGCTCCGGCGGGTTGAACCATGCAGAGTCATCTTCGAGCGACATACTGCGCTGAAAAATCTTAGTTTCGTTTAGAACGGCATTACGCACGCACCGGAACAGGTATGCCTTTATGTCCGCGACCTGATTCCGGGTGCCGCCTTCGAGGAGTTTCAGGAAAACCTGATGCACCGCATCCTGGGCGCGGCCGCGATCTCCTGTCATAGCTACGGCAAAGAGCAGGAGTGCCGCTCCATGGCGCCGATAGAGCCGTTCGATCTCGGAAACGTTTGTGCCTGGCCGTTGCACGTTTCGATCTCAATGGTAAGACAATCGAGCCTTACAAATTTGTCTATTCCCGCGCGGTGAAAAAATTGGCAATGGGCCCACAACTGGCATTATCAAGGCAATTTAAGGCCCCGGCCTTCGGGGATTGCCGTCGAAACGAGGCGATAGCGCTTACAAACCCTCAATGCGTTATCGTGATTTATCGCCATTTGAGAGCCACGTCATTGCTTCAACTGCGCTTTGCGGCAACCCGCGCCTTTACTACAATTCCGCGGTCAGCTAAACTCTGCTGATTTCAATTTCAAGGAGGAATGGGGCTATGAAGCAAACTATGCGGTTCGCAGTGGCAGCACTCTGCCTCTCTTTGATGTCGATTGCCACATCATTTGCACAAGACCAATACACGGAGGGAGGAGTCACGCGCGTCACTTTAGTCCAAATACTGCCTGGACGCTTCAACGCGTTCATGGACGACCTGAAAGCTAACATCAAGCCGATCTGGGACGCAGAGAAAAAAGCTGGGTTAATTGAAAACTACAATATCTTCCTGAACAGTACGAGAGCAAATCCGGAGGACTGGGATATTGGATTTGCTCTGAGCTACAAGAACTTCGCTGCCCTCGACGGCCTCGCACAAAAAGTTCTGGATCTTCGTATGAAGCAGTATGGCGATAAGAGTAAGGAGCAACAGGTAATCGACAAACGTGTACAAAATGCACATGTCGTAGTTAGTGTTCTCACACGCGAAATCACATTGAAGTAGCTGGACAGGTTGGTAGTGAGATTGTCCGGGCTTCGCAGACACTCAAGCAGGGCTCTGCCTCGGAGGACAGCGCTGCTCGGCTTGAGTCCTGCGGCCTCTTCCGCGATTAATGCAAGAGCGAGGAAATTTACCGCTTCATGCTTCCACCCCAGCGGCGTTGCACCACAGGAACCAAATCGGGCGTTAGCAGCTGACAGCGCTCGGGGCCTACTCACTGCTTCCGTCAGTCCTTTGTTCCGCGACTACGCGGAAACCGAAATACGCATACCGGCTGTACGGTTTCGCTCGCCGCTCGCGAGCTTCTTCACGACACACGTCAGGGCCATCGTTGTATGAACAGCCACATGGCCTGGGATCGGGGGCAACAGAGCACCATTGGAACACGTTGCCGAGCATGTCGTAGAGTCCCCATGCATTCGGCCTGAATCTACCAACCGGAGAGGTAAACGGGTAGCCATCGTCGAATGGGAACCCTCCCGAAGCATACCCGGGATCTCCAAGCGTTCGCAGCAACGATCGGTCTGCAACGTTGGCATAACCCTCAAGACTTGCCGACGAGCCGCCTGTGAAATACACAGTCGTCGTACCTGCCCTTGCCGCCAGATCCCATTCCATGTCGGTCGGTAGTCGTACCAGTCTTCCTGATTTTGCACTAAGCCACGCACAAAACGCGGAGGCGTCGCTCCAGGAAACATTGGAGACGGGATGCTCGTCCGTGAGAGGCCAACCGGTGTGGCGCCAAGTGTACTGTGGCCACCAACCTTCAAACCGATGGCGTTCTGCGTTCCAGCCATGTCCACCGACGAGTCCCGGGCCGTTCCCTGTGGGGCTTTCCGCGTCGGTGAGGATGCTGATGATGTTTCCGGAAGAACCGTCACCAGCTCCAGGCGACTACTAGGCGGCAACCTGGTACTCGCTCTGAACCAGACCGCTCGGATAGTGCCGAGTCGCTATGTGACGGAGCCGAATGTCGCGCGGCAGCGTGCCGAAGAGAGGAACTCCGCCTCCAATGAGCACCGGCACGCGGGTGATAACCAGGCGTTGAATCAGCCCCGCCCGCAGGAACCCTTGAATCGTGATCCCACCGTCGACGTAGAGGTGGTGGGCACCGCTGGCACCAAGCTGCGTAACGATGTCAGCCCGCTGGAGAGGTCGACGGGGCGACTACTCAGGACCACCACGCGTTTGTCACCATAGGGCCAGTCTTCCATGGCCAGAACCGTCTCGAAGGTCTTGCGACCTATCACAATCGCATCGACAGTTGCTATGAACTCGTTGTAACCGTGGGGTTCGCCTCCGCCCGGCGGCAGAAAGTCAAGGTCACCGTTCGGGCGCGCGATGAATCCGTCGACGCTGGTGCCGACAAAGACAGATACTGTCATCGTTGCCTCCTCATTTTCTCACTCATTCATTGTCGTTGGTAGCGCAGTTCGTGATCAAAAATAGTAAAGCCGATGGCCGAGGCATGGGAAAAACCAGACACCAATCGTTTGATTGATGTCGCGGATCCATTCGTGTCAGCAACTTGAGCGAAGACGCGCTCCTCACCCGCGTCCGGAAGAGCAGATCTGCAGTTCCCCCTAGCGTTTGCGCACTTCCAGCTGCACCGGGCGCGCCACTGAGCTCACATCAGGAGCGTAGTACTCATAGACTCTCGACCTGAACGTCCGCGCCCGGATCGGGTACTTGGCCCGAAGCCGGAACTTCACCCTGACGGTATCGCCGGGCGCGAACGAATCGAAGTACAGGATGGCCTGCGTCGCCGTGAGGCTGAACTTCGACAGGTGTCCGCTCTTCATTCCTGCGGTCTTCTCCTGGTAGTCCTGGAGGTCTTCGCTGAGCAGTTCGAATCCGGGCGGGATGCCCAGATCCAGCATCACCGTGTTCGCCGTCTTGTCCAGGTTGTTTCTGACGGTCGCGGTTGCCGTGGCGACGTCGTCCTGCGTCAGGCTCGTGCGATCGTAGGACACGTCGATGGAAAGCGGTTCGACAGCAGGTTTCTGATCCCAGGGCAGAAAATAGCTGCCCACCACCTGGTAGGCGAGGCCGCCCTTTCCCTCAAAACGGATCTCAACCAGGTTGGCGCCCTGCGAATCGATGCCCTTGAACACAAACTGGTGGAAAAGATCATTGTTCCCGGGGGGTCAGGACAAGCTTGGCCGCAGGCTTGCCATCAAGCAGGACCGTGACAGTACCACGCACATCTGCTGCACCCTTTTCCGTCGCAGTAAGGAGAGCACGCAGTGCCATGATCGTCGCCTGGGTGGTTCCCCAGGTTCCGCTCGCGTCCTTCTTTGACACGAGGTAGATGAGAGCCCTGCGTGCCACTCCCGATGCCTCACCCGACCGGAGCAGAGCCTGCACAGCGAGTCCCGTGGTCTCCACGCTTGCGCTCTCTCCGGTACCGTACACACCTGTCTCTTCCGCGCTCCACCAGACCTGTTCGCCTTTGTCGGTTCGTACATCCAGCAGAAGCTGAACCGCATGTTGCGTAAACTCGCGATCCTTGCCGTAGTCGGCAGCGAAGTTGGCAATGACCGCAAGTGTGTACGAATCCGTTTTTGCGCTCATGTGCTTTTCGACAAACTCCCTGGCGCGCTCAACCACCAGTCCCTGATATTCCGTGTTTTCTAGGGACCAGGCGATGTAGGCTGTGATCCGGAGCACGTCAGAGTTGTAGCGGTTGGCGGCGCCCTCGTTGATGAACGACGTATCCGGTTTCCAGCTTCCATCCGGCTGTTGCTGCCCGTCCAGCCATTGCTGCGTGCGGAGGATGAGTCTCGGGTCCACATCGTGGACCTTCGACATGTCATAA
>WNFD01006623.1_pt1 | contig 11565 bp, 11 predicted proteins | sample 5400491 | NCBI WGS metagenome assembly WNFD01 (sample SAMN13153343, study PRJNA577476) | soil metagenome | isolation source: 120 cm saprolite under Douglas fir tree site 2 hole 2 replicate 2 | place: USA:California | collected 2015-04-18 | reverse complement strand
AGAGCATGTCGACGTCCATGCCGGCGGTCAGGCGATTGTGGGCGCCGTCACCGCGGGGGAAGGGGGCAAGGAGAAATCAGATGAACAAGTTTTGCACCATCAGAAATTACCCATGAACCGAGCACCCCAATGTGGAGCCAGGACCCGGAGCAGGAAGCCGTGCCAGTCCCCGGCGGTGCGCGGAAAACGCCGATGTAGGATGCATGGCGGGGCAGCCGGAAGCGGCGCGCCCCTTGGCAACAAGAACGCCTTCCGGCACGGTCATTACTCCGCAGAAGCCATCGCTCGTCGGCGCGAGTTATCCGAGCTGATCAGGCTCGCCCGCGATACTCTCGCCGAGCTGGAATAGCGGGAGAGAGTGTGAATCGGCATCCAACCGGGACCCTGCAGGATTCCGATTTATCCCTTTGACCCGCAGTTGAGAATCGCCGCCCAGTGGGGTCCCGATCGACGCCCCACCTCGGACTCGAATCAGTAAAGCAGCTCAACACCTTGAACCAGTTTATGGGTGGGGTCCCGCCCGGTGCTGAAACACACCAGGGCGACGAGGGACCTGCTCAAGTCGTTCGGCTGGGGCATCGCGGCGCCTCCATCGGTTAGATGCAGCGACGAAGTTGCCATTTCCACGTCGCCCGCCCCATAGCATCTCTTGGTCCCCCTGCCAGCAGGTGCCCGAGAGGCGAGTTCTTCCAGCTCTAAGAAAGAAGCACGTAGGGTCGCGGGGTCAGGTGCTCGACCATACTGCACAAGCTCGGCGAGCCAGGCCTGCGGATGAGACGGTGGATCGCGCTGAGGCCGATCGTAAGCAAAAGCATCGGCCGCCAACAAAGTCAAATCCAGCGCAATCTACCATTGAAGATTCGTCACTGCGGTGTTAGACGCCACAACAAGATTGATCATCCCGATCGACCTGAAACTCCTGAAGGTTACGATGCCGACCACTACACCGACGATATTGGATCAGATCAGCGCAGAGAAGACGAAGGTCAGCGAGCGGCTTATACGCCTCGATGCCGACCGCGCAAAGATTGCCACTCAGTTGCTCGATCTCGAGACCGCCGAGCGCGTGCTGACGCGTGTCAGCAAGACTCCACCCGCTAGGAGACGCAGATCGGCTTCGGCCTCAGAAGCAAACGCCTCCAATGCCACGCGAGGCCGCGGGCGACCGCCAAGAGCAGCCACAAGCAAGTCGGCGGGACGCGAACCCAGTGCGCGAAGCCTGGGCCTGGGTGAGCGTGTTCTCGCCCTGGTTACCGGCAAAACCCGACAGGAACTCTACGCGGCATGTCCCAACGATCCCCCGAACCATGTCGGCATTGCGGTACAACGCCATATCCGCGCAAGACGGATCCAGGAGCGCGACGGCAAACTCTATGCGACACCGACTGCAACCGAGCAGGCACACGCGACAGCCTGACCCGGGATCACCGAATCGCCACCGCGCAGTTGTTCGATGAGCCCGCGGCCGGCGCTGAAGCGCGAGCTTTGAGAAGGCCGGAGCAACGGTCGACACCGCCTCTCGAAGAAGACAGTTGTGCTCTTTAAGAGATGCCGCGCTAGAGGGACCGACAGTTCGAACCCCGTTTGCTCCTCCGGCGATTCCGTTCTCACCAGTGCCCAGCCGCACAACGGGCTCAGAACCCGGCACCTTGGCGGCACTTGTTCACGAGGCATCGCCCGGGAGCCTTTGCAGGAAATAGATCACCCCCACTTTGAACGTCTGTATTATGAAATCCCGAAGGCGGTTCCAATGACTGGGTTCACTACCGGGTAAAAGCGTAGCCCCCTGCGGCCCGCATGGGCTCAGATTGGCCAGATCTCCATCAATTCCATGAAGGCATAGGCGATTACGAACGGTAGTACGCAACCGATCACAGCCCTCAAGATTACCTGGCCTCTGATGAGCCCCTTGATCACTTCCATGACGTTGAAAACCAAAAGCGCAGCCCCGAGATACCACAACAGCGCAGCCGCCATCGCACCTCCGCCCGCATCTGGTCCTTGGGGACCGATGCTCTCTAGACCCAGGCCAAGGGGGATCAGCAGCGCGGTACCGATGATGAACCCAAGATTGCGCCAACCGAAGGCGGACAGCAGTGCCACTGCGGAAGCGGAAGCGGACAGGCTCTCAAGCCTTGCCTGACCATCGAGTGCAGTCACCGGTCAGTTGTTGGCGCTCCGGCAGAGGTCTGGAGAGCCGGAGCCGCCACGACGGCGGTGGCCAACCCGAGGCGCTCCATCCCGGCTAGCCCGCTAAGAACATGCGGGCGCGAGGTGGCTCCTCGCGCAGCTGACTGAAACCGCCACCCTCGCTGTCTACAATCCGGCCGTCCGTGATGATGAGCGAGATCTCGGCCGGGCGCTGCAGGACGGTAATGTCGGCGATCGGGTCCTTGTCCCAGATGACGATGTCGGCCAGCTTACCGGGGGCAATCACGCCGACCTCGCCGGCGAGATCGACCATCGCGGCATTGCCGCTGGTGTTGGCGACGATCGCCTCGATCGGTGTCATGCCAACCTGTTTGACGAACAGCTCAGCCTCCTTGCCATGCCACTTCCCGTGGCTGAAGGCCGACGCATTGCCGGTATCGCTGCCGCTCAAGATCGGAATGCCGCGGTCGCGCGCATTGCGAATCATCTGGAAAGAGGTGTCGAGCTGCGCCCGCAAACGATCGCGCACCCGGTCGCCAAAACCTCGCCCTGCGGCACCGTGCTCCACCCCGATCCAGGGCGAAGTCAAGACCGGCGCAATCGGCATCCCGGCCTTGGCGACGATGTCGAGGTCGGCCTCGGTCGCGCAGTCGCCGTGGTAGATCAGATCGACGCCGGCCGTGGCGGCGGCGCGGGTTGAGGTCGAGCCGCGCGAGTGGATCGCGACCTTGACATTGTGCCGGTGGGCTTCATCGACGACGGCTGCGATTTCGTCATCGGCAACCGTCTGCACGTCCCCCCAAGTAGAATCGGCGATCTTGATCAGATCGACCCCGCGTTTGCACTGCTTGCGGGTCTCGCGGATGAACTCGTCGCGCGTATTACATAAGACGCCCGCCGCATCGTTCGGGGTTCCCTCATAAGCGGGGTAGGGATCGGGATCAAAGATGCCGCCGTAATTGCTGAGCGCCCGCCCGGCAACGACCATCCGCGGGCCTTCGAGGAGCCCGCCCTCGACCGCTTCGCGCACCGTTACATCGGTGAACCATTTGCCGCCGGGGACGGCGATGCTGGTGACCCCGGCGCGTAGCACCCGCCCGATCGCATGCGCCGCCCACAAGGTGCAAAACTCGGCGCTCGAAGTATATTTCACGCTCGGCAATGCGCCCTGGTGCAGCGAGATATGGCAATGCGCGTCGATGAGGCCGGGCAGAATGAACTTGCCCGCCGCGTCGACGACCGTGTCGTCCGGGCTCTCCGGCCGGAGCCTGCCATCGGCGCGGCCGAGATGGGCGATCCTGTTACCCTCGACAACAACGAGCGTGTTCGGGACCGGATTGCACCCGCTCCCGTCGATCACCGTCCCATTCTTGATCAGCAGCCGCGGCCGAAACTGTGTCATGACAAATGCCTCCCCATACGAGTGACAGCGAGGTTAGAGCACAGCCGGCTCGACTGCCACTCGGATGCGGATAGCGATCGATCTAGGCGATGCTGCGAACGTCTTCCGGTGAGATTAGCCGATGGCCGCGGGTGGTGGCGCGTGACGGCGCGGATAGGAAATCGGGGGTCGATCAAGGTGCGGAGGGAGTCATGAAGGTGCTTCGCCGCCTTGAACCCGACTCGCCCGTGGAGCAAAGGGATTCGAACCGCTGGTCCCCTGTGAAAAACGGAGGCGTATTTCAACTAGTCTGATCAACCTAAAGGCCTTCTCCTCACCCAAAATCAAGCGATATTCTCGCGAGCGACAGTCGAATCCTGTTCCTCCAGCGGGGAGGCGGTTGCGAACCTGGCTTTCGCGGGCGCATTTCATCGACGGGCGGCTTCAGACGGCGGCTATGACTTCCAATTGTGGAGTGTGACGTTGCTCAGCGCTACGGTTGGCAGATCGTCGGCCATCGCCGTTGTAACGCGGGTCTAGAGCCTCAGACGTAACCTGTGGCAGGATTGAAATGAGCGCCATCCGCGAGGAGTCCGGCGCCCGGCACAAAGTTTACTTCTAGCCTGATGCCGTCAGGGTCCTCGAACAGCACGTAGTAGTAGCCCGGCGCCCAACTGCCTTCCACGGGGCCGCGCACGATGGTCGCGTTCATTTCCTTAAGAAGAGCAGCGCATCGGTCCACGTCCTCACGCGAACGGGCACGCAGGCAAAGGTGGTGCAGGCCCACTCGTTGCTGCACAAAGCGTTCCTCAGCCAGCGCCGGGTCGCAGGGTTCGATGCCAATCGCGGTTCGAGCGCCAACGCAATAGAACAACTTATCGCCGTCGAACACCGGCTTCATCCCAAATTCCGTCACCTCGCGCCTGGGTCTCTTCCATGCCGAGCACATCGCGACGATATCGATAGAGAAACGCCGAGAGACGGTAGTTCGCGATACAATGGACGTGCACCGGGACCTCCTTTAGCCGCTCCATGATGGAGCAGAACTGCTCGAAATCCTGGTCGGTCGGATTCTGGAAATCCACCGGAATGTGGATGTACGTCACGCCGAGACGGCTGATGCTCGCCGCCTCGTCCGGCAACGCCTTCTCATGGTTGTGGAGCCCCAGGTTGACGATGTGGCGGACGCCGACAGCGTGGATATCGGCCAGTTGCGGCTCGGTCGGCTGGCCGGATGTCGTTATTCGATCATCGAGACGACGCCAGTTGTAGATCGTATCAGGGTCGGCCATGGAACACCCCTACTTAGAAGCTCAGGTCGTCGGCCGCATTGGGGTCGATCGACCGTGCTGCCTATATGTCGTCGACTAATCGGCGGCCAGCACTGGCACCACAGCGGGCCGCGCACGCCACAAGCACCAATGCTAGGGTTCGACGCATCATGGTGTCTCAAGCGTGCACGAATGAACTTCGCGACGGCTGAGGGCGGGCTGACGCGCGCCGGCCTCACGCCGCTAGTTCGAGGATATCGCGGACCTGCGCCGGGCCGGGGATCGGCCGCGGGTTGCGCGGCACCCACGGCGTGCCCATCGCCTGCTCGGCAATGCGGTCGAAATGCTCCACCTCGATGTTGACCGCGCCGAGGCTGCGCGGCATGCCGAGCCCGGCGATGAAGGCGTCGAGCACGTCGCCGGCATCCTCGCCGGGATGGCCCATCGCGGCGGCGACCAGTGCCTGGTGCTCGGTATTGGCGGGTTTGTTCCAGCGCATCACCGCCGGCAGCATGATGCACGAGGTGTGGCCGTGTGGGATGTCGAACATGGTGCCCAACACGTAGCCGATGCCGTGGCTCGCCCCCATGGGCACGCCGCTGGCGAGCGGCGCCATCGACAGCCAGGAACCGGTTTGGCAATCGAGCCGGGCCGCGAGATCGCCGGGGTCGGCCTTAACCCGCGGAAGACCGTGGGCGAGCAGCGACAGCCCGTGCAGGGCCTGCGCGTCGCCATAGGGGTTGGCTTCGCCCGAACAAATACCCTCGACGCAGTGGTCGACCGCGCGGATGCCGGTCGACAGAAACAGCCATTCGGGCGTGTGCACGGTGACGGCCGGGTCGAGTACCACCGCGCGCGGGATGACGTAAGGGTGGCGGAACAATTCCTTGATCCGGTGCCGCTCGTCGGTGATCCCGGAATAGGCGCTGAATTCGCCGGCCGACAATGTCGTCGGCACGGTGACCTGGCGCACTGAGGGCGGCTTCATGTCGGGCGGCGGGCCGAGGGCGCCGTCCGGGCCCTTGACCGGCCTGAGGCCGCCGATCGCCTCTGCGTTGCGGACGTTGTTGGCGAGGCACAGCTGCACTGCCTTGGCGCCGTCGGTGATCGAGCCGCCGCCAACGGTCACGATCAGGTCGGCCCCGGCCTCGCGCGCCATTTCGGCGGCCTCGATCACGGCATGCCGCGGCGTGTGCGGTGGCATGTGGTCGAACAGGCCGGCAAACCGGTTGCCGAGCGCGCGACGCACCTTGGCAATCTCGTCGGTCGTCCGGTTCAGCGTGCCGCTGACCATGAGGAAAACCCGTTCAGCATCGCGTCGTCGCGCCTCCTCGGCGACCGTCTCGGCGGCGGGCTTGCCGAACACCACCGTTTCCATGGCGCCAAACGCGACTCGCCCGGATTGCAGCATGTCTTTCTCCTTTGATCGGCTGGCCCGCGATGCACCGCGCCGGCAGCATAAAATCTTAAAGGCGCCCGGACGAGCAGCGAGTTGCTCTTTCTCCCAGCTTGTGGCGTCGCCTATTTGGCGGCCACAGAAATTGGATACTGGCCTGTTTTTTTGCTCCCGGACAGTTCACACTACCAAATCACCTTCCGAGACCTATCTCGTCCCGGCTGAGCTTGACCGTCTGGGCCGCGATGTCGATCCCATAGAGGCGGGCGGTGTTTTCGCCCAGGATCTTGCGCTTGATCTTAAAGGTCAGATCGACGTGATACTCCTGTTTCAAATCGTCCGGCAGCTCGAACGCCATGAATTTCTCGATCAGCCATTTGGGTGACCAGATCGCGTAGTCGCTGCCGAAGCACAGCTTGTCCGGACCGAGCCAGAACAACAAATTGGCCATGATCTCGGCAAAATATCGGGGGCGAAGGTGAACAAAGGCCATCGCTACCGACAGCCCGGCATAGACGTTCGATTCCTGCGCGGCGATACAGCAAAAATCGTCCAGCCTCGGCAAACCGACGTGCTCGACGATAAAATTGAGCTCGGGGAAGTCGGTGGCAGCATAATCGACGTCGTGGACATCGAACGCGTCGGCGCTCAATGGGTAGACGGTCGGCCCCTTGTGCACATGGATATTCTTGATCCCCAATTCCTGGGCCAAGGTCAAATACTTGTAGGCCCACGGGTCGTTGAGGCGCCAGCCGCGTGAGCCATTGCGCCACTCGGCCGTGTAGAGCTTGAGCCCACTGACCGGATACTCCGCCACCATCCGGCGAAACGCATCGAGACCTGACTCTTCCTCGCGCGGGTCGAAGGAGCCGCACAGCAGAAGGCGGTCCGGATGCTTGGTTTTGACAACGTTGTTCTGGGCGTGAGAGTTGAAGCCGTTCTTGTAGAACTCATAGAGGTAGGTCGAGTTGAGAATGGCCATGTCGACATAGCCGTTACGGAACAGGTCATCGACGAGCGCCTCTTCGCCGTAGCGGCAGAATTTCTCGAACGGCCACACGGCGTCAGCAGGGCTGAGGGCACTGTGATAAGCGTAAAAGCATTTGATCCAGCTCTCCCCGTATTTGTTCCGCCAATTCTCGGGGTTGGCGTCCCAAAAATGCATGTGCCCGTCGATCACAAACAGATCGTGCCCGTCATAATGGTACATGTCTCCCTCCCGTATCTGTATTCCCGGATGGTCCAGCGGCATCGAGGCGATGCAGGTTTAGTAAGGCGCGGCAGAACGAACCATTGGCCTCCATTGCAACGCGAACTGTGCGGGCGGCCTCGTAATAGGCGTGAAGCTGCTCCGTCGAGAGCGTCTTGCCTTCGAGGTCGACAATCAGGGCAGCGGCGGGGCTGCAGTCGAGGGCGAGCTCGGCTCGGCGTTCCAGATAGCGTAGCAGGACCTCGGCCGATCCTCCCTCGACCGGCGCACAGCCGGGTTGCCGGACCACAATCGTCTTGTCGTACACCGACACCTCGCCGAGGCGCAGTGCGCAAATGACCGTAGGCGAGCAGCCGGCTTCGCGCAGCTCTCGCAACAGGCGCTCCTGGCGGCCGAGAAACCCCTTGCGCATAAAGGTGAGGCGAAGCGCCGCCAGGCTCCCGGCGCCCTCGCCGGGGAAGGCTTCGGCAAAGGGCCGCCCATCATTGACGGCCGCCTCGATCTCCTCTGCGGCGCAGTGGTCGCCGAGACGGACAGTTACTTGGCTGATGCCCTCCACATCCAGCAGCGCCCGGCGGACATCCTCCGCCATCAGATAGGCAAAATTCACCGCGCACCAGCTGGTCGGCAGTCGCAGCGCGACGCTGGCATGGCCGGAACGCAACTGCAGGGAGCGCACAAAGCCCAAATCGAGGATCGACTCGTCTAGCTCAGGATCGAGCACCTGTTCAAGCCGCTTCAGAATCGCCGTGCCATCGTAGCCGGCCGGAAACTCACATGGCACATTGTCGCGCATGGTCTAAGCTCCCTCCCCGAGTAGAATACCTTGATCAGACCTTCTCTCGATCCGGCCTCGTCGGCAAGGCAAAGCGACACCTGCGGCGAAGTAGCGGCGGGACGCGGCCTCGCCCGATCCCGGCGAGCCAAGAGTTCATTTCCAGCCACTCGAGAAAACCGAGGAGCTTGACGCCTTCGTGTTATCGCGGCCACGGTTGCGGCAAACAGCAAAGCGAAGGAGCGGGCGATGGAATTCGGCATCTTCAATCTGATGGGGTCGCGCGACCCCGCAAAGCCGACAGAAGAGGTTTTTGCCGAGGTCGCTGAGCAGACGCGGGTCGCCGACGAGTTCGGGTACGCGATCGCCTGGTTCGCGGAGCACCATTTCTCGAATTATTGCCTCTGCGCCTCACCGCTGATGCTGGTCGCGCACTGCGCCTCGATCACCAAAAGGATCCGGCTCGGCACCGCGGTCGTCGTCTTGCCGCTCTACAACCCTGCGCGGCTAGCGGCAGAGATCGCAACCGCCGACGCGCTGTCGAACGGGCGTTTGATGTTGGGAGTCGGCGCCGGCTACCAACCCTACGAATTCGAGCGGTTCGGCGTCGATATCAAAGCGAATCTGGAGATGACCGAGGAGTTCTGCGACATCCTCGACCGCGCCTTCTCCCAAGATTTCTTCAGTTACAACGGCAAGCACTACCAGATCCCAGCGACCCATATCCCGGCTCGACCGGTGCAGAAACCACTGCCGACCTATGTCGCCGGCCATACCGAGGCGATGTTCCGCGCCGCGGCACGGCACGGCTACCGGGTGTTGTCGTCGGGCAGGGTCGGAGGCGCCGCGCTGCTGACCGAGCAGTACCAGGTCATCAAGGACGCTTACCGAGCCGAAGGCGTGCCGCTGGACAACGCGCACATCACCGTCAACCGCTTCGCTCACATTACCGACAACAAAAAGGAGGGACTGCGTTTCGCGGAGAATGCGCGCTACCAATCCCGCCTGGCTTCGAGTTTGCGGTGGCGGCAGGAAGTCATGCAGGGTACGGTGCTAGTCGATAAGCCGTTCCCCGACGAGCCGCCTCTCGAACAGATCTACAACGATCTCTTGATCGGCGATGTCGAGACAGTCGCCGAAAAGCTGGTCGGCGAGATCCGTGCGACCCATCCGGCGCACATGTGCTTCTCGTTCAAAGTCGGTGCGACCCCGCATAAGGCGGCGATGCGCTCCATGGAGCTGATGATGAGCGAGGTCAGGCCCCGGGTCGAACGGGCGCTCGGCCAACTCGGCCGCCACGCGGCAGAGTGAGGCAGCAAGCACCATCTGGGGAGAAAGGAATATGGAAATCGGCGCTGCGATTTTCTTCACCGATTACTCGATGGCCCCGACGGAGCTCGCAGTAGTGCTCGAAGAGCGCGGCTTCGACTCGCTGTGGGTGGCCGAGCATTCGCATATCCCGGTGACCCGCCGCTTCAGCCACCCGTTGGGCGACGCGGCGTTGACCAAGGAATACTACGATGTGATGGACCCGTTCGTCACGTTGAGTGCCGCGGCGGCCGTCACCACGCGCCTCAAGCTCGGCACCGCCGTCTGTTTGGTGATCCAGCGCGACACGATCCAGACCGCAAAGCTCGTCGCCTCGCTCGATCAGGTGTCGAAGGGCCGCTTCTTGTTCGGTATCGGCTGCGGCTGGAAGCCGAAGAGATGGAAGACCATGGCACCGTTTACGAGACCCGCACGAAGAAGATGCGCGAGCAGATCGAGGCGATGAAGGAGATCTGGACCAAGGACAAGCCGGAATTTCACGGCGAGGTTGTCAGTTTTCCGCCGATGATGACCTGGCCCAGGCCGGTGCAGAAGCCGCACCCGCCAATCATCGTCGGCGGCGCCTTCCGCCTCGCCGCGCGATCCGTTACGGCGACGGGTTGCTTCCCGCGGCTCCGAGCGCCGGCTCGGGCAGCCCCGAGGATTTCATGCCGCGCCTGCGGCAGATGGCGAAAGAAGCTGGACGCGACCCGCAATCGCTGTCGGTAACGTTGGGCGGCGCGCCCGAGGACATCGATGTATTGAAGCGCAACCGCGATCTCGGCGTGACCCGCATGACCGTGCGTCTGCCGCCGGGCAAGGAAGGCGAGATCCTGCCGATCCTCGATCGTTGGGCGAAGCTGATCCCGCAGGTCAGGAATTGACCTGATCTTATCCCAGGCAAGCAGAGTAGTATGATGAGCCAGTCCTGCACCTGGTGCGCCGGTGTGTTCCTGCCGCCGTTTCATCGCAATGACGAAGACCCGCTCTTGTTGCATGAAGCGCGACTTCCAGCTGATGCAGTGGCTCGACGCACACAATTACTCTGAGCATGTATCGGCGAGCACCATTCGAACGGTTACGAGATTTACGGCCAGCCCGAAATTGTTCATCGCCACCGCAGGCCGCGCGCGCATGCTGATTTATAGCTGACTCAAAAGCGTCCGATCTTCGAGCAGATGGCCCCACCGGCTGGTCGACGACCGAATGGGATCGCGAGGTTGTTGATGAATTGCGCTTCATTTCGCCTTTGCTCCTGATCATCTCCATTGACGGGCCGCGTGAGAGCGATCGCGGTCGCTGCCCCGTGTGAACGAAGACCATGATCGCGGGGCACTGCTGCGCGACAAACAGGATGAGAACACGTCCCCCATCCAGATCGCCGCACTACAGGGCACCTCGCATTGATCATCGCGGTCGTGTTCACGGGCGCTGCGGTTTACATGAAGATCGTGGAGCAACCCGCCCGTTTGCAACTAGACGACCAAGCCCTGTTTGCGGAGTGGCAGCTGAGTTACGAGCGCGGCTTCGCCATGCAAGCACCCTTCGCCATCCTCGCGGGCATCCTGGGCATAGCGGCCTTTAATGCCCGCCATGACGGGCGATGGCTTCTTGGTGCTGCCGTCATTGTTGCGAACTGGCCATACACGTTATCGGTGACCAAATAACAAGCTTATGGCGATTGTACCAGAGGCCGTCGGGCCTGAGGCTCGGCGCCAGTCGAGCACTTGGGCCGCGCTCCACGCCGGGCGCAGCTCACTCGGGGCGGCGGCGGCGTTGATCTTCCTTTGGACCTTAGTGACAAGGTAGGCCGGTAACTCAGCTGACAGATTGCCCGGTTGTGTCCTCATAAATCGAGCTTGTTGAGCGTGGTTGGTCACGGTCCGTTGTGCCCCCGATGGCGACCGATACGCGAACATCGGGGATCGGCAGCTCAGTGCCATAAACGGTCGTTAGGTTATCCGGGTCAAGCAGCCAAACTCGACCCTTGGAGCGCTACGCGGCCCAGAGGCCGATCTGTCAGCGTGCCGGCCCCGGACAGCGGCAGTAGATCGCATTGCGCTCCCCTTCCGC
>WNFD01006622.1_pt1 | contig 11565 bp, 11 predicted proteins | sample 5400491 | NCBI WGS metagenome assembly WNFD01 (sample SAMN13153343, study PRJNA577476) | soil metagenome | isolation source: 120 cm saprolite under Douglas fir tree site 2 hole 2 replicate 2 | place: USA:California | collected 2015-04-18 | reverse complement strand
CAGAATACTACGAGCACTTGCGCAATCATCGGAGGGTCTGCTCGCGGTGACACCGCTGACACTACGGCGTAGACTGCGGGCTGGAGGGTGCTATGTCGATTCGACCTGTGAAGCGGCTGATCCGCAGCAAACCGACGACCGAGGGCGCGGGCGTGCACCTGCGCCGCGCGTTTGGATTTGGCAACACGTCCGAGTTCGATCCCTTTTTGCTCCTCGACGATTTTCGCAATGATGTGCCCGAGGACTATCTCGCGGGCTTCCCGTGGCATCCGCACCGCGGCATCGAGACCATCACCTACGTGCTGGCGGGAACCGTGGAGCACGGCGACAGCATCGGGAACCGCGGCGCCATCGCCGCCGGCGACGTCCAGTGGATGACCGCCGGCAGCGGCATCATCCATCAAGAAATGCCCAAGGGCGATCACGCCGGACGCATGCACGGCTTTCAGCTCTGGGCCAATTTGCCCGCTTCCCTGAAAATGACCCCGCCGCGCTATCAAGAAGTGAAATCCCCGGACATCCCGCAGATTACCGACGACGACGGCACGCACGTCCGCCTCGTCTGCGGAAGTTTCTGGGGCAAGCGTGGCCCGGTCGATGGCATCGCCACCGATCCTGTCTATCTGGACGTTTCGGTAGCTCCGGGCCGCAGGAAAACTCTGCCGGTAGAGACCACACGCCACGCTTTCGCGTACGTCTTCGCAGGCTCCGGCAAATTTTGCAACGCCAGCGAGCCCCTATCTGTCCCCACCGAGTCGGTAGGATGGCTGGACATCGCGCCGCCTGCCGCGGCCGACAATCGCTCCCTGGTCCTCTTCGATCGCGGCGACGAAGTAATCGTGCAAGCCGGCGATGATGGCATCCGCTTCCTCCTAGTCTCCGGCAAGCCCCTCGAAGAGCCAGTAGCCTGGTACGGCCCCATCGTGATGAATACCCAAGAGCAGCTCCGCCAAGCCTTCACCGAATTAGAGAAAGGCACCTTCTTGAAAGAAGGCCGCACGCGGAAAGCCGGCGCCGAATAGCGCTCTGCGACTGATTCTCTGAGGTCGGAGCCAAGGAGCGCTCAATTGCGTCCGAATGTTCGAGCCCAGGACTTCAGCAAGTAAAAAAATACTAGGACTAGTACCGTCAATTCAAATATGGGTCCTGCGAGTGGCGGGCTAGTCATTGGCAACACAAGGTTTAGCTCCATGCGCGATTTTCCGTGAACGGCACGCATCTTGCCTACGAATTGTGGGGACAAGCATGCCAGTGGTCGAGCAACTCTTAAGGCTGAGACTCGTACCCGGCCAATCGGCGAACTGAGGAGTGTTCTGCGACGAGTCCAGCCGAAGCTGGCTCGAGAGAGATCAAGGAGGAAAATCATGGAGGAACCCCAAGGGGTGAATCAGCACGGTCATGAAGGGGAACCGGCGTCAATGGGAATAAACCGCTGGCTGATAGTTGCGGCTGCGGCGCTGCTGGCAATTGCCGCAGTGGCCTTCGGCTACGGATACCGGCAGCAGGCCATGGTCGGCCACCTGACGGCGCAAGAGTCAGCGGCGAACGCCACGATTAACGAAATGCAAGGACAGGTCACTACATTGACGGCGAGGCTGAATGAAATGTCCGCCGCGCAACTGGCTGCGGCGGAAGCCGCGGCGCAAAAGAAGGCCTCGGCAGGACGCGCGGGTACGGCAAAATCGGCTAACGGCAAAAGTAGCACCATGACGAGCAAACAACTCAAAGAGCTTCGCGCGCGGCTGGACGAACAACAAAAGCTGTTGAGCCAGACCCAAGATGAAGTGGCCAGGAATCGCACCGACCTGGAAGGAAGTCTCAATGCCACGCGCGATGACCTCAACGGGTCGATCGCCAAGACGCACGAGGAATTGGTCGCCCTCGCCAAGCGCGGAGAGCGCAGTTACGTCGAATTCGACCTGACCAAATCCAAGCAGTTCCAACGCGTCGGCCCGCTCACCCTCTCGCTGCGCAGGACGGATGCGAAGCATAAGAATTACGACGTGCAGATGATCGTCGACGACAATCAACTCACCAAGAAGCACGTCAATCTCTATGAGCCGATTTGGATTCACACGGAAAATGAGTCCCAGCCGGTTCAGGTGGTCGTGAACCGCGTCGAGAAAAACCTCATACATGGCTATGTCAGCGCCCCGAAATACAAGCCCTCGGAGCTGGCGGCCATCGGCGCGCCGACGGTCACGCCCGTCTCGGACCGTCCGCCAGCGCCGGACCAGAATCCCCAGAATCCCAATCAACCGGAACAATAGAAAAATAGAATACGAACAACACAAGCAGCAGGGCGTCCATTGCGACGTCCTGCCGCTTGGTCTTCTTCCTGAAGGAACGCCGCACCAAGAAAGTGGGCGCCGAGTAGCACGCCGCGGCGGGCCGGGTGACCTCATGCCGTCCAGGGATTGATTACCGGGACCGAGAGGTCCGCGAAGTGCCCCGTGTTCCGCGTCGCCAGCGTTGCGCCGGTTGCCATGGCGATGCCCGCGATCATCGTGTCCCGGGACTCGCCGATGCGTCCTTTGGCCTTGCGCGAGGCCATCAAATCGCCAGTTTGCTCCGCCGCGGCAGTGTCGAACGCCGCGACGCGCCCCTCGATCTTCTCTGCCAGCATTCTTTCCAACAACTGCGTCATAGTCTCGCGGCGTCGGCCCTTGGGCATGATTTGCAGGCCGTAGCGAATTTCCATGACCGTGATCGACGTGATCCAGATCGAAGCACTGGGCTGCCCGTCCAGCCATTTCACCACTAGCGTCTCTGGTTCTGGGCGCATCAGAGCCGAGACCACGTTGGTGTCGAGGAGGATCATTCCTCATGCTCGAAATCCGGCACTTCCAGCCGAATGTCGCGCAGCTCTTGAATTTCCTCGCCTGGCTTGAGTCCCACCTTGCGGAATAGGGAGGCAATCTCCGTTCCGAGTCCCTTACGGCTTGCGCTATCACTCTTGGCGGCATCACGCAGGATCTCGCGAACTTCTTCCTCCATGCTGCGCCCGTGCCGCTTCGCCCGCCGCTGCAGCTTGGCCTTCACCTCGTTCTCGATGTTGCGCACCACCAGTTGTGCCATAGTTGGTCTTCGATATCATGATAGCATACTCGCATGCCATTGCCTCAGGCCATCTGCGAAGCGGTGGCCATGCTGTGCTCGGGCCTCTTCGCCGGCGCCGCCCTTTACGTCTCCTTCGTCGAGCATCCCGCCCGCATGCTTTGCGGAACCAGACTCGCCATCACCCAATTCGCGCCAAGCTACAAGCGCGCCACCGTAACGCAAGCCTCGCTAGCCGCCCTGGGAACTCTGGCCGCAATCGCCGCATGGCTACAAGGCGCGCCAGCCCCGTGGCTAGCCGGCGGCCTCCTCCTCGGCGCGGTAGTCCCCTTCACCCTCGTCGTCATCCTCCCCACCAACAAGCGCCTCCTCGATCCCTCGCTGGACAAAGATTCCAAACTCGCTGAGCAACTCCTACAACGCTGGGCAACATTGCACACGGTCCGCAGCGCCTTGAGCCTCGCCGCATTTCTGATCTTTCTAGTTTTGGCTATTTGGCGGTAGGAGCGCGCCATCCATGGTCCGTAGTGCCGCGCCCTAACTTGATATCTATTGACCGATGGGCATACAGTTTGGGGCTGTTGGCCGCTCAGGATACTTCCCAATTAGGAAATCCCTGCATCGCAAAGGAGACACATGGCAAGTAATCGAGTTCGGCGAAGGAGGTTCGGCTGTACTTTTACTACGCCCCTTTGGCGCACGCGTTCTTGTGGGCCAGCGATTTTGGGATTACTGGTTATGCTCTGCTCAAGCCCCTTGCATGCGGGACCGATCACGTATGTTTACACGGGAGTGTTGAATTCCGCGATTACTGTCGGTACGAATATTATTCCGAATGGGAGCCCTTTTTCGGGGCTGCTGTCTTACGACGTTCCTCAAACCGGCGTGGTAACGCCATTTTACGGAGGCACGCAGTCCGTTTTTGGGTTCAACTCACTGACCCTAACGATTGACGGGCAGACCGTGGTCGAGGGTCCGGGTAATCTGAGTCTGTACAACAACGTGAACCCACCCTCAGGTGTCCCGGCGGGGGATTCTTTTTATACTTTTGTCCCTGGCGAGAATATTGGGCCCGGCCCCTCAAGTGGCAGCATTGACGGCGTCTCGCCGGACTTTTTCTATCTGGGTTTTGTCGATCCGTCGAGCCAAGCATTTAGCGGCTCAGGATTGCCACAAAGCCTGACCTTATCAGAATTCTCCTCGGCGTTTGTCGGAATAGACTATGGACCACTCGGAACGGGCAACACCGACACGATCTTCCTTCTATCCTCGCTGAAACCTGCGTCCACTCCGGAACCCCCGACATTGACTATCGTTGCCATTGGACTTTTTATGTTGGTCATGGCAAAGCTAAGGACAAAACGAGGGAGAACTACTCCAACGGATGAGTTCTCCGCAATCTGAACCAGCATCACTTCCGAAAACGCCAGCAATGCTGTGCGCGGGCCTCTTTGCCGGCGCTGCGCTGTACATTTCCTTCGTAGAGCATCCAACTCGGATGCTCTGTGGAACACCCGAATTCGACAGGGACTGCCGTTACGGCGCAAAAGAATACGTCCACTTGATGGCGAAGCGTGTTTCGCGCAATTGCGGAGGATTCGCCGGTGCGATGCTCGCGAATTGCGTCCCCACGTTGTAAATAATGTACAAATCGCTGTCCGGCCGATAGTTGTAGCGCAGCCGAAGATTGGCGCTCGCCGCTTGGGTGTTGGAGGTATCCATCTGCAGGATGCTGGTGAATGTTAGAAAGCGGCTGAACGAGTAGTTCCCCTGCAAGCTGGCCAGCACCGCCGAAAAATTCCCATTCGGCAGCGGCAGCCGGAAGCGATCCCACGTTTCCGAAGCCGAAACCGAAAACTTGGCGGTGGGACGGTAGTTCACCCGTACGCGAAATTCGTTCAGCGCTCCCCCGTAATACCCGCCGAAGCGCTCAAAAAAATTGTACGTAAATCGCCGGTCCTGCCCCGAACCGTACGTGAGTTGGTGCCGCGCGAAATGGTAGAGCCCGTTGGGAATGAACACCGTCTTGTAAATATGGAAAGGCGTCGTGATGCGCTGCGTGAAAACATCCGCGATATCGTCGTCGGTGTACGCGCCATTGTTAAAGTCCGCCCGGAAAGTCCCTTGCCACTCCTGCGTTGACACCGCACCTCGCGTATCCGGCGCGTGCAGCAAGAACCCTTCAAACTGCAGTTCCCGAACGCCGCGGATTGCCGGGCGCGCCTTGAACGTTAAATCCGAATACGTCTCGTCCGAATCCGTCCGCTCCACAAATCCCACTTCCGGATTGAAGTTCGCTCCCGTTTTCCGCCGTTTTACAAGTCCTTCCAGCCAGTTCGACTGGTAGTTCAGAGACGCGCCCAGATCGCTGGCCGCGCTCGGCTCGCCCGGCGAACGCGTTCTCGCCATGTGCGCGCGCACAAACCAATCCTTGAAAAACACCAGCCGCGTGTCCACTCCTCCGGTCTGATTGAAGCTGTCCAGCAAATTGCCGGACCTCTTGTCGATCCCCATCGCTCCGACGTACGAGCCCGCCCACAGCGACTCCTTCACCCGCGCCACCGCGTAATTCCCATAGGGATTCGGTCCGCTCGATCGCGTGTCCACCTCCATGATCCCCAGTTCCGTTCGCCCCACCCTTCCCGTCAATCTCGCCCCTCCATTAATCGGCACTTGATTGCCGGTAACCGGATCGATTCCAATCTGCCGGCTGAAGAACAGCCGGTCCTGATCGCCGAGGTCAAAGTCGAAAACCCCCGCGTTTTCCAGAAAAAACTGGCGCTTCTCTGGAATGAAAACCTTGAACGGCGTCAGGTTGAACGGCTCCAGGTCCACTTCCGTGTCCGCGAAGTCCGTGTTGCCCGTCAGATTCAAAACCAGGTTCGAGCTAAGGCCGTACTTCATGTCCGCGCCGCCGGTCAGCGGAAATTTCGCGTCTTGCCCCGTTTGCTTGTCATACCGCGCCAGGCCGTACGGTTTCACGATGAACAGCCTTCCGCTTCCGATGTCCCGGATCCCGCGCAACTCCCCGGCCTCCGACACTTTCGTCAGTCCGAACGTCCGGCGGTACGCGCTCCACAAATCTTCTTCATTCTTTCGTCGGATGAAGCGCTTGAAGTTCACGCCCCAGATCACTTCCGTCGAGTGCGTGAAATTCAGCGTGGTAAATGGAATCTCCACCGTCGCGATCCAGCCGTCGGGGCCGGTGCGCGCCTCCGAAGCCCACACGCCATCCCAGCCGCGGTCAAAATCGCCGCCGTCGCCGGAACGTCGCTCTTCCACGATCAGGCCGTCGCTTTGCGTGCCCAGCGGATTGATCTGGAACACGTAAGCCCCGCGCCGGTCGCGGTTGGAATCGATCAGGATTTCAAAGTAGTCGTCGAGGTCCTGGCTGACGTCCCGGCGCAGCTCCGTGGCAATGATTCGCGAAGGCTCCGCATCGTAACAATGGATTCCAAAGTACACCGCGTGCCGCGTGTACAGAATCCGCACTTCGGTCTTTTCCGTGGCCGCCTCGCCCTCGTGCGGTTCCCGCTGCCGAAAATCCACAATCGCCTTGGCCGTTTGCCACAGCGGATCGTTCAACGTCCCATCCATCCGCGGCGCATGCTCCACACGCGCCGCCTCCGCCACGCGGCCCTCCACCTCCGTCCCACGCGCCTCCGCCTCGGAACAACGGGCAAACAAAAGCGCCCTGCCGAGGAGCAGGAAGCACCGTGCCCCACGAAATCTTGTCTTTGCGTGAAAAGGGATTCTGTGAGTCGGCATTTTTCATCCAGGCACCTTCCTTGACCGTGAAGACGCCTATATCCGGCAGCGCCGATTCTACCTATGAAATCCTAAAACGCAGTCTTCTCCTTCACGCAATCACCCGCGCCGGCCCTGCCTCCACTCCAGCCGCGACTTCAACATACACCACCTTCGACACAGGCCTCGCCTTCACCGTTCTCGCTTCTCTGCCGCAAAGAGGGCCCACTCTATTCCACTGATCCTGCTGGCTTTATAAAATATCTTGACAAAGTAGTTGTTGCTGTGGTAAACTCTCTCATGTTAGCTCGACGCCTCCACGACTCTCCCCGGCGTAAATCCTTTCCCTGCATACTGTTGCGCACTCTTTTTCGCTCTTTGCGCTCTTTTTCCGCGCCCCGCCCTTTCTTTTCAATCACTTCCACACTCTTTTTGCAAAACACCCGGGTGGCATACCTCTGCGCGGCCTCTGCGCCCTCGGCGTCTCGGCGTTATCATTTGCGTTTGCTCTTATCGCCCTTCTCGTCCCGCCTTGCGCCGCTCCTTGACCGCTCCTCTATGTTATTTAGAATCAACACTTGCAAAAGTGTATCAAAACAAACGACTTTAACTTCCTTTAGAATCAACACTTATGAAAAACATGGGGAGGGGGAGGGGGCCGTGGCCGGCGATTTTTCTCGCCACTCGCCACTCGCACTCGCCACTTTCCTACCGCCCTTTGTTTTCATACTCTTACGAATTGCTTTTCCCGCAAGCCCTTTCTTTTCACAATCATCCGCATTGCCCCCGGGTGGCGGGGTTCGATTCACTGTGGCACAGCCATTTCTGGCTGTGAAGGAAAGGAGAGGACTCTCGACTCTCGCCTCTCGCCTCTCGCCTCTCGCCACTTTCCGCCTCAGAACAAACGTGCGATGTACTCGCGCATTTGGTGCTTCCAATACGGCCAGTCGTGCCCGCCTTGCGGGCCCCAATTGTCGAGGGAGTGGCGAATGCCTTTCGCGGCCAGGACTTCGGAGAGACGATACGAGGGCCCGGAATTTTCCCACGGGCCGGTGCCGGTGGCGATGTGAATGTCGCAGGAGGCAAGCTGCTCAAAGGCCCAGGGATCGCTGAGGTTGGCCAGGTAATCGACGGGATTGTTGAAGTAAAAATTGTCGTCGTACATCCCGTCCATGAAATTTCTCAGGTCGTAGACGCCGGACATCGCGAAGCAGCGCTTGATGACGTCGGGATGCTTGAAGAGCGTGTTGGCGGCGTGATACGCGCCGAAGGACATGCCCATGGTGGAAATACCGATCTGCGATTGGCAATTGCTCCAGATGAAGGGCACAACTTCTTCGCGCAGATAAGAATCGAAGACGGACTGCACCCAGCTGCGATGGAAAGGATGCGCGGACTTGTTGTAGAAGGCGAGGCCGTTGATGGAATTGACGCTGAAGAATTTCACTTTGCCGGCGTCGATGAAATCGCCGAGCGCGCCGATCATGCCCTGGCTTTCGAGTTCCCACTCGTCGCCGGCGGAGGTGGGAAAGCCGAGCAGCGGCGGTCCCCAGTGGCCATACACGACGACGCCCAGTTCAATGCCCAGGCGTGGCGAATGCCAGCGATGAACCTCGCGTTTCATGGCTTGGCCTTGTGGCACAGCCATTCCTGGCTGTGCGTTGAGGCACCGGCCCTTCTTGTTGCTAGAGTAAACAAGGTGCCTGTGCTGCCCCTTCGTGCGGGAAAAAGTATGCCAGCAGCTTGGCGATTGGAGCAATAAATTTGATGAGGAGTTGCAGCGATGGCTGAAGCAAAACCCGGTTGCTTCAAGTGGCACAGCCATTCCTGGCTGTGCTCCGACGACGGCACTTGTAGCCACACGGCACCATTCGCCGCCGGACCGCAGTGCCATGTAGAATAGACGCACTCAGCGCTCACGGAGGAATTTAATGGCAACGGCAACCACGCCAGGACGGCCTACACCGGAACGAATTTTTAACGCACTGAATGCTTTCCAGCAGACCGCGGCGTTGCGCACGGCGATTGAGCTGGACGTGTTCACCGCGATTGGAGCCGGCGCGGATACCGCCGCGGTCCTCGCCACCAAAACCGGGGCGTCAGAAAAAGGCGTGCGCATTCTTTGCGACTATTTGACCATTCAAGGATTCCTGGCGAAAGAACAGGGGCGGTACGCGCTGACGCAGGAATCGGCGATTTTTCTGGACCGCAAATCGCCCGCGTGCCTGGCTTCGATGGCCGGATTTTTAGGCACTGAGCGCGCGCGCAGCATCTTTGATTCGTTGACGCTGGCGGTGCGCAACGGCGGTTCGGTTTGGTCCGAAGGCGACAACACCAAGCCGAACGATGAATTTTGGGTGGTGTTTGCAAAGTCCATGGCGCCGCTGACCGTGCCGGCATCGGAATTTATCGCCCGGCTGCTGCGCGCCGAGGAAGGCAAGCCGATGAAGGTGCTGGACATTGCAGCGGGGCATGGGATGTATGGAATCGCCGTGGCGCGGAAAAATCCGAAGGCGGAAATTGTCGCTCTGGATTGGCCGGCGGTGTTGCAGGTGGCGCGGGAAAATGCGCGGAAATTTGGCGTCGCGGATCGCTACAGTGTGCGCGAAGGAAGCGCGCTCGAGACGGACCTGGGCAGCGGCTACGACTACGTGCTGCTGACCAACATTTTTCATCATTTCGATATGCCCACCTGCGAGAAGCTGATGCGGCGCGTGCACAGTGCGCTGAAGCCGGGAGGCAAGGCGATTACCCTGGAATTCGTGCCCAATGAGGATCGCGTGACGCCGCCGACCGCGGCATCGTTCAGCCTGATAATGCTGGCCAATACCGATGCCGGCGATGCATACACCTTTTCGGAATATGAGAAGATGTTTCGCAACGCGGAATTTGCGAAATCGACGCTGCATCCCGTGCCGGAGATGCCGCAGCAAGTGGTAGTCTCGGAGAAATCGGCTTGAAGAAAAAGAAATCGACACCGCGGGCCAAGTCCAAAAGGGCTTCCAGCAAGAAGGGCGCGGCTGGACATAACGACGCGGCGCTGCGCCAGCATCTGGTGGATTTGCTGAAGGGCGGCTCCGCGCACGTGCACTTCATGGATGCGCTGGACGACTTTCCGCCGAATAAACGCGGCACATTTGCGCAGGGATTGCCGCACACCGGCTGGCAATTGCTGGAACACTCGCGCATCGCGCAGTGGGACATTCTGGAATTCAGCCGCAACCCCAAGCATGTCTCGCCCGGATTTCCCGAGGGCTACTGGCCGAAAACGCCAAACGCGCCCAGCGAAGCGGAATGGGAGAAAAGCGTGCAAGCATTTCAGCGCGATCTGCACGAAATCATCGAGCTGGTGAAAAGTCCGCGCACCGACCTTTACGCGAAAATTCCGCACGGCCAAGGGGAGACCATTTTGCGCGAGGCGCTCGTCCTCGCGGACCACAACGCCTATCACCTGGGGCAACTGGTGGATTTGCGCCGCGCGCTAGGCGTCTGGCCTGCGGAATGAGGGCATGAGAAAGGCCGCGACGCGCGCTCCTAATGCCGCTCGTGTCCGGTCCAATGCGATTTCGAGATTTTCAGTAGCGAATTTTGTCAGGCTTTTCTTTCCACGCGGAGAAAACGGCAAGCGATTCGTCGCGCAGAAGCGGAATCATGGGAATGCGCCGCGCCGCCGCACTCACCTTCAATTCCTCGTAAATAAACGCATCATCGAAGCCCGCATCCGCCGCGTCCGCGGCCACTCCCGCGTAATACACGCGCGCCGGCCGCGCCCAATAAATCGCGCCAAGACACATCGGACAGGGCTCGCACGTGGTGTAGAGATCGCAGCCGCCTAGCTGAAAATTTTTGAGGACGCGGCAGGCTTCGCGAATGGCGACGATTTCGGCGTGCGCGGTGGGATCGCTGCTGGCGGTGACGCAGTTGGCGCCTTCCGCGATGACGCGGCCATCTTTTGCGATGAGCGCGGCGAAGGGGCCGCCGCGGCGGGAGCGTACATTTTCAAGAGCGAGCGCGATGGCGCGGCGCATGAAGTCGGCTGACATGTTTGCAGTCCAGAAGCAGCTTGCCTTGGCCAGCGAAAAATCGCAACGTGCCACCGCGGTGCCGGACGGGAGCTCGGGCCCTTCGGTGCTCAGGGTAAACAGGATTGCCTGTGCTACCTGGCTTGCAGAAAATGGAATTGGCGGTAGGATGTAGCGTATCGATTCGAACGCCAGAGGCAGGAAGTCGGGAGGGGCGCATGATCTCCATTGAAAATGTGAGCCGGCGTGGATTCCTGAAGGGGGTGGTGGGCACGAGCGCGTTTGTGCTGGGCGTGCGGCTGATGCCGGTGGATTTGCTGGCGAGTGCTGATGTGGTGGGCGCGCAAAACCCGTCGGCACCGTTGAGCTTGGCGGCACTGCATCCGAGCGTTTACGTGGCCGTGGACACGGATGGGACGACGTATATCGTGGCGCACCGCTCGGAGATGGGGAACGGCGTGCGCACTTCCTTGCCGCGGATTGTGGCGGATGAATTGGACGCGGATTGGGCGCGGGTGAAGGTGGTGCAGGCGACCGGCGATGAAAAATATGGGGACCAGGATACGGATGGGTCTCATTCAGTGGTGAGTTTTTTTGTGCCGCTGCGCGAAGCGGGGGCGACGGCGCGGTTGATGTTGGTGAGGGCAGCGGCGCAGCAGTGGAATGTGCCGGCGGAGGAATGCTCGACGGAATTGCACACGGTGGTGCACAAAAAATCGGGGAAGAAGCTGGGATATGG
>WNFD01006618.1_pt1 | contig 11567 bp, 9 predicted proteins | sample 5400491 | NCBI WGS metagenome assembly WNFD01 (sample SAMN13153343, study PRJNA577476) | soil metagenome | isolation source: 120 cm saprolite under Douglas fir tree site 2 hole 2 replicate 2 | place: USA:California | collected 2015-04-18 | reverse complement strand
CCGAACTTCACGAGCGCATTGCCTACTCTTCGCCCCTGGTACACGAGGACAAAGTGTACATAGGGATTCACGATTATGGCGACGATCCCATTCAGAACGGAAAAGTTGTGGCGGTGGATTTGCAAACCGGGCATATCGTCCCCGGGTTTTCGTATCTGTCAACCAGCACGCGGGGAGGGGGCGTGTGGAATTCTCCGGCGGCGGACGAGAAGGGTGTGTACTTCACGACCGGGAACACCCGCAATTGGAACGGCGGCAGCCAGCCCGAACCGGCTGTCAACAACGGCCTCAGCATGCTGCGGGTGAATCCGTCTTCGGGTGCGGTTGATTGGAAGTTTCAGCCTGTTCCCTACGATCTGGATGACGACCCCGACTGGTCGGCAGGCGCCTCGGTAATGCATTCGACCTGCGGTGATCTGGTGGAATCGGTGCAGAAGGACGGTTGGACTTATGCCGTGAATGCCAGCACCGGAAGCTGCCGCTGGCAGTATCCGCCGACCAATGAACCGAGTTGCGCGTTCCCTCCGGGCGGTCCGCATGTTCATGGCGATACCGATTACAAGCGGCCGGGGGCGACCTGGGGAGATGTTTTCATCGTCAATGCCGGCGGCTGGGGAGTCACCGTGCCCTTGCCCAACGCATACACGGCTGGCTATGCGCGCTTGCATGCGCTCAACTCATGTACTCCGGATCCGCAACGCGCCCGGTGGATTCTCGACGTGCCGAGCGCGACACCGGGAAATGGATATGGAATCGGAGCTCCCACGGTCACGGGAGGGATTGTGTACGTGACCACGGATCAAGGGCACGTGGTGGCGATCGCCGACCCGGCACTGCGTCCGGCGGCGGGGTTTCAGTGCAGCAACGAGTTCATCAACCCGCCGAGCACGGGCCCACTGTGGAACATCATCTGCCTGATACAGGGATTCCAGCTTGTGCCGACGCCGCAGGTGCTGGCCAACGTGGCTTTACCCGATGGCAGCGATGCTGCAGGCCTGCGCAACGAGGCCGCTCTTACGCGCAACCGGCTGTTCGTCGGCACATCGGGCGGCCACGTGTACTCACTGACGACGAAATAGGAGAGATCCCGATGCTGAATTCCAGGCGCAAATTTTTGCCCGGGCTGGTGGTGATTTTGTTGTGCGGCCTGTGCCCGCCGTCTGCCACAACGCAGCAGAAGCAGCAACCAGGAGCGGGAAGCAAGGGTGGGGAAGCGTCCGAAGTCGCCGCACGTTTTTCCGAGATGGTGCGGGCGAAGAATGCGAAGGGGACCGCGGTCCCGCTCAAAGTCGAGATGAAGACCTGGACTGTCAACCGCTCGGCGCGAGCCTTCGAAATGGCAGACCAGGGCTTTTACATTGCTCACTTGACTTTCGGCCTGATTACTACGGAGATCGCGGGCAAGACCACAGTCCGCCATCCGGGGGATTTCTGGGTCGTAGAGAAGGGGCAGCACATGGCAATTTCGATGAAGCGCCCACGGGAATCGGCAGGGCTGCAAACTATTGCCGTGAGTCCCGGGCATTAGGCGCTGTCGCCAAAATTCCACGCGGTGCCTAGAGGTGGATGTTTTCTTGGGTGCTGGGGGCGCGGCTGAGGATCTGACCTTCGCGCTTCTTGGATTTCGCGTCCGTGATCGCCTTCGGTTTAGCGCTGCGCTCCTCGAAAAGAAGCCGGCGCAGGGAGCGGAGATCGTTGAGAATGCGGCGGCTCTGGTTCATGTGCAGTTCGAGCTTTTCCATGCTGTAGAGGGTGGTGCGCAGGGCGTCCAGACGGCGCGGGGACTCCGCAGTGGATTCCCTTTGGATGTCGGCTTCAACCTCCCGTTTGGCTTCACCAACGGTTGCCGCCAGCAGTGTGACGAACTCGTGGGCGCTCTCGATGCTGTCGAAGGCGCTTCCGGTTTTGTAAGTCATGGCGAGTCTCCTTTTGTTTTTAGGAGGGTCCGCGCATCAGCGGAGAACAGCAGTATAGCTCTGAACCCGGACTTCTATCGTGAAAACCTTCCGCTGAGAGTAGTTCTTGGGTGGAGGTTGGGTCAAGGCTATTTGGGTTGAGACATCCGAAACTTCCTTTGGACTCGTAACTCTTATACTGGGAATGGCGGTGATTGCGTTCGGAGGGATTATGTCCAGAGCTTCGGTTCGGGTTTCCGGGATGATGTTCGCGATGATTCTAACGGTATTGGCGGGGGCGCTGGCTTGCCAGGCCGGAAGTGGAGCGAGTGCGGCGGTGCCTGCTCCGGCGGTCGATCAGCCAAAGGCGGCCACTGCGGCAAAGCGGACGGCGGTGGTGGCGGGCGGATGTTTCTGGGGAATCCAGGCGGTGTTTCAGCATGTGAAGGGCGTGGTCAGCGCGACTTCGGGTTACGCGGGCGGTTCGGTGAAGAATCCTGATTATGAAACCGTGAGCAGTGGGCGGACCGGCCATGCGGAGTCGGTGCAGATTGTTTACGATCCTTCGAAGGTTAGTTATGGAGAGTTGCTGCGGGTGTTTTTCTCGGTGGCGCTCGATCCGACGGAAGTGAACCGGCAGGGGCCGGATGAAGGCACACAGTACCGTTCGGTGATTTTCTACGGGAATGACGAGCAGAAGAAAATTGCCGAGGCTTACATTGCGCAGCTCGATCAGGCCAAAGTTTTTCGCGGGAAGATTGCCACGCAGGTGACGCCGCTGCAGGCGTTTTATCCGGCGGAGGCGTATCACCAGAATTATGCGGAGTTGCATCCGAACCAGCCCTATATTGTTTATAACGATGCGCCCAAGGTGGCGAATTTGCGGAAGGAGTTTCCCGATCTCTACACGGGAAAGTAAGAACTCCGCGGCGGATGAAGCCGGCCTTATTTTCGATGGCCTGCGGCATCGCTGAAGCGATGCCCCGATACGAATCGACGCGTCTTCGAGCAGCGCAGTTGGAGGAATCATGTATGAGTCGGATCGCGAACGTGAAAATATGAGCAGTATCAATCAGCCAGACATGCGGCGGCGCGTGTTTCTAGCGAGCCTGGGAGCGGCTCTGGGCGGCGCGGTGCTGTGGTCGGGGCGCAAGCCTTACACGATTGTTGCCGAGGCGAAGACGACGCCGGGCGAAGTCACGATTGTACAATTCTCCGATGCGGGCACGCGGCTGGCCAAGGTGAAGATTGCGAAGGTAGTGAAGGCCGAAGCAGAATGGCGAAAACAGCTTCCTTCTGGAGTGTTCGAGATCACGCGCCACGCCGATACGGAATTCGCTTACAGCGGGAAGTATTGGAATTTGCACGACAAGGGGATCTATCGCTGCATCTGCTGCGACAACGCGCTGTTCAGCTCTGCGACAAAGTTCGATTCTGGAACGGGCTGGCCGAGTTTTTGGGAGCCGCTGGCGAAAGAGAATGTGCGGGAACTCCACGATAGCTCGATCGGCATGGAGCGGGTTGCGGTTAGCTGTACGGAATGCGACGCACACCTGGGCCATGTATTCGACGACGGTCCGCGGCCCACGGGCCTGCGGTACTGCATGAATTCGGCGTCACTGCGCTTCGTGAAAACGGCGTAGCTTCTTAGTGTTTGAATCTTGTAGAGAATTGAGGCTTCGAATAGGAACAAAACAAATGGAGGACGAGCGAGTTGCCTGTCCTCCATTTGTGGTCGTTCAACCGTCGAGGGATAAGGTTGGTGATGTTATTTACTGTCGCCGTCGTGATTGGCATCGCCCGTGCTTTTCAGCGTGACCTTGTCGGAAGGCAACGTACTCTTCTGTTGGGGCTGAGGCTTGGTCGCGGCCGCTTTGGTGGTTTCGGATGCTTGGCTTGCGTGTGCACTACTGACAGGATTTAGCATATGAAGGAGATCGGCGAGGGGCAGGAAAACTTTAGCTCGCGACTTGCGTTAAGAATTAACTTCGTGTAATCGCTAACGGACCATGGACCGGGGCTTGTCTGCGTCCAGGGTGTCGCCAGTTCGATTCATGCGCCGGTGACGAAGAACTTTGGGTCTGGGCTAGTGTCAATTTTATCGGGCGGCACGGTAGCCGTGACGTCCTGCACAAATTCACGCCTGCGTTCCGGGCCTTTGCGCTCAATGACCCGCACCCGGCGGGCTGGCATATTGCTGGGTTCGAGGCTGACGATGCGGCCTTCGCGCACTTGAATGTTCGAACGAAACCAGTCGGTGCGGAACATTCGTCCCGCGGCGTAAAAGGTGATTGAGGCCGCGATCGGGCCTTCAAAATCTGAATCGGTGCAGGCCAGGATGCGCTTGCCCATTTCCTGAGTCCAGGTCATTCCACCAACCAGGGGATCGTTTAAGCGGCAGCGCTCAAAGGGCATCGCGTGTGAGAGCCTGCGCAACTGCAACAGTTGCAGAAGGACCGAACTCTTGGCCAGGTTGGTGACGATGACCTTGGCTTCTGTGGCCGAAACGCGCTCCAGCTTGATGTGCAAATCGGGCGTCCATTCGCGTTCAAACTCTTCGCGCGCCAGAGCCAGGCCTTTGTCGGTAGCCTCCACATAACGCAGCGTGGCGCGGGCCAGAATCACACTGAAGAAGCAGGTCACCACCGTCGCGATGACTGGAATGTAGCTGGCGAAAGTAGAAAGCGGAATGTGGAATGAATGGATCCACTGCCCGGGCATACTGGTTCGGCTCCTCGCTGCGCGCGGGGGACGACTTGAGATCAGGGGGAAGGATCGGGGCGGCGCAATTCCCAGGTCCGTAGTACTTGTGCTTCGGGAAGAGTCTAGCGAGAGACGCCGGGGGACTCCAGATACGCATGGTGCTGAGGCGAGAGCAAGGAGAGTGCAGGGACTTTAGTAACTGGGAAAGGGGCTTTCACCACTGAGACACCGAGACACAAAAAAATAATCAAGTTAGAGAAGTTTTTGTGTGTCTATGCGACTCTGTGGTGAAGGCCGAGCTATTCGAGGACGCTGTCGTCTAGCTTCTTGCGTTCCCAGTCGGCGGCGGCCTGAACGAAGGCCAAGACCACGGGATGCGGTTTCTTTTCGGTTGAAGACAGCTGCGGCTGGAACAGCGTGGCGATGAAGAAGCGGTGGGTGGGAGATTCGATGGCGCGAATTTCTCCCTCGGTGCCGCGGGCTACGATGGGAAAGCCAGCTTCCATGGCACACCATTCGTACTCGGGATTGACTTCGAAGTTGCAGAAGAATTCTTCGGTTACGATTTCTTTGTCTTTGCCGTAGAACGATTGCAGGTAGGAGCCGGGGCGGAGGCGGATCTCCGGTACTTTGCCCGACAGCTTGGGTGCCTCGCTTTTGCGGCCGGGGACGGCGCAGGCTACGGGATAGATCACGATGTTCTTTGATCCGGAATTATTTTCGGCGCTGTCGGCATCGGCGATGCCAAGAACGTTGCGGGCAAACTCGATCAGGGCGTACTGAAAGCCTCCGCAGGTGCCGAGAAAGGGCCAGTCACGGCGGCGCGCGAACTCGATGCCCTTGAGCATGCCGTCGAAACTTTTGTAGGGACTTCCCGGGGATGCCCAGAGCCCGTCAAAGGTTTCGAGGATTTTCCCCGCGCCATTCGCGGTGAGCGTGGGGGTCGGTATCCACTCGGACTCGAGTGTCAAGTCAATTTTGCGGGCGGCGTGTTGCAGGGCTTCGGTGGTGGCATGGTGAGAACGGAAATCGGGATTGAAGTCACCGAGGATTCCGATGCGAACGGCATTGCCCACGGGGTCATTGTACTAGAGGGGATGGGGGTGATTTTTAGTGTGAGGTTAGGAGGCTGGTGCGGAGAGGGGATTTTCTTGCCGGTGGGAGAAACCAAGGTTCCTCGCTGCGCGAGGGACGAAACTCTATCTATCTTGGGACGTTCTAGAACCAGTGCGCGAGGATGTGCAGGCCGTATAGACAGAGGAGAGAGAGCGCCGGGCCGCCCCAGATCATGAGTGTGCACTTCCAGCCGAGCGAGCGGGCAAGGTCGTGCTGGCTTCGCCACGAGATCAGAAAGGTTGGATTGTTCTCGCCTTTCATTAGCACAACGGGAGGATGCGGATCGAAGGTGTCAGGCGATGGTTGCGGGGGTTGAGCGTTTCGCGAGCTGCCATGCGCAGATCCGTTTGGATCGCTATTGACGACCGCAGGCGATGCGTTGACGCCCGCAGCAGCCCAGGCTGCGGGGCTTGAGATGCCGGCTTTCAAGAGCGCGGCTGCGACTATCTGCTGTTGTGTCATGTCCGCTGTCTTGGTTGGTGCCGCGTCTGGAGAAAGATGGATTACTTGAGCCGACGGGACGCTGGATGAGGTGGCGAAGGACTGGTCGCCCATTAAGCGATCGCTGAGCGCACGATCTTCGGCCGAAGGTCGCGCGAAGGCTCTGAAGCCTCCGGTTGTAAGAGACAGCGCGCCTTGTGCGAGCCCAGCGCCTCCCAGCGAAAATGAAAACCCACCCCGGCTCGTCAACGAAATAGCCTCGACGTCTTGAATCGGCTGCGGGGTGAGTTTCAGGCCAGGATTTTCATGCAACGTTCCCAGCAGAAAGAGCGCATTTTTCGGCTTGATGCAGAATTCTTCGACTTTAATTTTGTTGGTGGTGCTAATGCCGTGGCGCAGCAGAAAGCTGCGTACATTGTCCGGCGCCTCTTCTTTCGTGGTGAAGAATGAATCACAGAATTCCTGTTGGAAATCGCGATGGAGATCGAGTTCGGCGCCCCGTGGGTCGACCATTACTTTGCCGGTATTGTCGTCGAGGAAGAAAGGCACGTGCATGCACTCGGCGGCTACCTTGACCCACTGGCTACTCCTGCCGCTGCGTTTCCATTCCCAGGCTACTGTGCGGTAGTAGTAGCAGGAGCGCTCGGTGATGGGGGCAACCATGGTGTAAGGGCCGACGGCGAGGCCGCTGAGTTCGACCATGCCGAGCGATGCGCTGCGAATTTTGGAAACTGGAGTGTCGAGGATGAGGCGACGGCGCTGGAGAAGGCGGAAGCCCTGGAAAAATAAATAAATTCCGGCGCAGAATCCGATGACGCACCAAATGATGGGGCGCGTATCTGAGGAGCGAAGAAGCAGGGTAGAGAGAATGAATGGTTTGAAGATCAAGGGTTCGGCCCCGGGAGTGAATTTGGGGACTCCCCCCTGTATCGAGGCTAGCGGAGCGTGGGAGCGCGAGCAGCAGAAAACGGCGGAGTGGGCTTACGTTGGTAATCGGGGGCAAGAGCTCTGGGTTCCAGGAATTAGACGAGGGCTTTAAATTCTTAAACCACAGAGGACCCAGGGTTACACTGGGGCCATTGACCTCGAGTGGGTGAGCAGTATCACGCGTTCCCTGCTTGGCGACGGCGCTTCAGCAACAAATAGGCGATGGTGAGTCCTGCGAAGAAGACTATTCCGCCTAGCTGGTTTATGCGCGAGGAGCGGAGAGTCTGGATGATGAAGGCGGAGGCCAGGACGAAGCCGAGAATCGATCCCCACATTCCTAGTGGAGAGCGCATGGGCAGGGCGGCGACCTCTTGCCGCGTGAGCCGCCAGCGGAAGCTTACGTGTGCGGCCAGGGATACGACCCAGCATAGGAACAAGCCGGAGAATGCGGCTCCCATGATGTAGACGAAGGCTTCCTTTCCTGCCCAGCTTTCGATAATGAGTGCGGTTACGATGCCATACGAGGAGACCAGCACGGCCAGGCGAGGCGAACCGGAGGCGTTCAGTTTGCCCATGCTCGCGGGAGCCCATCCGGAACGGCCCATGGAAAAAAGCAAGCGGGAGGCGACGTAGAGTTTGGCGTTGGCGCCGGAAAGGGCGGCGGTGAGGACTACGAAATTCATGAAGTAGGCAGCGGCCGGAACTTTGGCCAGGCGGAGCACGCTGACGAACGGACTCTCGGCGACGCCGGTGTGGTTCCAGGGCATGACGCCGGCCAGGACGGTGATGGCGCCGAGGTAGAGGCCGGCCAGCAGAAAGAAAGTGAGGCGGACGGCGCGGAGAATGTCCTTGGACGAACGCGATTCGCCGGTGGTGACAGACAGCATCTCGATGCCGCCAAAAGCGTAGATGGCCCAGAATACCGCCAGGAGAGGGGCGACTGGACCCTTGGGAAAGAATCCGCCGTGGGCGGTGTATTGCTGGGCGACGCGTCCGCTGAAGAGAAGCGCTGTGCCGGCCAGGATGAAGGCCACGATGGTAGCGAGCTTGATCATGGAAAGCCAGAATTCGAAGCGTCCGAAGGAACTCACGCTACGCAGGTTGACCAGAAGAAGCAGGGCTGAGAATGCGATGACCCAGAGCTCTCCGGGGACGGCGGGGAACCAGTAGGTCATGTAGGTGGCGGAGGCGGTGAGTTCGGCTCCGATGGAGAAGGCGATGGAGGCCCAGTAGGCGGCGCGGCAAAGAAATCCAAGGTATTGATTGAGATAGAGTTCGCCGTAGACACCGAATGATCCGGCGGCGGGGTGCATGCTGGCCAGCTCGCCGAGAGCCATGGCAACGGTGTAAGCGAGGAAGGCGGCGACGACGTAGCTGAGGATTATGCTGGGGCCAGCCATCTCGAGGGCGGCGGCGGAGCCCAGAAGAAGGCCGGTGCCGATGGAGCCGCCGACGGCGACCATGGTCATTTGTCCGGCGGTGAGTTGGTGGTGGAGACCTTTTTCCTGGATTTCCGGAGCGGCGGGAACTGGGGGCATGGGGCACGATAGCAAATGAAGGCGGGTTCCCCCAAATGTGAGGCCCAGCGGCTTAAAAGCCGGACGCATTTTCGGAGGCTAACAGCACCATTGAAGCGATGCCCTGATACGAAACTCTTTGAAACCAATCTACGACTGCCATGTCACAAAATTTCTGGCGGCCTGATATGAATCGCGGACATTGAACGATCAGTCTGAGTGACTTTCGTAATCGCGGGCCGACCCTTACCGATTGCTGGGTCTGGGAGCGGCTCCTAGAATCGAAGCAGCGGCACTCTGCCCTGAACCGACCCATGCCTGAGACCACAAAGCGAGTCGACCGAGCCGAACTCACGCGGCGCATAGAGCGCTCGGAAAAGCTGTTGCAGAAGGGGAAAGCCGCCGAAGCGCTGGAAGAATATCTGCTGGTGCTGCGCGACGATCCGGAAAATGATACGGTGCGGCAACTTGCGGCCGATTTGTGTTTATCGCAGAACCGGACCCGCGACGCGGTGCTGTTGCTGGGCGAACTGTTTGAGCGGCAGGTGAACGGTGGTGATGCGACGAGGGCCAGCCTGACGTACAAGAAGCTGGCGCGGCATGGCAATCCTACGTGGGAGCAAAAATTCCGCTTCGGACAATTACTGGAAGGATCAAACAAGAAACTGGCTGTAGGTACTTATGAATCCGCTTTGGCCGATCTGTCAAAGCTGGAAAACAAACGGGGCGCATTGCAGGTGATGGGACGGGTGGTGGCGCTGGAGCCAGAGCAGGCAAATTTTCTGCGGGTCGCGGAACTGTCCTCCGAATTGGGGGAGAGTAAGGCTGCGGCAGAGGCGTTCAGGCATCTGGCACAGCTTGCATCTGCGGGGGGAGAGGATCCGGCGCAGTGGTATGAGCGGGCTTATCAGGAAGATTCCTCCGACGAAGAAATCGCGCTAGCCTACGGCAAAAGCCTGCTGGGGCAGGGTCAGGTGGGAGCGGCGATTTTCATTCTCGAGGCGCAGGTGAATACCGGGAAGAATTCGCCGGAACTTCGGGATATCTATGGCGAGGCTCTTCTGGCCGCGGGCCGCTATGCGGAGGCGGAGCCGCTGGTGTGGCAACTGTTCGAACAGAATCCTAACCGCATGCAGCAAGTGACCGGGCTCATTGGACAGTTGCTGGATGCCGAGCAGGATGACACTGCTGTTGCGCTCGCGCGCAAGCTGGGACAGTTCCAGGCGAAGCGCGGCGAACGGCGCCAGTTTCTGGCGGTTATGCAGGATCTTATGGCGGAGCGGCGGTCGTCGCCGGCGATGCTGGAATTTCTCGGCGAGCTTTTCAATGCTTCGAATCGGGAAGGCGATTACTCTCAGACTCTGCTGAAGTTGTTCGATCTCTATTGCAGTACCGGGGAGTTTGCCAAGGGCGCCGAGTGTCTGGACCGGGCCGCGGAGGTGGATCCGTACGATCCCGGGCACGGCAAACGGCTGGAGATGTTGAAGGGCAAGATTGACGACGGCAAGTTCAAGGCGATCGCTTCGCGATTCACCTCGTCAGCTCCGACCGCGGCCGAGTCAGCGATTGAACATGAAGCGACTCTGGGAGCCTCGACGTTGCAGGATCTGATGCTGCAGGCGGAAATTCTGGTGCAGTACGGAATGCGCAACAAAGCAGTGGAGCGGCTGCAGAGGATTCAGGAACTTTTTCCACGCGAAGAAGAGAAGAACGAAGATCTGCAACGGCTTTACCTGGCGGCGGGAATGACGCCCAGTTATGCCGGGTCTGCGCCCTTGCCGGCCGCAACTTCCGCGTCGGCGCCGGCTGCGGCCGCAGCGGCGGCAGCTCCGGCTGTGGCGCCAGATCCGGCGGCGGAGATGCGCAACGTGACCCGCGTGGCGGAGATTACCCGCAAGCTGTATCACCAGGGAACTGCGCCGGCGGTGCTGACCACTGCGGTCAACGAAATTGGCGGGCACTGGGAAGTATCCCGTTGCGTGGCTTTGATGCGTACGCCCGGCTCCGCGCCGACGGCGATGCAGGAATTTTGCGGTAAAGGGGCGAAGGCGGGGAATTCCGCCACGCTGAGGGAAGTGATGATTGCGCTGCAGGATCTAGTTACAACCGAGCCGATTATCATTGCCGATGCGCAGAAGGCGCCAGAACTGCAGAGCGCGCGGAAGGCGGTGGCGGAACTGGGAGCTACGGCCATTCTGGCGTTGCCGCTAAGTAACGGCGAGGACTACGTGGGCGTTATGGCGTTGCTGCACAACAAGCCGCGGAACTGGCCGCATACCGATGCGGTGGTACTGAAGACCCTGGCCGATCAGATGGTGATCGCCCTGAATAATGCCGGCCTGCGGCGGCTGGTGAAAAATCTTTCCGTCACGGAAGAGAAGTCGGGCCTGCTGAAGCGCGGATCTTATCTCGATTTGTTGCTGGCGGAAAGCAAGCGGGCGGTGCAGAATGCTGCGCCACTTTCCGTGCTGCTGCTGCAATTCGGACGCAGCGCGGCGCTGATCAAGGAATATGGCGAGGCCGCGGTGGAAAGCGCAATGGATAAGATTGGGCAACAGTTCGCCGCCAACATCCGGACGAACGACTTGGCCTTCCGCTACGATACTACGACCATCGCGATCATTCTGGGGGACACGGCGGAAAAGGAGGCGACGATGGCACTCGAGAAGTTGCGCAAGATTATTGCCGGAGTGCGTCTGCCCGCGAAGGATGGTTCGGAGAAAGGCCACGCCATGGAATTTTCAGCGGGGCTGGCCGAGGCTGTGGTGAAGGATAGTTACGATCCCATCGACATTGTGACGGAAGTGATCAACCGCGCCGAGCACGCGCTGGCGACTTCGCTGGTGCAGGGGCCAGGCAAGGTTGTAGTGTTGGGGGCCGCGCTGGCTGCGGGGGCTGTGGCATAGGAGATTGAGATCAATCGCCCCCATTGGTTCCTCGGCAGCATCTCCATTTCAATAAACTCTAG
>WNFD01018312.1_pt1 | contig 11569 bp, 7 predicted proteins | sample 5400491 | NCBI WGS metagenome assembly WNFD01 (sample SAMN13153343, study PRJNA577476) | soil metagenome | isolation source: 120 cm saprolite under Douglas fir tree site 2 hole 2 replicate 2 | place: USA:California | collected 2015-04-18 | reverse complement strand
ATCCCCGACGCCCCGGTACCCGGCACGACAAAACCGTTCTGGAACAATATTTGGTTCAGCTGTCTCGACGGGGCCTCGCTCGTCAGCTTTATGCTGACGCGCTCCCCCAAATGCTATCTGGAAATCGGATCCGGCCATTCGACGCTATTCGCGCGTCACGCAATTACCTGGGGAAAGTTGTCGACGACAGTCGTCTCTATCGATCCCAAACCACGCGCAGAAATCGACGCACTGTGCGACCAAACGATTAGGCGGCCATTGGAGCAAGTTCCGCTCGATACGTTTGATCGCCTCGGTGCCGGGGATATCCTGTTCTTCGATGGCACGCACCGCGTCTTTACAAACTCCGACACGACAGCATTTTTTCTTGATGTAATCCCGCGGCTGCGTCCCGGCATACTGGTCCATATCCACGACATTTTTCTGCCTTGGGACTATCCGGCGGAATGGAACAATCGTTATTACTCAGAACAATATTTGCTCGGAGCCATGCTTCTTTGCGGCACCCCGCCATTCAAGGTCGTGCTCCCGAATTTCTTCGCCTGTAAAGACGAGCAGCTTGGTCCACAGATCAAGGCCATCTTTGACGCAAAGCCGGATGGCAAAATTCCCTTCACCTACACCAACGAAGGGCGAACTCCGGCCGTTTCATTCTGGATCGAAACCATCTAGCTCCGGCCGAAGGGGCCACGAGCGCAAAAGTAAACCCGCCCCGGAATTGATCCGGGGCGGGTTTTTTCGGCTGGCCCGCTTAGTGCGCGGTTAAGCCAGAGCCGTCCTCGTCCACCGGAGGTTCTGAAGCGGCGGCTTCGGCGGCGAGCTTGGCGCTCGCCTCGTCCCACTCAATCGGCTTTGGCGGCCGAACGAGAGCACGGGCGAGCACTTCATCCATTCGGGTAACTGGAATGATCTCCAGTCCCTTTTTGATCGTTTCGGAGATTTCCACCAGATCCTTGGCGTTCTCCTCCGGGATCAGCACGGTTTTCATACCGCCACGTGCAGCAGCCAACAACTTCTCTTTCAGGCCACCGATCGGCAATACGCGCCCGCGCAAGGTGATCTCGCCGGTCATCGCGAGATCGCGGCGCACCGGTATTCCGGTCATCACCGAGACAATGGCGGTGACCATGGCGACGCCCGCCGACGGCCCATCCTTCGGCGTCGCGCCTTCCGGCACGTGCACGTGGATGTCGCGTTTGTCGAACCACGGAGGCTCGATGCCGAAGGCGACCGCACGCGAGCGGACGTAAGACGCCGCTGCCGAGATCGACTCCTTCATCACGTCACGCAAATTGCCCGTGACGGTCATCCTGCCTTTGCCCGGCATCATCGCACCTTCGATGGTGAGCAATTCTCCGCCCACATCGGTCCAGGCCAATCCGGTGACCACACCAATGAGATCCTCCGCCTCGATCTCGCCGTAGCGGTATTTCGGCACGCCGAGGTAGTCGCCGAGGTTCGTCACCGTAACAGCAACGGTCTTTTTCTTCGACGTCATCAACTCCTTCACGGCCTTGCGGATCAGAGTCGAGAGCTCACGTTCGAGATTGCGAACCCCCGCCTCCCGCGTATACCGGCGGATCATCAACAAGAGCGCCTCATCGTCGATCGACCATTCCTTGGCATCAAGGCCGTGCTTAACGACCGCGTGCGGGATCAGATGCTTGCGCGCGATCTCGACCTTTTCGTCCTCGGTGTAGCCAGCGATGCGGATGATCTCCATCCGGTCCATCAGCGGCGGCGGGATATTGAGCGTATTCGCCGTCGTGATGAACATCACGTTGGACAGATCGTAGTCGACCTCGAGGTAGTGGTCGTTGAACGTGTGGTTCTGCTCCGGATCGAGCACTTCGAGCAACGCCGATGACGGGTCGCCGCGGAAATCGGCGCCCATCTTGTCGACCTCATCGAGCAGGAACAGCGGGTTCGAAGTCTTCGCCTTGCGCATCGACTGGATGATCTTGCCGGGCATCGAGCCGATGTAAGTGCGCCGGTGGCCGCGGATCTCAGCCTCGTCTCGCACCCCGCCAAGCGATACGCGCACGAACTCGCGGCCGGTCGCTTTCGCGATCGACTTGCCGAGCGAAGTCTTGCCGACGCCCGGAGGTCCAACGAGGCAAAGGATCGGCCCGGTCAACTTGTTGGCGCGCTGCTGTACGGCGAGATACTCGACGATGCGCTCCTTGACCTTCTCCAGGCCATAGTGATCGGCGTCGAGAATCTGCTCGGCCAGCGTGAGATCCTTTTTGACCTTGCTCTTCTTGCTCCACGGAATCGAGAGCAGCCAGTCGAGATAGTTACGCACCACCGTCGCTTCCGCCGACATCGGCGACATCTGGCGGAGCTTCTTGAGCTCGTGCGTGGCCTTCTCGCGGGCCTCCTTGGAGAGCTTGGTCTTCTTGATCTTGTCTTCCAGCTCTTGCAGCTCATCGCGACCTTCTTCGTCGCCGAGCTCCTTCTGGATCGCCTTCATCTGTTCGTTGAGATAGTACTCGCGCTGAGTCTTCTCCATCTGCCGCTTGACGCGGGTCCGGATGCGCTTCTCGACCTGCAGAACGGAAATCTCGCTCTCCATCAAGCCGAGCACCTTTTCCAGGCGCTGGGTGACGGACGACGTTTCCAGGATGTCCTGCTTGTCAGGAATTTTGACCGCGAGATGCGAAGCGACGGTGTCGGCGAGCTTGGCATAATCCTCGATCTGCTGGATTACGCCGACCACCTCCGGCGACACTTTCTTGTTCAGCTTCACATAGTTTTCGAATTCGGTAACCACCGAGCGCGCCATAGCTTCCGCTTCCACACTATCGCCAACGTCATCGGCGAGCGCGCTGGCATCGGCTTCGTAGTAGTCGTTGCGATCGGTGTACTTGAGAACCTTCGCGCGCGTCGCGCCTTCGACCAGCACCTTGACGGTGCCATCGGGCAGCTTGAGTAGCTGCAGTACGCTCGCGAGCGTGCCGACCTCAAATATCGCGTCGGTCGCCGGATCGTCGTCGGAGGCATTCTTCTGCGTGGCCAGAAGAATGAAGGTGTCGGAGCGCATCACTTCTTCCAGCGCCTTGATCGACTTTTCACGGCCGACGAAGAGCGGGACGATCATGTGCGGGAACACCACGATATCGCGCAGCGGCAAAACCGGATAGGCGCGGGTTTCGCCAGGTTGCAGCTGGGGTCGTGGTTTGTTGGTCATTGGATTGGTCCTTTTGTTGTGCCCCTATCGTTTGACCCGCGGTTGCGGCATCGCACGACAGTGCCAGTAGGGATGGTCGAGGAGTCGCCGGGTAGAACCGGCGCACTTTCAGGAAGGGTGCATGCCCTCGCCCAGATGGTAGTCAGATACGATCTCTCGTACGTCAGCCAGTTCTGTACGCTATACGTATGGCGGCACAAATGGGTCCGCAAGAACCCCGCTTTTCCAGTTAAAGCGAGTCCCTTGCCGGTAACAACCCCGCAATCCGTGCGAATCGGCCGTCTTTTCCGGAATATTTTTAATTCCGGTGGCAAGCCGATCAGGCGCTGGCGCTGCCCGTCTCCGCCGTCCGGTCACTCCGGTCGGCGTAGATGTAAAGCGGCCGGGCGGTGCCCTCGACGACCTCTTTGGAGATCACCACCTCTTCGACCCCCTCAAGGCTGGGCAGGTCGAACATGGTGTCGAGCAGGATGCCCTCCATGATGGAGCGCAAGCCACGCGCGCCGGTCTTACGGTCGATCGCCTTACGGGCGATGGCGCCGAGCGCCTCTTCAGCAAGCGTGAGATCGATCGACTCCATCTCGAACAGCCGCTGATACTGCTTCACCAGGGCGTTCTTGGGTTCGACCAGAATCTTCTTGAGCGAAGCCTCATCGAGATCCTCGAGCGTCGCGACCACCGGGAGGCGGCCGACGAATTCAGGGATCAAGCCGTATTTGAGCAAATCCTCCGGCTCAACCTCGCGAAAGATTTCACCCTGCTTGCGGTCCTCAGGCGCGACCACTTTGGCGCTGAAACCGATCGAGGTCGAACGGCCGCGCGCCGAAATGATCTTCTCGAGGCCGGCAAAAGCGCCGCCGCAGACGAACAGAATATTGGTCGTATCGACCTGGAGGAATTCCTGCTGCGGGTGCTTGCGGCCGCCTTGAGGAGGCACGGAAGCGATCGTGCCTTCCATGATCTTCAGAAGGGCCTGTTGCACGCCTTCGCCCGATACGTCACGGGTAATCGACGGATTGTCAGACTTGCGCGAAATCTTGTCGATCTCGTCGATGTAGACGATGCCGCGCTGCGCGCGTTCGACATTATAGTCAGCGGCTTGCAGCAGTTTCAGGATGATGTTCTCGACGTCCTCGCCGACGTAGCCGGCTTCCGTCAGCGTCGTCGCATCCGCCATCGTGAACGGCACGTCGAGGATGCGCGCGAGCGTCTGCGCCAGCAATGTCTTGCCTGATCCGGTTGGCCCAATCAGCAGGATGTTCGATTTCGCAAGTTCGACGTCGTTGTGCTTGGCCTGATGGTTGAGCCGCTTGTAATGATTGTGGACGGCGACCGAGAGCACCTTTTTGGCGTGATCTTGGCCGATCACGTAGTCGTCCAGCACCTTGCGGATTTCTTTTGGCGTCGGAATGCCGTCGCGCGACTTCACCAGCGAGGATTTGTTTTCCTCGCGAATGATGTCCATGCACAATTCAACGCATTCGTCGCATATGAATACGGTCGGGCCGGCGATGAGCTTGCGCACTTCGTGCTGGCTCTTGCCGCAGAACGAGCAGTAGAGGGTGTTCTTGGAATCGCTGCCGCCAACTTTGCTCATTCCATTCTCCGTCACACGCTTCCGTACTTCTCCGTGGTCGGCGAGACTTCGCTTAGCCGCCACCACGCAACGAAGCAAGTTTCGCGCCGCAACTCCAGCACGGCGGCCCTTGTTCTGGGAAGGCCCGCGATCCCATCACTCCCTTACAGCATAAGCGAAGCATGCTAACGACGTGATAATCAAGATTCTGTTAACGATAACGCCACGCTCACGGCCACAAAACCGGCCTACTTCACGAAGTTAAAGCCTGGTGGGAACCACCTCAGGGGAAACTCAGGCCGGCTTGGGATGCGTCTCCTCCGGGCGCTTGTCGATGACCTTGTCGACCAGCCCGAAATCCTTGGCCGCCTCGGCAGTTAGAAAATAGTCGCGTTCGAGCGCATCTTCGATCTTCTTGAGCGACTGGCCGGTATGCTTCACGTAAATCTCATTGAGCCGCTTTTTCAGGTTCAGAATCTCCTGGGCGTGCAGCATGATGTCGGTGGCCTGGCCTTGGAACCCGCCGGACGGCTGGTGCACCATGATGCGGGCGTTCGGCAGCGCGAACCGCTGGTCCTTGGCGCCGGCCGCAAGCAAAAGTGACCCCATGGAAGCCGCCTGCCCCACGCAGAGCGTGGACACCGGCGGGCGCACGAATTGCATCGTGTCATAAATCGCCATGCCTGAAGTCACCACACCGCCGGGCGAGTTGATGTACATCGACACTTCTTTTTTCGGATTCTCCGCTTCGAGAAAAAGCAATTGCGCCACCACCAAGGTGGCCACCCCGTCCTCGATGGGGCCGGTGATGAAAATAATCCTCTCCTTCAGGAGCCGCGAGTAGATGTCATAGGCTCGCTCGCCACGGTTGGTTTGTTCCACCACCATAGGCACCAAATAATTCATGTAGGTATCGAGAGGATCTCTCATTTCGTCTCCATGACGCGAATCGCGCCAGCTAGATTAGCCTCGCCGGCGCACCCGTTGATCTATTTTCGCACAAGCAGTTCCGCAAGCCGTCCACCACTTAGGCGGCCGAATCGTCTTCCTTGTATAGCTCCTCGCGCGAGACCTTGTTTTCAGTCACGCCCGCGAGTTCGAGCAGGAAATCGACCACTTTTTCCTCGAATATTGGGGCGCGCAGCGCACCGACCGCCTGCGGATTCTGGCGGTAATAGTCCCATACCCGCTGCTCCTGGCCGGCGAATTGCCGGGCTCGCTCCATCACCGCTCGGCTCAACTCGTCCTCTGAGACGGTGATGTTGTTCTTTTCGCCAATCTCGGCAAGCAACAAACCCAGCCGAACGCGACGTTCAGAAATGCCGCGGTATTCAGCTTTGGCCTTCTCCTCGGTCGTGCCTTCGTCGGCGAAGGTCTTGCGCTCCGTCTCCAGCTCGGACAGCACCGATTTCCATACGCGATCAAATTCCTCTTCGACGAGTGTCGGCGGCGGATCGAATTTATGCAGTTTGTCGAGCTCATCAAGCAGCGCACGCTTGAGCTTCTGGCGCGACATCGATGCATGCTCGCGTGTGATACCGTCCCTGACCGCGTCGCGTAGCTTGCCAATCGACTCCAGACCAAGGGATTTGGCGAAGTCATCGTCTGCCGTCACTGTACCGGCGGCTTCGATCGACTTGGCGGTGACGACAAATTCGGCCGCTTTTCCCGCGAGATCCTGCTTCATGTAATGCGCAGGAAACGTCACTTTTAGCGTCCTGGTTTCACCGCTCGTAATGCCAATGAGCTGATCCTCAAAGCCGGGAATAAACGTATTGGATCCGATCATGACGACAGCATCGTCACCGGAGCCGCCTTCGAACGGTTGGCCGTCAATGGTGCCCGCAAAAGAGATGGTGACGCGGTCATCCTTCGCGGCTTTTTCACCCTTCCGGCCGAGCGGTGTAAGGCTTGTTCTGGTCGGCAATCCGGTTGATGCCCTCCTCGACCTCGGCATCGCTAACATCTGCAACAAGCTTCGTGAGCTTGATGCTTTTAAAATCGGCGAACTTGATTGGCGGAACGATCTCAAGCGCCATCGTGTAGTTGAGATCGGTCTTGCCGGCGATCAGCTCTTCTATCGCACCTTCATCCGTTGGCAGCGTGACCTTCGGATCGGCGGCAAGCTTATATCCATGCTCGGTGACGATCTGATTGTTGGTGTCGCGTACCGTCGCCTCAATCACTTCCGCCATAGCAGAGCGGCCGTACATGCGCTTGAGATGCGTGACCGGCACTTTGCCCGGACGGAATCCATTGATCCGCACCCGGTCTTTCAATTCATCCAGACGCGCATTGACCTTGGCGTCGAGTTCGGACGCGGGAACGACGACCTTGTATTCGCGCTTGAGGCCTTCGGACAACGTTTCAGTAACTTGCATCGGTCACTTCTCTGCTTGCACTCACATGGCACTGGCTCACCATTAAGCCGAAAGTGCCGGTCGTGTTGGAATACGGGACGCGCCCGCAAATCTCTCTCGTCACTTTGGCCTCGGTGTGGTGCGGGCGGAGGGACTCGAACCCCCACGACTTTCGCCACTGGAACCTAAATCCAGCGCGTCTACCAATTCCGCCACGCCCGCAGAGGGCAATTACGGACGATTTTGGCGCCGCAATCCGGCACGGCTTAACGCGCCAAAGCCCGCAAAGGCAAGACGTAACCAAGACGTAACAGTGCGATCTTCAGGGGGCGCGGCCTACGCGAGATTGACCACACGAACCTTAAATATGGGGTTTTTGGTCCTCCTCAATGCCGGGTTGCGAGGTCCTTAAACAGGCGCCGATAGACCCGCGGCAGGACGTCCGGCAAGTCCTCGGCGATCAGCCCCGGGCCGAACTCGTTCGCCGCTTCCCCATGCAACCAGACCGCAGCGCTGGCCGCCTCGTAGCAAGGCATGCCCTGCGCCATAAGCCCCGCAATCATGCCGGCAAGGACATCTCCCGAGCCGGCGGTGGCGAGCGTAGGTGGCGCGTTGTCCGCAATGGTCGCACGACCGCCGGGCGCCGCGACGACTGTATCGGCGCCTTTGTAGACGACCACAGCACCAGCATTTCTTGAGGCTACCCTGGTTTTTTCAAGTTTTGAATTCGGATTAGAATTTGCTTCTAACTGACTAAACACACGAGAAAACTCTCCTTCGTGTGGGGTCAAGACGACACCGGTGCCAGCCCTTTTGACGATTGGCGATATCAGCGCATCGGGCCCATCGGCGAAACTCGTAAGGGCGTCGGCGTCCAGTACCACAGTGGCATCGCTCGCAAGGGCTGCGAGGACCTGTTCGCGCGTTGCCGGGCCCACCCCGGACCCAGGCCCCAGGACCACCGCGTTTCTTCGTTTATCGGAGAGAAACTCGGCCAGCTCGGCCGGCCCATCGACCGGTCGAACCATGACCGCAAGGCTCGCCGCTGCATTGATCGCCAGGGCCTCGCGGGGACTGGCGATTGTCACAAGCCCCGCGCCGGCTCTCAGTGCGCCGCGCGCAGCCAGCCTCGCTGCCCCGGTCGTCGACGGCCCGCCGGAGACCACGACCGCATGTCCGCGCGAATATTTATGGCCACGGGGGCTCGGTCGTGGAAACGAGCCAGCCCAAAGATCCGGACCATTCGCGAAAGTCCGCGCCTTGATCGTCGGCAGCACGCTCGCAGGAATACCGATATCGGCGACTTCGATAGAGCCACATTGCAGCCGGCCGGGCAGTAAGAGGTGGCCCGTCTTGCGCCGAAAAAACGTCACGGTCCGCGTGGCATTCACCGCGGCTCCCATGATTGCACCGCTCGTGCCATTGACCCCGCTTGGCAAATCAACCGCGATCACAGGTACGCCATGGGCATTCACCGCGCCGATCATCGTGAGCGGCAATCCTTCGACCTCGCGATCAAGGCCCGCCCCGAACAATGCGTCGACGATCAGGTCGCAATTGGCGATCGCCTCCGGCGAAGCGTCTTTGACCGATCCGCTCCAGCGCTTCGCCACGATGCGCGCATCGCCCTTCACGCGCTTTTGGTCTCCAACAAAGCAAACGCAAACCGCATAGCCGCGCTCAGCCAGATACCGGGCGGCAACGAAGCCATCGCCGCCGTTATTGCCGGGACCTGCGACGACCACGACACGACGCCCCTCCGCGGCCTTGCAAACGGCGTCGGCAACAGCGCGCCCGGCGTTTTCCATCAACTCTATACCGGGAACGCCACCGGCGATCGCCAGTCGATCCGCTTCCGCCATCTCGGCCGTGGTGAGCAGTTCGAACATCACATTGAGACTATCGGTCGAGCCGGTGCCAAACAATTTCCGACTAATCGATTGCAGCGCAACAAGTCTTTGGCGGCTGGCTAAAATCTAGCCACTTTGCTTAACTTGTAGGCGTCGAACATTAGGCAACTCGTGGCCCCGCCTCGTACCCGCCATCTAACCAATTGTGCGGACTAGTTTTCCTGGCGTCCCGCGGCTTGGCACGGGACCTGCAAACCGGTAGCGCGGTCCTCTGGGCAATTTCCGGGGGGCTGGGGGAAGGACAAGGCAATGAAAAAAATCGAAGCCATCATCAAGCCCTTCAAACTCGACGAGGTGAAGGAAGCGCTCCAGGAGGTCGGCCTACAGGGGATAACCGTCACCGAAGCGAAGGGCTTCGGACGACAGAAAGGACACACCGAGCTATACCGCGGCGCCGAATACGTCGTCGATTTTCTCCCGAAAGTGAAAATCGAAATCGTGCTCGGCGACGACATGGTGGAAAAAGCAATCGATGCGATCCGGCGCGCCGCTCAGACGGGCCGGATTGGCGACGGGAAGATATTCGTTTCCAACATCGAAGAAGCAATTCGGATCAGGACCGGGGAATCCGGAATTGATGCAATCTAATCCGCAGGCAAACGTCCTCGCGGGCATTTCATGAAAACAAGGGGGAATGCAGTCCATGACGACAGCTAAAGAAGTCATGAAGATGATTAAGGACAACGACGTGAAGTACGTCGATTTCCGATTTACCGACCCACGCGGCAAATGGCAGCACGTCACATTCGATATTACGATGATCGAAGAAGAGACCTTTGCCGAAGGAATTATGTTTGACGGATCGTCGATCGCCGGCTGGAAGGCGATCAACGAGTCGGACATGAACCTGATGCCAGATCCGGCAAGTGCCTGCATCGATCCGTTCTTCGCCGAGACCACACTCGTCTTGGTGTGCGATGTGCTCGAGCCGACGACGGGCGAACCTTACAATCGCGATCCTCGCAGCATGGCCAAAAAAGCCGAGGCGCTGGTCAAATCGATGGGCATCGGCGACACGATCTATTTCGGCCCAGAGGCCGAGTTCTTCGTTTTCGACGACGTCAAATTCGCGGCCGAGCCTTACAACACCGGCTACAAGGTCGACTCGATCGAGCTGCCGTCCAATTCCGCCACCGACTATGAAGGCGGCAATATGGGCCACCGCATCGGCACCAAGAAGGGTTATTTCCCGGTGCCGCCACAAGACTCGGCGCAGGACATGCGCAGTGAGATGCTGGCAGCGATGGCAAAAATGGGTGCGAAGATCGAGAAGCACCATCACGAGGTCGCGTCGGCTCAGCACGAACTTGGGTTAAAGTTCTCGCCGCTAACGCAGATGGCCGACATGATGCAGGTCTACAAATACTGCATCCAGCAGGTGGCGCAGATCTACGGAAAGACCGCGACGTTTATGCCGAAGCCGGTATATGGCGATAACGGTTCAGGCATGCACTGCCATCAATCGATCTGGAAGGCAGGCAAGCCGGTGTTTGCGGGCAACAAGTATTCCGATCTTTCGGAAACCTGCCTGTCTTACATTGCTGGCATCATCAAGCACGCCAAGGCGATCAACGCCTTCACCAATCCGACGACCAACTCCTACAAGCGTCTTGTGCCTGGCTTCGAGGCGCCCGTGTTGCTCGCCTATTCTGCGCGCAATCGGTCGGCTTCATGTCGTATCCCCTACACGACAAACCCAAAGGCCAAGCGCGTCGAAGTGCGCTTCCCCGATCCGCTGGCCAATCCGTATCTTGCTTTCTCGGCAATGCTGCTCGCAGGCATTGATGGCATCAAGAACAAGCTCGATCCGGGCTCGGCGATGGACAAGGACCTCTACGACCTCCCGCCAGCCGAACTCAAGCAGATCCCGACGGTTTGCGGCAGCTTGCGCGAAGCGTTGCATAATCTCGACAAGGACCGTGACTTCCTCAAGAGCGGCGGCGTCTTCGACGACGACTTCATCGACTCATACATCGACCTAAAGATGCAGGAAGTTATCCGCTTCGAACACACCCCGCATCCCGTCGAATACGAAATGTACTACTCGGCGTAAGCGTTCCTCCCAAACATCGCGAAAGCGATGCAACTTTCGGGCGCTCCGCAAGGGGCGCCCTTTTTCTTGGGAGCGCGAGGATTGTCTCAGACGATCAGGAAAATGATGATGGCGAGGCTGGCAGCAACGCCGGCGGCCGTCACAAGCATGTGCCGGCGATGACGCTTGGGACCATAAATGCCAGCCGCTCGCCGGGCCGCGATCAATGCAGCGTCAAATTCAGCTGAATTCGAATAGACGCACGCCAATGCAGCGCCCGCCTGTTCGGCATAGGCCTCGAGGGAAAGCGAATCCATACGGCTCGGTGAACCCCACATGTGAGGATCGTACAGCGAATACGGTAAATGAGACGTTGCGAAACCGCGCGGCCCCGAGCTGTCCGGTCAGGCGCGGCGCGAAAGCCGCGCAAAGGCAGGCGTCCGAGTGGCAGGGGCGCGGCGTGCGGCCGCGATCAGGCGAGCTCTCTCGTTCGCCATTTCC
>WNFD01006616.1_pt1 | contig 11569 bp, 8 predicted proteins | sample 5400491 | NCBI WGS metagenome assembly WNFD01 (sample SAMN13153343, study PRJNA577476) | soil metagenome | isolation source: 120 cm saprolite under Douglas fir tree site 2 hole 2 replicate 2 | place: USA:California | collected 2015-04-18 | reverse complement strand
TACTACTGAGTCAGAAGGCCGCATTCGAGGGTGTTTGAGAATCACATATGGAGGCGAATCCTATTGGAACGCAGGGGTTTGGGATGGGTCTGCAGGAAGCGAAGGATATTGAATCGCGGTTCACGCGCTATGTCGAGGGGCTTGTGAGCGTGATCGGGCACGCGGATCGTGCGGGTCCGCTGCAAGACTATTGCCTGGGACTGGTGATGCCGGGTGAGCGCAAGAGCGTAGAGCCGATGGCGGCGATCACGGCGCCTGGGCGCACGGCCGCGCAGCATCAGTCGTTGCTGCATTTTGTCGGTGAAGGGGGTTGGTCCGACGACGATGTGTTGGGCAAGGTGCGTGAGATGGTGTTGCCGCAGATCGAGCGTTACGGACCGATCGAGGCCTTTATCATCGACGACACGAGCTTTCCCAAGAAGGGGCGGCATTCGGTTGGGGTGTCGCACCAATACTGCGGCCAGCTTGGCAAGCAGGCGAATTGCCAAGTCGCGGTGACATTGTCGCTGGCCAATCACGGTGCGAGCCTGCCGGTGGCGTATCGGCTGTATTTGCCGAAGGCCTGGGCTGAAGATGATGCCCGTCGCTGCAAGGCGAAGGTGCCTGAGGATATCGCATTCAAGACCAAGCCGGAGATCGCGCTCGACCAGATCCGCTGGGCGCACGAGATCGGGCTTCCTGGCAAGATGGTGCTGTTGGATGCCGGCTACGGCAACGACTCCAAGCTGCGTGCGGGCATTACGGAACTGGGATTGACCTATGTGGCCGGGATTCAGCCGCAGACCTTGGTGTGGAAGCCAGGCGTGCGGCCGGGACGCCCGCCCAAGAAGGGTCGTCGCGACGCGCCCAATACGACCTCGGCCAAGGACCTCGCGCTTTCCTTACGTGCGAGAGCGTGGCGCACCATCAAATGGCGGGAAGGCACCAATGACTGGCTGTCCTCGCGGTTTGCTCGCGTGCGTGTTCACGTTGCATCAAGCCACGAGCGCCCCGGGAAACCGAGCAAAGAGTGGCTGCTGATCGAGTGGCCTGAGGGCGAGGATGCGCCGACAAAGTACTGGCTCTCGACCTTGCCGAGAAACATCACATTCCGCGATCTGGTCGACGCCGCCAAACTGCGGTGGCGCATCGAGCGCGATTATGAGGAACTCAAGCAGGAGGTCGGCCTCGGGCATTTTGAGGGACGCGGCTGGCGTGGCTTCCATCATCACGCCACGCTGTGCATCGCAGCCTACGGATTCCTGATCTCCGAGAGGGAGACGATTCCCCCCTCAGGACCTCGTTCCGCCAGGCTGCTCCCGCAACTTGCCGTACCCGACAGTTATCGACCCCGAGGATCCCCCCTTGCGGCCTGAACGGCACATCCCAAACTCGATCGCCACCATGCGCCGAAGGCTCATCGCAGCTATCGTCACACGCTTGCCACGCTGCCCATGCTGCGGCGGCGCAGCCGTGCAACGTGGCCGTCGCAATTTATAACTCAGTAGTACTAGTTGCTTGCCTGTGGGCCAGCAGGGACTCTCGACTTGCTCTCATTGCGCCAAGGATTGGTCCGCTTCTGTCTTCGGCCACCCTGGCGGTAAGGTCAGAGCGTTTTGGTCATTCCGGTCCACGACGACGCAATCGCAAGCCGCCCCTTCCGGGCGAGAGCGATGGCAATAGCTTAGGGCGCGCTCGTCCGCATCCTGCTGTTGCCGATTGTTTTGCGAAAATCCGAACGTCCTGTATTCCAGGCGAAACGGCGATGACTTCGCCCAATCGATGCAGGCCGCCAAGGTTTTCTGTGGGGGAGATTCCCGGTAGTAGTTTCGCCTGCCCTCATCTGATGGGGTGATTTTCCCACTCAAGGTTGTGCTCAGCACCCGTCGCATGAGCGATTCCTGAAGACTGTCCGCATTGGGCTGGGGCATAGGGTGATGTGGTGCCGGCGTCGTTGCCCAGATGATCGCGGCGCCAAGGGGGAGCACGAGCAGGATTATTGAGCCGATCGCCCAGCGCCGTCTCCGGAGCACCGCGACGCCGATAGTCCGGAACAGATCGCCGGGCGCGGTGGCACCCGCGCGTGCAGGCGCCGGTAGGGACAACGTCTGGTCCGGCTGAGCCGCACCTTTCGGCTTTTCGGCAGATCGCAATGCCGCCGGCACGGCTTTCGTCTCGATCGGCGCGGCCAGCTCCTGTTTCTCCACCACGAGTCCGACAAAGCGGAAGCCTTTGCGCGGGAGAGTACGGATCAGCCGCTGATCCTCGCCGTTGTCGCCGACGGCCGATCGGGCCGCGTTGATGCGCGAGCCCAGGGTCGATTCCGAGACGATCCGCCCTTCCCACACGGCCCCGCGCAGATCCTCCTTGCTGATAACGCGCTCGCGATTTCGGATGAGGTGTAGGAGGAGATCGAACACCTGCGGCTCGACGGAGACGGTCGCGGGTCCGCGGCGCAGCTCGCGCCGATCGGGGTCGAGCTCAAAATCCTCGAACGAATAAATCAAAATTTCCCTTCCCAAACAGGCGTTTGGAGCATCAACGGCTCGTCCCCGCGGAAATCAATGAAGCCTAAAGGAAAAATCAACGGGGTGTCAAAGCGTCTGCGCTCCTTTTCACGACGAAGGAGCAAGCGATTGCCGGCATGCTAAGGCCGTCAACCCGCGTCATAAGAGTGCGGTCCCGAAGGAGTTACCCATGTTGACCTTGTGTTCACAAACGATGGGCCGTTGCGCATTCGCGGTCGCGGCCGCGCTCTGGCTCTCTGGAGACGCAAACGCCCAGGCGGCAAACCCCGCGACGCCCGTCGCGCAGCCGGCTCAATCGGCCGCTTCTCGCCAGGAGGCTGCTTACACTGCCGCCTTCGACTCTTGGCGTGCTGCTAATGATCCGCAAACCGCAATCCTGGTGGTGCGGCGTGGTGGCAAGACCGTCCTCGCCCGAGCCCATAATACTGACGCAAGCGGACCGAGCTTCATCGGCAGCATGTCCAAGGCCATTACGGCCGCCTGTGTGGCGACCCTCATCCGCGACGGAAAGCTCTCGTTCGCGACGCCGATGCGCGAGGCTCTCGCCGATTTCATTCGCAGTCACGAGCGCCCGCTCGATCTGCGCTTTGAGGACGTGACGATCGAGCAGCTGCTGACGCACCGATCCGGGCTGCATGACAATAGCGCCGACGATCCCCTCATGGCGATTCGCCGAGAACGAATTGCGCGGCAGCTCACTGACATCGCCTCCCCGCAACCGCTGCTCGCCGCATACCTGAGTAAACACATGCTGGTAGGGTCGCCAGGTGGCGCATACGCTTACAGCAACACAGGATATCTCGCGCTCACCGCGGTGATCGAGGAGAGCAGCGGTCGTCCATTCGAGGACTACTGCCGGGACAAGGTGTTCAGTCCTCTCGGGCTTACGAGCGCCCAGCTCAATCCCGATTGGCGCATGCTCGGAGGATACGGCGGCTGGTACATTACCGGGGCCGATTATCTTCGGTTCTACGAAATCTTCGACCCTGCGCACCCTTTCCTCGGCAAAGTGGTGAATGCCTGGATCGACTCTGTGGGCGGGCGCTGGGGCAAGATCGAGATCGAATGGTACAGCCTTGGGGTCCGCACTTCGGCGCGCGAAGGCCGCTGGTCGGTGCACCATACCGGAACGCTGGCTTCAGCCGGCCGCGACGGACAGGGGCGGCCGATTGCAGCCATCATCAACAGCCTAGCCAGCCGTACGCCATCTGGCACTGGCATTTTCATTGCGGTCAGGCCGCGGCCAGGCACCACCGATATGCGCAGCAAGGTCTTCAACCTGCACAAGGAGATTGCCCGGATCGCTGCGGCGCCAGGCTGACACAAGAGGGCGGATATCAAATCGGGGCGCGAAAAATGCCGATGCGAGCGCCCGTCGAGACTTTTCGAGGGACCAGGGAAGGGCAGGCACATGGGTTTGAAAACATCGTTCACGCGCATTTCCCTTGGCGCTCCACTGAGAGTAGGCGGAGATTTCAACAGGGGTCCGCACGAGACTTGGTGCGTTGTGGCGTTGACGATCGGCGTAATTGCGTGTGGCCTGCTGCTCACGCCAGCCACGGCGCAGAACCCGCCCTACGACTTGGTGCTGCGCAATACCCGGATCATCGATGGCAGCGGCAGCCCCGCTTATCGCGGCGACGTGGCGATCAGCGACGACACTATCGTGAACATTGCTCCGGTGATCGCAGGCGATGGCCGGCGCGTCATTGATCTTGGCGGCCAAGTTCTCGCGCCCGGGTTCATTGATGTACACACGCATGTACGGATGCGTCGCGGCATTTTCGAGCATCCGACTGCAGACAATTATGTGCGGCAGGGCGTCACCACCGTCCTCGAGGGGCCGGACGGATCATCGCCCGTGCCTCTCGCGCCCTTCCTCCGGCAGCTCGCCGCATTACCGAAATCGTTGAACATAGGCACCTTCATTGGACAGGGATCGGTGCGAGCGGCCGTCATAGGCCGCGTCAATCGTCCGGCTTCCGCGCAGGAGATCGACAAGATGAGCATGATCGTCGAGCAAGGCATGCGCGACGGCGCCTTCGGTCTGAGCTCCGGATTGGAATACGTGCCCGGCACTTACACCTCCCTTGAGGAAATCGTCGAACTGGCCAAGGTGGCTGGCCGTCTCGGCGGCCATTACCAATCGCATATTCGCGGTGAAGGCGGGCGTGTCGTGCAGGCAGTGCAAGAAGCAATCGCAGTCGGCGAGCGGGGCGGGCTGCCGACGCAGATAACCCATCACAAGGTGGTGGGGCAAGCGAATTGGCGCAAAAGCCTCGAAACACTGCGGCTGATCGACCAGGCTCGTGCCCGCGGGGTCGACGTCACCATCGATCAATATCCCTACACCTCGGGCCACCTCAGCGCCCAGCTTCCGGCGTGGGCGCTCGAAGGTAGTCTCGACGATGTGCGCAACCGTCTAAAGAACCCAGACCTGCGCATTAAAATCAAGGCGGAGCTTGCGCGCCGGCTTCGCGGCGGAGGCGCGGGCGGCGACCTGACCAAGATCGTGATTCTGCATTGCGCGTGGGACCCATCGCTTGATGGAAAAAGCCTCGCCGACATGGCGCGTCTCCGGGGCTATAGAGTGAGCCCCGAAGACGGCGCAGAAGTCACACTCTGGATGTTCGAGCAGGGCGACTGCGATCGGATCCAAAGGGACGTCATGAGCGAGGCCGACGTCGAGCGCATCCTCAAGCATCCGGCGACTATGATCGCCTCGGACGGAGAGATCCCATCCGGACTGGGCGACCCAAATGCGAGTCCGACCCATCCGCGCAGTTATGGTGCGTTCGCGCGCGTGCTTGGCGTCTATGTTCGCGAGCGCAAAGTGATCAAGCTCGAAGACGCTGTGCGAAAAATGTCTGGACTGCCCGCACAGCGTCTCGGGCTGCGCGACCGCGGATTGATCCGGCCGGGTATGAAAGCAGACCTCGTGGTGTTCGATCCAGCCCATGTTCGCGACACAGCCACTTATGACAGCCCCCACCAATATGCGGAGGGGATACCGCTTGTCATCATCAATGGCCAAATCGTGTTCGAAAACAACGCAATGACGACCGCGCGTCCCGGGCAGGTTCTCTATGGGCCGGCGAAACAGCGAAGCTGAGGGTTCGTGCACATCACTTGAAAAATGGTTTAAGCAACACTGGGAGTAAGGTAGTCGTCTTCGGTCATTCGCGTCGTTTTCTACGGGTGCACGGGGCGCACTGCCTCGTAGTAGTGATGAAGCGGGGTAATGCCCGTGGAGCGAAGGGGGTGGGTCACCAACGTTGGATCGGGTCAACCGGCAACGGGAGGAACCCGATAATCAACGGAAGGCGGCAGCCTTCGCTTGGTGGCACGAGCCGGATGATGCGAGAGTATCACGTCCAGATCTGTGAGGGACTCGGGGTGAAATTCCCCGGGCCTACTCGGCATTCGCGCCGTTTTCTTCCGCGTGCATGCCACGTCCGGTTATCCTCCAAAGCTCACCGTGAAAGTAGGCCCGGGCGGACCGGCAGCCTCGGGCCTCAGCGGTCCTCCGAGCCACTGGCTGGCGCAGCGGACTCAGACCAGTTACGGACATTTTGGTCATCGGGTGACACTGGAACGACACTTCGGGCTGGTGTACCCAATGGGGCGGACGAGCCTATCGCAGATCCGCCTCCGGCAAACGGTGCCACCACCATGTCTGTGCGGGCGCGCTGGGGTCGGTCACTCAATGCCGGCGGCCTTCCGGACGGCGTCGGTGTCGGTGAGCCAGACCTTGTCGTCCGTCTTGAAGCGCAGCAGAACCCGCCGCATGGCGGCCGCTCCGTCAGGCGTGCCGACGACAAAGGGGTGGATGCCAATGACCACCGTCGTCGCCTCCCGCGTGGCATCGGCCCGGGCCTCGGCGGCGAGTTCCAGTACGTAGTCCACCCACAGAGTCTCAATCTCTGTGGGCCCCTTCATCCGGGCGAGTTGTTGCCCCATGTCGACCGTAACGACCGGATAGGGCAGCAGGACCAGCGGCCCGTCCGGCGTCCTCAGGCGCGAAATGATGTCGGAATCCATCTGGTCGAGGGTGTAGGTGATGCCTTCGGCGGCCATCGCCTGCGTCGTGTCGCCATTGGAATAGACGCTCGGGCTCGACCAGCCAACGGGCTTGACGCCGGTTGTGTCGGCGATCAGGTCCAGCGTCCGGCGGATGTAGGCTTTCTGCTTGGCGATCCCGAGCCCGAGCGGCAACTGGCGGCTCGTGTTGTTCATGCCGTGGGCGACGATCGGCGCATTGGGCTGGGACGCGCGGAACTCCTTCCACACCGACCCATACTTCCCGGGAAACTCTGCGCTCAGCACGATTGTGAGCGGAACCTCCAATTCCTTGAATAGCCGACCAACGCGCGAGATGCCCCAGTCGATCGCATATTGACGAAAGGCCTCGTTCACGAGGTCAGGGTTGCGGGTTACCATGTCAGGGCGGTAGACCGGGCCCTGACCGAGGCCGAACTCCTCAACGAACAGCGCAAAACTAACAGCCACCTTTTTGCCGTCGGGCCACGCCGCGACATGGACTGGTTCCCGCGCGAAGCCGGTCACAGGATCAGTCACCGGCTGCGCCGAAGCGACCGCGGGAACCAAAACGGTGAGCAGCACCGCCGTCCCGGCGACGCACGCGCGCGAGCGCCCGGGCCGCCGCACCTCCCGCGTCACGACTTCGCGCAAGGCGGCGGGAGTCATGGCAGGTCCGCCAGGCTCTTGGCGCCGGGTCCGGGCGTGATCAGGGTCGGCCATTGGTGCGAGCCGAACGGCACCTGCTGCGGCAGGGTCACGGGAATGTTGCGCTTCATGTCCTCGTCGATGATCGCCTGACGCGCGTCGCCGCCCATCAGCTCGTAATCCATCAGGTAGTAATTGCCGAAGAACGCGGCGCCGACGAACCGGTCTGAGATGATGCGAGTGAGCGACTCCAACATTTCCTCCGGCGTCGTGGTGAACGAAATTGTCTCGATCAGGATCAGCCGATCGTTGATCGCCTCCGGTCCGAAAAACTGCGCCAGCACGCTGAACAGGATGTTGTTCTGGCGGGCGACATAGATCGTGTTGCTGGCCGCGTAGGTCTTGTTCCAGTCGGCGCCGAGCATCTGTTTCCAGCCAGCAATCACGTCCATCCAGTGAGCGACCTGGGTCTGCGCCGCCCAGCCGATGTTCTTCTTAAGCAGCGGCCCTTGCTTCTTGGCGAACTCCTGCAGGGCTTCGGGCGAGATCGCGTTGTTCTCCAGGCACTCGTCCATGAACGCGATATTGTTCCGCAGAATGCTGCGGTTATTCGGCCGCCAGTCATCCCGCATCGGGGTGGCGTCGAGGCTGTCGAGAGCCGATTGCATGCGGTTCCGGTATGCCGCCAGCGAGCCACGCCAGCTCAGGTCGTTGGGACTGTTGAGATAGGGAGCGACAACCACGGCCAACGCCATGGTGCTGTGGCCGACGGATTTGAGCAGCTGATAGACGATCGGCACCGACGGCGCGTCGATCGGCGCCATCCCCGGACGATAAAGGATGAATCGTCCGCCAGCTCCCGAGAACATCCCGAGGATTATCGGGTGCTCGGCCAGGATGTTCTTCCTGAACACCTGCCCGGCATCGCCGTAGAGCTCGAACATGGTTGTGTTGAGCTGCAGGATATTCTTGGTGCCGATCTCGGCAGGGGTCGCCGCTTGGGTGCCGACAATCTCCTTGAAATAAGTCGGCACCTCAGCGGCGCGCGGAGGCGAACCGGGACCGGCAGCAAGCGAGGACAGCAGCGCGCAGGTGCCGCCCATGATAATCGCAACGGTTCTCATGACTATCTCCTGAATAGAAGCACAATTGCCGGAAAAGGAACCCATCCGTCGGCTAGTCCTCTAGTCGCCCGCTTCAGCCAATCTGATAGGATCTGGACATCGAGCGAGGCCGTAATAGTTGGCGGCCAATGCGAACCGTGAACCTCTTCACTTTGGCTGAAGCGACCGACTAGCCTAGTTCGGACACACCGCTCCGGTTTCCAGCCAGGCCTCGACGAGCGCGCCGGCTTCCTTCTGCGTGCCGGGAGCCGGCTGCCGGCCGTATCCGGGCGCCCAGGCCCAGCCGACCAGATGGTCCTCTCCGATATGCTCGACGAGCGCTTCCAGCGAGCGGTTTCCGTTGCGCGCAGGATCCTTGATCTGAGCGCAGATCTCGCCGAGCGTCTTGCCTTCCCAGCCCATTTCGCGCGGTGCGAGGCGCCAGACCGGGTTTCCGGGGACGCCGCCGGGATCGAAGTTGGCCTGTTGGTGGCAGATGGGGCAGCGCATGGCGGGGAGGCCAAAGCCATCCGGGCCGCGCTCGACGGGAGGCTGGTGAAGCCGGCCGACGTCGCCCTGGCGCGGATAGTCGCCGGCCGGGTGGCAGTTGAGGCAGCGTGGATGAGTCAGAACCTTGCCAAGCTCGGTAAACAACGCCGCCGATCGGGCCGACGTGTCGCCGATCGATGCAAAGCTCTCCGCGCTCGCGAGATGATCCGGCGGGCTGTCAGAGACGGCGTATGCGGTGAGTACGCTCATCGGCAGACCCACGACCGCAACGATGAGCTGAACCCGCAAGTCGAACTTCATCTTCGCTTGCCTTCTGCCAAGGTGCGTCGGTGTCATCGGATCATGTCGCCAGATAGCGCGCCGGATCCGCCAGGATCACGTCGCGCACGGCCTCGTGATACTTGATGTAGCCGGTGCAGCGGCACAGGTGGCCGTCGAGCGCGTCCGCAATGGTCTTCTCGAGATTGGCACGCGCGACCGGCTTCCTCGCCAGACGCTCAAGCAGAACCTGGCTCTCGTTCAGGAAGCCGGCGGTACAGTAGCCGCATTGGAATGCGAAATGCTTGATAAACGCCTTTTGCAGAACGGAAAGCTCACCGTTCGTCGCGTGGCCTTCCACCGTACGGATCGCCTTGCCGTCGAAGCTCGCCGCCGGAACGATGCAGGTCGGAGTCGTATAGCTCGTCCCGTCGGGATTATCGACGATTACCGCGCAGCTCAGGCACTGCGCGGCGCCGCAGCCGAACTTGGTGCCGGTCATCCCGAGGTACTCGCGCAGAAAATCATTCATCGTCAGATCGTCGCGCACGTCGCTCGGGCCGTAGGCGCGACCATTGATCGTGAGGGCGAGCGTCGTCATTCGAGCGCTCCCTTGAGCATGGCCTGGGTCACCGGCAGGGATTGGAAGCGGTAACCGGTGGCATCGAAGATGGCATTGAGAAGCGCGGGGACGACGGGGATCATCACCACTTCCGCGATGCCCTTCGGTTTTTCGTCCGGCTCCGCCGGGGGCAACACCTCGACCTCGAGTCCGGAGAGCGGCAGGTCCGAACCCCGCGCGACGAGGTATTGACCGAGGTTCCATTTCCCGTTGCCGGGTCCGTCCTCGTATAGCGGCAGTGTCTCGAGCAGCGCATAACCGACGCCCATGGCGAAACCGCCCTGCGCCTGACCGAGGACGATCTCAGGGACCAACGCCTGGCCGCACTCCAGCACGCTGTAGGCCCTGGCAACGCGCAACGCGCCGGTGGAACGCTCGATCTCGACGCGGACAACCGTGCCGCATAACGACGTATAGGTGGTTCCGATCCGGTTGAAGTCGGTGGGCGGAAACTTCACGTTCGTGCGATCGATGCGAACGAATTTGCCGGCGCCCCTGCGCACGGCCAGCGCATCGATGTCGGCCGTCCAGGCCTGTCCCGCGACCATGAATGTCGCCTGCGACCACGCCCAGCGATTGAAGCCGTGCGCCATCGCCCCGGTCACGCCATTGCGCGCATGCGCCTTTGCGGCGACCGCCGGCCGTGCGAGCGGCGCCAGCCCTGGCATCACCAGCCCCCCGTCTTTCCAGCGCGCCGTCTCCCATTCCTTGGCCTTGGGATCGGAAGGCGCGATGCCCCACAATTCGAGCGCCGCCGGCCACAGGCCGAAGCGAAACATGATGCGCGCGGCCTCGGCTGCCGCGTGCGTCCCGACATGGGCGCCGATCGAGGCGGTCGTAGCCGAACTGATCGCGGGCACCCAGCGCGGATTGCGCGCCGCGGCGTCCTGCGTCTTCTGGTTCATCGTGTAGGAGTCGCCGGAGGTCACGAGGGCCAGCGGGCCGAACGTGTCGACCTGCGCGACCGCGACTTCGTCGGCGACGCCACCCAAATAGGCTGCCACCCGATTGGCCGCCGCCGTCCCGATGCCGGTGCCCATCTCGACGGCGTCGCAATGGATGGCAATCCGGCCGTCCGGATCGATTTCGACGGAGGCCAGCGAACAGTCTGCTCCGGTGCCGTAGTCCTTGGTGGCGCAAGCGACGCCGGTGCCGACGAGAATCCCCGCCTGCTGTCCGCGTGCCTTCTCCTCGGCACGCTGCTGCCAGATCGAATGCCTCTCGAGTTTGTCGAGGATTTCCGGCGTGCGGACCGAGACGCTGTAGGTGTTTCCCGCCATGGTCCGGCCGCCGGTCGCGAGCGCGTTGCGTCGCCGGAACTCGATAGGGTCGAGCGGCAGCGCCGCGCAAATCTCGTCGACCATCACCTCGAGCGCGGTCATCGTCTGTACGGTTCCGTAGCCGCGCATCGAGCCCGCGGTCACGCCCCGTGAATGGAACGCAAACGTCGTCACATCGACTTTCGGGACATAGTAGATGCCGATCGCGGCGTTGGCGGCGACGGTCGCCACGTTGACCGAAAAATTGGCAAGGCCGCCGCCATCCAACGCGTGGTCAGCGGCAAATCCGACCATCTTGCCGGTCGCCCGATCGACCCCGATGCGCGTGCGCATCTTGAAGGCGTGCCGCTTGATTCCCGATTGGAATTGCTCGAAGCGGTTGTTCGCGAGACGGACCGGGCGATCGGGGAAGAAGATCGCCGCCAACGCGACGTAGAGCGGGAACGGCGTGTGATCGCGTCCGCCGAACCCGCCGCCGCAATAGGCGAAGTCGGTGTTGATGCGCGCTGGCCGAAAGGCCGCCTGGGCGTCGCCAAGCAGGAACGCGACCGCGGCCGCGGCCTCGTACGGCGACTGCACGCCGACTACAAGTTCGAGGTTCTT
>WNFD01006614.1_pt1 | contig 11569 bp, 10 predicted proteins | sample 5400491 | NCBI WGS metagenome assembly WNFD01 (sample SAMN13153343, study PRJNA577476) | soil metagenome | isolation source: 120 cm saprolite under Douglas fir tree site 2 hole 2 replicate 2 | place: USA:California | collected 2015-04-18 | reverse complement strand
CTTCGGCTGCTTGCCCCAGAAACGGACCCGGCCTGTCCAAAGACGGGCGAACAGGTCGCCGCGTGCACCCTGCAGCTTCGCGCCGCGGCGTACCTGCCCATCAGAACGTTTACCGACCTCGACGTCGACGGTGAACGCGCGGCCCAGGCCGATCCGGTCCTGGGCATTCTGAGCGCGCTCGGTGACCTGCCCGCCGGCTGGCGCGGCCTGAGTCAGCTGGTCTTGCAATCAGCGCCGGAGGACTGGTGCCGCGACTACGTGCGCCGCTCAGTGCAGCATCCGCTTGAGCACGAGCGCGTTGCACAGCCACCCGAATCTGCGGCGCACATGCTCGGATTTGTGAGTACGCTGCTCGCGGCCGTTGCGGCGATGCTCCAGGGCTTTGCGTGGCTGCGCAGCGGTCAGTGGCTGCAGCTGGGCGGTCTGGCCGTGGCGTTGCTTATCGGACTCGCCATCGGATTGCCGGCAGTGCGGCGGTGGTCGCAACCCACGGTCTATGACATGGACCTCGTGCGCGAGAAAGTGACTCGCGTCGCGTATCGGTGCGAGCTCCGGCTGGCGGTCTACGCGCCCCAGGAAGCAAGCCCAGCCGAGCTCGCCGCGCAGTTACACCGGCTCGCGGCCGCCTATCGGCGCTACAACCTCGCGGCTGCAAACGGCTTCGTAAGTTGTCCCTTGAAGTTAGACGGCCGCGACCTGCACATTCCAATCCGGCTTGGCGCGGCTAAGCGACAGCCGATTCTCACCACGCGCGAGCTGGCCGGCGTGTGGCACCTGCCGCACGCGACGGCCGACGTCGCACTGCTCGAGCGCACCACTGCCAGACGCTGGCTGCCGCTGCCGCCGTCGGTGGCGCACGGCTGTCGCATTGGCGTCTCGGTTCACCAGGGCCGACAGGTGCCAGTCGCGCTGCCAGCCGACGTGCTCGGCCGGCACCTCCTGCTCGTGGCCAAGACCCGACGCGGCAAGTCCACTCTGATGCTGCGTCTGGCCCACCACGCGATGCAGTCCGAGCCTCGACGCGCGGTGTTGCTCGTCGACCCGCACCGCGACCTGGCTGAAGCGGCGCTCGGACTGGTGCCCCGGTCGCGCGCCGGCGCCACCGTCTTTCTCGACGTTGCCGATCGCGCGCGTCCGTTCGGCTTGAACCTGCTGGACACCGGCCTTGGCTGGGACCGCGACCGGGCGGTGGCCAACACCCTGGCGGTCTTTCAGCGCGAGTGGGGCGATCGCTATTGGGGTCCGCGTATGGAGGATGCTTTCCGCTTTGCGCTACTCAGTCTGTTCGAGGCCAACGCCGCGCTGTGCGCGGCCGACCCGAAGGCTGGCCGCGCCGCGCAGCACACGCTCCTGGAGGTGCCCACGATTCTGTCGGACACCGGCTTCCGACGCGAAGTGCTCGGCCTGGTCACCGATCCGGGGGTGCGGGCGTGGTGGTCCGACTACTTTGAGCCGCTGGAACGCCGCTTCCAGCAAGAGCTGGTCAACCCGGTGCTGAGCAAAATTCATCGATTCGAGGGCAGCCGCGCAGCACGCCATATCGTCGGCCAGCCGGCTTCGACAGTGGATCCGTCAGCCTGGCTGAGCGAGGGTGGCATCGTCATCGTCAATACCGCGCGCGGCACCGTGGGTGACAATGCCGCGGCGCTCATCGGCGGCACGCTGTTGAATCTGGTCACGCTGGCGGTCGCCGAGCAGGCGCGCCTCGACGCAGCGGCGCGCTCGCCGATCAGCATCTTTGTCGACGAATTCCACACCATCCCCGGCGCGGACTACGAGGCCATTCTGGCTGAGCTCAGCAAATACGGCGCGAACCTGGTCCTGGCCACACAAAGTCTGGCGCGTCTGTTGGCACTTGGTCGAGATGACGGCCGCGGGCTGCGCGCCACCGTGTTCGCCAACCTGGACGGACTGTTTGCCTTCAACTGCAGCGCCGAGGATGCGGAGTATCTGGTACCCGAGCTGGGCGGAGCGATCGACGCGCAGGACCTGGTGGAGCTGGGCGAACACCAATGCTACGCGCGCATATCGTCAGCCGGCCGGCGTCTGCCGACATTCTCGGTCAATTTGGATCCGCCCTTGAAGGGTGATCCAGGCTTCGGCGCAAAACTGGTGAAAGCCTCGGCCGAACGGCACGGGCGCGACGTGGCGCTGGTGGAGGGAGACCGTCGCTCGGCGCAGGCACGCGTCCTGGAAGCCCGAACGCGCTACCTACCGCAAGCCGCGCCAACGCCAGTGCCTTCCAAGCAGAACGGGCGCAATGAGCATCGGCCACGCAAGAAGCGGCGCCCGCAGGAGGACCAGCACGCCGATATGGCGGAATTCACCAGAGCCGACCAGTCCGAGTTCGAGCAGACCTTCCAGAAGTAGCCCATCGAGCTCGCTCCAGATCGAATCTCCGGACAAACCGCTGAAAGATGTGCTTCATGCGGCCACCCTAGACTCGCGGTCCTGATAAGCCGCTTGAGCGCGCCGTGACACACCTGAAGAGCGCCTGAGAATCGAGGTCCGGGGATCAGCCGTGGACGCTCGGTGCGGACGAGGTCATGGCTCAGGAGCGAGCTCGCGTCGCCAGGATGCCCCGGACGAATACGTGTAACTCGTCGGCCAGCTCTGTTGGTCGCTGGAGTGGAACGTCGTGGACGGTATCTTCGAACCAGCGCACGCGGGCCGTCGGTTGCAACTCCAGCGCCCGCTGAACGTTGGCGGCCTTGCTCGCCAGCCAATCCGGCGCATCAGACGAATGGCGCGCCGGCAGGATCAGCAGGGGACACTTCAACTGTGGCAGTAGCTCAAAAGGACGTTGTTCCCACAGCGCACGGACCACCTGCATATGGTTCGGGATGCGGAATCGGCGCGACACACGCCCGTCGATATCGACATGAAAGAGCGAGCGACCGACGGCTTCGACGCGCGGATCGACGTACGCGCCGTTATTGCGCGCCATGCGCCCGTAGAGATCCGACCAGCGCATCCCGTCAATGTCCGGTGGAGTGAGCCGCGACTCAGTTTCGGCCCACGTCCAGCGCTCGCCGGGTGATGCGGTGCCGCCATCGACCAACACAACGCCCGCGGCGCGATCGGGGTGGGCGACGCCAAAATGGAGCACGACCGAGGCGCCCCATGAGTGGCCGACCAGTACCGCCGCTGCGTCGATGCCTGAGGCGTCCATGAACCCGGCCAGCTCGGCCACGACCGACGTGAAATCGTAGCCCGATTCAGGCTGGTCGCTTTCGCCGTGACCGCGTTGATCCAATGCCAACACACGCAGCGACCTGTCCGCCAGGAGCGGCCCGCTCAGATCCCAGATGTGAGAGCTCGAGCCAACGCCGTGAACAAGTACCACTGTGCCAGCGGCGCTCGGCGGTCCCCATTCCTGGTAATGCAGCCGCAGCGCGCCGACGTTGACAAATCCGTCAGTCACCGCAGCCCATGATAAGCACATCTCCCCCCAAGTAGGGGGTCATGTGACCCGTATGGCACAGCCGATACTCGGGACACACTTATATGACACTCCGAGAGATGAAATCACCGGACGGGGGAATGACTACGTGGCGAGGGTAATGGTCGTCGACGACGCGGCGTTTATGCGTCTGCGCGCATGCAAGGTGCTTCAAGACAACGGCCACGAGGTGCTGCAGGCCGAAAACGGTGCAGACGCGGTACGGCAGTACGCCCAGCATCGCCCGGACGCGGTCTTGCTGGACATCACCATGCCGGAAATGGACGGCCTCGAGGCGCTCAAAGAGATCCGCAAGCTCGACCCGACCGCGCGAGTGGCAATGGTCACGGCCATGGGCCAGCAGGCCATCGTGATGGAGGCTCTCCGAGCCGGTGCAAAGGACTTCATTTTGAAGCCGTTCCAGCCCGACCGGGTGCTGGGCGCACTACAGAAGCTGCTGGCTGCCTGAGAGAAGATGCCCGATGCGTGCCGAAATTATCAACCCGTTCTTGCAGGCTGCCAGCGAAGTACTCGAATCTGAGCTGGGCAGCCCGCCGCAGCGCGGCGCCATCGGGCTCCAGCGCTCGGCCTACACCAGCGATGAAGTGACTGCCGTCGTCGCCGTGACTGGCGAGGTGGCCGGCATGGTGCTGTTCGCGATGAAAGAGTCCACTGCCCGAGCAATGGTCTCAAAAATGATGGGTCAGGATTTCCCGGAGCTCGACGCGCTGGCGCAGAGCGGCATCGCCGAAATCGGCAACGTGATCACCGGTCGCGCTGCGTGCTTGTTGTCTGAAGCCGGGTTCGCCTCGGATCTGGCGCCGCCGATGCTCATCGTGGGCCGCGGCAGCATGATCAGCACGCTCGATGTCCAGCGCCTCGTGATCCCGATGGAGACAGAGTTCGGGATGGTCGAGATCCAGGTCGCGCTCAAATTGACCAGCGCGGCGTCAGCTCGCCGCGCCGCCTGACTCGATCAGTCGGAGGGAATCGCCGCCTCGCGCTGCTGTTCAAAACCGGAGCCGTTGCGGCCGCACGTGATGCAGTTCTGGGGCTGACGAGCGGTGCGCGCGACTTCGCCGCAGCACGGGCAGACCCAGTGAATGGTGCGGATCATCAACTCGCTTGGGCTCATGGTGACTCCTCCGTCGGGCGCACGTCATTGGACGCCGCGACTCAGCGTCTTCCAGAGTAGGCCGCGCAGCCCAAGCATGGAAGCTGATCGCGGCAATGGATCCGATAGATTTACGTTATAGGCGAGGACTGACGGGCGTCGGAAACCATGGCGTCATGATCTCCCACAACGGCGCGCCGACCACTTCCAGCACCGGCGCAATCTGTGACAATTGAATTTGCCGCAACACGCCGCCTTGCGTGACCTCCTGCTCGCGCCATGGCAGGACGGCATAGAAGCGCATGATCGTCAGCAGTTCGATCAGCAGCAGCACCCCCCAGACTGCGCCCAGCACGGCGCCGAGGATGTTGTCGGTACCGAAGTGTCGGCTGATGCGACTGCCGCGATAGGTTCGCCACACAATGAGGCAAATCACCCCAAACCCGACGATGAACAAAGCGACGTAGGCGCCAAACTCGAGCAGCGGGAGTTTTTCATTGCCGAAGGCTAGCGACAGCGCCTGGCCAGCATATCGATACAGCGAGCCGGCCAACAGCGCCGCGCCATACACCCCGACGAACATGCCGATCTGGCGCACCAGCCCGGTCGATAAGCCCCAGCCGACGATAGCCGCCCACAGGATCGCAAACAGGATGTCAAGCGGCTGGAGCCGTTGCAGGATCTCCATGTCGTCAGCGTCCGCGCACCTCTGCGCCAAAACCGGCGCCAAGTGCCGCCTCGACACGGGCGTGGATGGCGCTCACCTCGTCGTCTTCCAGAGTGCGATCGGCAGCTCGGTAGCGTAGCGAAAAAGCCAGACTCTTGCGACCCGCGGGGATTGACTCACCGCGGTAGACGTCGAATAACTGGACGCTTTCCAGGAGTGGGCCGGCCGCCTCCCGAATGGCAGCCTCGACCTCGACATGCGGCGTGGCTTCGTCGATCACGATGGCGATGTCGCGATCGGCTGATGGAAAGCGCGACGGCGTCTGTACACCGAGCAAGGGCTGAGCGACCTCTAACAGATGCTCGAAGTCGAGCTCGGCGACGAAGATCGGCGAACCCTCCAGGTCAAATCGCTCGGCGATCGTCGGGTGCAATTGGCCAAGCACGCCCAGGCGTTGGGCGCCGGCGCACACCTCCGCGGTGCGCCCGGGGTGCAGGCTCGGATGCCGACTCGGCTGGTACGAGACCGGTGCCCCGAAGGCGGCGCAGAGCGCGTCAACCATGCCTTTCAAGTCGAAGAAATCGAGCGCGTCCTGGCTCACCAACCAGTGGCGCGGACTGCGCGGGCCGACGATGGCCATGCCCACGTGTCGGCGCTCGTCGGGCATCGGATCGAGTGAACCGTGCCATGTGCGGGCAAGCTCGTACAGCAAGACGCGATCGCGCTGTCGAAGGTTAGACCGCAAGGCGAAGAGCAGACTGCCCAGCAAGCTCGGCCGCAGGACGCTGTGCTCGACCGATTGCGCGTTCGCGATGCGCATGACCGGGTGCGCATCGGCCTCCGGTTCGAGCGCCAGCTCGTCGGCCAGCGTGGGATTCACGAGCGAAAAAGTGATCACTTCTTGCAGGCCGGCCGCGGCCAAAGTACGGCGCGCGCGCATCTCGTCTGAGAACCCATGGTCGCCGTCGGGTCGCGGCGCGGGCAGCGCCCCTTTGGGCATCGTCGCGGGGACCAGATCGAATCCCGCGATCCGACCCACTTCCTCGGCCAGATCGGCACGTCCCTCGACGTCGAACCGACGCCAGCCAGGCACGGTGACGACCAGGTCTTCTGCGCCATGCTCTTCGACCGCAAACCCCAGCGCGGCCAGGGTGGTGACGACTTGATCGGGCGCGTAGTGCGTTCCGATCAGCGCGTCGATCTCCCGTGGCCGCACGTTGATCTGGCGCGGTGCCTCTCGACCAGGATATTCGTCGGCTAGTCCAGCCGCCGCCTGGCCACCAGCAAGCTCGAGCGTGAGCTCCGTGGCTCGTGCGACGCCCAGCGCAGTCAGGTCCGGATCGACTCCGCGACCGAAACGTCGCGAGGCCTCCGAAGAGAGGTTCAGCGCTGCCGTCGCGCGGCGGATGCTCGCCCGGTCCCAGCTCGCCCCTTCGATGATCACTTCGCGGGTCGAATCCTGGATTTCACTGTCCTCGCCGCCCATGATGCCGGCCAGACTGCGCGCCCGCTGCTCGTCGGCAACGACCATCATGGTCGAGTTGAGCACGCGCTCTTCGCCGTCCAGGGTGTGCAAACGCTCACCGTCGTACGCGCGCCGAACGACGATTGTGCGCGAGCCCAGCCGCGACCGATCGAACGCGTGCAACGGCTGACCGACTTCGAGCATCACGTAGTTGGTGACGTCGACGACGTTGCTGATTGGCCGCACCCCTGCGAAGTACAAACGACGCTCGAGCCAGCGCGGTGACTGCCCGAGCTCAACATCGCTCAGACCGGACGCCGTAAATCTGGGGCAGCCGACCGGATCTTCGATGCGGATGCGCACCAGGTGTGACACAGGTGGCGCGCCCGGAGTGCCCTCGACCTTCGCTGTGGCCGGATCGAGCAAGCGCAGCATGGCCGGCGTGTACGGTGCGCCAAAGAGCGCGTGCACCTCGCGCGCAATGCCCATCATCGACATGCAATCGGGCCGATTGGCGGTGATGTACAGGTCCAGTACGACCTCGGCGAGAAAGTCTTCGACGGGCTGGCCGATCGGCGCGTCGGGCTCGAAAACGTAGATGCCGCCTTTGTCTGGTGAGATGCGCAGCTCATCGCCGGAGCAAACCATGCCCTCCGAAGTAATGCCGCCGAACTCACGGCTGCCGACGTCACCGGTCGGTAGCCGACCACCCGCCGCCACGTGCGGCACCACGTCGCCAACCTTGAGATTGGTGGCTCCGGTCACCACCGTCACGTTCCGGCCGCCGAGATCAACCCGACCCACCTTCAGCGCGTCTCGGCGTGGATGTGGCTCGAGCTCGACGATGCGGCCAATGGTCACATCGCGCCAATCGCTGCCCACCTCGTGCACGTCTTCGACCTCGAGGCCGGCCATCGTCAACCGATTGCGCAGCTCGGTCAGCGGCACGTCGATGTGGACGAGCTCGCGCAGCCAGCTCAAAGGTACCTTCATCTGAACTGCTCCAGGAAACGCAGATCGTTGGCGTAGAACTGGCGGATATCGTCGACGCCGTACTTGATCATCGCGATGCGTTCGACACCCATGCCCCAGGCGAAGCCGGTCAAACGCTCCGCGTCGTATCCGACCCGTTGCAGGACGCGCGGATGGACCATGCCGGCCCCCAGGATTTCCAGCCAGCCGGACCCGTGGCAGATCGAGCAGTCTGCATTTGAGCCATCACACTGGAAACACGAGATGGCGAAGTCGACTCCCGGTTCGACGAACGGGAAGTAGTCGCATCTGAAGCGGGTCCGCGTCTTCAAGCCGAACATGCGCTGAGCAAAGGTCGTCAGCGTGCCGCGCAGGTCGGCCAACGCGAGTCCTTCATCGACGGCCAACCCGTCAATCTGGTGGAACATCCACTCGTGTGTCGCATCGACCTGTTCGGCGCGATAGCAGCGGCCAACGTTGATGATGCGCACTGGCGGTTGCTGGGTGCTCAACACGCGCGCCTGATAAGCCGTCGTGTGCGTGCGCAGGACCAGGTCAGGTGGCCGCACATAAAAGGTGTCTTGCGTATCGCGCGCCGGATGCCAGCTCGGGATGTTGAGCGCCTCGAAGTTGTAGTAGTCAGTCTCGACCTCGGGCGTTTGGGTCAGCTGGAAGCCGAGGCCGCGCAGAATCTCGACGCACTCGTCGATCGTCTGGGTGATCGGATGCAATGCGCCAACGCTCGGGGGTCGGCCGGGCAACGTCACGTCGATCCGTTCGCGCTCGAGTGCCTGGCCGACCTCGCGTTGGCGAATGACGCTTTCGCGTTCGGTGAACGCCTGCTCCAGATCACGTTTGATGGCGTTGGCAGTACTGCCGACGAGGCGGCGTTCGTCCGCGCCGAGCTTGCCCATACCACCCATCAGGTCAGAAAACGGGCTCTTGCGGCCGAGGTGAGTGACGCGCCACTGCTCCAACGCCGCGGCGTCGCCCGCTCGCTCGAGCTCGCCCAGAGCAGTTGAACGAATCTCGTCCAGGCGGCGCTGCAGATCGGTAGCCGTACTGGTGTCAGTCATGGGGAGTTTTGAATGAGAAAACCTCCTGAAGGGTAAATGAAAGGAGCGGTCCAATTTGGACCGCTCCTTTCGACATGACGGGATTCGCGTGGCTACGTGTGACGTGGCCCCGTCATGTCGAAACGCACATAAACGAGAAGGTCTGGCCGATCATGGCGTCGCTCGAGTATACACCGAGCTAGCCGGTTTTCGAACCCCGCGGTACCAATCTACGGTCGCCCGCAGGCCATCGGGAAAACTGGTAGTGGATTGCCAGCCGAACTCCGCTAACGCGCGCGAAGCATCGACTTTGCGCCGTGGTTGACCGTCTGGTTGAGCGGGATCGAAGTGGATCTGGCCGTCGAATCCGGTGGCCTCGGCGATGAGGTGGGCCAATTCAGAAATGCGGATCTCTTCGCCGCTGCCAAGGTTGACGGGATCCGATCCGTCATACTGCTCGAGGGCCGCGACGATGCCTTCGGCACAATCGCGCGCGAACAAGAACTCTCGCGTCGGGCTGCCCGTGCCCCACAAGGTGATGCTGTCCGCGCCGTTTTCGATGGCGTCCACACACTTGCGGATGATGTCCGGGATGACGTGCGCATCGGTCGGGTGGAAGTTGTCGCCCGGCCCATACAGGTTGGTCGGCAGCAGGTAGACGGCGTCGAATCCGTATTGCTGGCGATACGCCTGCGCCTGAACCAGCAGCATCTTCTTGGCCAATCCGTATGGCGCGTTCGTTTCCTCGGGATAGCCGTCCCACAGGTCGTCCTCGCGGAAGGGCACGGGCGTGAACTTCGGGTAAGCGCAGATGGTGCCGAGGGCGACGAGCTTGTGTACCCCCGCCAGGCGTGCCTGCTCCATCAGCTCGGCGCCCATCACCAGGTTCTGATAGAAAAACTCGCCCGGCCGCGCGCGGTTGGCGCCGATTCCGCCCACCACCGCTGCGAGGTGGACGATCGCGTCGGGACGCAGGTCGCGCACGCATCCCGCCACCTGGTCGGCGCGGGTCAGGTCGTACTCAGCGTGCTTCGGCGCCAGGACATTCTGATAGCCGCGCTGCGCCAGGACGTCGAGGACGTGCTTACCGAGGAAACCGCTGCCGCCGGTCACGAGCACGCGCGGCTGAGCGACTGGCGGCACGGCAAGCGACATCGGCGTAGGGCAGTTTACAAAACGTGCTTGCGCGGACGGTGTTCTCTTTGCTCAGCTCATGTGGTGAGCGCGGTTGGGCGCTCGAGCACTCCCTGGTAGAACTCCTCCAGGCGGCCAGCCAGCACGCCAAAGTCGAATCGTTGGAGCACCACTTGCTGGCCAGCGAGGCCAAGAGCGTTGCCGACCGACGGATTGCGCAGCAGATACACGATGCGTTCGGCCAGGCTGCCGACGTCGCCGTTACGCGCAATCAGGCCAGTCTCGCCATCGGTCAGCGCGAGCTTGACGTCCTCCGTTTCGAAAGCGACGACGGGCTTGCCGAGCCCCAACGCCTCGAGCACGGTGATGCCGATGAAACCCTCGACCACGCCCGGCTTGACGTACACGTCCGTTGCGGACAGCAGTCGTGCCACATCGCCGCGGACACCTGTGAAATGCAACGGCTCGGCGAGGCCCTTAGCGCGGGCCAGGAGCTCCAGCTCTGAGCGAAGCTCGCCTTCGCCGATGACCAGGAATCGGGCACGCGGCTCGGCGCTACTGACCGTGGCCGCCGCCTGGATGAACAGCTCATGGCTCTTGCGTGGGTGCAGCGCACCGATGGTCGAGACGATCAGCGCGTCGGGCGGGAAGCCGAACTCGCGTCGCACCGACAGATAGTCGTCTGGCGACGGCTGAAATGCATCGATGTCCAGGCCGACGAAATTGAAGTCGACCAGCGCCTGGTCGGGTGCGCCAACCCGACGCAGGTGGCGTCTGATTTCGGGCGAGATGACCAGGATCTGCTCGGCGCCGAGCGCCAGGAACCAGTTGCGCAGCCAGGTCGTGACGGGTAGCTCGCGCGGCGAGTTCTGCAGACCCATCGGCGAGCTGACGAGTCGCACGCCATTTGGCGCGCGTCCCCGCAGGGCGATGTTGATGGCCAACGACGCGGTCGCCGAAAACGAGTGGACCAGGTCGATGTGATGTTCGACGATCAGCCGGCGGATCAGGCGCGCCGCCTGGGCCACGCCGAGCGGCGACGTGATTTCGAACGGGGCGCTGATGTGCGTCGTTCCAGCGCGCTGCAACTCATCGACGAGGTTGCCGCCCGACGAGACCACCCACACGCTGTGATCACGGTTCTTGAGCTCGCGGGCAAGGCCGACCACGATGCGTTCCAGCCCGCCCACGCCCATCGTTTTCGCGGCGAGCAGAATCCTCATCGCCCGCGCCGATTATAGGTGGCCGTCTCGCGGCTCAGCGCCACTGCCCCGATGTAGAGAGCCAGGGGCAGAAATTGCTCGAAGAGACGGGTGGCCGAAGTGCGCACCTCGATTTCGGGTGAGGTGCTGCTGAGCAGGAAGGCTGTCAGGGTCGCTGCCAATTGACCGAGAACGACCAGGGTGAGCAGTCGTATCGGCGGACAGAACAACTGGCGGCCGGCGATCGCCCAGGCCAGGGCGGCTACCACGAGCCCGCCGCCGGTTCGGATTCCGCCGAAGACCGCCACCAGCGCGAGCAGGACGCTGCCCAAGGCCAGCGGTTGGAATTGGCCGATGTGCTCGGCGTTGGGGGTGATGCCGTGGGTTAGCTCGAAGGCGGTCCAGAGCAACATGGCCAGGCCCGCCACTGCTCCCAGCACCAGGGCCGGCACGGTCATGGTGCGACTCCTCAGCGACACGGCTTCAAGCAGAATCGCCGCGACCAGCACGGCTACTCT
>WNFD01014192.1_pt1 | contig 11571 bp, 12 predicted proteins | sample 5400491 | NCBI WGS metagenome assembly WNFD01 (sample SAMN13153343, study PRJNA577476) | soil metagenome | isolation source: 120 cm saprolite under Douglas fir tree site 2 hole 2 replicate 2 | place: USA:California | collected 2015-04-18 | reverse complement strand
ATCCTCGAAGCGCTGATCGACGAAAACGAGGCGCATGCGCGCGAGGTCGCGGGCCGCGACAACGAGATCGACCGCCTCTATCACAGGGTCTTCGACGAGCTGATCTCCGAGATTGGCAAAGGCCACACGGATTCCGACGGCGCCCTGCGCGCGGTGACCCTGCTGCTCGTCGCCCACAACCTCGAGCGCATCGCGGACCGCGTGACCAATGTGGCCGAGGACATCGTGTTCCTGGAAACCGGCCAGGTGGTCGAGCTCGGATGAATCGTTCTGCGGCCACCGCCAACTCCGGGCGCGTGCTGGTCGTGGAAGATGACGAGGGCATCCGCGAGATGCTGAAGTACAACCTCACCGCGGCCGGGTTCTCGGTGCAAGAGGCTGCCGACGGTGCATCGGGTTTGCGCACGGCCCGCACCGCCAGACCGGACCTCGTCCTACTCGACCTGATGCTGCCCGGCATGAGCGGCTTCGACTTCTGCCGCGCCCTGCGCAAGAGCAGCCGAGTGCCGATCATCATCATCACCGCCAAGGATTCCGAGGTCGACAAGATCGTCGGGCTCGAGCTCGGCGCCGACGACTACATCACCAAACCCTTCTCGATTCGCGAGGTCCTGGCACGAGTGCACGCGGTGCTCCGCCGTGCGCAGCCAGAGGCCAATGAGCCGAAGTCGATCCCCGAACAGGACTCGATCGGCGCCTTCAGCATCAACCGGGCCGCACGGCGCGTGATCCTCGATGGAGTTGACGTCAAGCTGACCGCTCGCGAGTTCGACCTGATCTCATACCTGCTCGCGTTCCCAGGACGCGTTCACACGCGCGACTCACTGCTGGAGAACGTGTGGGGCCGCGAGTTCACCGGCGACCGCAAGACGGTCGACGTGCATATCCGCTGGCTGCGCGAGAAGTTCGCGGCGCGGGCCCCTTTCGAGATCGTGACCGTGCGAGGGATCGGATACCGCCTCGACCGCCAGGCCCCCGCTGACCTGGTCGGCGGCGCGCCTGAATCGGTCCCCGCCCCAACGCGAGGGAGTCACGTTGGCAGTCGCGGTCGATAACTCGGCGCTCTCGGTAGCCCCGGTCCCCCGGCCGCCAGATCGATACCGCACCGTTACCGCGTTCATCAGCTGGGCGGCGCCGGCTTCTCTGATCCTCGTCGTCGCCGTCTTGATCCAGCAGGCCTGGCCATCGGTCACGAGGTTCGGGGTCGGCTTTCTTGGCGGCCAGGATTGGAACCAGGTCACGAACACGTTCGGGGCGCTTCCATTCATCTTCGGGACGGTCGTGACGAGCGCCATCGCCCTGGTCATCGCCCTGCCGGTCGGGATCGCGGTTGCTGTGCTGCTCGCGGAGCCCGGGCAGCAAGGCCTGCGCGGCGCGCTCGGCACCGGAATCGAGCTCCTGGCGGCGATTCCGAGCGTGGTTTACGGAATCTGGGCGCTGTACGTGCTGGCTCCGTGGGCCCTGCTGCACATCGAGACCCCGATCACCGATCACCTGGCGGCGGTGCCGTTCCTGGGCGGTGTGCCACGACAGACCAGCCTGTTCACGGCCTCGCTGGTGCTGGCGGTGATGATCCTGCCCACGCTGGCGGCTGTGTCGAGGGACGTCATCCGCGCTGTGCCACGAGGGCTGCGCGAGTCGACGGTCGCGCTCGGCGCAACCTGGTGGGAGACGATCTGGCACGTGGTCCTGCCGGCGGCCCGCGCCGGCATCTTCGGCGCCACGGTTCTCGCGCTCGGCCGCGCGCTCGCTGAGACCGTCGCCGTTGCCATGGTCATCGGCAACCGGCCCGAGATCCCGCATTCGATCTTCTCTCCCGGCTACACGCTGGCCGCGGTCATCGCCAACGAGTTCGTCGAGGCGACCGGGGACGTGTACCAGGGCGCGCTGGTTGAGATCGGCCTCGTCCTCATCCTGGTCACGCTGACCGTCAACGTTGTCGCCCTCCTGCTGGTCCGCTCCGCCAACGCCAGGGCAGCGGTATGAAAACCCCACAAAATCTTCGATTTTGCGGGGACCCCTTATGAGGCACAACCTGTGGCGGCGGTTCAGCAGCAGGTTCGCGATGGGGGTCATGTACACGCTGACCGTGCTCGCCCTCATCCCCCTCGGCCTGGTGCTCTGGTTCACGATGACCAAGGGGCTGCCCGCGGTGACAAACCTGGAATTCTTCGTCAACTCGCAGCACCCGAGCGGCATACCGGGCGGTGGCGTTGCCAACGCGATCGTTGGCAGCGCGATCATCGTCGGCCTCGCATCGGTGGCGGCGATTCCGATCGGCGTTCTCAGCGGTGTCTACCTGGCCGAGTACGGCTCGGGTCGCTGGGCCAGCTGGGTCAGGCTCGCGAGCGATGTGCTTGTGGGGGCGCCTTCCATCGCGCTCGGCCTGTTTGCCTATGCGCTGATCGTTGTGCCACAACACCACTTCTCCGGAACCGCCGCTTCGCTGGCGCTGTCGATACTGATGCTGCCCGTGGTGATTCGCACGACCGAGAGCGCGGTCGGGCTCATTCCAAACGGACTGCGCGAGTCGGGTCTTGCGCTCGGGCTGCCGCGATGGCGGGTCTCGCTGCAGCTGATTCTTCCCGCCGCCGCACCAGGCGTCATCACCGGCGCTTTGCTTGCGGTCGCACGCGCCGCCGGCGAGACGGCCCCTGTCCTGTTCACGGCTCTCGGCAACCAGCGTCTCTCGTTCGATGTGGGCCACCCGATGTCGACACTGCCGCTGGTAGTCTTCCGCAACGCCCTCACGCCGTACAAAGATCTGCAGCAGGAGGCGTGGGGCGCGGCGTTCGTTTTGGTGGTGATGGTGCTCGTAATCAATCTCGGCAGTCGCTGGGTGCTGCGGCGCCAGATCGCACTCGCAAGACAGCTCTAACGTTTTGTCGTTAAAGACCATGTACAGAATGTGCCGCGCAGGTAAACTCAACAATCGCCCGTCATCGGTAAAGAGAAAAACGACCTAGCCCGCCGATCAAGCAGACGAAGGAGCAATGTTGGCTACCAAGATTCTCGAGTTGACCGATGTGAGCGTCATCAGGGCCGCGGGTGGAGTCGTGTATCGCACCGACTCATCCGGCGAGACAGAGCTCGCCATCATCCACCGCCCGGCATACGACGACTGGACTCTGCCCAAGGGCAAGGTCGAGCCCGACGAAACGCCTGAGGACTGTGCCTTGCGCGAAGTTCGCGAAGAGACCGGACTCCGGTGTGTGATCGAGCGCCCTCTGGGTTGCACCGCCTATGTCGACCGGCGCGGGCGCGACAAAGTGGCGTGCTACTGGCTCATGGCGGCCAAGGGTGGGCGCTTCCGGGCTGGGATCGAGGTCGACAAGCTCGTGTGGCTGCCCGTCGCCGGCGCCATCAAGCGCCTGACCTACCCGCGCGACAAGAAGCTCCTGGAGCAGCAAGACCTCTAATAACGCCAGCGGAGTGTTCCTGCGCCTCGTCTAAGCTGAATTCGTGCAAACCGCCACCGCCGACCGTCTCGTCATCGCCGGCGTCGAGCTTCGTTCCCGCTTGTTCGTGGGCACGGGCAAGTATGCCGACAACGAGAGCATGGTCACCGCGCTCGAAGCCTCGAAGTGTGAGCTGGTGACGGTGGCGCTGCGACGGCTCGACCTGGACGATCCCAAGAAGAAGACAATCCTCGACGTCATCGACTGGAAGCGATATCGCATCCTTCCGAACACCGCGGGCTGCCGCACCGCGGACGAGGCCATCCGCATCGCTCGCCTGGCGCGATCGATGGGCCTTTCGGACTGGGTGAAGCTCGAGGTCATACCAGACCCGCGCTATCTCTTTCCGGATCCTGAGGAGACTCTGAAGGCCGCACGCTCCCTGGTGACCGAAGGCTTCAAAGTCTTGCCTTACATCAACGCCGATCCGGTGCTTGCAAAGAAGCTGGAAGAGATCGGCACAGTCACCGTGATGCCTTTGGGCTCGCCGATCGGCTCCGCGCGAGGATTGCAGACCCTGGAGCAGATCCGGATCATCATCGAAGAGGCGACGGTACCTGTCGTCGTCGACGCCGGGATCGGTTCTCCTTCAGACGCTGCGCTCGCGATGGAGATCGGCGCGGACGCGGTGCTCGTCAACAGCGCGATCGCGCTGGCGCAGGACCCGACGCTGATGGCGGAGGCTATCGCCGGCGGGGTGGAGGCGGGACGGAAGGCCTACACGGCCGGGCTCATCCCCAAACGCGTGCAGGCAAGCCCCAGCTCGCCGATCGAGGGCATCTCGCCTTCCCGCTAGTCACACCAGTCGCCATGGCGATCGTCACCACTGCGAGCGCGGGGATGAGAGCAGCCACGCGCGCCACCATCCTCCAGCTACGCGCTCCTCAATCGACGGCGCGCGCCATCGAAGACGAGGCATCGAATCTCGTGCCTTTGTCGCCGGTGCCCGTCGTGGTGAGCTCGCGGTGCGACATCGCACTGGCGGCCGGCGCGGCCGGTGTGAACCTGCCGGAGAGCGACATCCCGGTCGAGGCGGCGCGATCGCTCATGGGCGTGCGCCTTGTGGGCCGCTCTGTCCATTCGCTCACCAGCGCCCTGCGCGCCGAGGGCGAGGGCGCAGATTTCGTGATCTTCGGGCCGGTGTGGGCGAGTGCAAGCCACCCAGATTCGCCGCCTGTTGGCATCGAGGCGCTGGCGGAAGTGGCGCATGCCCTCGAAATTCCGGTGCTGGCCATCGGCGGCGTGACCGAGGAGCGCGTCGCTGAATGCCGCGACGCGGGCGCCGCGGGCTACGCGGCGATCGGGCTCTTCAATTGATCGCCTTGCAGATCAACGGCCGCCGCGTTGAGCTCGAGGGGCCGACCGCGTTGTTGAACTACCTCGAGGACCTGGGTGTGAGCCCCCGCGCGGTCGCGGTCGAGCACAACGGCGTCATCATCGAACGCTCGAGGTATGCGGAGGCAAAGCTCGATGACGGCGACGTCGTCGAGATCGTGCGCATGGTCGGCGGTGGCTGCTAGCGCCGCGGCGCCTTGTCCCTAATCGCCGCTTCCGCCTCGACCCGCTCGTCCCACGGCTCCGCTCCAGCCGCCATCTGCATGGTGCGCTCGTGCCCCTTGCCGGCCAGAAGGACGGTATCCCCCGGACGCGCGAGGTCGATCGCGCGCCTGATGGCGGCCTGGCGGTCGATCACGATCTCGTAATCCCGTCCCGGAGCCTTGCCCACGACGCCAGACTGCACGTCACGCGCGATTTCAGCAGGATCTTCGCGAAGCGGATCGTCGGTGGTGATGATGAAAAAGTCGGATAGGTCCGCCGCTGCTTTACCCATCCCAGGCCGGTCGTGGTCCGAGCGCGCCGTCGATCCGAAGACCGCGATCAACTTGCCGGGCGTGAAGGGACGCAGCTCCGCAAGCGCGCTCGCGAGCGCGCCCGCCGAATGCGCGAAGTCGATGAAGACGCTGTAGTCCTGGCCCAGGTCGACGCGCTCGAGCCGCCCTCGCACGCCATCGAAACCCGCCAACCCCGGGCCGATCTCTTCCACAGGCACTCCGACCGCGAGGCAAACGCCGGCTGCGCACAGAGCGTTGTAGACGTTGAAGCGAGCGGGCACCGCCAGCGAGACCTCGGTTTCGCCGGCCGGCGTCTTCAGCCGGAAGCGCGAGCCGGTCGCACTCATCGACAGGTCGAGTGGGTGCAGGTCGGCGGCGGTGGTGAGGCCGTAAGACCAGCGCCGCGAGATGGATCGGCGCGACAGGCGTTCGTAGCTTGGATCGTCACGGTTGAGGATCGCCGTCTTCTCGATGCCCTTGTCGGCGCCCGCGGCGGCGAGGTCGATGAGACGACCCTTGGCCTCCAGGTAGTCCTCCCAGGTCGCGTGGTAGTCCATGTGGTCATGCCCCACGTTGGTGAATGCCGCCACATCGAAGTCGCATGCGCGGACACGTTCCTGGACCAACGCATGTGAAGTCGTCTCGATGACGGCGCACTTGACGCCGGCGTCGACCATGCGGCGCAGCCACTCCTGCACCTGGGGAGCCTCGGTCGTGGTCTGACCGGTGGTGTTGTCGGTCTGGTCTCCTCTGACCGTGAACGCCACCGTGCTCATGGCCCCCGCCACGACCCCGCTGGCCATCAGCACGTGCTCGGCCATATGAGTCACGGTCGTCTTGCCGTCAGTGCCCGTGATTCCCGCCACATATAAAAGACGCGAGGGCCGTCCGTAGAACTCCGCTGCGATGTCGGCCAGTCCCGTGCGCGTCGAGGGAAGCCTCAGGCTGGGCGTCCCCGGCGGAACGGCAACCTGGCGCTGCACTGCGACCGCGACCGCGCCAGCGGCGACGGCGTCGGCCGCATACGCGTGCCCGTCGGAGCGGATCCCGGTCACCGCCACGAACAGGTCGCCGGGTTTGACCCGGCGCGAGTCGTAGGCGATGCCGTGGATCTCGACGTCGCCACTGCCCTCGAGCGCCGCGTCGGGCACGCCTCGCGCCAGTTCCTCGAGCCTCATCTCTTCGTCGCAGCTTAAGGGGTCCCCGCGAAATCGAAGATTTCGTGGGGTTCCATACTGGGCGTCGTGATCGCCGAGATCGGAGGCCACAGGTTCGAGTGGGGCAGCCGGACCTATGTGATGGGAATCGTGAACGTCACCCCGGATTCGTTCAGCGGTGATGGTCTTGGCGACGATCGCGACGCGGCCGTTGCGCAAGGACTGCGCATGGTCGAGGAAGGCGCTGATCTTCTCGATGTCGGCGGGGAATCCACGCGACCGGGGCACGTTCCGATCAGCGCCACCGAGGAGATCGCTCGCACAGAGGAGGTGGTCCGGAGACTCTCGAAGGAATCGGGGGTTCCCGTCTCCATCGACACCTACAAGATCGACGTCGCGGAGGCGGCAGTGGCGGCCGGCGCCACCATTGTCAACGACGTGTGGGGGCTGGCCCGCACGCCCGCCCTGGCTGAGCTTGCCGCGCGCCACGACTGCGCGTTGGTCGTGATGCACAACCAGGACGGCACCGAGTACTCCGGTGACGTGATCGCGGAAGTCAAACGATTCCTGCGGGCCTCGGTCGACGAGGCGGTCGCGGCTGGAGTCCCGCGCGAGCGCATCTTGATCGATCCCGGCATCGGTTTCGGGAAGACGGCGGACCAGAACTGGGAGATCATGCGCAGGCTCGAGGAGCTGCGGCAGCTCGGGCAACCGGTGCTAGTCGGAACCTCCCGCAAGTCGTTCATCGGCAAGCTTCTGGACCTGCCCGTGACCGATCGCGTGGAGGGTACCGCTGCGACTGTGACCGCCGCCATCCTGCGAGGCGCCGACGTAGTGCGCGTTCACGACGTGCGCGAGATGGTGCGGGTGGTGCGTGTCGCCGACCGCATGAGTCGTTGACGGTCGCGTACCTCGGCCTCGGATCCAACCTCGGAAGGCGCGCCCGCAACCTGAGCGCCGCGCGTCGGAGGCTGCGTCAAAGAGGCGTGCGCATTCTGCGTCAAAGTGACAGCAAAGGCCGTTGAACGCGAGGGCGGGCGTAAGGCCAGCCGTCGGTGGGGGCCGCGGGTCATCGATGTCGACATCCTGCTGTTCGGCCACGAGCGGGTATCAGAGCCAGGCCTCGTGGTCCCGCATCCGCGCATCGCGGAGCGGCCCTTCGTGCTGGCGGGACTCGAAGAGCTCGGGGCCGGGGGCGCGACCGCCCCCGGCACCCGAAGAATCGCTAGTCGCCGAAGATGAAAGCGCCGGTGAGGTTGCCCGCCGTAACGTCGCGATCTCCCCACACGCCGAGTGCCGGGAGCCGGTGATTCCACTCGACCCACCTGTCGAGCGAGGCGCTGTTGAGAAGGTCGTGGTCGATGAAGCCCTGGCGTGCAAAGCGGGAAACAACCAGCACGGGCATGCGCGGGCCAAAGCCCGCTTCACCGCACGGCGCGCCGGGGATGCCGGGGTACTGGCAGCCTGTCAGGTTGGGCAGGCCGTTGATCCAGTTGGCGAAGGGTCCGCCCTGGTCCGGTGGAGCGACGTGGTCCCACCAGCCGCCGGTCTCGTCGAAGGCGATGATCAGCGCGGTGTTCTTCCAGTAATCGCTGGCCTGAAGTCGGGCGACGAGGTCTCCAACGAAAGCGTCCTCGAGCGCCGGGCCCGAGTAACCCGGGTGGCCATCTTCCAGCTGCGGCGCCTTCACCCATGAGATCGCGGGAAGGCTGACAGCCTGGCCGCCGACGGCGGTACCGGCCAGGGCCGCATACAGAAGGCTCAGGTCGCGCTGGTGCCGGTTGGCTTGCGGGTAGTCCATGCGCGGGTCGTACGCCCACGTGTGGTTGAGATCGGCGGTCGAGGTGAAGTACTGGAATGGATCGTGGTGGGCGCTGTAGCCGTCGACGATGGGCGTGCCGCAAGAGCCGAACCCGCCCTGGAACCACGCCCAGCTCGTGCCTGCGGCAGTGGCCTCGGCGCCGAGGTTCGGGATGTCCTGCGGGCTGATGCTCGCCGGGTAGTCGAGGCATTTGTCTCCGATCGGGTTGGGGTCGCCGGCGGTGTTGTTGGTCGCCGCGACAAGCCATTGCGCGCCCGGGGTCGAGGGACCGTACACACCCTGGAAGAAGTTGTCGGCGAGCGTGTACTGCGACGCGAGGCGCCAGTAGTTCTGCAGCGGCGCGTTAGGGTCGCCCGAGGTTCCGGTGTAGTACCCGTTGGCAAGTGCGGTGAGGCCGCTCCCTGGCGCAGCTACGGTCTCGAACTTCGGGCATGTCGACGCCGATGAGCTGCTCGGGTTGGTCACGGACTTGTCGTTGCCGAACTGTAGAAACTGGTCCATCGCTCCGTGGTCGACCATCCGGATCATGTTGCTGTAGTTGTGGTCGACATCGCAGGTGCGGCTCTGCGTTGTGCCGCTGAGCTGCGTCGGCGCATACGGACCCCACGTCTGAATGCCATCGGTGTGCGTGAGGGTCGAGCCCGCTAGTATCCCGCTCGAGCCGTGCCCATACGTGCCGAAGTAGTGGTCGAAGGAGATGTTCTCCTGGTAGAGGATGATCGTGTGCTTGATTGGACTGTGGGTGCCGTTATCTGACTCGGCTCCGGCAGACGATGCCATTGCGAGCGACATCGCAGCGACGAATGTGACCGCCGTACCTAAGGACCAAGTGCGCCTCATTCGCAAACCCCCTCTTGTCGACGGACGAGTATCGGAACGAGAGTACCGGCGAAACGCTTAAGGGCGGGCTAAATCCCGGATAACTGTCGCGATCATGTCGGGCGGGCGTTCGTGAACCGGTAGCCGATGCCAGGGACCGCGAGGATGTAGTACGGGCGCGACGGCTGCGCTTCGATCTTGCGGCGCAGGTTGCGGATATGCACGTCGATGACCCTGGTCTCGATCGGATACTCGTAGCCCCAGATCGAGTTGAGGATCTTCTCCCGGCTCAACACCTTCCCCGCGTTGCTCGCGAGGAACGTCAACAGGTCGAACTCGGTGTGTGTCAGCTCGACCTCCTCACCACCGCGGTAGATGCGGCGCTCGTTGACGTCGATGACCAGATCGCGGAACTCGAGGCGGTTGCGTGTCGCCTCTGCCGACTCGAGGCGCATGCGACGCAAGTGCGCCGCGATTCGGGCGGCCAGCTCGCGCAAGCGCAAAGGCTTGACCACGTAGTCGTCGGCGCCGATCTCCAGGGCGACCACCGCGTCGATCTCGTCTGAACGGGAGCTCATCATGATCACGGGTACGGCAGTGTCCTTCTTGCGCAGCTCGCGGCAGACGTCGAAGCCGGACGCGTCGGGCAGCGCCACCTCGAGCAGAACGAGGTTCGGGCGCACAGACTCGATCTGACGCAGCGCCTCAGCGCCGGAGTCCGCCTCCAGCACCTGGTAGCCATCCTGCGCGCACGCGGAGCGGACGTCCCGCCGGGTTGCCGAGTCGCCGTCCACGATCAAAACCTTTCGAGCTCCGTTCGACTGCGCCATCAGCAAATATCCTAATCGATCTGAAGGATTGTTAGGAGATGTTGCGTTTCAAGCCCCGAATGCGCCGGCGGGCCTTCTTCTCGAGGCCGATCAGCCGAGAAGCGGCTGGCGACAGGACGAGCTCCCAGGCGCCGGCATAGGCAACCTCGTCGCCGCCGAACTCGGCTTTGAAGAAGCCGAGGCCGTGCCAGGGGTGTTCCGGGCCGGCGCCGGGCGGCGGCACGCCCCAGAGGTCGTAGTCCCGGCAGCCATCTTCGGCGGCAGCCTTGATCGCCGCCCACCAGGCAAGGTCGTTGGCCATCAGCTCCGGATGAGCGCCGCTCCGCCCCGCGAACAGGTGGTATGCGCGGCCGGCGTGCCGTGCGACGAGCACCGCCGAAAGCGCCTCACGCGTCTCCGGATGGCGGCCGACGTAGGTTCGGCACCATGGCAGCTCGTCGAGCAGCAGCTGGTAGTAGCTCCTGGCCGGCAGCGAGATGGACTCCCGGCGCTCGACCGCCGCCGACTGTCGCTCCAGCTCCGCCGCGTCTTTGCCTTCCTCGACCAGGACGCCACGCCGCTCGCCGGCCCGGATGTTGTAACGGCGCCCGTGCTTGAAAGTCGCGAGCATTTGGTCAGGCGGAGCCAGTTTCAAGATCCGAGTGTGCTGCGGCTGCAGGGGCGCGGCCGGCTTGAACGCGCGCTCGCTCATGACAGCGCCGAAATCCCTCCCTGCCTCCGGCTCCACGATGATGCGTGCGACCTTCGCGGCGCGCGCCCAGTCGATGAGCGCGCCGATGGCGTCGGGAGACGCAGGCACGGGTCCGCGCGGCACATACGCCTCGCGCACAGGGCCGAACCCGCGCAGCTGAACGCTGGCGATCGCGCCGCCGGCGAGCCGCACCCGCTCGACTGTCCATCCCGCATGCGATTGCACCTCGCCCCAGCCCCAGGACTGCAGCAGCGGAGCCGGCGACGCGCGCTCGTCCAGCTCGCGATCCCAGGCCTCGCGTGCGGCCGTCACTCCGAGTCCGCCAGGTGGCCCGTGTCATTCACCCCCGCGATCACGAAGCGGCCATTGCGCTTTTCGATGGACGAGATCGAGGCGTTCTCGATTCGAAACGGGAACAGGCCATGGCTGGGCCGGCCGATGACGCGATGCAGGGCAACCTGGATGACACCACCATGGGTGACGACAAGAACGTTGCCGTGCTCATGACGCCCCAGGATTGAGTCGAGCTCAGAGTTGACCCTCGCCTCAAAAGGCACGGCGCCCTCACCTCCGGGCACTACGTCCCAGCTCGGCTCCTCGGTCCATCGGGCCCAAGCGTCGGGGAATCGCTGCGCGAGCTCTTCGGTGGTCAAGCCTTCCCATTCGCCGAGGTAGATCTCACGCAAACCCGCGGTCGTGGTCGGCGTCAGGCCCGTCGCCTCGCCGATCAGCCCGGCCGTCTCGTGTGCCCGCTCGAGATCGCTGGTGTAGAAGCCGGCGAACCGATGATTGGCCAGCCTGCGTCCAACTCGCCTCGCCTGGCTGCGGCCTTCCTCCGACAGCGGCGGGTCGAGCTGGCCCTGGATGCGGTGCTCGCGGTTCCACGTCGATTGGCCGTGACGGACCAGTAACAATCGCGCGGGCGAAGGTTTGGAGGGGAGTGGTAGTTCTGGGGGCTCCGG
>WNFD01051639.1_pt1 | contig 11572 bp, 10 predicted proteins | sample 5400491 | NCBI WGS metagenome assembly WNFD01 (sample SAMN13153343, study PRJNA577476) | soil metagenome | isolation source: 120 cm saprolite under Douglas fir tree site 2 hole 2 replicate 2 | place: USA:California | collected 2015-04-18 | reverse complement strand
GGCGCGGAGAACGACGGCTTCACCGGAGCTTATTTCTTTCCCAATCAGTTCTACGACTATCACTGGCCCATCGTGCTGGCCGGGCGCAACAGCATCAACGTTAACGCCACCGACCCGCGGGCCGGAAGCCCCAACGGCAGCGGCGGCATCACCAAAGTGCCCGGCGACTGGCACGAAACCATGAGCACCCACTGGTTCCACGATCACATGTTCAGCTTCACCGCGCAGAATGTGTACAAGGGCATGGCCGCGATGTTCAACATCTACAGCGCTCTCGACCGCGGGAACGAAGGCATCAACGACGGCGTCAACCTGCGGCTGCCGAGCGGCACCGCCAAAGACTTCGGCAACCTCGATTACGACATCAACCTGATGCTGGCCGACAAGGCATGGGACCAGAACGGACAACTATTCTTCGACATCTTCAACTTCGACGGATTCCTGGGCGACGTGATGACCGTAAACCTGGTCTACAGACCCTTCTTCGAAGTAGAGCGCCGCAAGTATCGTTTCCGCATTCTCAATGCCGCGGTGTCGCGCTTCTTCCAGCTTCAGCTCAGTGACAATTCCGTGATGATCCAGATTGCCAACGACGGCAATCTGCTGCCCCAGCCGGTGCCCCAGACCCGACTCGACCAACTGGGCATCGCCGAGCGCTATGACATTGTCATCGACTTCTCGCGTTACAACATCGGGGACAAGGTCTGGCTGGTCAACGTTCTTGAGCACGAGAACGGGGCCGTACCCGAAGGGGCCATTTCGCTGGCCCAGGCCGTGGCCGGTCAGTCCTCCGATCCGTGTGTCGGTGAATTTCTGGAGTTCCGCATCGTTCGCAATCCCGCCGCGGCCGATGTGAGCCAGGTGCCGGCAACCATGATTCCCAACCCCGATCTCTCCGCCGTTCCGGTGGCCAATACGCGCACCTTTGTGTTCGGAGACAACGGCAATCAAAATTCCCGAAACCCCATCACCTCGTTCTTCGGGCCGTGGGGCATCGGCACCAATGGAGGCGACCAGCTCAACGCGGACTTCGGCCGCGTGTCGGCGGCGCCCCGATTTGGGACGCGCGAAATCTGGAACCTGGTTAACGACGGCGGTAATTGGGACCACCCGGTGCACATCCATTTCGAAGAAGGCCAGATCCTCGACCGCAATGGCAGCGCCAGCCAGGTGCCCGCGTGGGAAAAGGGCCGCAAAGACGTGTATCGTCTGCGGCCCGACGGCAGCGTCAGACTCACCATGCAGTTCCGCGACTGGGGCGGCATGTTCATGGAGCATTGTCACAACACCGTGCACGAAGACAACGCCATGCTTCTGCGCTGGGAGATCGACGACGGAGGCGCGCCGTTCCTGCGGCCTCTGCCGACGCCGATTCCCTCGCCGCAGGGCGTAACGTTTATTCCGCCCGACGACATTCTGCCGGGCGCGCTCTAAACGGTTTGGTCACGGAAAACAGGCTGACGGAACGCTGTCATGGCGTTCCGCCCGCCTTATTTCGCGGCTTGTGATTCGCGGAACGCGGATCGCAGGCGCGATGGAGTATCGACATGCTCAGGAAATACCGTCTCCGCATTGCCGTAATCGCCGTGTTGCTGGCCGCAGCTTCGTCCGTGATCGTCTTCGGACCGGTGCCGGCCTCGGCGTTCGACAATGCCCGCTGGGGAAAGGATTACTTTCCCAACGTCCCCCTGACCACTCAGGATGGCGTTATCGTTCATTTCTACGATGACCTGATCAAAGGCAAGGTCGTGGCCATCGATCTCATTTATACCCATTGCATGGATTCCTGCCCGCTCGAAACCGCGCGGCTGGCGCAGGTACAGAAAATGCTGGGCGACCGCGTCGGCAGGGATATCTTCTTTTACTCCATCAGCATCGATCCCGATAACGACACACCCGAAGAACTGAAAGCCTATGCGGAGAAATACCACGCCGGCCCCGGATGGCTTTTTCTTACGGGCAAAAAAGAGGATGTGGAACTGATCAGTAAAAAGATCGGGCTGTATTCGGCACCCAATCCGAAAAACCGCGACGGCCATACCCCCGCCCTGCTGCTCGGCAACGAAGCGACCGGCCAGTGGATGCGCAACGCGGCGCTCGACAACCCCCGCTTCCTGGCAATCATGATCGGGGATTTTTTAAACAGCTGGAAAAATACCAAGCCGCCGGCGGCGCAGCAGAACTACGCCAACGCGCCTCCGCTTTCCATCGATCACGGTCAGTACGTGTTTGCGTCGCATTGCGCGGCTTGTCATACCGTCGGACGCGGCGACAATATCGGCCCCGACCTGAAGGGCGTCACGGAAACCCGCGAGGCGGCCTGGCTCCGGCGCATGATTGCCTCTCCCGACAAGATGCTGGCCGAGGGCGATCCTCTCGCGGTGTCGTTGTTCAGCAAATACAAAAAGGTAATCATGCCGAATCTTCGTCTCGCCGATGTTGACGTTGACGCGGTGATTGGCTATCTGAAAACTCAGTCGGAGACGCCGCAAACCGCAGCCGCCAGAGCGGATGGAGTGGCACCTCTAAAATAACAATGCGAGCCATTCGATTAACATTTTCTTAACAATGCGGTGGCCGATTCTCCCCGACGGCGGGGAGACGGCTGCCGGTTTTTACCATACCGAGAAAAAAATGCCGCATGGAATGGCGGTTTTTGCCATCCAAACTTTCCCTTTATTTTCAATGAGATTGCAAAAGAGAGCTAACCGGCGAGGATTGATCAAATGGTTGCAAAAATGCACACATACCTGCCATGTCCCCCATAGATCGCCCAACTTCGTGGCTTGAACGCACCATATCGTTGTGCGACCAGATTCTGGTCAAAGCCGCCAGCGCACACCCTTCTAACAGCACTCTCCGGAAACTTGCGCCCCCGAACCCCGGCACAATTCCGCCCGATCCCAGAGAGAGTACGGGAAGAAGAAAAGCTCTGGCTTCCTGAGAAAGTCAAAATTTTTACCGCGGATTTACGCGGATGAGCGCGGATTAAAACCCCAAAAAATCCCGCAGCAATTCCCTCTTTATTTTGATCAGTGTTTATCCGTTGATCCGCGCAAATCCGCAGCAGGGATTCTGACTCTGCTTTTTGCCGGGATTCGTGGAATCAAAAACAAACCTCTCCTGCACAGCCGATATGCGGCTCATCGGAGAGGTTGAAATTTCTTAACCAGCGCGGGCTTTACGCTACCTGGGAATGTTCCTGTTTGTAACGGTGCTCAATGTTTTCCATCTGGTCCTTCACCAGAAGCTTGAGCTTCTTCAGACGAACTTCTTCCAGTTTGTCGTCATCGGTCAGGTATCTCTTCTCGATCAGCGATTCAAGACGATGAGAGTACTGAGTGTGTTCCAGCGCCAGCCGACGAAACTCCTCGTGGCTGGCAAGAAGCTGTTCACGAACGGAATCCACCATCCGCAAAAACCTCCTGCGTTGATATGCCCAAGAAAGTAGCACACCCGCTCACCCGGTTCAATCCTATTTATTGGGTATTTGCCGCTAACCGAATGGCGGTGTGACGAGCGACAGTTTCATGATCAAACCATCTTCCACGGGATCGGTGTAATACTGTTTTCTGCGGCCCAATTCCTGAAAGGCCCACTTTTCATAAAGCGCGCGCGCCGCTTTGTTTGATTCCCGCACCTCCAGGAACACTTCCCGACCACCGCTGCTCTGAATCTGGTGCAGAAATTCACGAAGCAGGCGCGAACCGAGTCCGGTGCGGCGGGCCGATGCGATGACCGCGATATTCTCGATTTCCCATTCACCCGCGGATTCGCGTCCGGCAAGAAACCCCACAATGCGGCTGCCGCCTTCCCCGGCTTCTTCCGCGGATTCTTCCGCTACCAGCACCAGCCGGGTGATACCGTGACCCTGGGCAAACAGCCGCTCGAAAACCTCTTTGCTCCATTGCGATGCGGTGAACGCATGGTGCGCAAGGTCCATCATTTGCGGCAGATCTTCGGGCCGGGCGGGGCGCAGCGTGATCATATCGATTCAGATCCTCGGCTTCGAGAAGATCTCCGCGTCAGACCGGCGGATATAGTTCGCATCGAGCGTCTCAACGGCAACGATGTCTCCGGCCAGAAGCTTTGGCAGTCCGATGCGCGCCGCCGCTTCGCTCCCCGGACGTGCGACCTCCTGGATCGGGATTCCGACTGTCGATGCGAGATCGGCGAGGGCGTGTTCGCTGGTGATCAAGCGCGAAGCGCCGGAGCTTTTGATGCGCTCCAAAAACTCCGCCTGCGAAAGCAGCCGTTCCTCAACCATCGTACTGCTCCCGGCGAAAAAATCGCAGACACCGAAGTAAACTTCGTTCCGTCCGGCATCGAGAGCGGTCGCCACCCGACCCTGCTGATACGAGAAAGTGGCCAGCGCTTCAAGGAGCGACACTGTGGCAATCGGCTTCTTCAGGACTTCCGCCAGCCCCTTGATCGCGCTCAACCCCACGCGCAATCCCGTGAACGATCCCGGACCTGAGACCACCACGAATCCCTCCAGGTCCGCGATCGACAGGGAATGCCGCAACAAGAGCTCCGCAAGCGTGGGTATCAGCTGAGCGGAAAAAGCCCCCCCGGCAATGGCCGAAGTCTCAAGAGCGCGGAACCCCGCGGCGTCTCCCTGCGCCAGCGTGATGCCGCCGGACTTACCCGATGTGTCGATGGAAATAAAAAACATAAGGCAAAACCCAAAATCTGAAATGCAGAGGTAGCGAAGGAAGCAGAGGATTTTATGGGTCTACCTCTGCAGTGCTAATCGTTAAAGTCTTCGCGGCTTGCGACGATTTTTGCCGTGGAAACTTATCCCTGTGTATTTTGCTTTTCCTGCGTATCTCTGCGCCCCCTGCGTTCTCTGCGGTGAGGTTTTGGTTTTGGTTGCGGCTCTGCCGCGCTGCGTTTCAGGTTTTTGGTTTTGATTTCATTCGCGGCTAACTAGCTTTCAACCAGCTCAACCAGCACGCCCCCCGCGCTTGAGGGATGCACGAAGACATAACGATGTCCTCCGGCGCCCACCTTGATCTCTTCGGTTACGAACCGCGCACCGCTCTGCTTAAGATTGCGGACGGCCGCGGTCAGATCGGCAACATGCAGGGCGACGTGGTGCAGCCCTTCGCCGCGCTTTGCGATGAATTTCGCGATCACCGAATCGTCGCTGGTGGCCTCCAGCAGTTCAATGCGGCTCTCGCCCATGGGAACCATCGCCACCTTAACCTTTTCATGGGCGACAACTTCCTCTTTGGCCACCTGCGCCCCAAGGTCCTCATAGAACCTGCGCGCCTGGATCAGCGACTTGACGGCGATACCGAGATGGTCGATAGTCATAGGAACTCCTGACGTCCGGCTGCTGGACGAGATTTTAAATTTGAAATTTAAAATTTGAAATTTAAAATCTCTTAGTTCTTACCCGCGCTCTCGAAGCTTTCAACAATCTCTTCCACCAGCGTATACGGGTCGCGCTTGTGCTCGGCGATTTCGGCGGCGAGACGGGCGATTTCGCCTTCCTTCATCTGTTCCCGCAGAAGGCGCTGGAGCAGAGCGTCGCGCAGCATCTCCACCAGCCTCTCCTGCCAGCTGCTGATCTTCTTCTTCAGCAGCAGGTTGTTCTTCCTGAGATAGTCTTCGTAGCCGGCAATCGTTTCCGCCAGTTCTCCGATGCCTTTTCCTTCGCCGGCCACCGTCTTGACGATCGGGGGAGTCCACTGATCGTGACGCAGGGCCAGCGTCTGCATCGCCCGGACTTCGCGCTCCACGCGATCGGCGCCTTCGCGGTCGCTCTTATTGATCACAAAAATGTCGGCGATTTCCATGATGCCCGCCTTGATGGTCTGCACATCGTCGCCCATGCCGGGCACGAGGATCACCACCGTCACATCCGCCAGTCGGACGATATCGACTTCGTCCTGCCCCACGCCCACGGTCTCGATCAGAATGGTGTCTTTGCCACCGGCGTCGAGCACGGTGGCAACATCGGTCGTGGTGCGGGCCAGGCCGCCCAGAAATCCCCGGGTCGCCATGCTGACGGCGACGATGCCGATGGTGTGCTCCTGTTTGCGATACTCACGGGCGAGTTGGTCGACCAGCGTGCTCTTGCCCGCCCCCGGAGCGCCCGTCAGCCCGATCACCCGCGCCCGCCCGCTGTGCGGGAACAGCGCCTTGAGCAGAGTGATGGCCTCGGGAGCGCCGTTTTCAATCATGGTGATGGCGCGCGCCAGTCCGCGCGCGTCGCCGCCGCGAATCGATTCGACCCACGGCCCTACCCACGATGGAACGGAATTCGCCAGGTGTCAGTCCTTAGTCCTTCAGTATCTGCCTTGCAATGACCAGCCGCTGGATCTCGCTGGTGCCCTCGCCGATGGTGCAGAGTTTCACGTCGCGATAGAACTTTTCCGCCGGATAATCTTTGATAAAGCCGTACCCGCCGTGAATCTGCACGCACTCGTTGGCGCACTTCACCGCGACTTCGCTGGTATAGAGCTTAGCCATGGAAGATTCCAGCGTGGTCTTCATGCCCGCGTCTTTCATGCAGGCGGCGCGCATGGTGAGCAGACGCGCGGCGTCGATCTCCGTGGCCATGTCCGCGAGCTTCCATTGTATGGCCTGGAATTCGCTGATGGCCTGGCCGAACTGCTCCCGCTGCTTCGAATATTTGAGCGCGGTTTCATAGGCTCCCTGGGCCATCCCCAGACCGAGGGCCGCAATCGAGATGCGCCCGCCATCGAGGACGCGCATGGAGTCGATGAAACCGCCGCCTTCCTTGCCCAGCAGCGCATCGTCGGGCAGCCAACAGTCCTCGAAGATCAGTTCGGAAGTATCGCTGGCCCGCAGGCCCAGCTTGTTTTCCTTCTTGCCCGGACGAAAGCCCTTCGTGTTCTTTTCCAGAACGAAGGCCGAGAGCCCGTGCGTGTGAGCGGTCTTGTCGGTCACGGCGATGGCCACGATCACGTCGGCATAATGTCCGTTGGTGATGAAGGTTTTGTTGCCGTTGAGCACCCAGCCGCCGTTTTTGCGGACGGCAAGGAAGATGTGGTTCGAGCAGAGCGAGTTGTGGGCCGCGACGATAATGCCGACCGAGCCATCCACACGGGAAAGTTCTTCGATGGCGATCACGTATTCGATATACCCGAGGCCCGCGCCGCCGTATTCGACGGGGAAGATCATCCCCAGCACACCCATTTTGCCCAGTTCTTTCACCACCTCGAGCGGGAATTCGGAAGCCTCGTCCCACTTCATGACATGGGGAGCGATTTCACGCTCCGCAAATTCGCGGATTGATTTCCTGAGCTGTAACTGTTCGTCGTTGAGCTGAAAATCCAAGCACTTCCTCCTCGGCGCGCGGGGCGCCCGGACGCAAAACAGTTCATTATATAGCGGGCTGAAAAACCTCACCAAAAGCCCCGCCAAAACCAAAAGCAAAACCAGAAAGCACGAAACACGGAGGGAACGGAGGAAAAAATCGGAGGAAATATCTGAGGAATTCAGGGGTTGTGAGGCGATGACCGGTTATACCGTGTTCCGGCAAGGGCTGCGGTACTGCTGGAGCGCGCCTCACACCCCCCTGATTTCCTCAGATCTTTCCCTCAGATTTTTGTCCTCCGTTCCCTCCGTGTTTCAGGTTTTGCTTTTGCTTTTGCTTTTGGCCCCGACATGACAACTGTCACCTCCGAATCATGACACTCTCCACTTACTCTTCCCGGCCGCCACTGCCATACTCCACATGACATCAGGGAAACGGAGACTTTAATGAAGACCTTTCGCTTGTTCGTTCTGCTTCTGATCACGATTGCCACGGCCGCCTGCGCGCAGACGGCGAGCAGCGGCGATTTCGTCATTCGCAACGTTCGCATCTTCGACGGGACCCGGGTGATCGCCAAAGGCCAGGTCTGGGTTGAGAACGGAAAGATCAGAGCCGTGGGCGCGGACGTCAAAGCTCCCGCCTCGCTCAGGTCCATTGACGGTGAGGGTCAGACGGTACTACCGGGCCTGATCGACGCCCACACCCACGCATGGGGCGACGCATTGAAGGAAGCTCTGATCTTCGGCGTCACCACCGAACTCGACATGTTCACCGATAAGGATTACGCGGCCCAGGTACGGCGCGATCAGGCCGCCGGCAAAGATACCGACATGGCCGACCTTCGCTCGGCGGGCACGCTGGTGACCGCGCCCAAAGGCCATGGGACGGAATATGGAATGCCCATACCCACGATCACCTCCCCTTCCGAAGCGCAGGCGTTCGTGGATGCGCGCATTGCCGAGGGTTCCGACTACATCAAGATCATTTATGACGATGGCCGAAAATACAACATAAGCATTCCCACCATCAGCAAAGAGACGATGGCGGCCGTGGTGGCGGCGGCACACAAGCGCGGCAGGATGGCTGTGGCCCACATCGGCTCACTCCAGGGCGCGAAAGACGCCATCAACGCCGGTGTGGACGGACTGGCCCACCTCTTTATCGACACAGCGCCTGACCAGGAATTCGCGGCGCTTGCGGCCGGGCATCATGTCTTTGTTGTGCCGACGCTTTCGGTACTCGCTTCGATCACCCGCGCGCCGGCGGGCAAACTGCTCGCCGAGGACCCGCGCCTGCTGCCCTGGCTTTCGCTCGCTTCGGTGAACAACCTCGGCGGTTCGTTTTCAAAACCCAGCGGCGCCTTTTCATATCCGCAGGAAGCGATCCGCATGCTGAAGGACCGGCGCGTACCGATTCTCGCAGGCACCGACTCGCCCAACCCGGGCACGGTCCACGGCGCGAGCATGCATGGCGAACTGGAGCTGCTGGTGGGCGCCGGACTGACGCCGGTGGAAGCGTTGACCGCCGCCACTTCCGCGCCGGCTGCCGCTTTCCATCTTGACGATCGCGGAACCATCGCACCTGGTAAGCGCGCCGATCTGCTGCTGGTCAAAGGCGATCCGACTACAAACATTCTGGCCACGCGTGACATCGTCGCCGTATGGAAGACCGGCATCCAGGACGATCGCGCGGCCTGGCGCGCGAAGATCGAAAAGGAAAAGCGGGCTGCGGAAGCGCTCAAGACCGCGCCGGCGCCCGCCGGATCGGAATCGGGCTGGATCAGCGATTTTGAAGATGGCAGGCCTTCCTCGAAGTTTGGCTTCGGCTGGACGATTTCCACGGACAGCTTTCGCGGCGGCAAGTCGACCGCCGAAATGAAGGTGGTCAGCGGCGGCGCGGAAGGCAGCCAGAGTGCTTTGCAGATTACCGGCGAGATCGTGGCCAACCCCATCGCCTGGTCGGGAGCCATGTTCTTCCCCGGCGTGCAGCCGATGGCGCCCGCCAATCTTACAGGCAGGAAATCCATGACCTTCCAGGCCCGGGGTGAAGGACGTAAATACCACGTCATGATCTATACCCAGGCCGGCGGATTCATGCCGCAGTTGCAGAGCTTCACCGCCGGCCCGGAGTGGCAAAAAATCACTCTGTCGTTGTCGGACTTCGGCACCGATGGACATGACATTACGGGAATCTTTATCGGGTCATGGCTGGCTCCGGGAAAGTTCACTCTGGCAATCGACAATGTGCGTCTGGAATAAAAACGAAAAAACAAATCGTCAGCCGCGAATGCAAACGAATCAACGCGAATTAAGGAGCGGATTTATGCAGGAAGCACAAACAACCATCGCATCGTTGCGAAGTGTCACGAAAAATTACGGCGCGATTGCCGCGCTGAAGGAAGTGAACCTGGACGTACGGGCCGGAGAGCTGCTGGCGGTGCTCGGGCCCAACGGAGCGGGCAAGACCACATCCATTCGGCTGCTGCTCGGGCTCTCGCAGCCCGGTTCGGGTGAGGTCAGGGTATTCGGCAGGGATCCGCGCCGGCACGAGAACCGCACGCGCGTCGGCGCCATGCTTCAGGTGGCCAGGGTTCCGGAAACACTCAGAGTGAGGGAACACATCTCGTTGTTCCGCAGCTACTATCCCGATCCGCTGCCATTCGCGGAGATTGTCGGGAGCGCGGGTCTGGATGGCATGGAAAACCGGCTGTTCGGCTCGCTCTCCGGCGGCGAAAAGCAGCGCGTGCTGTTTGCGCTGGCCATCTGCGGAAATCCGCGGCTGATTTTTCTCGACGAGCCGACCGTGGGCCTCGATGTGGGAACACGTCACCTGATCTGGCACCAGATCAGGAAGCTCACAAGCCAGGGGCGCACCGTCGTGCTGACCACGCACTACCTTGAAGAAGTGGACGCGCTGGCCGACCGCGTCGTGGTGCTCAACCAGGGCACGATGGTCGCCGAGGGCTCTGCCGCCGAAATCAAATCGAAAACTTCGCTGAGAAAAATCCGCTGCGCCACCCGGCTGACTCCGGACGAGATCGGGGACATCGCCGGCGTGAGCGCTGTGTCGCAGCAGGATTCGCGCGTCGAAGTCCGGACATCGCAGGTCGAGCCGGTGCTGCGCGAGCTTTTCCTGCGCGATCCGCAATTGAGCGGGCTGGAGTTGACCAACAGCAGCCTCGAAGATGCCTTCCTGAAGATCATTGACAAGAGCAGTTCCGAAATCCCACAGGAGATGACAGTATGAGCACCGTGACCGCACCCTTGCCCCAATCCGCATCGGCGCAATCGTCCGTGGCGCGCGCCTTTCGCGTTTCGGCGTGATCGGCGCTTCCCTCTTCGGCTTCGCCGTCGGTGTCTCCACCGAACGCGGCTTCGGATGGCTCGACGTCAAACGCGCCAGCCCCATGCCCCCGATGGCTTATTTGTTTGCCAAAGCTTTCATGGCGATGGTCTTCAGCCTGATCCTGGTGGCGGCGCTCTACGCACTCGGAACCGCCTTTGGCGGCGTGCGGCTGCCGCTGATCGGCGCTCTGCAACTCGCCGGAGTATTGATTGCCGGATCCATTCCCTTCTGCGCCCTGGGACTGGCTCTCGGCTGTCTCGCGCCGGCAAACTCGGCCCCGGCCATCGTCAACGCGATCTTTCTGCCCATGTCGTTCTGCTCAGGGCTTTGGATTCCGCTGCCTCTGCTGCCGAAAGTCCTGCAACAGGCCGCGCCTTTTCTGCCGCCTTATCACTTCGCCCAGCTTGCGCTGAGATGCACCGGCGCGCAGAGCATCGGCGGCGCCGCCCGGCATGTGTTCGCGCTGGCCGCCTTTACCGTCGCGTTTCTTCTGCTTGCGCGCCGGGGCTTCAACCGCGATGATGTTTAGGAACTATGCGCCTTCTGCCTGACAACAAAGACATCGGCTGGACCCCATATCTTTGGCTGGTCTACCTGTCGAGCCTCCCCATCAGCGCCATGCTGATGAAAGCCGGCCCGATGCGATGGACCCTGACCATAGCGGGCATGCTGACGTTTCTCGTGCTCTACTTCGTGGGCTGGTGGGTCTCCGGCCGCCGGTTGCTCTGGGTGATTGGTGGTATCACCCTGCTGGCCGTGTTGTTCGCGCCGATCAATCCCGGCGCTATCTCCTACTTTATCTATGCGGGTTCGTTCGCCGGGCGCGCGGGCGAACCCAGGACAGGGGCCCGCATCCTGCTCGCGATTCTGGCGGTCATCGGCCTTGTGACCCTGATCTTCCGTCTGGAATTCTTCTTCTGGTTCATTTCCGGGCTT
>WNFD01027110.1_pt1 | contig 11573 bp, 14 predicted proteins | sample 5400491 | NCBI WGS metagenome assembly WNFD01 (sample SAMN13153343, study PRJNA577476) | soil metagenome | isolation source: 120 cm saprolite under Douglas fir tree site 2 hole 2 replicate 2 | place: USA:California | collected 2015-04-18 | reverse complement strand
TACATGACCAGGTTCCGAAGCTAACGCATTTTAACTAATTACACTATGAGGGTACGCAGAGGCAAACTTCGCCCTTGGTAAAACGGCTGATTTTAGATCAATGGGTGATTTGGTTGCCAGGTGGTTTTCACCAATTTCATCTTCTGAGGCGTTTATGAAGATTATGTTATTCACTCGAGCGGCCATTTTTTCATTGGCTGATCTCACGCTACCGACACGTCTGATAGAACGGCTTGGTCTCAGGCTACTGTAATGACCAGGAAGATACCCCGGACGCTGTAATCCCCTATTGCAATCCAATTTGCGCTAAGGGACAGTGGTCGAAGTCACGCTGCCTAAATTAAAACAGTGAATTGCTTAGTTACAGTTATACTAGAAGGAATTGGGGTATCGCGCATCGCCGTCGTTTCGTAGCCTCAAGGCTTCGGAAGCCCCCCCCCCTCGTGCTTCGCATTCTGATGCATTAAGTTCTCTGATGGGGTCAATCACCGACTTCCCTTTGGGAAAATGGCCCATCCAGTTTCGGTGGAATGATGCCGTCTGCGAAATCGTAACACTTTTTGGACAGATTGAACAAAGATCCGTTGTTCGGAGTAATATTGCGCAGCAACTTTCAGCTGCCAGGTGTCCGAGGATTACCATACAATGTCCTCAAACACAGTCACCCAAAGGTGGTCAAAAACGTCCTATTATACTGCCTTTGAGGCATTTACGCTGCTCGACTTCCTGTACAGAAAGGCAGAACGAGCGTATGGACAACCCGATCGCCGGAGGAATGAAATATAAAATGGAAAGTACGTAGCCAGGCGTGATATTGAGGTGCGGCAGTTTCTGCACACGAGAAATGGGGTACTGATGGGTCAAATGGTTGTACGGTATAGGTTCACACCGTGGCATCCAAGACGGAGAAGATTTCGTTATTGGAGGGGCACCAAGAGGCACTGTCCCTGGGATGTAGGGACCCGAAGAGTTACTCAGTTCCATCACTGAAAGGACAGAACAATGTAGTCAGGGTGATCAAAGCTCTGAAACCCTCCGTCCATCGGGTTTGCCTAATCGGCGCTTAATTGTTGCCTGGGAAAAAAATCCAGTTTGACGTCAATGAGATTATTACCGGGGCGCAACCTAAGGCAGCTGAAATTACACTGGCGTACATGGCCCATGGTGGCTATCATACTCCTATCATGTGGGCTGCTACGTTACCCATCAGAGTACCGTAGATTGCACTGTAAGCTCATGCCACGAGCGCATCAGGGCTTGCTTTGCCATATCGATCGTTTTCTTTACAAGGCGACACCGTGAGAGTGTGGCAATATAACCTGACGTTAGCCGACCCTATCAAGTCAAATGAGTGGGAGCCAGGAACATTTCCTCGTCAAATATGAATGAGAAAGGGGATATCCTAGGTCGAATTCGAGGCGTCGCTGGATGACACGGAACGGCGGGGACCCGTCGGCATAGGTCACCTTTTCGTAAGATGCCTAGCGACTGTTCTCATTGACGCTGGCTTAGACATCCGTTTCTGTCACGTAAGCGCCGGCAGGGAAGTCTGCCTTAGTGAGTGGTATCCCCGCAGTGTCACGTACAACCAGCTGTGGCCCGTGGGACTTGGTAGGGGTTCTGACAATGGGGAGATATCACGGCGTACTTTCACAGCAGGAACAGGAACGTGACGTTATAGCAAATATCCCAGAGATCGTCACGGATTCTTGGATTCATCATTTTCTAAAAACCAAGGAACATTCAGGGTGGCAACGGGGACGGCTCTAAGATGACGCACGGTTGTATGGTAATCTGATGGTCCAGAATGAAGCGGCGCTGCGAGCGCCGACGAAGCGCCGTCTGTCCACCCCACTGGTTAAGCCATGAAGGTCAGCCAGCCCAGCAAAAGTGGAGACAGGTAGCCGGTTTAGATCAATGGAAAGAACAACGAGTCATGAATCATTGAACGGGACCAATAGGCACAATTCGGAGTCTGTTCAGCGTTGAATAAGCGAGGAGAGTGACCTTGAAGGGCAGAGGAACCTTAATGGTTCTGTACAGCATCCCTGTTGCCCTTGCGAATTGCTGGGCACATTGACGGGAGTGCGGTCCGAATGATTTGAGCAACTCTGTGGGGCGCGGCACCTGGGTGGATTATTTTCCCTGCTTGGAACAGCCGCAGCCTGGGGAACATGTTATGAGCGCGCAGTTGCCATGGGGGGCACGCAGCAGAGCTGCAGAAGACCACATGGACTCACCAACCATATGGCGATGAACCAGCACTGTACCTAGGTGCCTCTTTTCTTACAAGAAGACGGATTGCCTGGTCGGTGAAAAGTGGCAACGGGGGTGTTTGACGACAAGCCAGACGACTTGGGAATGTGCATTGTGTCCACCGTGACAGCATCAAGGCAGACAGTTATTGAAAACGCCTCGAAGGGGTGTTACTGAACAAATTACGCGTTTGGCAAATGTCAGGCAAATCCCGGACCTACGGGGTTATAAGTGGGTTACCGGTACAGTACTCAATATACTGCATCGTCGCCCTGTAACCGTGGATTGTGGTTGGTCCGAGAACGGTCGGGGAGTGGTTGGTTATGTAAGCTAAAGCTGACTTGCCATCGGTATTCGGACCGACGGGTCGTTGTTGCCAGTGTATTGGTAAACATCGTCACCATGTGCCTATCTGCAGGTCTCAACCTTACCTTGACAAGACTAACCATCCTTCCTTTCTCTCTCTCTACGGGGTTCGTGCTGTCTCCTGCTAATGGCAGCTGAGGAACTCCTGTAGTTGGCCCCTGAGTGAGGACTTAATTGATTCTACGTCCCGCTGTTGCTGTGCGTCCATCCTGCTGTTGTCTTTTTCGTTGTGACCCGTTTGGGTTGACGGTGCTAAAAATGGGCTCCTATAACCGTAGCGCCAGCCCAAGCGGGTCCTGTTATGGTTATCTAGTGAATAACGTATCACTTGCCTTTCTCAGTGCGGCCACTGGGAAGGATTTCCATTTGGTTGGCTTCAACTCATTTCTTTGCACTAGCATATTGGAAAATCCCGCAGCCTTGTATCTCCCTTGGTAAATTTCGAATGGGTTGCGCGACATGCCTGAGAACCGGAGATTGTGTACTGTGTGAACAATCCTAGATGCGACAAGTGGGCCGTATAATCACGCATTTTTCACTTCAATGCCAACCCCGTCTGTCATATAAAATGCCTCACCGTCGGGGGGATTACTTCAGGCTAGTCGCCGTTCCACTCTTTGTATCTATTCTCTATGTTTCAGCTTCGCCGCTTTCTCATCCCCCTTGTCGCTCTTTCTGGCGCACTCCCCTCTCTGGGTACCCAGGCTAACATTTCCGTAGTCAACAAAGTAATAGCTCCTGATGGGTACTCACGCCTGTGAGCCTTCCATGAATGCCCTCAGAAGCACCAATGCAGCATCTAATCTAGAACACCCCATATCCCAGTTCCACTCTCGCCGACGGTACATTTCCTGGTCCATTAATCACGGGAAACATGGTGGGATTCGGTCGGACTGTTTCTGTAATTTCACTCTGATAATCGCGCTTAAAAGGGCGACAATTTCCAGATCGAGGTCTTCGATGGGCTTAGCAACACTTCCCTGGACTTGCCGACATCCATCGTAAGATTTCAAATTTCTTAGATGCGCACCAGAATCTTTATGCATTTGTGTAGCATTGGCATGGCCTCTTCCAAAAAACGACCAACTATGTCGATGGTCCTGCATTTGTCACGCAGTGTCCCATTATACCACAGGAAAGCTTTCTGTACAACTTTTCAGTCCCGGGACAAGCGGTACTGCCCCTTGCTCACCTGGTAGGATATCGACATACTCACTTCATCGCAATTTCAGGGAACGTTCTGGTATCACAGTCATTATAGGGACCAATACTGTGATGGGTTGCGTGGACCTCTGATTATCTATGATCCAAATGATCCTCAGAAGTATTTGTACGACGAGGACAACTGTGAGATAGGCATAATGGAGGCAGTATTTATTTTGGCTGACGTTTTTTTCGAGCTGATACCGTTATCACTCTTGCGGATTGGTATCACTATCTTTCGACGAATGGTCCTGCAATCCCGTAAGTTTTATGAGTTTCGTCAGAAGAATTGACTGTGATGACTTTTACAGTTCGTTCAACTCAACTCTGATCAACGGCGTAGGCACATATCCCGGTGGTCCTAATGCTTCCCTCGCTGTTGTGAATGTTAGGGGAGGACAACGGTGCGTTTAACAGTAGGCTCATTCGGTGTCTGTCTGTGTTTTGATGTATTGCGCCACATTAGTTACCGATTCCGCTTGGTTTCTATCTCTTGCGACCCCAGCTTTACCTTCTCTATTGATAGTCATCTCATGACCGTAATCGAAGTTGAGGGTACTAATGTTCAGCCCCTAGTCGTTGATTCCCTCCAGATCTTTGCCGGTACGCGCGGGTCATATATCCTCTCGTGTTGTACTAATCGATTCCGAAACAGGTCAACGCTACTCCGTTGTTGTAAGACGATCTATTTCATCCTCATATAGGAGGGTAGGCCTTACAGTACTTATCTTTTAGGTCAATGCGACCCAACCTGTTAACAACTATTGTGTGTATCATTCTTCGTGAAGTTTTCGTAGTCTGATACATTACGAACAGGGATTCGTTCTCTGCCCCCAGGTCGCGATTTCAGTAACGTCAACAATCTGGCCGTTCTCCACTACATCGGCGCCCCCAAGACAAATCCTTCGGGGAATCCGAACGTGAATGTTCCTGTGAGCGTGTTACCGCTGAACGAGACGGACCTTCACGTAAGTGACCCGGAGTAATGGATGTCTATGATACTGACGTTCTTTCCACGTAGCCACTCACTCCTTCTCCTGTGGTAAGGATCATCCCGTTGTTATGATGAGTCCGGTTTGTGACACGATAGTATTCAGCCCGGAAACCCCGTTCCCGGCGGTGCTGATATCAACATCAACTTGAACGTCATTCTTGTAAGTTCTGTTTCCCACTAGTTCACGGGCACCTGTCCTCACATAGAAATTAGAACACTACTCTCTTCCTCTTTCAAGTCAATGGTGTCGCCTTCGAACCTCCTACTGTCCCAGTTCTACTCCAGATCTTGAGTGGTGCCCAGAATGCATCGGACCTCCTTCCCGCAGGTAGTATCTATGGTCTTGCTCCGAACAAGAGCGTCGAGCTCGTCATTCCAGGCGGTGCTACTGGAGGACCCGTGAGTATCGCGGTGTCCACATACTGTACTGTGACCAAAATATGGCAATCTGACGCCTGTTGCGTCAACAGCATCCTGTTCTGAAGTGACAATCCGGTTCTTCACGGACAATCCTGGACCGTGGTTTTTCCATTGCCACATCGATTGGCACTTGAATGCGTGAGTTTTTCTTGCATATGTGTATTTGCAGAGGTTCTGAAGAGCGGTGGTCTAGTGGCTTTGCTGTTGTCTTTGCTGAAGATGTCCCAGATGTGCCGTCTCAGGATTACGTCTCTCGTAAGTTGTTGTCTATACAATGTCCTGCACAGCTCATCAGACTGCGTCTTGTTTAGCGGATTGGCAACAACTTTGTCCCCAGTATAATTCCTTCGTCAACAACACAAAGAGCAAATAACTTTCCAACTGTGCTCCTTTGGAGAGCCATTAGTTTCCCCTTCCTCCGTTGTAGTAAGCTTTCGTATTACCTAGCCTGTCACCCTGCCTTCGCCGCTCCTTGTTAAACTGTCGTTTAAAGTATACCATATCGAACTCGGGCAATCTATCTTTGACATCATTGCGTGAGGTACAAACCATCTCTTCTCGTAGTCCATCCGATGCACGATAAAGCCCAAAAAGGTGGCCCTGACCCTTGGCTGAAGGCATTAGGAACACCATTTCAGACACTGCGCCTGACCTGTCATGGGAGCAGAAGTCTTGCTATTAAGGGGCTTTGCTTCAAGGGACCACGCATTTTAACGCCAGCTCCTCTCGTCATGGTTGAATCGATGATACTGGCTTCCTTATCATTCAGCGCCATGGTATCGACTGTTATGATATCCGGCGGTACACTGATGAGCTTGTGGCAATGACATGATGACAGCTTGTGACGTACCAGACTCGGACTCTTGACGGCGCGGCGACAGCGAGTGCTGTACTACAGCAGTGTCCATTCTGCATGTCTTCCCACGGCTGCTAGAGGTGGCCTTGTCCTTCTTTGGATTGATATTGCTGAGGTAACGGATCGGACCCAACCTCAACCCCTTCAGGCAATTGAATATCCATTAAAAACACTCCTGAAAGTGATTCGTGTAGGATTGAACCCACAACTTTCAAGGGGTCACCGGTCAGCGCTCAGCCACCGATCTACCCAGGCTCCAGTGGAGTAGATTATTAATATTATTGTTGCCCTCAAAAATTGCTACAGTAGGCGTTGATCGGGGCGCCGGCGCCTTTGACAACTGTAGGTGTATCACCCGGATGCGTTATTTTCCCTGCTTGGGGATAACCGCATCTGGGAAGCGTGTTATGGCTCATGAGCGCCCGGCAGCTATGAAAGCACGCAACAGAAGACCACATGGATCCACAACCGCGTGATCGTGGACCACAGTGCTTCTTTTCGTTTAGATGAAGGCCTAGTTGGTGGAAAGTGGAAACGGGGGGTGTTGACGACAAGCCAGCCTGAGAAACCTGGCAAGTCACGCATTTGACAGGGATTCCAAGATGTCAGGCATATCCCGAATCAAGGGGGTTACTGTATCGTTGTCTGGGTACTGTACTGTACTGTACTGTAACTTCAAGTTGTCTGGGAAAGTTTCTGAGTGTGGGAACCGTCACTAGGTTCACTTTTTCTACGATACGGACACTCGGGCCGACAAGTCGCGGAAACTTGGCCAAGTACTCGTGGCTGGCCATCTCAGTATAACATTGTTACCGCACTCGGCGACAGTACGGCGTGCCTCTGCGGGTCTCATCGAGTCATCCTTGACAAGACGCCCATCGTTTCATGGCCTCTCTTTACGGGTATCGCGTTGGTCTCCTACAGATGACAGCCGAACAACTCCTGAAGACGTTCAATTGATCCTTCATCCGCAGTCGCCGTGCGCCCATCATGTTGTGATTCCCGTTGTGCGATCTGCGGGTGCGGTCAATAAATGCCGATGGGCGTGGCGCCGATGCAAGTGAGTCCTTACTGTAAGCCAGGGCTAAAATACTATAGTAACGTACAGTATCACTTGCCGTTCTCAATGGGGCAATAGATTTCCATGCGGTTCGTTTCCAGTCTTGTGGCCGGATGTCTCCGAAGTCTGAGGCAGGCACCATCATATTGGCAATTCTCAGGCTGGCGCCCCTTCTCTCTTGTGCAAATTCGAATACGTCGCACGCCGCGCGACTGTGACATACCTGAGAACCGCCGGTTGGGTAATTATGGTTGCGACAGTTCCGCCCTATAACCACGCGTCAATGACGCCCAGGTCTATCATATAAAATGTCTCACCGTCGCTGAGGGTTGCTCCAGGCTATTCGCCGTTCCGCTCCTTGTATCTGTTTTCGATGTTTCAGCTCCGCCGCTTTCTCGTACCTCTTGCCGCTTTTTCTGGCGCACTTGCCTACTCTATAGGCCCCAAGGCTTTTCTTCCCATAGTCAGCGAAAAAATATCTCCTGATGGATACACACGCCCGTGAGTCTCCCATGGTTTTGCTCTTGGAAACGTCATCTAATCTAGAATGCCCCTCGTCCCAGTGCCACTCTCGCCGGTGGTACATTCCCTGGTCCAATAATCAAGGGAAACATGGTGGGATCCACAGGGCTGTTCATGTATTTCCATTCTGATAATCGCACTTGACAGGGTGATAATTTCCAGATCGAGGTCTTCGATGCTCTCACCCAGAACTCCCTGGACTTAGCGACATCCATTGTAAGATTTCAGTTTCCTGGGATGCGGCCTGGAATCTCAATCCGTTTACATGTAGCATTGGCACGGCCTCTTCCAAAAGACGACCAACTACGCAGATGGTCCTGCATTTGTCACCCAGTGTCCAATTATACCATGGGAAGGCTTCCTGTACGACTTTTCAGTCCCGGGACAAGCGGTACTACCTCCTCTTCACCTTGAAAGATATCGCCACACTCATTTAATCGTGATTCTAGGGAACGTTCTGGTATCACAGTCACTTCAGGAACCAATACTGCGATGGTTTACGTGGAGCTCTGATTATCTATGATCCAAACGATCCTCAAAAGCATTTGTACGACGTGGACGATGGTGAGATAGACATATCGTAAGAAGTATTCATTTTGGCTGATATTTTCCTCGAGATGATACCGTCATCACTCTTGGGGATTGGTATCACTATCTTTCAACGCAGGCGCCCGCAGTCCCGTAAGTTTTATGGATTTCGTCAGAAGAATTGACTGAAGACTTTTACAGGTCGTTCAACTCAACCCTGATCAACGGCGTAGGCACATATCCTGGTGGCCCCAACGTTTCCCTCGCTGTTGTAAATGTTCAAGCAGGTCAACGGTGAGCTTTATGTTTATTCGGTGTCTGTGTGTTTTGATATATCGCGCCACATTAGCTACCGATTCCGCTTGGTTTCCATCTCTTGCGACCCTAGCTTCACCTTTTCCATTGATAGTCATCAAATGACTATAATCGAGGTTGAAGGCACTAATGTTCAGCCCCTGGTCGTTGATTCGCTCCCGATTTTTGCTGGTACGTGCGAGTCATATATCCTTTCGTGCTCAGGCTGTACTAATCGATTCCGAAATAGGTCAACGCTACTCCGTTGTCGTAAGATAATATATTTCATCTTGATACAGGAGGGTAGGCCTCACTTACGTTTTAGGTCACTGCGAACCAACCGGTTAATAACTACTGTGCGTGCCATCGATGTCGTTCTTCGTGAAGTTTTCATAGTCTGATATATTACGAACAGGGATTCGCGCTCTACCCCCGCGTCGGGATTTCAGTAACCTCAACAACCTGGCAGTTCTCCGCTATGCCGGCGCCCCCAAGCAAAATCCAGCGGGGAATCCGAACGTGAACGTTCCTGTGAGCGTGTTGCCGCTTAACGAGACGGGCCTTCACGTAAGTGTCCTGCGGTTATGCATGTCTATAGTACCGACGTTCTTTCCTACCTAGCCGCTCACTCCTTCTCCTGTGGTAAGGATTATCTTATCCCGTGCCAGTGATTATCAAGAAATTCAACCCCTGACACCATACATTTTAGCCCGGAAATCCTGTTCCTGGCGGTGCTGATATCAACATCAACTTGAACGTCGTGCTTGTAAGCTCTGTTGCCTACTAGTCTGCATGTGCCCGTTCTGAGATAGAAATTAGAACCTTACTGCATTCCTCTTCCAAGTCAATGGTGTTTCCTTCGAGCCTCCCAGTGTCCCCGTTCTGCTCCAGATCTTGAGTGGTGCCCAGAATGCATCGGACCTTCTTCCGCAAGGCAGCATCTATGGTCTTGCTCCGAACAAGAGTGTCGAGCTCGTCATTCCTGGTGGTGCCATCGGCCAATCTGATAACTGTCGCGTCAACAGCACCCTGTTCATTTACATGGGCATAACTTCCATGTAGTCCGGAGCGCTGGTAACTCGTCGTACAACTTCAACGACCCTGTGATCCGAGATGTCGTGAGTATTGGTAACACTGGGGATGAAGTAACAATCCGGTTCTTCACGAACAATCCTGGACCGTGGTTTTTCCATTGCCACATCGATTGGCACTTGAATGCGTGCGTTATTCTTGTATATGTGTATTTGTGAAGATTCTGATGAGCGGGATGTTCTAGTGGCTTTGCTGTTGTCTTTGCGGAGGATGTCCCTGATGTGCCGTCTCAGGATATCGCCCCTCGTAAGTTGTTTTCCATCCAGTGTCCTGCACGGCTCATCAGACTGCGTCTTGTTTAGCGGATTGGCAAAAGCTTTGCCCCCACTATGATGCCTACATCAACAATCAGACATCTAGCAATAACCAGACTGGCAATCAGGGCGGCAACCAAGGGGGAAATAACCAGACAGCAGTAGTTGCACGAGTATAAGCAAGCATTCATTCCGCCGCTTCGGATAACTTTCAACTGGGCTCTTTGGAGAGCCATTAGTCATCGTTTCCTTCTTTGCAGCAAACTTTCGTACCTAGTCCGTCACACCACCACCTTCGTCGTTCCTTTGTAAACTGTCGTTTAAAGTATACCATGACGAACTCGGACAATCTACCGTTTACATCATTCCGTGAGGTAAAATATATCTCCTTCTCGTAGTCCATCCGACGCACGATAAAGCCCAAAAAGGCAACTAGAGAAGTTAGGAACAGCATTCCGGACACTATGCCTGATCGGCCTGATCTGTCTTCTGAGGGGCAGGGCTGTTAATAGGCTTTACTCCAAGGGGTCTATGTTTGTTTCTCAGCATTGGGCCATTGGTCCATCTTGTCGTGCATGGGTTGATATCACTAGTTTCTTCCTTACCAATTGGCGCTGCGGAATCGGTTGTCATGATCTCCTGTTGCACACTGATGAGCTTGTGGTAGTCGTATCTTATGATGTACCACGCTGAAACTCCGGTCATTAGTTTCTCTGGCGCATCCCCCATGGTCCCGAACATGATGACGGTCTGATACCCATTGCCTTCGAACTACGGTTGCGTGACGCTGACCATATGCCTATTCCGACCCACTTTCAATAATGACGATCGGGTATTTTGCCAATGATTTCGTGCCTAGGGTGAATAAAGTGTCGCATCGATTGGTCCCTATACGAAAGCTGGTGCTGGGGTGGCGTGGCGTGGATAACGGCTCCCGGCCCGGCACATACGAAAAAGGAAACACTAAGGAAACAGCCACAAACAAACGTCTGCGAGGACTTGTTGGCCTCCGCGCGGCCCACGCAGCGTGCGTTCTCACACTCAGTATTACTTGACTTCATCATCTACATCATGGCCCATGTCTGTCAATGACCTCTCTTCGTCCAGCCGCTTGCCATCTCTGACACCGCGGAATTTTCCTGTCCCTCCCAGACCTCCTCCCTGCTGAACGAAGCAACACATTACGTCGTTGGTTTTCTCTACATTCGTGTAAGTGACATGGTGATATTACGGGGAGGCTGTTTAGATGTCAAACTAAACTAGTGACGGACGTCTTCTTGAAGTGTGAGTGTTTTGTTATTTGCCAGTGTATGCCCCATATCATTATCATCATGCGTTCTGGAGGGCGTTTCGGTGAGCTGACCCTAGATCTGTCCGTTGGTGTCAATTTATTCAGGTAGCTGACACCAAACGCGACATTTACCGCTTAATTACGAGGAGAAAAAGAACCCCAATCGACCGACCGGCTTTTACAAGCTAGTACACGATATTGTATTGACGAGCTGCTGTAATGAAGAACTACTTCGATGTCCGCAAATAACGGTCTGTCGGCTGTGGCGAGGTTACATGTGATCAAAAGACACTCTTCCGAAGTTTTTAATTCAAAGTCTTCATATGCCATCACAGCGGTCATAGTGCGGACCGCTTGTCTACTAGTATGGACTGACACATGGGATGATGAAATATTCTCCCTCAATAGCCTAGGACTCTGTAAGCCCTCCTTTTCTG